>Ga0065707_10082422_pt1 | contig 15385 bp, 16 predicted proteins | sample SwiRhicommuniRL3_FD_59094 | JGI IMG/M metagenome (GOLD analysis project Ga0065707, IMG submission 59094) | Switchgrass rhizosphere bacterial communities from Rose Lake, Michigan, USA - RL3 v2 (version 2) | ecosystem: Host-associated > Plants > Roots > Rhizosphere > Soil | place: East Lansing...
GCGACCACCGAGATCTACACTCTTTCCCTACACGACGCTCTTCCGATCTCTTCCCAGGCCCATTGGGACTGCTCAACAATCGCGACGCCGTCGCAGTACTGGGCATAGCGAATGAGATCGGCAGGCGCAGCGGCCAATTCTGATACCTCTCCGCCGGATCGTTTCAGGTGCAGCAGGTCGACGTTGATCCCCACCTTGCCCGGCAGCCGTTGACCGACGAGGTCGAGCGCCTCCCCGAGGGTACGTATTTGGGACAGAGGATAAAACTCCACGGCCACCTCGAGATCGTGAGCGGCTACCAGCCCGCAAAACGAGCCAAATGCGTCGAGACGCCGTGTCGGATTGCGATCGTAGATAAGAACATTGACCGCTCGCGCCCCCAGGTAGGCAGCGGTTTCCAGGGCGGGCAAGAACGCGCCTATATCGGTGCCGCCCGCAAGCGTAAACGGATAGACAAGGTCAATACCGACACCCAAGTCCTCGCAACGCATGCGAGTCTCGCGACGTTCGGCAGTCGCACCGATCAACTCGAAGTGCGGCATGCGTGGCAGCACATCCATCGGTCGCATGAACAGACAGACCGCCTCGCAACCGACCTCAGCCGCCACCTCTACGAGCTGCGATGGGATAGTGTCGGTGACCGTCAGATGGTCCAACGCCAAACGGTTCGTCATTTGCCTTGCTCACTTTGCACGGTGCTTCGTTATCGCCACTGTGATCCGGTGCTCCGCCAGGACCTTCGTGCAACTTAACCGACACGGGCTCTCCACGAACAACTCATGAGCCTGCGTCAGAGCCGACAACGACCCGGCGCGACAGAATCTACCAAACCACTGCGTTGTGCACCTTTCTTATATCGTAGCAGACATGTACAATAATTACGCAAATCGACATTTTACTGACCGCTGGCTTCAGTAATGTCGATGTTCTTGGACAGCGAGCATTCAGGGTGCGAGCCAATGGCCGTGTCGACAAGCCATGGGAACCGCAAGCACGTCATCGACCACCCAGCGGTGACTCGATCCACCGCGGTCCGATGGCATCCGGCTTTCGCACCGACAGAACCGCCAGCGGTAGATACTGAACGACGTTATAGAAGCATCGTCTTCGCCTGAGGGGGAACAACATGCCGATCAGCCTTACTGTTCGCGGCCGAATCGCCGAGGTGCTCTTCGACCATCCGCCGGTCAATGCCTTCGACACGCTGGGCTGGGAGGCGATTCCCAGATTGATCAACGAAGCATCGGCCAACGAAGCGGTGCATTGCGTTCTGATCCGCGCCGATGGCCGTGGCTTCTGCGGAGGCGTCGACATCAAGGAGATGCAGGCCCATCCGGAACGGATCGTCAAGCTCAATCGCGACAACTACCTGACCTTCAAAGCCATTCGCCAGTGCGCCGTGCCGGTCGTCAGCGCGCTGCATGGTTTTGTGATTGGCGGCGGCGTGAACATCGCAGGCGCCTCCGATGCACTCATCGCCGCCGAAGGCGCTTATTTCTCGCTGCCTGAAATCGATCGCGGCGCCATGGGCGGTGCGGCGCTGATGTCACGCATGTTCCCGGTTCAGAAAGTGCGCGCTGCCTTCTTCACCGGCGGCAAGGTTCCAGTCGAAGACGCTCACCGCATCGGATCCGTTGCGAAAGTCGTTCCGCCCGAACTGCTCAAGGCAGAAGCGTTCGCCTTTTGCGAAATCATTGCCGCCAAGAGCCGACCGGCGCTGGTCATTGCCAAGCAAGCCCTGAATCTCATCGAGAAATCCGACCCGGTCGAGGAGTACCGCATCGAGCAGGGCTTCACGCTGGAAATGTACATGCACGAGGACAGCCAGAAGGCGCGCGACGCTTTCGTTCATGAAAAGGGCAAGACGGCGAAATTCTGATGGACCTCTCTTATACCGCCGAGCAACAGGCATTCCGCGCGGAAGTGCGCGCTTGGTTGCAGGCGCATGTTCCATCCGAACCGCTCGAACATTTCGACGCCTCGCGTGCGGGTTTCGAAGCGCATCGCGCCTGGGAACGCACGCTCAACGAAGGCTCCTGGGGCATGGTGACTTGGCCCAAGGAGTATGGCGGCCGTGGGGTCGACCTGATCACCTGGCTGATTTTCGAGGAGGAGTACTACCGCTCCGGTGCCCCGGGCCGGGTCAACCAGAACGGCATTTTCCTGTTGGGCCCGACGTTGATGGAATTTGGCACACCCGAACAAAAGCAACGTTTTCTGCCTCCGATGGCCGCCGGCGAGGAGATCTGGGCACAAGCCTGGTCCGAGCCGCAAGCCGGCAGCGACCTTGCAGCGGTCCGATCTACTGCCACGCTCGAAGGCGATCACTACGTGCTGAACGGTCACAAGATCTGGTCTTCGCGCGCGGTATTCGCCGACTGGGCCTTCGGCTTGTTCCGGGCCCCGGGCAGCGAGCGTCACAAAGGGCTGTCATTGATTTTTTTCAAGCTCGACGCGCCGGGCGTGACTGTCAACCCCATTGCCAAAATCGACGGTCATGTCGGTTTCGCCGAAATTTTCTTGAAGGACGTGCGCGTCCCAGTGTTCAACCGGCTGGGAGACGAAGGCCAGGGTTGGAATGTCTGCATGGCCACTGCTGGATTCGAACGCGGCTTGATGTTGCGCAGCCCAGCGCGTTACCAGGTGGCGGCATCGCAGCTTGTCGAGCTGTATAAGCGCCACGAGGACACGGTGGATCCCTCTCTCAGAGCCGAGGTTGTGCGTGCTTGGATGGGCGCAGAGGCATACGCGCTATCGATCTATTCGACGGCCAGCCGTTTGATCCGCGGCGGTTCCATCGGCGCCGAATCTTCGACCAACAAGATATTCTGGTCGGAACTCGATATCGCTCTACATCAAACTGCGCTCGCGATCCTGGGATCGCGCGCCGAATTGCTTCCGCAAGCGCCTCACGCAGGCGACGTTGGCGATTGGCTGGGCGACTACATCTTTGCGCTCGCCGGCCCGATCTACGCTGGCTCGAACGAGATCCAGCGCAACATCATCGCCGAACGCTTGCTTGGCTTGCCGCGCTGAGAGCCATAGATGAATTTCACCTTCTCCGAAGAACAGCTGATGGCCGCCGATACGGCGCGCCAGATACTGGCCGATACGTGCTCGCCACCCCAGCTGCGTGCGCAAATGGCCAAGTGTGAGGCACGCGATGCAGCGCGATGGCAGGCGCTGACCGATAGTGGTCTTGCCGCGATCCTGGCCCCCGAAGCCGCAGGCGGCATGGGACTCGACGCTATCGATTTTGTGCAAATCGCCGAAGCCTGTGGCTATGCCGCGCTGCCCGAACCGCTGGTGGAGCATGCTGGAGTTGCAGTGCCGCTGCTGGCCGCAACCGGTCATGAAACACCTCTGCTGATGGACGCCGCGACCGGCAAAGCAACCATCGCAGTCGGCCATCCCATCAATCCCTTTGTCGCGGATGCCGATACCGCAACCGCTTTGCTGATGCACCACGCCGATCAGGTGTATCTGCTCGATGCAGCGCAAGCGTCCTTGACGCACGAGCCCAGCATCGATCCCTTCCGGCGACTCTTCCGCGTCGACTGGACGCCTGCCTCTGCCACCCGCATTGCCGATGCGGCCACTGGCAAGTTGTTGTGGGACGATGCGCTGGACCGTGCAGCGCTATTCACTGCAGCACAATGCCTCGGTCTGGCACAACGATCAGTTCACCTGGCTGTCGACTATGCCAAAGGCCGCAATCAGTTCGGCAAGCCGATCGGCTCGTATCAAGCGGTCAAACACTTGCTCGCCAACGTCCAGGTGAAGATCGAATTCAGCCGACCGGTAATACATGCTGCAGCAGCGCAATTCGAGCATCGAAATGCGCACACTCGCGCCCGAATTAGCCACGCGAAACTCGTAGCGTCCGAAGTCGCCGACCTCGCCGCGCGGACTTCGATCCAGGTGCATGGAGCGATGGGTTACAGCTGGGAAGTCGACGTGCACTTCTTCCTCAAGCGCGCGTTGGCGCTCACCTACGCTTGGGGAAATCCCGCATTGCATCGCGCACGCGTTGCCGAGCGCGTGTTCCGATATCCGCTCGGTCCCGAGCATACTTTTTCACGCAAGAACCTTTATGTCTGAAGCCTATATTGTCGACGCCGTCCGCACGCCCATCGGCCGCAAGAAGGGCTCGCTCGCGACCCTGCATTCAGCCGATCTCGGCGCGCATTCCATCAAGGCCCTGATGCAGCGCACCGGCGTCGATCCCGCCGCCGTGGATGATGTGGTGTTCGGTTGCACCGAAACCATCGGCAGTCAGGCCGGCGACATCGCCAGAACCTGTTGGCTGGTGGCGGGACTGCCCGACCATGTGCCCGGCGTGACAATCGATCGTCAGTGCGGCTCCGCCCAACAGGCAGTGCATTTCGCCGCGCAAGGCGTGATGAGCGGCACCCAGGATCTGGTGGTCGCGGGCGGCGTGCAGAACCTCAATATGATCCCGATCTCCGCAGCCATGCTGGTGGGTCAGCAATACGGCATTCCCGATCCATTCTCTACATCCCCAGGCTGGCGTGCGCGGTATGGCACGCAGGAAGTCGGACAATTCCGTTCCGCGCAAATGATTGCGGACAAATGGCAGATCAGTCGCGAGCAAATGGAACGCTTTGCGCTGCGCAGTCACCAAAGCGCCATCGCCGCCATCGACAGCGGCCGTTTCAGGAATGAGATCGCAACGGTTGGCGATTTCGCCAACGACGAGACGCCACGTCGCGGCACTACGCTTGCCGCCATGGCGGAACTCAAGCCCTTGCTCGAGGGGGGCACGATTACCGCCGGTGTCTCCAGCCAGAATGCCGACGCGTCGGCCGCCATCCTGATCGCCTCGGCGCGCGCAATCAAAGACCATGGGCTCAAGCCGCGAGCACGCATCCATCATTTGTCCGTGCGGGGCGCCGATCCGGTGTGGATGCTGACTGCGCCAATCCCAGCCACGCAATACGCTTTGAAAAAAGCCGGCATGAAGCTGTCTGACATCGATCTGTTCGAATGCAACGAAGCTTTCGCCAGCGTCGTGCTCGCCTGGATGAAGGAACTCGATGTCGATCCAGCCAAGGTCAACGTGAACGGCGGCGCGATTGCGCTCGGTCATCCGCTGGGCGCCACGGGCGCACGGCTAATGACCACACTACTCAACGAGCTGGAGAAGCGCGGCGCACGTTATGGCCTGCAGACCATGTGCGAAGGCGGCGGCCAGGCCAACGTCACCATCATCGAACGATTGTAGTCAACGCCATGCCAATCTACGCCTTCCAAGGAATCGTGCCGGTAGTTGATCCAACCAGCTACGTACATCCGCTCGCCTCACTGATAGGCGATGTCATCGTCGGCCCCCGATGCTTCATCGCGCCTGGCGCCTCTCTGCGCGGAGATTTCGGACGCATCCTCGTCGAAGGCGACAGCAGTATTCAAGACAACTGCACGATTCACACCTCCTCGGGGAACGACACGGTCATCGGTCGCGGCGCAACGATTGGCCATGGCGCGGTGGTGCATGGCTGTTCGATCGGGGAAAACACTTTGATCGGCATCAACGCGGTGATTCTCGACAACGCCTCTGTCGGGCCGGAAAGCCTGATTGCCGCGCTGTCGCTGGTGAAGTCGGATATGGTCACGCCCGCGCGCAGCCTGGTAGCCGGAAATCCGGCGCGAGTGATTCGCAATCTCGGGCCGGAGCACGTCACCTGGCGCAACGATGGTCAAGGCGAATATCAACGCCTGGCGCGTGAGGCGCAGACCGAATTGATTGAGACCACGCCGCTGCAGGCGCCCGAATCGGACCGGCCGCGGATCAAGGCCAATGCAATTGCAGTCCGCCTGAGTGGCGCGACTGCCCAAGAGCGCGAGCTGCGCACCCGCGCGCAATCAGCAACCAACGACGGGGACGCATGATGGGTATTTGCGATGGACGCGTAGTGATCGTGACGGGAGCCGGCAACGGCCTGGGCAAAGCCTATGCGCTGGGCCTTGCGGCCGAGGGCGCCAAGGTGGTGGTCAACGACCTGGGTGTAGGCACCCATGGCGAGGCTGGCGAAAGCAAAGGCGCGGCGCAAAAAGTCGTCGATGAAATCCTTTCCACCGGCGGCAAGGCCGTGGCCAACACGGACGATGTGACCGACTGGGATGCCGGCAAGCGTATCGTGCACACCGCGCTCGATGCATTCGGCGATTTGCACGCCGTGGTTAACAATGCCGGCTTCGTCCGCGACCGTATGTTTGTGTCGTGCACGCCCGAAGAGTGGGACGCGGTACTGCGCGTGCATTTGCGCGGCCACTTCTGCACGGCCCGTCACGCCGCGGAGTATTGGCGCGCGCAACAAAAAGCTGGGAAGACCGTGGACGCACGCATCATCAACACGACCTCCGGCGCCGGCTTGCAAGGTAGCGTCGGCCAAAGCGCATATTCCACTGCTAAGGCTGGCATCGCCACACTCACGCTGGTGCAAGCCGCGGAACTGAGCCGCTATGGCATCACCGCCAACGCACTCGCTCCCAATGCGCGCACGCGCATGACGGCTACGGGCGGTTTTGACATGGACCCCAAGCCGGATGAGTTCGATGTGTTTGCGCCCGAGAACACCGCGCCTCTCGTCGCTTGGCTGGCCAGTACCGATTCGCGAGGCGTCACCGGCCAAGTGTTCGAACTCAAGGGTGGCAAGATCTTCCTATCCGAAGGTTGGACCGATAGTCCTGCCGAAGACAAAGGGGCACGCTGGACAGCATCCGAACTCGGCGCGGTGGTACGACGCTTGCTGGCCAAGCGCGCGCCGCCCAAGCCCGTGTATGGCGCTCATTGATCGGCTACCACGAGGACGCGCAGTGGAATTCTCCCTCACCGAAGAGCAGCGTCTGATTCAGGACAGCGCACGCACTCTGCTCGCGGAAACGGCGGGACTCGACCGTCTGCATACGGTGATCGCTAGCGCTGCCGGTTGGGATCAGGCCTTGTGGGCCTCGCTTGCCGGTGACTTGGGTTTTGCCGGTTTGATGGTACCCGTGGCCCACGGCGGCAGCGGACTGGGTGCGGTAGAAATGGCTTTGGTACTGGAAGAAACCGGCAGGACCCTGGCGGCAGTACCGTTCTTCGAAACCGCCGTGCTAGGCGCCCAGGCAATACTCCTTGCCGGCACCGAAACACAACAGGCAGCGTTGTTACCCGGCCTCGCGGCGGGCCGAACCAAGATCGCTTTTGCTTTTACGCCAGTTGCCGGTAATGAATTGCGGCTGCACCACGGAACGCTGTCCGGTACCGCGGACTTCGTCAACTTCGCGCATGTGGCGGATCTCTTGATCGTCGCAACACACGACAATCGCTTGATCGCCCTGCCGGCTGCCACGCCTGGCATCAGCATATGCCAACAACCCAACCTGGATCTCACGCGCCCCTTCGCGCGAGTGACCTTCGATGCAGTGACGGTTCCCGACGCAGCCGTGTTGGGCAACGGCGCGAGTGCAGGACCGGCCATCGAACGTTTGTTCGCCGTGGCTGCCGGCCTGCTCGCTGCCGAACAGACCGGCGGCGCCGCGTTTTGCCTGTCCTCGACGGTCGAATATGCCAAGCAACGCGTGCAGTTCGGCAGAGCGATCGGCTCGTTCCAGGCAGTAAAGCATGAGCTCGCAGATATGATGGTGCTCGTCGAGGCCGCACGCTCAGCCGCGCTGTATGCAGCGGCCGCCATCGATGAGGGCGGCTCAGAACTATTCGAAGCGGCCTCGGTGGCGCGCGCCTGGTGTTCGGATGCGTACCAGCATTGTGCGGCCGAAGCCATTCAGCTGCACGGTGGCGTCGGTTTCACTTGGGAACATCACGCCCACCTGTACTTCAAGCGCGCACGTTCGTCTGCGAGCTGGTTCGGCGATGCCACGCTGCATCGCGAAAAAATTGCTCGAATCATTGGCCTCGATGTCGCGGAGAGTGCATGACCGTTCCCAATTATCCAGAGCCCCGCAACCTGCTCAAGGACAAGACCGTGGTGGTGACCGCTGCGGCCGGCACCGGCATCGGTTTCGCGGTTGCCAAACGCGCCGCCGAAGAAGGCGCTCGCCTGCTGATCAGTGATTTTCATGAACGCCGTCTGGGCGAAGCTGCGCAACGCATTGCCGATGCCGTAGGCATCAAGCCCGCCACCTTTGTCTGCGATGTCACGCGGGAAGCGCAGGTGCAGGCGCTGCGTGACGCCGCCGAGAAAGAACTAGGCGGGGTAGATGTGCTGATCAACAACGCCGGCCTGGGTGGCGAGAAGTCCGTCATCGAAATGACGGACGACGAATGGGCGCGAGTACTGGATGTCACCCTCACCAGCGTATTTCGCATGAGCCGCGCCTTCCTGCCTGGCATGTACGCGCGCAAGTCCGGCGTCGTCGTCAATAACGCGTCGGTCCTGGGCTGGCGCGCACAAAAGGGCCAGGCGCACTACGCTGCCGCGAAGGCCGGCGTCATGGCGTTCACGCGGTGTTCGGCGCTCGAGGCCGCCGAGCATGGCGTGCGCATCAATGCCGTGTCGCCGTCGATTGCGATGCATGCCTTTCTCGCCAAAGTGACTACACCGGAAGCATTGGAAAAACTGGCCGCCCAAGAGGCATTCGGTCGCCCGGCCGAAGTATGGGAAATCGCCAACGTAATGATCTTCCTGGCGTGCGACCTGTCGTCTTATCTCACCGGAGAGGTCATCTCGGCGTCCAGCCAGAGAGCCTGAATACATGGATACGATTTTCGCATCACCGCGCGATCTACTCGGCAAGGAAGGCACCGAGCTTGGCGCCAGCGATTGGTTGGCGATCGACCAGGAACGCATCGACGCCTTCGCACAAGTCACCGGCGACCACCAGTGGATTCACGTCGATCCGGTGCGCGCCAAAGCCGGCCCGTTCGGCGCCACCATCGCCCATGGCTACCTGACGCTCAGCCTGGTCAATGTATTCCTGCCGGAGATCCTCAAAGTGCGCGGCTTCTCGGCCGCTGTAAATATAGGCACGGACTATCTGCGCTTTATCGCGCCCGTGCCGGTAAATTCGCGCATTCGCGGCAGAGGGCAGATCGTAAAAGTCGAAACGGTCAAAGCGGGCGCGATCCAGTCGGTGGTGCGCATCACCGTCGAGATCGAAGACCAGGACAAACCTGCTTGCGTCGTCGATACCATCAGCCGCTATTTCCCGGAGTGATCACCATGCCTACGCCTCAACAGATGTGCGACGTGGTCGCCGCCTACTTCAACGCCTTCGACGCAGAAGATGCCGATGCGATCGCTGCGTTGTTCGCCAACAACGCCGAGGTGCACGACCCGGTGGGCAGCGCCCCCCACATCGGCATCAAGGCGATCCGCGCCTTCTACGGGGAATCGGTTGCAGTGCGGCCGAAACTGGTCCAGCAGGGACCGACACGCACCGCGAGCGACTATGCTGCGTTTGCCTTCACGGTGACACTGCCCACCGGACAGCGCATCGACGTCATCGACACCTTCAAATTCGACTCCGCCGGCAAAGTGATCGAAATGCGCGCCTACTTCGGCCCGCTCAATATGCACGGTTTTTAAGAGGACTTTGATTCATGCGAGACGCAGTCATCGTTTCTACGGCGCGTACCGGCGTGGGCAAAGCCTACCGGGGCGCACTCAACGACACCGAGGCGCCGGTTCTATCGGCACATGTGGTCAACGCCGCCCTCGAGCGTGCGGGCATCGATCCGGCGCGCGTCGACGATGTCTATCTTGGTGTCGGCAATCATTGGAATACTCAGAGCTACAATCTTGGCCGCCTGACCGTGCATGCTTCCAAGCTGCCGGACTCGACCGCGGGCTTTACTCTCGATAGAAAATGCTCCTCCGGCCTGAACGCTATTGCACTCGCTGCGCGCGCCATCATGTGCAACGAGATCGACGTCGCCGTCGCCGGCGGCATGGAAAGCATTTCGCTCACCATCAACAAACATGCACCCGCGTTCCGCAATCGATCGGAAGCGGTCAAGGCCGCCGACCCGCATGCGTACATGGCGATGATCGAGACGGCCGAGATCGTTGCCGACCGCTATGGCATTACCCGCCAGGCACAGGATGAGTTTTCTGCGCTCAGCCAGCAGCGCGCCGCGGCTGCGCATGCTGCGGGAAAGTTCGCGGACGAAATCGTGCCGATCACGGTCCGAAAAGCGTTATTCGACAAGGAAGGTAACGAGACCGGCAAAGAGAGCGTCACGCTCGATCGCGACGAAGGCGTGCGAGGCGATACGACGGTGGAAAAACTCGCTGCGCTCAAGCCGGTCTTCAAAGATGGGCTGGTGATCAAGGAAGGCAAGCACATCACTGCCGGGAATGCCAGCCAGTTATCCGATGGCGCTTCGGCGCAGGTGCTGATGGACCGTCAGTCGGCCGAAAAAGAGGGCCTGCCGATTCTGGGTGTTTACCGCGGCTTTCAAGTCGCGGGGTGCAAAGCGGAAGAGATGGGCATTGGCCCCATCTATGCCATTCCGAAATTGCTAGCACGCGCGGGACTGAAGATGGGCGACATCGGCCTGTGGGAAATCAACGAAGCCTTCGCCAGTCAAGCGGTGTATTGCCGCCAGTTCCTCGGCATCGATCCCGACAAGCTGAATGTCAACGGCGGTGGAATCGCCATCGGCCATCCGTTCGGCATGACCGGATCGCGGTTGGTTGGACACGCGTTGCTGGAAGGCAAGCGGCGGGGGGTGAAGTATGTCGTGGTTTCGATGTGCGTCGCCGGGGGCATGGGTGCAGCAGGACTGTTCGAGATCCCCTGAGGAATCATGCGTCTTGCATTCGCTCCGGAACTCGAGGACTTCCGTCGTGAAGCGGCCGACTGGCTGGAAGCCGAGCTGTCCGGCCCTTTCAAACAGCTTCGGGGTCTGAATAATCACGTCGATCTCATCGAAGCACGGCGCGCCTGGGAGCAGGCGCTGGGCGCGGCGCGCTGGAGCGCTATCGGATGGCCTGCTGCATTCGGCGGACGCGATGCCAGCATCGCACAGCAAGTGATCTTCGCCGAAGAGTACGCACGCGCAAAGGCGCCGGCGCGCATCGGGCATATCGGCGTCGAACTGGCCGGCCCCACCCTGCTCGCTTTCGGCAACGAAGATCAGAAGCAGCGCTTCCTGCCCGATATTTCCGGCGGACGCGCCATCTGGTGCCAGGGATATTCGGAACCCAATGCGGGTTCCGATCTCGCCAACGTTCGCACCCGGGCGCGGCGGGAAGATAGCCGCTACATTGTTGACGGTCAGAAGGTATGGACCTCCATGGGCGCCATCGCGGATTGGTGCTTCGTCCTGTGCCGCACCGACCCGGCCTCGCTGGGCTCCAAAGGCCTCTCGTTTCTGCTGGTGGATATGCATCAACCCGGCGTCACGGTGCGCCCGATCCGCCAGATGACTGGCGAGAGCGAATTCACCGAGGTGTTCTTCGATTCTGCCGTGGCCGATGCCGCCAATCTCGTCGGCGCGGAAGGCGACGGCTGGAAAGTCGCGATGGGACTGCTGGGTTTCGAGCGCGGCGTATCCACGCTGGCCCAGCAGATGCAATTTCGCAACGAGCTGAACGAGATGATCGCCGCGGCCAAGGCCAATGGCAAAGCGCGCGATCCATTGATTCGACAACGGCTGGCGCAAGCGCATATCGGGCTGAAGATCATGCGCTATAACGCCCTGCGAATGCTGTCGAACACCGAGCACGGCGCACTCAGCCCCGAAACCTACACCTACAAGCTCTATTGGTCGCAATGGCATCGCGATCTGGGCGAATTGGCGATGGACGTGCTCGGCCAGGGGGGCGAAGTCGCCGAAAGCGACGGACGCTTTGCGCCGCTGCCCAACATGTATCTGATGTCGCGCGCCGACACCATTTACGCCGGCACGAATCAAATCCAGCGCAATATCATCGCCGAGCGCGCGTTGGGACTGCCGCGAGAACCCCGCGGAAAATAATATGAGCAGCGTTCCATCCCCCTTCGATCCGATTAAAGTAGGTCCGATCACGCTGCGCAATCGCTTTGTGAAGTCCGGCGCCAATGAGGCCATGACTTGCGAGGGCGCGCCATCGAAAGCGCTGCTCAAACATCATCAGGAGCTGGCTCGTGGCGGAGTCGGCATGACGACCGTTGCGTACGGGGCAGTCAGTAAAGTCGGTCGTACTCTTTACAACCAGATCTGGATTCGGCCCGAAATTCTACCCGATCTCAAGGCTCTGACAGACGCTGTCCACGCCGCGGGAGCGAAGGCCTCCATGCAGATCACCCATGGTGGTTCCTTCGTCACCGCCCTGAAAGTCGCCAGTCGCACCATGAGCGCCTCCGGTGGTATCAACAAGGCGGGCTTGATGATCGGCAACTATTTTCGCCGCGCCATGAACGACACCGACATGCAGCAAGTCAGCGACGAGTTCGTCGCCGCTGCCAGAATCTGCCAAGCAGCAGGCTTCGATGCGGTGGAAATTCACATGGGCCACGGCTACCTGCTCAACCAGTTCATTTCGCCGCTCGACAACAAGCGCCGCGATCAATACGGCGGCGGCGCCGAGAATCGCGTCCGTTTCCCAGCTCGCGTACTGGCGGCAGTGAAGGCGGCGGTGGGCAGGGAAATGGCAGTGATCGCCAAGATCAACGTAGCGGACGGCGTGCCGGGCGGGGCCACTGCCGAGGATGGCGTGATTACAGCCAGAGCGCTGGAGGCCGCGGGTGCCGACCTGCTGGTGCTGTCGGGTGGACGCAATATCGAGTCGACCTGGTTCATGTTCGGCAGCAATATGAATGTGGAAGCCATGGACAAGGTGCTCAGCCACAGTTGGGCGATGCGTACCATGTTCAGGCTGGCGTCCAGGAGCGCGCCCAAGGTCATTTTCCGCGAGATGTACTTGCTGGAGTATTCACGCAAGATCCGCGCGGCCGTACAGATTCCTCTCGGTTTTCTGGGTGGAGTGAAGTCGCTGGCCAGTGCCGAGGCCGTCTTGAGTGAAGGGTTCGACTGCGTGGTGATGGCTCGTGCGTTGATCCACGATCCGGGCTTGGTCGACAAGTTCAAGAGCGGCGCCGTCACCCAGTCGGGCTGTACTTCATGCAACGCCTGCGTAGCGCAGATCTACGATCCTGCAGGCACGCGTTGTGTGCTCAATCCGCCCAACGATCTGGCCCTGAACCAGCAGCATGCCTCCGCCTAAACAAGCTGGGTTGCCGCGACTATCGAAGCGCCGCACTTATGGATTGACGTAACAGGTTTTGACGATGGTGAAAAACTCGGCGGCATAGCTGCCTTGCTCGCGCGGACCATAGCTCGATGCTTTCCCCCCCGAACGGGACGTGATAGTCGAGTCCCGCCGTCGGAAGATTGACCATCACCAAACCGGCTTCGCTGTTCCGCTGGAAGTCGCGCGCAAATTTCAACGACGGTACAGATACCGGACGACAGGCCAAAATGCTGTCGTTGGCCGTTGCCAGCGCCTCTTCGGCGGCGTGACGCGCCGAGCCTATGGCCGCAACGGTGTACAGGCTTTTATCGAGACGAACATCCTGACCAGCGGCCCGCTTGGCGAGAATCTCATCATCGAGCTCGACTATGTGTTCCCCGGATACGACCGGCACATCCTCTCTGCTGGCTGCCGCCGGAGTGCCCGCCAAACCCACGGAACTGGATCGACTCGCAGCGGCCGTGCATTCAACCTGGGGCGACGTGCGACTGTTGATCAACAACGCCGGTGTCGAAACGATGGGCAATAGCTGGGAAATTCCGCTCGAACGTTGGGAAGCAACGCTCAACATCAATCTCCACGGCGTCATTCACGGCGTGCGCGCCTTTGCACCGCGGATGCTGGCCAACTCGCGCTGGCACGATCGCTAGCAGGCAGGCCTGGGGCCCTTTAGGCAACGCGCGGCTTCTCCATGGGCATACCCCTCACCGGATGAAGACCCGCGGCCCTGGCTTGGAATTCCGCCGCTTTCGCACGCTCGTTGTAGAACTGTCGATACCACATGCGCACCCTGCCGTACGCACCGTCGGTCGGCACAGCAAGCGGTGCAAGGCACGGACGCTTGTTCGCCCAAATCTCGAAATCCTGCGCAAACGCCGCGAGACTATCCGCTTGGGCGGCGCGCGCGTTGGCGATGTCATCCTCGGTCGGCACAACGTTGGGTGATTTCGATAGCAGCGCATGCCACGCGCGAATGCTGCCGTTCTCAACCGGTGTGTGGGCGATGTACATCACCGCGACGCCGCCATTGAAATACGACAACAGGATCCCCGGGCCGGTATAAAACGTATCGGTTTCTAGCATCACTCCCTGGGCAAGACTGCGATGCTGCCCGCCCTGCCGCTGTCGCACCACCACGCCTTCAATCTCATTGTGGAAATATGCCGGCGGCCCACCATGGGTCGGGCCCAGATGCGCCACGTCCGCCATGTTGTCCATCACCTCGATCGGGTGACAGGGAAGCGTACCCAAGTGGTCGATCTTCCAGTGAACGTAGCTCGAATCGTTCCATTCGGCGATTTCCGGCAGGGCGAAATCGGGCTCTCCGCCCTCTTCGTCGTGCCACGCATAAATGCAACCATATCGCTCCTGCACCGTCCATGTCCGCAACTTGGCAGCGGCCGGGATCGGCCCACTGTAGTAGGGGATTTCATTGCAGCGCCCATCCGGACCGAAGCGCCAAGCGTGATACGGACACCGTATGCACTCGCCTTCGACGTGAATATTGTCGCGAATTACATAGGAGGTAGTGTTCTTCGCCAGGTGCGTGCCCATGTGCGGACAGTACGCATCCACCATGTAGACACGGCCGCTTTGGCCCCGATACAGCACCAAGTCTTGCCCGAAGTAGCGCACAGCCAGGGGCACAGAGGTCACCTCGGAAGCCTCGGCCACCATGAACCATCCACGCGGAAAGACGTGGGGCCCCAGTTTGTAGTCTGCTGTGCCGGCCATCGATCTCTCCTGAAGCCAGTGATGAATCCCGAAGCGTCACCCACTGTGCGAAATCATATATTCATGCGCGTATTATTGCTATCATGCGTATATAATAATCGCCTTTATTACGCACATTGCGGATATCTCACAACTCCGGTGCAGCCAGGCAGCACTTACCGTTGGAGCACCGCACCATGATGTATGCATTGGACACCTATGTTCGACGTCGTTGATTTCCATGCATTGGAATCGCCGGGTCTCCAACAGCAGTGTTGGGCTCGGCCGAGGTTGCTCCTGTACGGCAGGCCGCTCCCGCAACGTGTCGGCTGTTTGAGATAGCGCAGATGGAGCTTGCCAACAAGGTCGCGATCGTTACAGGCGGAACCCGTGGCATCGGGTATGCGATCGCACAGAATCTGCTCGATGCAGGTTGCCACGTGGCAATCTGCGGCCGGCACGCACCCGCA
>Ga0065707_10082423_pt1 | contig 15352 bp, 12 predicted proteins | sample SwiRhicommuniRL3_FD_59094 | JGI IMG/M metagenome (GOLD analysis project Ga0065707, IMG submission 59094) | Switchgrass rhizosphere bacterial communities from Rose Lake, Michigan, USA - RL3 v2 (version 2) | ecosystem: Host-associated > Plants > Roots > Rhizosphere > Soil | place: East Lansing...
TTGACTGTGATCATTTTCATTCAGAACTTCTTCAACAGTTAGGCACTAGACGGCGCGCCCTGTCCAGGGACCAACCCCTTCGATTCGGTCCACACGGATTCGAGTCACATAGCCAGGCGGCGGGTTTTCCATGGGTGGGAACTTCACTCCAGGTGCGATGTAGACCTCTGCCAGCTTCTGAAGCAGGTTCGCCGCTCCACCCTCCTGAATATAAGCTTCTCCGTACAACACCGCGTACTCGGTCAGTTCCATGGCGCTCTTTGTTTTAGCCTCGAGAGAGATGGCGACTCTCGGGTCACGCAGGATGTTCTTAACCTTTTGGTTCTTCGGGAGATGGCCTGCGACAAGTTCTTCGTTATCTATTCCTACCCAGACCAGGGTCACCTGAGGACTGCCATCTGGATTTAGGGTTACCAGGTGAGCCGGGCAGCCTGATTCGATCAAAGCTTTAATATCTTGGGGAATTTTCATGAGGAGCCTCCGAACTTATTGATTCATACATTTCGTAATATTATTTCTAGCTCATTCTGCCACAACGACGCAATTGCGGCCCTCACGTTTTGCCTGATAGAGGGCGTGATCAGCAGATGCGAGAAGTGTACCTGCGTTCTCACCGTGTCTGGGAAATATTGCTACGCCGCACGAAATTGTGGCAGTTGCGGGCAAATTAAGGTTATTCACCCCTTGCCGCAATTGCTCGGCCCTATCCACTGTTGTTTTTTCCGAAGCATCGGGCATGACCAAGACGAATTCATCGCCGCCAAGCCGACACGCGATATCAGACTGTCGAATATGGTTATTCAAGAATTTGCCTAGTTCCTGGATGACAGTATCGCCGGCGGCATGTCCCAGCGTATCATTGATGGACTTGAATCTGTCTACATCCAGCAGAATAACGCCCAGTGAATCTCCTTTGCGTGCCACCCTCTGAATTTCACGTTCGAGGGTTTCTTCCAAATAGCGGCGGTTGAAGAGATTCGTTAAGTGACCACGAATCGATTGTTCCCGGAAGCGGGCTTCATTGAGGGCTAGTTGATGCGCCTGATCGGCGATTTGTTTCATATCACGCTGGATCACGTTGTTTGCAAGAATGCTGAAAATGGATGTCAGGAACAGAAAAGCCAGGAGACTGAACCAATTCAGTGACGCATCCGCCGTCGTTGACGTGAGAACCACGATAATGCCTGAAAACTGGAAGAGTGCAACTCCCAGGGTAAACCTGGTTGGGAGAAGGATGCTGGATAGCAGCACCGCGAATGTTACGTACGTGAGGGGGATGATGTCACCCTCAAGAATGGATCGATCCCACAATAACGACACCCAGGGTGTAAGCATGGCTACGATGATAAGCAGGATTGCCGCGGTATGGTAACGCCCTCTGCAATTCGCAACATACGCAACTGTAAAGGCTATCACCAGACTACCAATGAGTATTTCATACTGTTCAAGTGCTGGATCGTGATGTGGGTTGAAGATGGCTACGATTAGCAGTGTTACGATGCAAAACACGATCAGAAAAGCCAGAATCCTAGCCAGCAGCCTTGCCTGACGATGCTCCAACTTCGGCGAGGTTGCAAACGGGCACTTCAGAGATTCAAGTATGGATGCCATCCTGCCAATTCTGTTCATTTGAGCAAAGGAATCGAACCAATTGATTATGAAGCAGTGGAAAAAAGATATGGGGATGTTGGATTCCCAGCTTTGGCATCCCAAACAAGTTAGATGAAAGCCGGGACAGCTAAAGAGCATATGAAATTATAGCATTCGAGTCATCCGCCTTTTATACCCTGTTTCTGGAAGCGACAGGCAGATTTCCTTGAATGGCTGTAATGGATACTCCCTATGGCTTAATTGCCCTGGTCGCAACGTAGCTGGGATGATAGTTGTGGAGAGGCGAGTCGAGCATGTAGTCCTCGTACATGTCTGTGATCACAAAACCTGCGTCGCACTGTCCACCCAGCAGATCGCTGAGCGAGTGTCCGAATTCCACGGGCAATCCTTTTTCGACGAGCTCATCCAGGTCTTCTTTGGGAATACTGGTCAAATCGGAATAGGGGATCGAGTGAGTTACTTCCAGGCTTCCCTCGTCGGCTTTGTACAGATCGAAAATGTAGTGGACAGGGTTCATGGATCCCGTCATCAAAATCCCACCACGCCGCAGGACGCGATGACATTCCTTCCACACCACCCGGACATCGGGCATGAAGACCGTCGAGCAGGGATTGAAGACCAGGTCAAATGATCCGTCCGCGAAAGCTGATAGGTCTGCGGCATCCCCTTCCACGATGCGAAGTGTGAGCGATTCCCTCTCAGCCACAAGCTGGTCCTGTTTCAATTGAGCGGGGGAATTGTCAAAGACCGTCACCCGCGCTCCCGCCGCGGCCAGGACCGGTCCCTGCTGCCCACCACCCGAAGCAAGGCAAAGCACATCAGCGTTTTCGAGCGCAGGAAACCAGCGTTGTGGGACCGGGATGTTTTCCGTCAGCAGGATCGAGAACTCGCCATTTCGTGCTTTGGCGATGATCTCAGTGTCGAATGGCTGTGACCAGCGGTTTTGGCCGCCTTCCACCTCTCGATTCCAGGCGTCGCGATTGTACGATCGAATATCCATGCTCTCTCCTCGTTGTCTCGGATGCGGGGATTGTACAAGGGTCGGAGATGCATGTCGAGATGGGAAAAAAATTGGGACAGATCCTGCGTAAGACCTGTCCCGAAAGCGAGGAGATGATAACCCCGCGAAGGCTGCCAGCTTTGCGTGAACCTTCACAAGAATTATGATTAATCTGCTGCAGCCGGTTCTGCGAGAGATGCTGCCTCCGGTCGTGCCTTGTTGAGAACGACAAAACCGATTGTGGCGAGCATGCCGATCAACCCACAGAATGCCCAGAGCAGGGATGGGTTGGCGCTTTCCAGGATCAAACCCGCAAAATATGGACCCACGGTGAACGAGATGCTCCATGAAAGACCTGAAACTGCCATGTATCGTCCGCGCATGTCTTCGGGTGCGAAGCTGGCAACCAGGGACTGCTGGAAGGGTGAGACCACCATTTCGCCGATGGTGATGATGACCATCGCCGCGATGAAGAGCGCAAAGGTCGGCACAAAGCCATACATCGCAAACCCGATCGCATAGAGCAGGGATCCGGCCGCCATCATGAGAAATGGTCTGTAGTTCTGCAGGCGGCGCGTCACCCCAAACTGGAACAGCACAACCAGGATTGCATTGATGCTGAGAAGCAGGGCATAGCGGACTTCCGGCAAGCCATGCTGATCGCGCAGGTAAACACCGAGCGTGGAATTCATGTTCATATAAACGAGCGTCATCATCACGGTCACGCCGATGAACGCCAGGAAGGGAGTGTCCTTGAAGACTCTGCCATAACCTGCGAAGGTCTGCTTCATCGTTTCGGGCCGAGCATGAGCGTGCGCCTGTGGTTTTGTCTCTGGCAGGGCGATGATGACGATGGCTGCGCTGATCAAACTGATCACGGCATCCACGAGAAACAAGGTGAGATAGGAATTAGATATCAGCAAGCCGGCGATCGGAGGGGCAATGATAACCGCGAGATTGAAGACCACGCGGATGATACCGTAGCCTTCAGCGCGTTTGTCTGGTGGCAGCAGATCGGCGACGACAGCCTCATGCGCCGGGTGACCGATGCTCGAAAGTGTGCCGACGAGGACGACCACTGCGATAAAGATCCCAATGGTTGGCGCAAAGCCCATGCCCAGGGCACTGAGCGAAGAGAGGACGAGGCTAAAGATAATCACCGTCTTGCGTCCCATACGGTCGGCGATCGCACCGCCGAGGGCACTGCCGACCATGCCGGTGATCGAGAAGACCCCAAAGATCAGACCCACTGTGGACATCCCGATGTCGAACTTCTGGGTAAGATACAGCGCGAAGAACGGATAAAGCATGAATCCGCCCAGACGATCGATGAACACGATGATGTTGTAGATCCAGAATGCACGCGGATATTCGTTATAGACTTTTCTTGTTCTGCCCAGTAAATTGTTCATTCTTCTCCAAACTCTATAAGTGAACCCGGTTGGCTTTTTGGTTGCTGTCCACTTGCACGGATACTATAAGACCTCAGCTCATAAAACTACCCGGACAAGGGGACGGTTTCTACTATCCGATGAGATAGCGTGGTGGATTGGAAGTTCCGAGGTAGATCAATGTGCAAAGCTCTCTGTATTACTACATTTCACGGCCGGGATTTCATATCGTTGGCGCAGTTGCTTGCCGGTGGAGATCATCCAGTTCGCGAACGTGAACATGGTCCGAGCGAAGAAGCGCGGGCGGTACACTCGCGACTTCATCGCGATTTCCTCCAAACGGATTTGCTCGACCTGCTCGAGGATCTGCTGACGATGATATTCAGCCAGGTATTCGTTTTGCCAGTTGTTCATGTCTGCTCCTTTAGCGTTACCTGTGACCAGTCTTCCTGACTGGCGGTTGTTTAGGTACGACCCAATAAAAAGGCATGGACAGCCTTCAGTGTTTTCTCGATGCGGTCTTCGTTGAGAATGTAAACCTTTGCTCCGTTTGCTCTCCTTTCCTGTAAATATCCTGCTGCCGTGAGCTGCGAGAGATAGCGCGACACGCTTGGCTGGCTTAAGTTGATCGCTTCCATGATCTCCTGTGAGCGCATCTCGCCCTGCTCTGCGATCATCTGTAAAATTTGCAGGCGGGTATCATCCGCCAGGGCTGAGATCCTCGAAACGATCTCGGCGCGATCCAGCTCAGGGACGCGTACATCCGATCCCTCGGGTAAATGAGCGCCGAAGTAAATAAAAAACTTATCGGCTATTTTCGTCGCGCGGAGGTACGGACCAAAATGAGCATTGGGGATGAAGGTCAGTTCCTTTGTCGTTTTGAGCTGATCTCCCCATTTGGACTCGTGGATCTCCTTGCCTGTCACGTACTCGATGATCTGTTCAAGGGTCATGTTGCTGTAGTCAACCTGATTGAACGCCCGGGCAGACTCCTCCAGCATTGGACGGACGCGGCTCCACTCGGCTTGCAGGTGATTCTTCCAAAACCAGCGCATATGACCCGTGATTAGCTGTTTCAGCGCCGCCGGATCGATCACATACTGGTAGGCGCGGGTTTCCACCTCTTCATCCACTAATTCATCACCAAAACGATACCGTAGGAACTCCACATAGTTGTGAGCCGAGGAGAGAACATCATCCCACTCGACCGGTTCGTTCCGGTGGCTTCGTGATTCTTCGGTAATACAGATCTGTGAATAAGCCTGTAGCAAGCGGTCTCGGAATTCAGAAGGGGAGGTGGCTTCCAAATCATCCAGGTACGCCTCAAAGGACATTCCAGGCTTCTGAGGTTGAACGGTGTGGTGAAATCCGATCATCACGAGTGTATGACGAAAACGCTCTTCCGGTAACATTTGTGCACGCGTCTTGGTAACCCATTCATGGATTCCAGGTTCATCGTCCGACTTGGCGATCAGCAGCATACTGCCAAAGGCATTGAGTGCAGGTTCAAGCAAAACCAGAGAATTTCCAGTTTTGATTTTTTCAAGTTCGATTGCGAAAGGGGACATAATCTCTTCTCCGTATTATTGAATTATTCATAAAATTGAATAATTCGAATATTTTACTTTGTTTATCGAATTTGTCAAGGTTTTGGAACAAAAAATCCCCGTCGAGAATTCGACGAGGATCTCAATACTTAGTTTTTTTTAGGTGTACTACGGGCTCGGCGTACCTTCAATAGCAACGCCTACCCATGTAAAGACGCGCTTTTCGCTGGTTGCTCCCGCAGGATCGTACACAGGCTGTCCCTGCTCATCCACGCCATTCTGGCGTACCGTCGTGACCCACCAACGGATAACGTGCGCCAGATTGTCGTTCGGGCGGAAGGTAGTTGGCACAATGTACTTGGTATCGGTTACGTGCTCGGTCAGACGGCGTCCCTGACCGGAGGTCACGTCCTCGATCGTAACCTGATATGCCTCGTTGTCACTCAGAGTCCCGATGCCAGCCCATTGCAGCGTCACAACGTCGTTTGCCAGGGTGAAGGCAGCACCATCCGGGGGCAGGAGCAGGTTGGCGGCCGGATAGGGAGGCGGAAGGGTCGCCGTGGGTGTCGGCCCCGGTGTAGCGAACCGTTCACACAATGGGATGATGATCGTTGTCCCCAGAAGAACGTTATCTGAGGCGAGCCCATTGTAGAACTTGATGGCATCCTGCGGCACGTTATAGTTCAGCGAAATACTGGAGAGTGAATCGTTTGCCTGGACTGTGTATGTAACTTTCTCACAAGCCTGCGCAGTCTGGGTTGCCTCGTTGGGAATCTCGGTCGGAGGCGGCTTGGGCGTGGATGTGGGGTACGGGATCTTCAACTGCTGTCCCACGGAAATGATACAGGAGGCAGGCAACTTGTTCTCGATCACAATGCTCTGCACCGAGACGCTGAATGCCACCGCGAGACCGCCGCAGGTGTCACCACTTCGCACCGTATAATCGATCGGTGGAAGAGGTGTTTCTGAGGGGATGGCGGTTGGCGCAAGTGTCTGCGTCGGCGTAGGTGTGATGGTCGCGGTTTCGGTGGGTGTTCCCACTTCGGTTGGAGGCGTGAGCGTGGTCCCGCTTACGCCTGAACTTAGGATCAGGTACACGATCAACGCACCGATCAACAGGATGGCGACCAGTGCACCGAGTGCCATTGGCAGGCTGAGGGTGATCTCGGGCATGCGGCTTGCCTGCATGCCCGATTCGGCTTTTTTCGATTTTGTGGCGGCTTTTGTGGTAAGTTCCGTGCCACAAACCAGACAACGTGTGGCATTTTCACTTAAGCGCGTACCGCAGGTAGGGCAGATCTGTGATTTTTGGGATGAAGGTTCTTGAAGCATACCGGCGAAGATTATACCATCGAAAGAAATCCATCCTTTACGCAGGCGAGGCGACCGTATGGGAACGTATACCAGTCGTCAGGTGCCCATTTTCCAGAGTCCAGCCGCGTCGGTGGACCTCTCAACCTGCCTTCTGCCCGTTGACTGTGCTGCCCACCCTGGCGGCGTAATCGCTATATCCGCCAATGCACTCCGTGATGCTTCCCTCGTCCAAAGCAAATATGCGGCTGACAGTCTGATCGAGAAAGTAGCGGTCGTGGGATATGACCAGAACGGTGCCATTGAAGTCAATCAGCGCGTTCTCCAGCACCTCCGCGGAGGCAATGTCGAGGTTATTCGTGGGTTCGTCCAAAAGGAGGAAGTTTGCTCCTGACAGGACGAGCAGCGCCAATTGGAGCCGACTCCGCTCTCCACCCGAAAGCGACCCAACACGCTGAGTCCCTTGTCGATAGGTGAACAGGTAACGGGTAAGCAGCGAAACAGCTCGTCCTTCGCTCATATTGCCAGCCAGGCGGACCGCGTCGATGACGGTTTGGTTGAAATCCAGAGTTTCATGTTCTTGCGCATAGTAACCAATCTTGACGCTCGGTCCGATTTTGATTTCTCCTGCGGTGGCTTCTTCACGTCCCAGAATTAATCGCAGCAGCACGGATTTTCCTGCGCCGTTTGCACCGATCAACCCCACTCGTTCACCGTGGCGTATCAGGAAATTAATATTTCGGATCACGGAATCCGAAGTGTTCTGATTTCGGGCAAAGCTTTTGCTCACATCCACAAATTCAAGGACCTGGCTGGAGCCGCGCCAGCCATTCAGTTCCAGGCTCATCATGCGCCGCTCAAGCACGGGGCGATCTATTTTCTCAATACGATCGATGCGCGCTTCCATATTGTGGATACGGGTCGCAAACTTGTCGTTGAAGACAACCCATTGTTTGTAGCGCTTCAACGCCATCTCCAGCCGGCCGATCTCCCGCTGCTGGATCTGATATAGCTCTTCCTGGCGCGCCAGTCGCTCATCCTTGTCGATGATGTATTCCGTGTAGTTTCCCACGAACGTGGTGATTTTGCCATCTTCGATCTCGGCGATGTGAGTCACACACGCATCCAGCAGATAGCGGTCATGCGAGATGATCACCACCGCGCCCGGATACTCGATAATAAGCTTCTCAAGAAACGCCTTGCCGGGCATATCCAGATGATTATCGGGTTCGTCCAGCAGCAGCACAGACGGATGCATCAACAGCAGCCGCGCCAAGCCAATTAGTTTTTTCTGCCCACCGCTCAGGGCGCGTACCGGCTTCTCAAAGTCTGACTCCGGTAAGCCAAGTCCGCGCAGCAACTCACGGACGCGCGATTCATAGTTCAATCCGCCGAGTGATTCGAATTCCTCCAGCAGCTTGTGCTGCGCATCCAGTGTGCGCTCCAGGACCTTCGGATTGTTGTAGACATCAGGGTCGCCCAGTTTGGATTCGATGCGCTGAAGTTCAGCATCGATCTCAGCCACGCGTAGATTCCCCTCCAGCGCCAGCGAGATTGCCGTCCGTTGTGGGTCAAACTCGGGGTGCTGGGGGAGGTAGCCAAGGGTCACGCCTTTGGCTCTGATGACGGTGCCACCTTTTTCAGGTGCGTGTTCACCCGTGATCAGCTTCAATAACGATGACTTCCCGGCACCGTTCGGACCGATCATACCGATCTTCTGGTCGTGCTGGACTTCCCAACTCAGATCACGGAAAATGGCGTGAGCGCCGAGGATAAGGGTGGCATTTGAGACTGTGATTGAGATCATGCGTACTCCAAGATTCGATCTGATATTGGTGATTTCGACACTTGCACTCCCCGGCACTTGCGCCCGGGGCAAGTGTGTGTGCGGTGCCAATGAGCCGTGCTCGTCGGCTCTACTCAACGACCGGCGTTGGGTTAAACAAAAACGCCGTGGCGCTGCAGCGCCACGGCGAGATAAGAAAACGGAACTCTTATCCAGGCAACAGGCGCGATTCGAGGAACCCCTCCCCATCAAATCCGCGCACACCGATGCACAGGTACATGTTGCTGGAACGTTCGTATCTCATAGTGACAAGATTATAACATGATCCTTGTCTGGATTTATAATAACTAAAACGGACCGATCTTATCGTCTTTCTTCTTGAGAGCAGAAAAGATCATGATTACTCGTCGACAGTCCCCCAATTCACTTTGTACCCACGCGATCCTTTTATCGACCCTGTTGATATTGGTAACTAGTTGCGCGCCCGCAGCGCCCTCCCCGGTCATCTTGCCAACGGTAATGCCTGCCAACACACTTTCTCTGGCAGCGCTCGGAAACACGAAGGTTTCACCAAGAGATTACGCTACGATGGTTTACATTCCCGCCGGACAATTTCCCATGGGCAGTAAAGTCGGGCTAATCGATGAACAACCGGTCCACGCGGTTCAACTCGATGCTTTCTGGCTTGATCGCACTGAAGTGACCAATGAGATGTACCGAAAATGCGTCGAAGCTGGGAGCTGTGAAACACCAGGCAGCCCGCTCTATTATGATGATCCTCAATATTCCACGCATCCGGTAGTATTTGTGACATGGACAAACGCAGTAGCCTATTGTTCCTTTGCCGATCGTCGCCTCCCGACTGAGGCTGAATGGGAAAAAGCTGCAACCTGGAATCCGGTTCAGAACGAAAAGCGTATCTTTCCATGGGGAAACGAGTACGATTGCTCGAAAGGCAATTATGACGATGAGACAAAACTCGATGCTTCCCTGATGCAGGGCGGCGCAGTGAGTTGTGATGGTTATACTCTGACAGCCCCGGTCGGAAGCTTCCCGATGGGTGCAAGTCCATATGGAGCTTTGGATCTGGGCGGGAACGTCTGGGAATGGGTGCATGATGCGTTCATCGAAGTTAATTCCTTCGATTCCAGCATTCAAAATTACTACGCCTTTTCGCGTTTCGAGAATCCCCTAGGCGTTAGTCCCACTCTCACTAATTCCCGCGGCATTCGCGGTGGCTCGTGGAACTGGACCTATGGCTATGGACGTTCCGCCTATCGCCTGGGGTTTGGTAAAAATGATAACTACGATGCGGTCGGATTCCGCTGCGCGGAATCCTGGGCATTTCGCCTGTCGGGCAGAATTCGAAAAGACCGATAAATGTGATATGCCATGTACCTCCCAGGGATGGATTTATAATAAGCGGTAATAAGATGAATCTTATCCTCTTTTCCTGGAGGAAGGAGAGATCATGATTACTCGTAAGCACTTTCGTATTTCCCTGTGTCGAAACGCGATCCTGCTGCTCCTGCTGTTGGCGGTCATCTCCGGTTGCGCGCCGGCTACTCCAGCTCTGGTTTCATCGCCTACAGTTGTCCCCGCCGGTCGATCTTCGCTAGCCGGTCTGGGAAGTACACAGGTCTCGCCAAAAGACAATGCAACGATGGTGTATGTTCCTGCCGGGCAGTTCAGCATGGGCAGTGAAAATGGACTAACCGATGAGCAGCCGGTCCATACGGTTCAGCTCGATGCCTTCTGGTTGGATCGTACGGAAGTGACGAATGATATGTATCGAAAATGTGTTGAGGCAGGGCAGTGCCAGGCGCCGAATAATACGTTGTACTACGATGATCCCCAGTTCGCGAACCACCCCGTTGTCTATGTCTCATGGACGAACGCGGTTGCCTATTGCTCCCATGTAGACCGGCGTCTACCCACCGAAGCGGAATGGGAAAAGGCGGCAACCTGGAATCCGACGAAGAACGAAAAGCTGGTTTTTCCGTGGGGCAATACGTACGAATGCTCGAAAGGCAATTTTGACGACGAGACAAAACTCGATGCTTCCCTGATGCAGGATGGTTCGCTGAGCTGTGACGGCTACGAACTGACCGCTCCCGTGGGAAGCTTTCCCGCCGGTGCAAGTCCGTATGGGGCCTTGGATATGGGCGGCAACGTTTGGGAGTGGGTGCACGATGCTTTTATCGAGGTGGATCCGTTCGATGCGACCATCCAGAACTACTATGCCATTTCGCCGCTCGTCAATCCCATGGGTGTTGACCCTGCCATCACCGAATATCGCAGCATGCGCGGCGGCTCCTGGAACTGGACTTTTGGCTACGGGCGCGCTGCTTATCGTCTATGGTTTGGAAAAGATGACAGGTACGATGCGGTGGGGTTCCGCTGTGCGGTTTCTGAGTAGGTAAATATCCACGAAAAAGAATGAAAGATGGGTGAGGAAATATGGCACGCATAGAAAAGACTGTCTTTATCAGTTACCGCCGCACGGACGTGTACACCGCGCTGGCAGTCTACCAGGATCTGTCCAGCAAAGGGTACGACGTCTTCTTTGATTACACCAGTATCTCAAGCGGGGATTTCGAACAGATCATCGTCAGCAATATCCGGGCGCGTGCACACTTCGTGCTGATCTTGACGCCGACCGCCCTCGACCGCTGTAGTGAACCGGGCGACTGGCTCCGGCGCGAGATCGAAACGGCAATGGATGAACAGCGGAACATTATCCCCTTGTTCTTCAAAGGTTTTAATTTTGGAAGTCCTTCTGTCTCTGAAAAACTCACCGGCAAACTAAGTAGTCTGGGTCGCTACAATGGCCTGAACGTACACGAAGATTATTTCCCTGCCGCTATGAACCGGTTGAGTGAACAGTACCTAAAAGTCCCTTTGAGTACGGTCTTGCATCCGGTCTCGACCGAGGTCAGGAAAGCCGTTAGCAAGGAACAAAGCGCTGTCAACGAGGCAATTGCTGAAAAATGGGAAGATCTGAAAGAATTCTTCACATCCGCTGAGGATAAAACAACCAAATCGGACCAGGACAAAATTGAAGAATCCAATGCCCGCGCTTTCCCCTCAGGTAAGAGCAAATCTCTCAATAGTTGGTTTTATGCAATGGGTATTGGTATTCTGATCCTTGGAGTGCTTGCGTGGGCTGGCATCCGGGCATTTTCGAATCGCGGAAATCAAATCGATCCTACGATGACGAGTCTAGCTGCAAATGCGATCAGTACAGAGTCTTCCATGATGACGAGTCTAGCTGCAAATGCGATCAGTACAGAGTCTTCCATTGAAACTCAAACTATGGAAGCCGAAATCTCCATGCAATATACCGCCAGTGCAGCAGCCACCCAACAAAGTGTATTTGAAGAAGTGCCAGACCTGCCAGACCTGGTATCAGCCACACCCCCTGCGGGCAAAGACGGAATGATCCTGCTCTTTGTGCCTGCTGGTGAATTCACAATGGGAAACACTGCCGAAGATGCTTTAGAGGATTGCAAAGCGACGGGAGCAATTAGCAATTGTCAATTGAACTGGTTCAGAGATGAAGAACCTCCTCACACTGTATTTCTAGATGCTTTCTGGGTAGATCAGACTGAAGTAACTAATGCGATGTATTCCGTCTGTGTACAGGAAAGGCAATGCAACGAACCAAGAGTAAATTCATATTATCTCGATCCAGATTTTGTGAACCATCCAGTTGTATATGTTACTTGGAATGATAGTTACAGTTATTGCTCTTGGGCCGGTCGACGCCTGTTGACTGAAGCAGAATGGGAAAAAGCCGCAAGTTGGGACCCGGAAAAACAAATTAAAAGTGTCTATCCCTGGGGGGATATCATTGATTGTTCATTTGCCAACTTCAATGATGGTAGTAAGCAGTGTGTAGGTACAACAACTGCTGTGCGTAGTTATCCAAAAGACATAAGTCCGTATGGTGCTTTCGACATGGCGGGCAATGTGTGGGAGTGGGTGAACGATCGGTATCAAGAAAATTACTATGACACGCTTGGCGATCACACTTCGAACCCTGCGGGTCCTTCCAATAGTCAGTGGCGTGTCCTCCGTGGTGGTTCATGGTACAGTTTCGATTACGATGTCCGTTCAAGTGGCCGCTTTAGGTACAACCCGACACTTACAGAAGACTTCATAGGTTTCCGGTGCGCCCGCTCCGAATAGCGCCCTTCCAGAAACATCCGCTCTCTGATAGAATACCAGCCGCACGCCGATCCTTCGACTACGCCCCCAAAATGCGTGGGGCTCCGCTCAGGATGTTGTTAGAAGAAACCCTCGGCTTTCCCCGTCGGGGGTTTTTGTGTGTGTAAACTACATGTCATGCCTGCACTTGCATGCAGGTGCAAGTGTTGCGGGCGAACGCAGCTAGCGTGGTAATCTCAGCTTACAGAATCTAGAATTGCTTCCACAGTAGAACACGACCTCTCAACGACATCATGAAATTAGGTGAAAGAATGCTAACTGAACGAACCGATTTACGAAATATCGCCATCATCGCCCACGTGGACCATGGCAAGACAACCCTCGTGGACGGCCTCCTGCGCCAATCGCACACCTTCCGCGAGAACCAGCAGGTTGCCGAACGCGTGATGGACTCCAACGACCTCGAACGCGAGCGTGGTATCACAATCCTCGCCAAAAATACTGCGATCACCCTGAACGATCCCAAAACGGGCAAGCCGGTCAAGATCAATATTGTCGATACCCCCGGTCATGCCGACTTTGGCGGGGAAGTGGAACGCGTCATGAACATGGTGGATGGTGTCCTTCTGCTCGTCGACGCGGCGGAAGGTCCCATGCCGCAGACGCGCTTCGTGCTCAAGAAAGCACTCGAAATGGGACACAAGGCTGTCGTGGTCATCAATAAAGTGGACCGCAAGGACGCCGAACCCTCGCGCGTCCTCAACGAAACCTTTGACCTGTTTATCGAACTGGGAGCAAGTGAGGAGCAGGCGGATTTCCCCGTCATCTATGCCCAGGCGACAGCCGCGAAAGCGGGCCTCACCCCGGACCTTGGACCGGATCTGCAGCCGATGTTCGATGTCATCCTCAACCACATCCCGGCTCCGAAAGTGGACCCCGAGGCTCCTCTGCAGTTGTTGGTCACAATGCTCGGATACGACGATTATCGCGGTGTCACCGCCATCGGACGTATCTTTGCCGGTACGATCAAAGCCGGTCAGCGCCTGGCGCGTCTCACAACCGATGGACGCAACCTCAATGAATCGGCGAAATACCTTTATACCTTCCAGGGCTTGAACAAAATCGATATTGAAGAAGCCACAGCAGGTGACATTATTTCCCTGGCAGGCTTGGAAGGGATCGCCATCGGCGAAACCCTTGCCGATCCGAACGATCCAATCGCTTTGCCTACCATCAAAATAGAGGAACCGACTGTTCGCATGACGTTCGGCGTCAACACATCACCTTTCGCGGGCAGGGAAGGGAGATGGGGAACCTCACGTAACCTTCGAGAGCGCTTGTTCGAGGAACTTCGCACCAATGTTTCGCTGCGCGTCGAAGAAACAGCCTCCGCTGAGAACTTCCTCGTCTCCGGGCGCGGAGAATTGCACCTCGGTATTCTGATCGAGACGATGCGCCGCGAAGGCTATGAGTTCCAGGTCTCGCGCCCGGAGGTGATCTTCCATAAGGCGGACGATGGGGCATTGCTCGAGCCCTATGAAGAAGTCCATATCGAAACCAGCAATGAGACCGTCGGTGCCGTCGTGGAAATGCTCGGCGTACGACGCGGCTTGATGCAGGAGATGCACGACGCAGGTCAGGGGATGACGCGCATCGTCTATATAGCACCGACACGCGGCTTGCTTGGCTTCCGCTACCAGTTCCTGACGTCCACGCGCGGCGCGGGCGTGATGCACACGATCTTCCACGGCTACGATGAAATGTCTGGACCCATGTCCACACGCCAGACCGGTTCACTGGTTGCCTGGGAGGCGGGTGATACAACTGCCTATGCATTGAAGAATGCAGAAGAGCGCGGCACCCTGTTCCTTGGACCTGGTGTTGCCGTGTACGAAGGCATGGTCGTCGGCGAGAATGCCCGCGGCCAGGATATGCCCATCAATGTCTGCAAGAAGAAACACCTGACGAATATCCGTTCTGCTGGCGCAGACATGGAAATTCGCCTCACGCCACCGCGACGCATGTCACTGGATGAGGCGATCGAGTACCTCTCCGACGACGAACTGCTCGAGGTCACGCCCGAGTCGTATCGCATCCGCAAACGCATTCTCGACACCGAAGACCGCGGTAAGCAGACCAAAAAAGCGAAAGAACAACTGGAAGAAGCATAGACTCGTACTCCCCTCGCTGAGCGGCGCCGCTGTTCGCCGGCGGCGTAGTCGAAGCGCGCATCGTAAAGTGACAAAATGTCCCGGAGATTTCCGGGACATTTTTTGTTCCAGCTACACTTCGACTGCGCTCGGCTTGTACTCGCTCCGCTCACATCGTCCCGATGCTATTCGGGAGCGCGGAACAACTAACACGTCAATGTCATGACCGGGCTATTTGCCGTCCCGCTTGGAGTGTATACCTGCAGATGGAACGTTGTGCTTTCTCCTGACTGCATTGGGAAAACGATCTGATAAGATGTTGAATTGGCAGGCAGTTCAACAACTAGATTTCCATCGCGATATACGCGATAGCTGGTTTCATTTGT
>Ga0065707_10082427_pt1 | contig 15304 bp, 16 predicted proteins | sample SwiRhicommuniRL3_FD_59094 | JGI IMG/M metagenome (GOLD analysis project Ga0065707, IMG submission 59094) | Switchgrass rhizosphere bacterial communities from Rose Lake, Michigan, USA - RL3 v2 (version 2) | ecosystem: Host-associated > Plants > Roots > Rhizosphere > Soil | place: East Lansing...
CACGTCCCGGCTGCCCCCTCGTCGAGCGCGCCATAGGACAGCGCGTAACGGAAATGACCGTCCTTGGTCAGTTCCAGCCCCGCCGCGATTTCCATCTGCCCGCCGTCATAAACGCCGGCAAGACTGGCCGGATGCGCATCCGGCGCCGCGATCGATGCCGTGGCGACGAAAGCCAGCGGCAGAAGACAAGCCGCCCTCATCGCCCCTTGAACAGCCCGCCGAGGATGCCCCGCACGATCCCGCCCACGACACTGGAACCAGCGCCCCTCGTCGATCCGAACACCTGCTTGCTGATCTCGTTCGCCACCTGACGCCCGATCGCCGACGAGGCCGAACGCGCGGCGGAGGTCGCGACCTTGTTCCACGGCGAATTAGCTGCCTCCCGCTCGGCCTGACGTTGCGCTTGCGCATCGAGCCGGGCCTGCCGGTCGGCGTCGCGTTGCGCCTGGATACGCGCGCGTTCGGCCTCCTTGGCGGCACGAGCATCGTCCTTGGCCTGGGCGGCAGCGGCCTTTTCCGCTTCGGTCTTGGCGGCTGCCTCGGCAGCGGCGGCGGTGGCTTCCTGCGATTTGGCGGCGAGCAGTTCCTCAGCGGACTCGTGGTCCACCAGCGCATCATATTTACTGCCGATCGCGTCGGTCTGGATGAGCACCTTGCGTTCTTCAGGCGTGATCGGGCCGACCCGCGTGCAGGGCGGCTTGATCAGCGTGCGCTCGACCGGAGACGGCGAACCATCCGCCTGAAGCAGCGATACCAGCGCCTCGCCGACTTTCAACTCGGTGATCGCCGTGGCGACATCGACACCCGGATTGGCGCGGAAAGTCTCGGCGGCGGACTTCACCGCCTGCTGGTCGCGCGGCGTGAACGCCCTCAGCGCATGCTGCACCCGGTTGCCGAGCTGGCCCGCGATCTTGTCGGGAATGTCGATCGGGTTCTGGGTAATGAAATAGACGCCCACTCCCTTGGACCGGATCAGCCGGACGACCTGCTCGACCTTCTCGGTCAGCGCGGGCGGGGCTCCATCAAACAGGAGATGCGCTTCATCGAAGAAGAAGACGAGCTTGGGCTTGTCCGGATCGCCGACCTCGGGAAGGCTTTCGAACAGCTCGGACAGCAGCCACAGCAGGAAGGTCGCATAAAGCTTCGGGCTCGCCATCAGCTTGTCGGCCGCCAGCACATTGACGAAACCGCGCCCCTGATCGTCCACGCCGATGAAGTCACTGGTCGACAGCGCGGGCTCGCCGAAGAAATGATCGCCGCCCTGCGAGCGAAGCTGGAGCAAGGCACGCTGGATCGTCCCGACGCTCTGCTTGGAGACATTGCCGTAGGTCGTGGTCAGCTCGTCGGCGCGTTCCGCGCAGTTGACCAGCATCGCCTGCAGATCGTCGAGATCGAGCAGCAGCAGGCTTTCCTTGTCGGCGACGTGGAAGGCGATGGTCAGCACGCCTTCCTGCACCTCATTGAGCCCCATCAGCCGCGAAAGCAGCAGCGGCCCCATCTCCGAAACCGTGGTGCGGATCGGATGGCCCTGCTCGCCGAACAGGTCCCAGAACTGGACGGGCGTATCGGCATAGGCCCAGTCGGTGTCGCCAACCTCCTCGGCACGTGCCTTGAAGATCTCGTGCATCTTGGAGGTCGGCGATCCCGCCATTCCGAGACCCGAAAGATCACCCTTCACGTCGGCGACGAACACCGGCACGCCGACCTTGGAGAAACCTTCGGCGATGCCCTGCAAGGTAACCGTCTTGCCGGTGCCGGTCGCCCCTGCGATCAGGCCATGCCGGTTCGCGCGCCGGAGGTTGAGCAGCTGGCGGTTGCCGCCGCCGGTGCCGATAAAGATGCCGCCTTCGTCCGCCATCTGCTGCTCCCTTGGCACGCTTTCCGCTTATCAGGCATGTTATGACCGAGGGAAGGCGTCAATCCGCCTTGAGGTCGATCCCGATATAACGCGGCGGCGTATTGCCGCGCTGAACCAGCAGCAGAACCGTCGGCCGGTTGGCCTTGCGCGCCTGTGCGACCACGGCAGCGGCAGCCTGCGGCGTCGTCACCGGCATCTGGTTGATCGACAGGATCAGGTCGCCGCGACGAAGTCCCTTCGCAGCCGCATCGCTTGATTGATCCACGCTCGTGATCACCACCGCCCGCACGTCGCCACGGATGCCGAGCTGACCCGCGATTTCCGACGTCAGCGTAGTCAGGCCAAGGCCAAGCGCCGCGCTGCTGGCCGGCGCCGCACCGCCACCAGCGCCATTATCGTCGCCGTCCTGGCTGAAATCATTCGAGGCGGCGAGCTGCTCTTCGGGTGGGCGCTGGCCGACGATGGCGGTGACCGTCAGCCGCTTGCCGTTACGGATCAGCTCGATCGGCACGCGAGACCCGATCGGCAGATTGGCAACGACATAGGACAAGGTGTTATCGGGCGTAACCTCCTGATTGTTCACGCGAACGATCACGTCACCCTGCTGGATGCCGGCGCGCGCCGCCGCCTGCCCCGGCTCAACCCGTGCGACAATCTCGCCCCGGTTCTTGGGCAAACCGAGCGCGGTCGCGATCTCGTCGGTCATCGGCTGAATGCCGACGCCGAGATAGCCGCGCTGGACCCGGCCGCCCTTCTTGAGCGCTTCGATAACCGGCTTGGCTTCCTCGGCGGGAATGGCGAAGCCGATGCCGACGTTGCCGCCGGTCGGCGAGAAGATCGCAGTGTTGATGCCGATCACATTGCCGTTGAGATCGAACATCGGGCCGCCCGAATTGCCCTGGTTGATCGAGGCGTCGGTCTGGATGTAGCGATCATAGGCGCCGCCCAGCCCGATGTTGCGGTGAAGCGCCGAGACGATGCCCGCCGTGACCGTCCCGCCCAGCCCGAACGGGTTGCCGATCGCCACCACCCAATCACCGACACGGGTGCGGGTGGAATCGCCGAACTCGACGAAGGGCAGGTTCCGCGCATCGATCTTCAGGAGCGCGAGATCCGATGCGATGTCGCGGCCGACGATGGTCGCCTTATATTCCTTGCGATCCGGCAGCGTAACCGTGATCGCGCCGACCACCGGCTTGGTGGCTCCTTCAGGCCCGCCTGAAATCACATGATTATTGGTAACCACATAGCCGTCGGGCGAAATGATGAAACCCGATCCGAGCGAGGTCGCCTCGCGCGTGACCGGCTTGCCGCTGTCATTCGCGCCGCCCCCGCCGAACTGACCGAAGAAATCCCCGAAGGGCGTGCCGGCGAAGGGGTTGCCTTGCGACACCTGCACCCGCTGGGTCGTCGAGATGTTGACGACAGCGGGCTGTAGCTTGGCGGCAAGGTCCGCGAAGCTCATCGGCGCGCCCGGCCTGGGGGCCGCGGAGGGGACCGTACCCGGTGCGTTCTGCGCGACTTGCGCACTCAATGGCTGCTGCAGGACCAGGGCTGTGGTGGTGCCACCCGCAAGCAGGGCCGCGGTGATGGCATAGGCATAGCGCACGATGGGACTTCTCCTGATTAGCTTTGGGGCGAAACCCGCCGCGTCTTTGCGAGCGGTGCCCTGAACGCAGATTGAATGATGCGGCTCCGGCTCATGGCCGCCCCTTGAACTGACGCAGATATTCATTGTCGGGCGACAGGATCACCGTCGAGTCTCCCGGCGAATCCTGGCCGTCTACGCCGAAGGTACGGCGATAAGACTGCATCGCCCGGTAGAATTCGTAGAATTGCGGATCCTTGCCGAAGCTGTCGGCATAGACCTTGGACGCCAGCGCATCGGCATCGGCGCGGATGATCTGTGCGGTCTGCCCGCCCTGGGCACGCAATGTCAGCGCTTCTTGCTGGCGTGCCGTGCGCATCCGCAGGAACGCGGATTCGAGCGGCGTGCCATCGGGCAGATCGGCGCGCTTGATGCGCACGTCTATGATTTCCGCGCCATATTGCCGGGCTACCCGGTTCAGCCCGGCCTGGATATTGTCCATCACCTGTCCGCGTTCGGGGCTCAACAGCGCAGCGAAAGGACGCCTGCCAAGCTCGTTGCGCAAAGCGGAACCGAGGATCGGCCGCAACGCCTCGCCAACCCGCTCCTCGCTGCCGGCGCTCACATACATGCGAAGCGGATTGGTGATGCGGTAGCGCGCGAAGGCATCGACCTCGAGCCGGAGCTGATCCGTGGAGAGCACCGGCTGGCGCTGCATGTCGAAATCGAGCACCCGCTTGTCGATCCAGACGACATTGTCGACGAACGGGATGCGCACGATCAGGCCGGCGCCGGTCCTCCCGAACGCCTCATTGGGCTTGTAAGGGTTCACCACCGCATAGGGATTGCCGAGCCGCACGATAAGCGCCTGCTTGGTTTCCGGCACAACCGCGAAGATGCTCGAGAACAGGATCACCAGCGCAATCGCGCCGAGCGCCCAGGGGATGGGGTTGCGCGTGAGGTTCATTGTGTAACCTCGCTCGATGGACGGCTGGTACCGCGCTTGATCTCGGGAAGTGGAAGATAACTGTTCACGCCCGGCGCCTCGATGATCGTCTTGTTGGTCTTCGCCAGCACTTCCTCCATCGTCTCGTAATACATGCGGCGGCGGGTGACTTCCGGGGCCAGCTTGTATTGGGCATAGACCCGATCGAACGCCGCTGCCTCGCCCTTCGCCTTGGCCGACAGCTGCTCGGCATAGGCACGCGCCTGATTGATGTAAGTCTGCGCGGTCTGCTGCGCCGCCGAGACCTCCTTGAATGCATCGACCACGGCCGCCGGAGGGTCTGCCTGCTTGATCGCCACGCCCTGGATCGCCACGCCCGCACGATAACTATCGAGGATTTCCTGCATGCGGCGCGCCACACGATATTCAATCTCGCTGCGCTGTGGTCCGATCGCATTGGTCAGCGAAACCCGGGCGACTTCCGCACGCATCGCGCTTTCCGCCACTTGCGTCACGGTGTCGTCAGGATCGGCGAGCTCCAGCAGATAAAGCTGCGGATCGCGGATGTTCCAGCGCACCGAATAAGCGAGATCGACGAGATTCTGGTCGCCGGTCAGCATCAAATTCTCTGAGTTGGCGGATGTCGAGCCGATGTCCTGAACGCGGATATCGTCGACGTTGAGCATCGTTACCTTGTCAATCGGCGAGGGCAGGGTGATGCTCATGCCCGGTGTAAGCAGCCCGGCATAGCGGCCCAGCCGCATGACGACGCCGCGTTCCTGCGGCTCGATCCGATGGATACTCGTCAGCAGCAGCCAGAGAATGACGATCGCGCCGATGCCCCAAAACCAGAGCGAATGCCCGCCGGGTGCACTCCATCCGCCACCGCCGCCGCCAAACCGCTGCCGTCCGCGACGCAATAATTCGTCGAGCGCGCTGGGGCCGAAGGAAGCCTTGCCTCCCGTCGGACGACGCCTGGGTGGCTGACTCCAGGGATTGCGCGGGCCTGACCCGTCATCTCCGCCGCCACCGCCTCCGCCAGAGCCGCCCCCCGAGCCGCCACCGCCCCAGGGTCCGTCGCCATCGTTCAACATGGGATCTGCCAATGCCTTCTCGTCCGCCAAAGCTTTTTCTCGTCTTCTGAACAACCTTTATAGGGATCGGCCCCAAGGAAAAACAGTGTCATCGCCGCAATAGGCCTCTATGGGGCGGCGATGACGCCCTCCACCGCCGACCTCACCACCGCCCTCGATACCGTCCGCGACCCGATTTCAGGGCAAGGACTGGCGGAAAGTGGCCGCGCCGCGCCACCGCGCGTCAGCGATGGCGTGGTCAGCATCGTGCTCGATGTCACGGGTCTGAGCGGCGATGCCCGCGCGACGCTGGAAGCAGCGATCAATGCGGCGGTAAGTACGCTGGAGGGCGTCGAGGCGGTACGCGTCGCGATGACCAGCGAGAAACGCGGCCGACGGATCATCGCCATAGGATCGGGCAAGGGCGGCGTCGGCAAGTCGACCCTTTCCGCGAACCTTGCCATCGCCCTCACCCACCTCGGCTTCAAGGTCGGCCTGGTCGACGCCGACATTCATGGCCCTTCACAGCCGCGCATCATGGGCACCGAGGGCCTGCGGCCTACCGCGACCGAGAAGCGGCTTGACCCCGTTCCCACCAGCTTCGGGGTGCCGATGCTGTCGATGGGGCACCTTGCCAAGCCCGGTCAGGCCATCGCCTGGCGCGGTCCGATGGTCGGCAGCGCCCTCGGCCAGATCATCGACGCCGACTGGGGCGATGCCGATCTCCTGATCGTCGACCTCCCGCCCGGCACCGGCGACATCCAGCTCAACATGATCCAGAAGCACAAGCCAGCCGGCGCGCTGATCGTCTCGACCCCACAGGACCTCGCTCTGATGGACGCCGCCCGCGCTGTCGATCTGTTCAATACCGCCAATGTCCCGATCATCGGGCTGGTGGAGAACATGGCCGGCTATGCCTGCCCACATTGCGGCGAGATTTCCGATCCTTTTGGGAAAGGCGGCGCGGAAGCCGCGGCCGGGACAATGAATATCCCCTTCCTTGGCCGCATCCCGCTCGATATCGCGATCCGTCGTGCGTCCGATGCCGGCATGCCGCCAGCCGCCGACAGGGACGACGCCATCTTCAGCGCGATCGCCAGTCGCCTTGCGGAGTGGTTGAACAAGCCGCCGGTCTGAGGGTTACCTCAAGAACCGCTACAGGGGTCCCTCCATGCCGCTGACCACCGACGACGAAATTAAACAGCTTCTGGCCGAAACCCGGACGATCGCCATGATGGGCGCATCCGACCGGCCTGACCGCGCCAGTTTCGGCGTGATGAAGTTCCTGCAGGATCAGGGCTATCGCGTAATCCCGGTCAATCCCCGGATCACAGGCGAGCATGTCCATGGCGAGTTTGTGTGGCGCGAGCTCTCCCAGATCGGCGACCCGATCGATCTGGTCGATATCTTCCGTAATTCCCGCGACGCGGCCGAGGCGGTCGATCAGGCCATCGCCGCCGGCGCCAGGGCGGTCTGGATGCAGCTGGGCGTCATCAACCAGGAAGCGGCCGCCCGCGCCGAGGCGGCCGGATTGAAGGTGGTGATGGACCGCTGTCCCAGGATCGAAATCCCGAGGCTGGGGATGCTCCGGCAGGACTGATCGCCAGCTCCTAAGGCTGTGGGGCGAGCCCGGCAGCTGCGATGCCCGCCAAAGCACATGCCTCATCATTGTCAGAGGTATCGCCGGTTATCCCGACCGCCGCAATCGGCGCACCCTCAGCATCCACTACGATGACACCGCCGGCGGCCGGCACGACGCCATGAGCCGATATCGGACCCAAGGATCCCACGAAGACGGGCCGATCAGCAGCCATGTCGCCAATCTTGCGCGATGATATGCCAAGTGCCAGCGCGCCTGATGCCTTGGCCGTCGCGATCTGGGGCCGAAGCGTCGAAGCACCGTCCTGACGCTGAAGCGCGATTAGGTGTCCTCCAGGATCGAGCACGGCCACGGTGAGCGGCTTGAGGCCAAGTTGCACCCCCTTCTCGAGCGCCGCTGTTATAATGATGTTAGCCTGATCAAGCGTTATCCGCGTCATGTTTGCTCCCTGTTAATCTCTTCGCAAAATGCCTTCGCGGTGCTATCGGCTGGCCGTCAGAGTCACCCCCGCCCACGATAGGGGGAAACGCCCTGATCGGGCAGCCACAGCCCGTCCGGTGGAGATCCTGTCTGCCAGAACACGTCGATCGGAATCCCGCCGCGCGGATACCAATAGCCGCCGATCCGCAGCCATTGCGGCTTCATCTCGCCCACCAGCCGCTCGGCGATGCCGATCGTGCAGTCCTCATGGAAGGCGGCATGGTTACGGAAGCTGCCAAGGAACAGCTTGAGCGACTTGGATTCGACGATCGTCGCGCCGGGCACATAATCGATCACCAGATGCGCGAAGTCGGGCTGCCCCGTCACCGGGCACAGGGATGTGAACTCGGGTGCGGCGAAGCGAACCAGATAGAGCCGCCCCGGCTTCGGGTTCGGAACATAATCCAGCCTCGCGGCTTCCGGGCTCGACGGCAGTTCGCTGGCACGGCCAAGATGAATGGGATCCATGCCGTGCACTGCTATCCCGCGAAAGCACGCGATTCAATCAGTACGGCGATTGAACCGGCAGGTCGTCGCGGCTAAGCGTTCGCTGCGCCTGCGCTGGGAGATTGGAATGGACATACTGGTTTCTACGGAATGGCTGGCCACGGAACAGGGCGCGCCCGATCTCCGGATCGTCGATGCGAGCTATTTCGCGCTCGATCCGGACCGCGATCCGCAGGCCGATTATGATGCCGGCCATATTCCCGGCGCGATCTTCCTCAATCTGGCCGAACTCAAGGACAGCAACAATCCGGTTCCGTTCATGCTCCCCTCGGCGGAAAAGTTCGCGAGCCGGATGCAGGCGCTCGGCATCGGCGATGGTACCCGCATCGTGCTTTATGATGACACGCCGCACCGCACGGCGGCGCGCGCCTGGTGGATGTTCAAGACGTTCGGCGCGCATGACGTTGCCATCCTCGACGGCGGGCTGGCCAAATGGAAGGCCGAAGGTCGCCCACTCGAAACCGAGAAGCCGGCCTTGCGGCACCGTCATTTCACCGCCTGGGCCGACAAAAAGGCGATCCGCACGCTTGACCAGATGAAGGCCAATGTCGAATCCGGCGCCGAACAGGTGCTCGACGCGCGCAGCGCCGCCCGCTTCACCGGCGAGGAAGCCGATCCCCGTCCCGAGGTCGCCTCGGGTCATATCCCCGGATCGAAGAATCTGCCTTACGACCAGCTCTTTTATGCCGACGGCACCTGGAAGCGTGGCGACGATCTCAAGGCTGCGTTCGAGGGTGCGGGCATCGATCTTAAGAAGCCACTGGTCACCACCTGCGGTTCCGGCGTCACCGCATCCGTGCTTTTGTTCGGCGCGGCGCTGCTCGGCAAGACCGATGTCGCGCTCTATGATGGCTCGTGGAGCGAATGGGGCATGGACTCCTCGACGCCCAAGGCTACCGGAGCGGCATGAGCGACGAGCGCGATCGGCCCGCAACCCGCGTGGTCGGCGCGGGACGACGCGAAGAATGGACGCAAGGCATTGTAAATCCGCCGGTCTGGCGCGCCTCGACGGTGTTGTTCGACAGCGTTGCCGATCTGCGTGACGGCGTAAAGCATGCGAACAGCCGGCTTTATTACGGCCGGCGCGGTACGCCGACGCAATGGTCGCTGGCCGAAGCGCTGACCGAACTGGAGCCGGGGGCGGCCGGCACCATGCTCTATCCATCCGGAGTCGCCGCGATCGCCGGGGCTCTTCTGACGGTGCTCCAGCTCGGCGACGAACTGCTGATGGTCGACAGCGTCTACGAGCCCACCCGCGCTTTCTGCGCCAATGTGCTGGCCCCGCTGGGCATCGCCACCCGCTATTATGATCCGCTGACCGGCGGGGCCATCGACGGCCTGTTCACCGAATCCACCCGCGCGGTGTTCCTCGAAAGCCCGGGCAGCCTTACGATGGAGGTGCAGGACATTCCCGCCATCGTCGCGGCGGCGAAGGCGCGCGGCATCGTCACCCTGCTCGATAATACATGGGCCACGCCGCTGCTCTTCCCCGCCATCGGCAAGGGCGTCGATTTCAGCATCCTTGCCTGCACCAAATATATCGCCGGCCACTCCGATCTCATGATGGGATCGGTCACGACGACCGATGTGCATTGGCCGGCGCTTCGCCGGACCGCGCAGCTTCATGGCCAATGCGTCGGGCCCGACGATGCATGGCTCGCCGCGCGCGGCCTGCGCACCTTGGCCGTCAGGCTGAAGGCACATGAGGAAAACGCTCTTGCGGTAGCCCGCTGGCTGAAACAACAGCCGCAGATTGCCCGCGTGCTTCATCCCGCGCTCGATGATTGTCCGGGCCACAAAAATTGGGCGCGCGACTTCTCAGGGGCGTCCGGCCTGTTCACCTTCATTCTCAGGGGCGGCGACGACGCCGGGCGGGCGCGGCTGATCGACGGCCTCCGGCATTTCGGGATCGGCTTTTCCTGGGGCGGCTATGAGAGTCTTGCCCTGCCGGTCGATCCGGCGGCGATCCGGACGGCTACGAAATGGGAAGCCGAAGGCCCTGCGGTGCGCCTGCATATCGGGCTGGAGGATCCCGCCGACCTGATTGAAGATCTCGCGGCCGGGCTGGACCGTTTCCATCAGGAAATTGGTTAACGCAGCACCCGGAAGCGCTGCTCAGAATTTTTGCACAGGCTGCCCAAGCTGTTTGCACCGCACCCGCATTTGCGCGAATTTCGGGCAATCGGGCGTGACACTTCTGCAACATTCCCTGCTTTTCGTGTGGCTTATCCCATTTATCTTTTGTGTCGCTGAATGCTGTGGTGCAAAAACCTTAATGCCCAATAGCGAGCTGGCCCATAAAAAAGAGGCGCGGCCCTATCGGCGCAGGGGAGTGATCTGAAACAGAAAAAGGGAAAATTACACCATGCGCTTCACCATTCTCGGCATGTCGGCTCTTGCGCTTGCCGCAGTTTCTGCTCCGGCTTTCGCCGAAGATGCTCCGGCCAGCGATTTCACCGTCACCGGCGGTGCGACCGTCGTCAGCGACTACCGCTTCCGCGGCATTTCGCAGACCTACAAGCGTTTCGCACTTCAGGGCACACTCACCGTCAGCCACTCCTCGGGGTTTTATGCCAGCGCCTGGGGTTCATCGGTTGACGAGTATGTCGCCGCTGGCAGCGACCAGGAAATCGATCTTATCGCGGGTTACACCAAGACCTTCGGTGCCGCGACGGTCGATGCCGGCGTCCTTTACTATTATTATCCGGGTTCAGGCGGCGCTAACACCGACTTCATCGAGCCCTATGCGAGCGTGAAAAGCACCTTCGGCCCGGCGACCGCCAAGCTCGGCGTTGCCTATGCCCCGAAGCAGCATGCGATCGCCGCTGTTAACGCGCGTGACGACAATCTCTATCTCTATGGCGAATTGTCCGGCGCTGTCGGTCCGATCTCGCTGACCAGCCACCTCGGCTACAGCCACGGCCCGAGCTTCCTGACCATCGGCAAGAACTACTGGGACTGGAACATTGGTGCCAGCTACACCTGGAACCATCTGACTTTCGGCGTCAGCTATGTCGATACCAACAAGGCAGCGTTTGTTGGTACACGCAACATCTCCAAGGCGGGTGTCGTCGGCTCTATCGGCGTCGCTTTCTAAGACTTCGTTCAGTAGGCGTACCAAGGGGTCGCGGAGCAATCCGCGACCCTTTCAATGTCAGGGCGCCTGCGGCCCCTCAAGCTGGGCCTGTTCGCGTTCCTCACGCGCCTGCCGCAGGAACTGCGCCATGCAGCCGCTCTGGCCGTTGCTGCCGATAGGTGAACAACTGTTGGGCGTCCCACGACGGCCGACCATTTCGAGCACCTGAGCGCGCTCTCCCCAGCTCTGGTCCTTCGCGCTCGGCTTCACCCGGCGCAGCCGTTTGGGAATGCGATAACGCTCTGCTTCCGGCTCGCGCGCGCAGACCACGATTTCCTCGTCGCTGCTGCGCGGGCAGGCATCATCGCCATAGACGATCAGCGTGGTGATCTTTTGCGGTTCCTTCGGCTGATAATCATCCGCCGCAAAGGACGGCATCGACGCCGAAATGAACGCCGCCGTCAACATGAGGTGCCTGAACGTCATGCAAGACCCTTTCCGCCTTCGCAAATGAGCGCCGCATGAACATTCATCAAGGCAGGACAGGCTCGGCCTTTTTCGCGTCCTTACGCTCGGCGCGGGCCTGCTGCATCAGCTTGGTCCAGCAGCCGGTTTCGCCGCCGGCACCCCCCGGCGTGCAGGTGCTGGCACCGCTCTTGCCGACATATTCGAGGCTGAGCGCCCGCGCGCTCCAGTTCGGTGCCGGTGCATCCTTCGCAGCGTCGCGCAGATCCTTCGGAATGCGGTATTGCTCGTTGGCCGGCAACCTGCGGCAGACCACGATTTCCTCGCCATTGCTTTCGGGGCATTTCTCATCCCCGAAGATATCCATCACCACGCCGCCCCTTTGAGCCTGTGCGGGCACGGACGGCAACAGGGCCGCCACTGCGCCGATCGACGCCACGGCAATGAAACTGAGGGCGGCTTTCATGGTACGTCCTTTCCAGGCATCATTCTAACGCATCGAAGACCGTCTCGCCCCATCAAATCCGTTTCGACAGCGCAATGGCCGCACGGCAACCAAAACGGATCGCGGCGGAGAGCAGAGGAAAGCCGGGCGCCTCCTCGGCGCCGGCGGCGATGGCGGTGTCGCGATGCTCGACTTCCTCGGCCCGGAATTCCGTAATCGTCTGGGCAAGCTCAGGATCATGATCGCCCAGTTCATCAAGCTGCACTCCGTAATGGCGGTCGATCTCGGTCTCGATTGCGGCAGTGCACGCCATCGCCGCCTCCGGCCCGATCAGCGCGGTCGCCGCGCCCAGTGCGAAACCGGCGACATTCCACACCGGCGTCAGCAAGGTCGGGCGAACGCCCCTCTCGGCCATCATCCTGTCGAAATGGATGCGGTGCGCCTCTTCCTGTGTCGCCATCCGCGCGATCAGGCGCGATATCGGCTGGCGGTTGCCCATGATCGCCCGCTGGCCATCATAGATGCGGGTCGCACCGAACTCACCCGCCTGATTGACCCGCAGCATCGCGGCGGTGTCGGGCTTCGCTACCGAGATTTCATCCATAGCCACAAGATAAGCGCCGCGCCGCCAAGAGAGAAGACCGCATTATAGCCCGCCAGCGAAATGCCGAACAATGTCCATTGCGGCACATCGCAGCGGATCAGCGGGCTTCCCATGATGTCGGCGAGGATATCCTGCCCGCTGCCCGAATTGATGACGCTGCACTGCGTAATGCCTTCCCACCAGCCATATTCTACCCCGGCGTGGAACGCGCCGATCGCGCCGCTGACCGCAATCGCGATCGCCGCCAGCAGCACGAACCCGCGCTGGGCCGCGCGCGCTGGCATTAGAAAGGCAAGACCCGCCAGCACGATCGCCACATAATGGGGCCAGCGCTGCCAGTGGCACATCTCGCAAGGATAGAGCCCACCGATATATTGCGAGCCCAGCGCCCCCGCCATCAGCGCCGAAGGCAAAAGCAGCGCCAGCACACGCGCTTGTCCGAACCGGGTCATGATAAATCGTACGCTACGACAACGTCATTCCCGCGAAGGCGGGAATCCATATTCTCCAGCCTCAGCATGCTGAGCGAAGCGCTGAGTTTATGGATCCCCGCCTTCGCGGGGATGACGAACTGGACTTTGAGCGCATGACTATTACCGACGCGAGCCCTTGGCCGAAGCCAACGCGGGAGCTGCGGGAACATTGGCAAGCCGGGCGATCGTTCTGACCGCATAATCAAGCTGATAATCCTTCACACCTGCCTTTTCGAGCGCCTCGGGCGTGCCCGCGAAGCGGGGATCATTCTTGACGTCATCCTCCAGCACATCGTCGTTGATCTTCGCCTCGTTGATCAGGTGACGCCTGAGATCGGCTTCGCGCAGGCGTGGGCGATCCTTGCGATCGGCATCGGTGAGCTGCGGCACGGGAATGTCCGGCTTGATGCCGCCTTCCTGCACCGAGCGCCCCGATGGCGTGAAATAGCGTGCGGTGGTGAGCCGCAGCGCGGTGTCGTCGGTCAGCTGCAACAGCGTCTGCACCGAACCCTTGCCGAAGCTCGTCTCGCCCATGACCAGACCGCGCCGCTGATCCTGCAACGCGCCCGCGACGATTTCCGCCGCCGAGGCCGATCCCGAATCCACCAGCACGATCACCGGCAGGCCATGCGCCAGATCGCCCGCCTTGGCATAATAGCGCTCGATATCGCCGGCATCGCGCCCGCGCTGTGAAACGATCTCGCCACGCTCAAGGAAGGCATCCGACACCTCGATCGCCTGATCCAGCAGGCCGCCGGGGTTCGAGCGCAGATCGATGACATAGCCAAGCGGTCTGCCGCCGGTCGCCTTGTCGATCGCGGTCAGCGCCGCGCGCACGCCCTCGCCGGTGGTCTTGCTGAAGCTGTTGATGTTGATGATGCCGACGCGGTCCTTGATCTCCCACTTGACCGCCTTGAGCTTGATGATCTCGCGCTCCAGCGTCACGTCGAACGGTTTGTCGCGGCCGGGGCGGACGATCGTCAGCCTGATCTTGGTGCCGGGCCGCCCGCGCATCTTGTCGACCGCCTCGTCGAGCGTGCCGCCATAGATGAGCTGCCCGTCGAGATGGGTGATGTAATCGCCGGCCTTGATGCCGGCGCGGTCGCCGGGCGAATCCTCGGTCGGCGCGATGACCTTGACCGCGCCGTCCTCCATCGAGACGGTAAGGCCGAGGCCGCCATAGCTGCCCTCGGTCTGGGTGCGCAGATTCTGGAAATCGCGCACGTCGAGATAGGAACTGTGTGGATCGAGGCTGGCGAGCATGCCATCTATCGCCCCGCGGATCAGCGTCTGGTCATCGACCTTGTCGACATATTCGGAGCGGACGCGCTCGAACACGCTCATGAACTGATCGAGTTCCTTGTAGGTATCGACATCAACCGCCGCCAGCGCGGCGCTGACCGCCGGCACGAGGGCCACGGCGCCGACGAGGCCTGCGGAACGCAACAGAAACTTCGCCATCAGTGAGATTCTTCCTTCGCTATGAGCCCAGGATACAGGGTTTCAGCCACGCGCCGCAAGCGGAGCGATATCAACCGGCTCGCCCTGCCGCCGCAACTCGACGGTGATCTTCGGATTGACGGTCTCCGTTCGCCCGATCGGGCTGCCCTGCACGACATCGTCGCCGACCTTTACCGACAGGTTTTTCAGGCCGGTGATCAAGGTGGTCCATCCGGCGCCATGATCGATAATCACGATCCGGCCATAGCCACGGAAGCTTTCGGCGAACTTAATCCGCCCCCCGGCCGGCGCGATCACCTGTGCATCGGGACGGGTGACGAAGGTCAGCCCACGCGAACGGATGCCATTGTCGGATACCTCGCCCATGCCGGTCACGACCCGCCCAAGCGCCGGAAGCCGGTAGACCGGCCGCGCCGCGACGGGCGCCGCGATGTCCGCCGGAGGCGCTACCGACTGGCCGGGCTGGGCGGGCCGGAGCACGGGCCCGGACAGGCTGACAAGCTCGGCCGAAATCTCGGCCTGGCGGTCCATCGATGCCATGAGGTCGGTGATGTCGCGTGCCTTCTCGGCCATCGCCTGCGCCCGCTCCTGCTCGAGGAAGGCCGAGTCGCCCAGCTTGCGCGATTGCGCCCGCTGCTCGGCCTCGAGCCTCGCCAGCGATTGCCGCCGCGCCTCGAGCATCGCCTGCTCCTGCCTGACCGCGGCAACCGCGAGCGCGGCTTCCCGCC
>Ga0065707_10082428_pt1 | contig 15291 bp, 11 predicted proteins | sample SwiRhicommuniRL3_FD_59094 | JGI IMG/M metagenome (GOLD analysis project Ga0065707, IMG submission 59094) | Switchgrass rhizosphere bacterial communities from Rose Lake, Michigan, USA - RL3 v2 (version 2) | ecosystem: Host-associated > Plants > Roots > Rhizosphere > Soil | place: East Lansing...
GCACGCGTAACTGGAGTCCGATCGGCATGGTGGTTCTCAATCCAGAGGAAAAGCTGCCGATGCCCGATTGAGGCGACAACTACCTTGACACTCACCGCCGGAATGAAGTGTTACCCATCTGTCAGGAAGGGCATTATGCCGTTTTTCTAATATCCATTCCGCTTTGGTGTCACCTTTTCAGGCGGCTTGGTGTCACTCTTGGTGTCAAATGTAGATCTGGCGCATCCGTGCGGCAGCTAGGCCCGACATGCGTCTACATCAGGCAGCAAGTCACTCATTTCAGTTGGCGGCATAAGTAAGCAAGTTCGGCTTTGGGCTATCACAACAATCCAGCGATCCAGACGGTCCACGTTTCACTACCGGCCACATGCGGCACTACCGAGTTGCTTCTGCAGGTCGAACGCCTAGTACGCCGGCCGCTGTGGCGCCTCGGCCGCCTCGACCCCATCGAGCGCGAACCGCCGAAGGCTTAGCGGCGGTCTCGCTTCATTCGATTCTTGCTGGAATACGCTCCTATGCACCCGTGGGTGCCGACTCTTTTGCTGTCGGCCGCAAGAGCTCGGCCGTCGTCTCGCCGACGCATTGGCGCAAACGAGTGATATCCATACGGGTCAGTTCCTCCGGCGTTTTAATTCCCATCTCCAAGAAAGCAAGCATTTGTCCGCGAGCAAGGCGAACCGAGACCTCGGTGAGAGGCAACGCCGCGGTCGGCAAGCCAATTTCCAACCGGTTGATGATATCGTCCAAACCTTCGAGAAACTTCGGCTGGTCAGGCACTAATGCAGCCAAGATCTGATGTGCGGATCGGAGATGGAAACGCGTAGCGTCCGCGATACCGATGATGTTGCCGTATCCGATGGCCCCAGCGAATGGCGTGGTTGAATATCGCTTCTCGATTACATCGACTGGCGTGCCTTCGATCCAATCCAGCAATAGTGCAGCGCGCTTGCATCGAGCCCAGAACTGAATCTTATCTGCACAATACTGCTGTAGCATTTGAGGCATGTCGTAGCCAAATCGCTGCGACACTTCGCTTGCCCGTACAGCCTCGGACTGCCCCTTCTTCATGACTGGCGTATAAATCGCATCCATTTCATCCAGCACCTGCACCATCGCTAGCACTCGCACTGGAGGGATTCGCGCGACGTCCGCGCGACCCATCAGCTCCACTAAACGAAGACTCGATTCAAACGACAGCGAAGAGGCCCCGCAAGCTCGACCCAGCAGCGTCAAGTGAATGAGGTCGCCCTCATGCTCGGCCAATCGCGCATGCAGCAGGCGAGCGACCAGCGCTGTGATGTCGCGCTCAACCATCGCAGCCCACTGAGGATTGGCGCGTGAGGCTGAATAGCCGGCGAACGTATTGACCAGCAATGCTGGAATCTCATCCGATCGCACCCCGCGTACCTGGCTGAGTAGCCGTAAGGTCCATGTAGGAAGGTCGCGCTGTTGAAAAGATGACCTCACATCCTCTGGCACTCCCAACACATAGCGTTGAAAAAGCTGTGCCCGTTCGATTGGCGTGTCAGCCAGAATGATTGCCTTGCCGGTCTCGTTGAAGCCCAAGCGACCCGCGCGGCCCGCCATGTTTTTATACTCGGCAACGGTGAACTGCCGACCATCCTCACCGACGAATTCATTCTCCGCGAGGACCACCGTCGACGCCGGTGTGTTGATACCCGCCGCCAGCGTCGTCGTGGCAACCAAGGCGTGTATGCCGCCCGTCGAACTGCGATAGCCCCTCTCCACAGCCTGCTTCTCAGCACTGAGCAAATTAGTGTTGTGGAACGCGGTGCCGCCTTCCAAGCAGTCGCGCAAATCCTGTGATGCTCCGGTCAGATCTTGAGTGGGCAACGCATCCAGGACGCTGGTTGCTGGCGCCAATCCTAATTCCTTGGAAAGATACTTAGCGCACCCCTGTGCCGGACGGCGCTTGTTTCGAAACACTAGCAGCTTCTCACCTTGCCCAATCAACAGCTGCGCCAGTGGCACGATCACATCCTGTGAACTGGGTTTGTCATGGCGCTGTACGATGGAATGTTGAGATAGTAATGCTTGTGTCTTGGTAGTTCCGTCCGCATCGAGAAACTGGAACGTTCCTCGCCGATCTAAAACACCCTCGATGAGGGGCACTGGTCGCTCACGCGACAGCAACACCGGCACATCGAGCCAACGATCAAAGCTGTTCAGCTTGCCGATGACCGCGGACAGGATCACGATCTGCGGCTCGACGCCTTGCTGGCGTGCACGCAATAGAAGCGAGAAAATTAGTTCGACAGTGATGCCACGGCGCGGGTCGGTGATAAACTGTCCCTCGTCCAGCACTACCAGACCCAGCTGGTTGAGCAGGCGGGGCGAGCCGAGGGCGAGGTTGAGAAACATCTCATAAGTGAAGAACGCCAGATCGTAGCGCCCCGACAGCACCGGCCCGATCCCATCGGTCGCGTCACCACTACAGCGGGCCACCCGCAACCCGGCTGCCGCATAGCGCTGAGAAAATGCCTCAAACTTCTCGTTAACCAGCGCACGATAAGGCAATAAGAAGACCGCTTTCTTTCCCGAGATCACCGCTTGGATCGCAGCGACCTCACCGATCATCGTTTTGCCTGAGCTCGTCGGTGCGACCACCAATAGAGAGCGACCATTAAGAACGCCGAAGTCGTTCACAGCGCTTAATTGCAGCTTGTTGAGACCTCGAGGGAAATCGCTGGTCCAGCTGTCGACTACCTCCGGTGGGAAACTGTAGGTAGAAAATTCCGCGAAGGAACCCGACATCTGTTTCACAGCTCGCGCTGGGAAGGCTGCGGCGTAGTTGTCGCCGCGCTTCAGTATTGGAAACACCAGCCCTCCTTGGACGGTACCCAAGAACACTGGTGTCTGCGTCACACCGATACGTTCGGCTTCCACTCGAGCGACCCGGATGATTTCACCGGCGACCTCGGGAAAACTGACAGATCCGCCGTCGCCACGAGTCAAAGATTCGATCACGGCATGCGTCAGTAACCCATGGCCAGTTCCCGGTTGCTCCCACGCCGATTCATTGGTCGCGCAGGCCGCTAGTAGGATGCGACCCTCTCCATACACTCCGGTGAGCGCGAAGGCGCTTCTCGGTCGCGCAACCGTCTCAAGTACGCGAGCCGGGGCCTGGCCGCTGAAGCAGCAGTCAAGGATGCATAGCACGGCCCGTGCCTTTGTTTGTTTGAAGGCATCGGCCAATGCCCCCATCGACAACGCGGTGCCCGCAAGGTCTGTCGCCTGAGTATCAAACAGCACTAGATTTCCGTCCGGAGAACCGTGGCCGGCGAATGCAATGACGATCACATCATCTACATCTGCAGCAGCCAAAGCGCCCAGGAACGCGCCGGATACTTCTGAATGTGTGGCTGCATCATCTACCAGCAATTTTGCACTGAACCCATCAATTGAATCGGTGAACAAGGCCCACAGGGCGGTGGCGTCACGACGTGCTCCATTCAGTTCGGGAATGGTCACATCAATGTGCTTGTTGATGCCGACGAATACTCCCTTGATGATCATTCGCAGCCCTCAGCCAATGCATTTGCCTACTGCTTGATCACGGCGCTTGTCTCCTGAAGAAGCAATGTTTGCAAGCTAGTAAACGTGTTGGCGTAAATAAATCTCGTCTGCGCTGGACTTTTACTAATTAAGCAGCCGCACACCGACCCGCAAGTCCCTCCAGAGCCACTCGACCGACTCATTATGAGCCTTCCGGGTCGATGGCCCCAATCAGGTCAGATTCGATCGCGCTAAGTCTCGAACATCGAAGCGCACAGTACTACACTGGCATGTTACTCCTGGCAGCCAAGGGTACGCCTAATGGGCCTAGAGCGCGTACGGACCTTCAAAAGCCCGTACTCTTGTCGTTAATCTGGTTCGGCGGTGTACAAGACATCTGGGGAAGAGAATTCTTTCCGAAATGTGGAGCGATAGAGCGCCGGCACGCGGAGCGCATCTAGCACGAAAGCGGCAAAGACGCTGCCGCGCCTTCACTCCCATATCCCCATCCTCTCAAAGTTGGGAGCCTACGGGAATGTCGGGCGGTTCAGTGCTGGATACCGAAGTATCAGCTCAAAGCGAAGCTCCTGAGGTGAGATATGCCTGCAGCTCGTTACAGATCCAAGGCAACGCGCAACCTTGATGGCGGCTTTCGACCCGAAGCGGACATCAAACCGCCTTGGCCCGCTGGCCCGCGCTCTCGGAAGGCCGATCGTCCTGATAGTGGGTAGCCATCAATCGGCAGAGCATCTTCGCGGCGTTCATAAACGCCCTTTCACGGCCGCGGATAGTCAGTCCCGAGCAGGCTGAAGAAGTCCTTCTGAAAGTTCGCGGCGGTATCGTATGCCCACGATGCGCACCCCGAGCAGAGGCAGCGCACCCATCTGAAGGTATAGCTGCAATCGCACAGACGCGAAAGCTCGAATTTTCCATGCAGCTTTCGCTCGATTGCATCCGTCGAATCGTGAGCCGGGCGGCCGTGCTCAACACTGATCGGCTTGTGGTGAACTAGCGCATTCCGAAGTTCGATCAGCGCGCCCAACTGCTGCGCTGATCCCGAGCCGAAGTTGAGCCGCGGCTTGCCTGCGATCGCGGTGGCGATTTGGCACTTTGTGATGACATCATATCGTTCGACTCCTCGCCAAGCACTCGCGAGTGCAAATCCGATGTCGTCACGTAATCCCGGAAACCAGTGCTGCTGGCCGAACAAGGTACGATCGACAAAGAGCTCATTGACGACCGACTCGACGGCGCAGTTTGCCGCCAGAACTGCTGCAAGAGAAATGTCCATCAACTCGCCGATTGCGACCTCCCGCGCGCTTGGATCCAGGCCGCTCAAGCCGCCCGGAATATCGAGCCTCGCCGCCACTTCCGCAAATCGCCGCGCGGCGCGCATATGAATAATCGATCCCGACGAGATCGAACTTAACACCGCCATATGATCCTCCAGAGGCGCGTTTCACCTAAACGTTCTTCGCCCAGAATTCGAACAGCTTGCGCGGTCTGGAACGCGTCCAGTGCCGGTACGTTTAAATTCGCTGCTTCGGTTGCTGAGAGCACGATCGATAGGCGCGGGCGCGCCCAATGACCGTCGGGCCACTCGGCGTTTAACTCGCTGCCCGCGGCCGCGCCTCAAGCGCCAAGAGGAATTCTTCGATGCCATTGCCGCGTGGCGAGAATGCACGCGCAATTGGTGCGGTATAGCCCGCTTTCCGAATTCGCTGCGCTGCCTGCGCAATCGCGCTTGCCCACTTGCCATCAAGGACAACGAACTCGGCGTAGGCGCCGGGTACGACGGCGTGCAACAGGTCGATCGTATCGTTCTCCGACGGAAGTTGATCGTCATGGAGGGGCTTTATCAGTGCCGTGAAAAGCGCGGCAGTCGACGTCTGGCGATGACCGAGGTTCGCCAGTGCATTGTTGGCATTGCGACGTATCTCGGGCTCGGTCTTCACGCGAGCCTGTAGTGTTTCGAATGCTTTCCGAACATTCGTTCCGAAGTCCTGAATCACGGAACGCAACTCGGCCGACCGTCCGCTGAAGATCGCAGTCAGTTCGAGCGGCCCGGTTTGTTGATGGGCTAGAATCATCGTTTGTCGAAACAGCTCCGCATCAGCATGCGGGGCCGTATTGGGTGCGCCATCGATCAGCGCATCCTCGCGAGAAATCACGGTGAACGGCTCGCAGTTGATAAAGTACAGATGCCGGAAAAGCCCCCGAAGCAGCTCGTCGACGGAGCGCGCGTGCCGAAGGTCGTTGAACGTTGCGAATTCATAGATGGTGATGGCTCCGATCAGCAGTGACGCTCGCGCACAACGCATTGCGCCCACGAACCGCGTGGACCATGCAGAATTTTCTGCGATCGCTCGCATCGCGCATAAATCGAGGTAGACAGCCGGAATCATCTGCCTCTGCAACGCCTGAAGCCCGCCGTCGGCGGTCAAGTTCAACTCGACTATCACCCAACCCACTCGACGCTGCAGTAGGCTCGTGCAATGCTTATCTTATTGGGCAATCGACGTTGGCTCGTCCCGATGCGCTTCGCTAGCGTGTGCATCGGCTCATGGGAATACCGGCGATGATCGACTGTCAAGTTGTTGACCCCCATTTTCGTTACGGCACTCACTGCTCAGCTTTGACTCTTGAATCAATTTCGGCGGAGCCGGCAGCGTAGAGCAACCCAATGCGTTCGCCAATGCCTGCTCCTGGCCGATCTGCGTCACCTGTATACCAGCTCAGAACGACCCGAAGCGGACGCGCGGCAGTGAATCCAACGCGCGAAGCGTATAGTCTAAGAAATCTGATGATGGAGGCGGGCATGAACACGGTTACGTCTGCGCTGTCAGTGATTGCCTTGTCGATCACCTCGGTTTGTGCGTTCGCAAAGAGCGAAACTGTAAAGCTCGAGATTGCCGGACCGTCTGCGGTAAAGCCGCTGGTGATCACCGATTCTGCAATTCTCAATCTGTTCAGCATTTGGACCGGACCGGGGGTGAGCATTGATTATCTGCGACAGGCTGGTGATCAACCGGGCACCTTCATCGACTGGTTTCGCGGCGCCGCTTCGCGTCCTGAGATGGCCCAGTCCTATACCGTCACTTTCCATCAAGGCGGCCGTGCCAACATGGACGAGCGGCACCGAACATACGTCGTCACTTATGCATTCGATCCGAAATCAGCTCAGGGCTACATCTACCTTCCAGGCCCGATAGACGGTGAGGTCTACGCGCGAAACACGTTTTCGATCGTCCATGACGTAGAAGGTAACTGGTTTCACGCGTCAGCCGCATGGGAGCGCTCAGTGGCTCCGCTCATCCGGCAACATTTCCCGGCGAATTGACTGCCAGCCCTTTCTCTAGCTTGAACTCGACCGTCCGCTCTTGGCCGAAAGCGCCCGCAAATGGGGCCGCGTTCTCTTGCGGGCGCCAGTCCCTATACGTCAGTCTGATCCGCCATCTCGAGCGCATCGTCTAGTTCGATGCCAAGATATCGAACTGTGCTTTCGAGCTTGGTATGAGCGAGTGACAGCTGTACGGCGCGCAGATCTCGATTGATGGCAACGCCCCGGGGATTTCCGCCTTCAATCTAATTGCCCGAAATTGCCTCTCGAGTGGCGTCCGCTGTGACGAGCGAATGATTCGCGCCATGCACGGGTCCGGTCGACGATGAACTTCTGCACGGCATGAACCCGCTTCGGCGTCATTCGCTTGTCGATTCGAACTAGATGAAGCGGCACTTCCGCGTATCGCCACTCGCGCAGCGTCTCAACCACCGTGCCGCGCTCCCAGTCCTGCGTGACCATCCAGGCGGGACCGTATCCGATGCCGACGCCCGCGCGGATCATCTCCCAGGCGGCTTCCGGATCGTCGAAGGTATGGCGCGGACTTGGAGCGTGGCGAATGATGCCGCCGTCTGCCGGATCGCGAAACTTCCAGCTGTCGAGCTGCCCCGTAACGCGGTTGCGAAAGCCGATAAGACGATGGCTACTCAGGTCTGAAGGAGTTCGCGGTGCGCTGTGCCTGCGGAAATATTCCGGCGAGGCGCAGGCCAACCACGGGAAGGTGCAGATTCTGCGGGCCGAGTGGCCTGGCAAACCTGAAATGTCACCCGAACCGATCGCAAGGTCGATGCCACGAACGGCCATGTTCAGGAAATCGTCTATGAACTCGATTTCGATGCTGATGTTCGGATTCGTGTCGAGGAATTTTGGCAGGTCAGGCATAAGGCATCGCTTGGCGAACGAAGGCGGCGCGCTGATCCGCACGCGTCCCACCTCGCCCCGATGCCCGAGTTCGGCGAACGCTTCTTCCGCGAGCTCGACCTCTGACGCGAGCTTGCGCCCGATTGCCAGCAGATGATCGCCCTCCAGCGTCAGTGAGAGCGAATGGGTCGTCCGGTTAAGCAGGCGAACGCCTTTGGCCTTCTCCAGTCTGCTTACCGCTTTCGACATGGCAGAAGTCGAGCAATTCGATCGCCTGGCGGCCTCTGAAAAGGAGCCGGCCTCCGCCACACGGACGAATGACAGCAGCTGCAATAGCGAGGGAGGCAAGAGCGGTGTGGACATACAGTCAACACTGTCATACCAGCCGACCGGCTACAAGAGGCCACCCGGGCCTGCCACATTTGCTCCACGGACGAGAGAGACGTCCGGAACAAGTGGAGGCGGGTTGTGGCAACGAACTCAAAGAGATTCTCCGACCAGATCGTCATGGTCACCGGCGCGGCTGGCGTGCTGGGCGCTTCGATGTCGCATGCCCTCGCCAAAGAAGGAGCGACCGTCGTTGTAACCGGTCACAAGGAGAAGCCGGGGTTCGAATTAGCGAAAGCGATCGGTGGGGACGCCATCTTCGTCAACCTCGACGTTACCGACGAGGTTTCCTGGCTTACTGCACTCGACGTGACCGAAAAGGAACGCGGTCCGCTGTCCGTACTGATCAACAACGCCGCATACCTCGCCGTTGGAGGAGTCCAAACAGTACCGCTCGCGCAGTGGCGTACGGTCATCGAGACGAACCTCACCGGCACATTCCTGGGTATCCGTGCCGCCGCGCCTTCGATGCGGAAGGCCGGCGGCGGACCCATCGTCAACATTTCGTCCATTGCCGGGCTCCACGGCACGCCGGGTCTCGCGGCCAATGGCGCCAGCAAGTGGGGAATCCGCAGCCTGACACGTACGGCGGCGTACGAGCTGGCGCGAGACAACATCCGCGTCAACTCCGTGCATCCCGGAATCATCGACACGCCGCTCGCCTATGACCCGAAGACGGGTATGGAGCTGGTGCCTGTCGATGACTTCGCCATACCGCGCATGGCCTTGGTGGACGAGATCGCCGCCTATGTTTTTGTTCGTCGCGTCCGACGACGCGGCGTTCTCCACCGGGTCCGAATTCGTCGCCGATGGCGGCTTTGGGCTCGGTCCCATCGCTCAACCCCAGTAGCCGAGAAAGGCACGTTGCGCGCTCATCGCAAACAGAATTTCAAGACTCAGGAGAACGACATGGACACGACCATTCTGATCACCGGAACCTCAAGCGGCCTTGGCAGGGCCACCGCCAAACTATTCCATGCCAAAGGCTGGAACGTGATCGCAACGATGCGGTCGCCGGACCAGGAGACCGAACTCACGAAGCTCGACCATACGCTGGTGACGCGGCTAGACGTCCAGGACTCGCAGTCCATCCAGTCGGCGGTCGAAGCGGGCCTCGCGAAGTTCGGCCGGATCGGCGCGCTCGTCAACAACGCGGGCTATGGAGCCTACGGCCCGCTCGAAGCAACACCGCTGGAGAAGATGCGTCGCCAGTTCGACGTGAACGTGCTCGGTCTACTGGCGACGATACGCGCGGTTCTGCCTCACTTCCGCGCTAACAAGGGCGGCACCATAGTGAACGTCTCGTCCATCGGCGGACGGATCGCATTCCCGCTCGGGACGCTGTACCACGGAACCAAATTCGCGGTGGAAGGGCTCTCCGAATCCCTGCACTACGAGCTCAGCGCACTTGGCATACACGTAAAGATCATCGAGCCGGGGATGATCAAGACGGATTTCGGCGGTCGTTCGTTCGACTTCAACAACGACCCGGAGCTCACCGGGTATCAGCCGCTCGTACAGAAGCTCATGGACACGTTCGGTCCGATGATGGAGAGCGCGTCCGCACCCGAGAAAATCGCCGAGGTCGTCTACACCGCGGTGACAGACGGGACTGATCGTCTGCGCTACGAGGCGGGCCCGGACGCCTCGCAGGTTCTCTCACACCGAAAATCAGCAGACGACGCCACATTCATAGCAGGGATCAGGGCGCAGTTCGGGCTCAACCCTATTCGCGGCTAAAGCCGCCAGAAGACCTCAATGGCCTGCCCTTACGAAAGCTTGGAAGAGCGACCTAACGAACTGCTCTAGATATTTCTTTTTGAGTTTCGATACATGAGGAGTGTGTGATGAGTGAATTGAAAGGAAGACGAGCATTGGTGACCGGTGGCTCTCGGGGCATTGGAGCTGCCATCGCGATTGCGCTCGCGAAAAACGGCGCGGACGTTGCGCTGACATACCAGAATTCTGCAGATCGCGCACAGTCAGTTGTGGCCTCTATCAAGGGACTTGGCCGTCGGAGCGTGGCCATCAGGGCCGACAGCGCTGATCCGGCCGCCATCAAGCGGTCGGTCGACGAAGCCGTCGGCGTGCTTGGCGGCCTGGATATCCTCGTCAACAACGCCGGTATCGCGCTCTACAGCACGATTGCCGATTTCAGTGTTGCGGACATCGACGCGCTGCTTGCGGTCAACGTCCGCGGACCTGTGCTGGCCACGCAGGCCGCCATTCCGTACCTAGGAGCGGGCGGTCGTGTGATCACCATCGGCTCCGCCGGGGCGGACCGCATCGTTGGCGTACCGGGAACGGTCTACTACATGACCAAGTCGGCCCTGCAATCGTTTACGCGTGGCCTGGCGCAAGAATTGGGTCCGAAGGACATCACTGCCAATCTGGTCCAACCAGGCTCGACCGATACCGATATGAACCCGGCCAACGGCGAGAGCGCGGACTACCAGCGCAGCCTTACACCGCTTGGGCGCTTCGCCGCACCAGTGGACATCGCCGCAGCCGTCGCCTTCCTCGCAAGCCCGGCGGCAAGGCATCTCACGGGGACCATCATCACTGTCGATGGTGGGCTGCTCGCCTAAGCCGTCCGCGACGTTGAATATTTCAAATGGAGACGACGAATGAAGACCCGAAGAGACTTCGTGACCCAAGCATTGCTTTCCGCCGCGACGATCGCTCTCATTTCCGCCGGTGCCCTTGCTGCAGAGCCATCCCCGCAAAATGCCCGCACGATTTCCAAGGAGACTGAAATGTCAAACCCTGACCTCAGACAGTTCTATGACCACTACATCGCCGCGCTGAACGCGCATGAATTTCATCGCATGCCTGAATTTATCGCCGACTCGGTGACCCTGAACGGGAATCCGGGCAGCCGCGCTGACGTGATGGCTGTGCTGACCGGCGACGCCGAGGCCGTGCCGGATCTCCGCTGGCGGCTGGACAGCCTGATCATCGATGGCGATCGGCTCGGCGCACGTCTGACCAATTTCGGCACGCCTGCGAGGAAATGGCTCGGCGTCGCGCCGAGCGGCAAGTCGTTCGAGGTGACTGAGTATGCCGTCTACACCGTGCGCAACGGTCGCTTCATCCACATGGCGGCCATCCACGACGCTGGAGCCCTGCGGACACAGCTCAGCGCCTGATGGACGGGCGGGCCGCATGCGCGCCCGCCCGACGTGGCCGTCGGCTCCGCACAAGCTTGGATCCAACCCACTCAACCAGAGAATCAGGCATTCCAAGAAAACCCGAAGAGACTTCGTGGCCCTTGCTGCGCTCTCCGGGGTTCCGCCGAAGAGCTGGCGAGTGATACGGCCCCAGTGCGGTGGCGCGTGGATTGCAAAGAATTCGAGCAAGCAGATGATTGTTGGGTTTCGGTCGAATTTTCCGAGTAATGATGACATGGGTTTCGGGGTGCCTCGCCGCAAGGAAGGCGTGCGATGCTTCTCCTTGTGATTCAGCCACACCCAAAGAATAGGAGCATCCATGTCTATCGCCACTATCGCCGTGGATCTTGCCAAGAACGTGACCATGGCGAATTGCAAGTCTGCCGCAGTAGACGACTGAGTCATAGTCTTGCGAGCATCGCCGGCCTCGGTCATTGTTCGCAGCATGCGAGATTGGTTCGTCCTGATAGCTCATTTCATTATCACGACCATCAGGACCGTGACTCCTGGCGGTGCCCGCGCCGTCATCGCCGAATCGCTGCTTCTGAAACATCAGCTGCTGATTCTGAATCGATCTCGAAAGAAGGCGCCGAGGCTCCGCACATTGGACCGCATCCTGCTGGGTCTGGGCGCGATGCTCGTTGCTCCTCAACGTGTGCTGAAAGGCGCGATCGCCGTCAGGCCCGCGACGCTGTTGCGCTTTCAACGGGCGCTGGCCCGACGAAAGTATCAATGGCTGTTTTCCGCCAGCACCAGGCGCCGCCCTGGCCCCAAGGGACCGTCCAAGGAACTGATTGCCGCGATCCTCGAGATCAAGCGCCTCAATCCGCGCTTCGGCTGTCCTCGCATTGCCCAGCAGATTTCGCACGCCTTCGGCCTGCAAGTCGATAAAGATGTAGTGCGCCGGATTCTGGCGAACCACCCTGTCCCAAAGTCGGGAGGCGGCGGTCCGTCGTGGCTCTCTGCCATCGCCGAAGCCCGCGATAGCCTGTGGAGCGTCGATCTATTTCGCTGCGAGTCGATCCTGCTGAAGAGCTTCTGGGTAATGGTCGTGATGGATGTCTTCTCGCGTCGTATCGTCGGATTCGGTGTTGAACCTGCGCATATCGACGGCATCAGTGTCTGCCGCATGTTCAACCAAGCCCGCTGTGGTCAGCCACTTCCCAAGCGCCTCAGTTCCGATCATGACCCGCTGTTCCGATTTCATCGCTGGCGCGCGAATCTGCGCATTCTCGACATCGAGGAAGTCAAGCCCATCCCCTTCGTGCCTCGCTCTCACCCATTTGTAGAGCGCCTTATCGGAACCGTTCGGCGCGAGTATCTCGATCAAACCTTCTTCTGGAACAGCGTCGACCTCCATCGCAAGCTGAATCGGTTCGCCACCTATTACAACCAGCGACGTGTTCACGCTGGACTCAGTGGCCGGACGCCCGTCGAGCGATGCGGCAAGACCGCAGGTCAACCCGCAAACCTCGATCACTTCGCATGGCGATCGGACTGTTCCGGCCTCTTCCATACACCCATTGCCGCGTAAGCAGCATTTCGCCATGGACAGGTTGCGATACCCGAATGAATGAATAGTCATCATCTCGTTGGCGCGCACCCGGCCGAGCGATCCATGCGAATGATCTCGTAAAAATAAGCTTGACGCGCACCGGGCTCCAAAATATGATTGCCAAGAATGGATGAATGATCATTCATTTTCAGGGGGTCATGTCGCACCGTTCCGTAACCTGTCGGTGATTGGTTAGCGCCGCTGCCCGCCGCTCGGCGCGGCATTGCATCAAGGAAGAACTAAACACCAACGCTGCCAGCCTTCCCGGTTCGTTGCGCATGTCGATCTTCGCTCAACCGAGGAAAACTACATGCGATCGTCAAACTGTGGGGGGACGCGGGCGCTGGCCGCCGGCGTCGCGTTTGCAACTGCGCTTCCTATTTCAATAACGGCGTTCGCCGAACAAAGCGGATCGGACAATCACTCCCGTCTCGAAGAAGTGGTGGTGTCGGCCACGCGACGCGAGAGCAGCTCTCAAGAGGTGCCGATCTCCATCTCCGTCTTGAGCGCCTCGCAGATGCAGGATCTGAAGATCGACGACGTGCGGGCATTGACGCAGGTCGTGCCTGGATTCCAGGCCAACCGCGTCGGCCCCTTCCCGCTCTATTTCATACGCGGTGTCGGCAGCACGGGCTCGGCGCCGACGATCGAGCCGGCGGTCGCGACGTATGTCGATGATGTCTACATTCCGTCTTCGGCCGCGGCGGCGGTGCTCTCATATTCGAACCTCGATCGCGTCGAGGTGCTGAAGGGCCCACAAGGCACGCTGTTCGGTCGCAATTCCACGGCCGGCGTGGTGCAGATTTTCACCCGCAACCCGGAACGCGAGTCCAAGTTCGAGGGCCAGCTGGGCTACGGCAACTACAACACGACCACCGGCTCGGTCTATGCGAACGTGCCGCTCGGCGAAAACTGGGCGGTGAATCTTTCGGCCGATGGCCGCAATCAGAAAGACGGTTGGGGCTATAACGAAACCCGCAACGAGGAGATCGGCCTGGGCTGGGACTACAACGTCAGGGTGAAGCTGCTCGGTGAACTCACGGACAATGTCACAGCGAAGGTGACCGCGAGGGCAGGACGACTGCGCAGCGATCTCGGCGGCTTCCAGCGTGTCGCACCCGGCACCAGGACAGTCTATGGATTCTCTTCGCCCACCAGCATGTTCCGCGTCAACACCAATGACGACATTTATGTGACGCAGGAGGGCGCGGCCGTGAGCCTCAAGCTCGACGCCAATCTGGATCGTGTGCGGCTGGTGAGCATCAGCGCGTACCAGGAGATGAACGGCCTGAATCGTGTGGACCTAGACCTCGGGCCGACATTCATCAACTACACCGCTCAGTACCTCGAGGAACAGACGCTCACGCAGGAATTTCAGGTGCTCTCTTCGGAGAGCTCGAAGCTGCAGTGGATTCTGGGTGCGTTCTACTACGACGATCAGGGCGGCAACCAGCCTCGCATCATGACCGGCTCGTCCGTTCCGGCGGGCTTGTATTCGCTGACCTCCTGGGTCGATCAGGCCACCAAGTCGTGGGCGGGTTATGGAGAGCTGTCGATCGAAGTCATCGACGGCCTGAAGGTCACGGCCGGCCTGCGTTACACGCATGACGATCGCGAGTACGAGAGCCGGGCTTCTCTGGCCACCAGCCCGACGTCCCCGCTCAACTACGCACCCGTGCCGGGCTCACCCGCCAGCATTACCTGGTCCAAGACCACCGGCCGCCTGGGCCTCAACTACAAGATTAGTCCCGATGTCATGATCTACGCGATGGGCAGCACCGGATTTCGCAGCGGCTCTTACAACATGAACCCCGGCTTCACCGCCGCGGTCGGCGCTCCCGTCAATCCGGAAACCGTGATTGCCTATACCGCCGGCGTGAAGAGTGAATTCTTCGACGGGCGCGCGCGCGTCAATGTGGAGGCGTTCCACAACACGTACGAAGACCTGCAGCTGCAGCAGACCAACCTGTCGGGCACCTTCACCGTCAACGCGGCGGAAGCGGTGTTGAAAGGCGTCGACATCGAAGTCGCCGGACAGATCACCGACCGCTTTTCGATGAACGCCAACGTCGCGTTGCTCGACGGCGAGTACTCGTCATACCCCAACGGCATCTTCAACGTGTACCGGCCGGCGTCCGGCGGCAACTGTACCTTCACCGTGGTGCCGGGAGGTCCTGCGCCGTGCGGCGGCTTGGCGCTGCCCCCGAACTACAATGCTGCGACGGGCACCTGGGATCTGAAGGGCAACGACACGGTCCAATCCCCGCCGTTGTCCTACACGCTGGGCGCACGTTACGAGCAACAGGTCGCGGGCGGCGATTTCGAGATCAACACGTCGGTGTTCTACTCCGACCGCTTCTTCTTCGACGCGGACAATGGTCTCGGCCAGGTCGCTCCCAGCTCCCAGAACTACGATCGCCAGGAGGAGCTGTACCTGCTCAGAGGCAGTGTCGCCTGGACGA
>Ga0065707_10082430_pt1 | contig 15282 bp, 14 predicted proteins | sample SwiRhicommuniRL3_FD_59094 | JGI IMG/M metagenome (GOLD analysis project Ga0065707, IMG submission 59094) | Switchgrass rhizosphere bacterial communities from Rose Lake, Michigan, USA - RL3 v2 (version 2) | ecosystem: Host-associated > Plants > Roots > Rhizosphere > Soil | place: East Lansing...
AGCGCACTCCAACAGTTAGGAGTTGCATACACAACAGCGGGAAATGCCGGATTTATCACGAGCCTGTATGTTGTTTTGGTGCCCATCGTGCTATTTCTTGTCTGGCGCGAGAAAATACACTGGCTTTCCATCCTTGCGGTAGGGTTGGCTGGTGTAGGAGCATTTTACCTTTCAACGGCAGGCAGGTTCGAGGTCCGTGTTGGAGATGTGATCGAGTTTGGCAGCGCCCTGTTCTGGACTCTTCATGTTATTATCCTGGGCAAATATGCTTCGAACTTTGAGGCAATTTCCTTTTCGGTGGGACAATTGATTATATGTGGCTTGCTCAATTTAGGTGTGGGTCTCTTCGTAGAAAAATCTCTGCCACTCAACGTATCTTTGCTTGGCGCGATTGCCTATACGGCAATCTTCTCTCTTGGATTATGTTATACGCTACAAATTTGGGCACAACAACATACACCACCTGCCGATGCCGCACTGCTCCTGAGTCTGGAGTCTGTATTTGCAGTGTTGTCAGGATGGTTGTTCCTGGATGAACACTTGACTGCAATTCAAATATTTGGCTGCACACTTATTTTCGTTGCAGTTCTGCTTTCGCAATTCAAGGAATGGAATCTACGGGGTAAAATTGACCGAACCCGCTTAGTGGAGGGTCGATGACTGCCAAAGTGATATTGAATCCCTACTCAAACCGCTGGAATTCACAGAAGCGCTGGCCCGAAGCGGAGTCTGCTCTGAAAACCGCAGGTGTGGATTTTGATTTGGTCATCTCGCAAAGAAAAGGACAGATTGTTGAGCTTGCGGAACAAGCGGTAGCTGAAAAGTGTTCACCAATCATCGTCGCAGGCGGAGATGGCGCAATTGGTGACGCGGTAAACGGTATAATGCGTGCGGCCCAATCCCAAAAGGGACGATTGGTTCCTTTGGGAATTATGCCTACCGGTTCTGCAAATGACCTGGTGTATGCACTCGGTTTGCCAACGGATTTAAGGGAAGCGGCAAAAGTAATTGCGGCAGGAAAAACCAGGCAGATGGACCTTGGAAAACTAAATGATCATTACTTCGCCAACAATTCGGCGGCGGGGCTGGAACCCTATGTGACCATCAAGCATGAAAAAATCCATTGGATCAGAGGGATTGTGCGGTATCTTGTCGCGGCGGTCCAGGCCATCATGGATAAACCCGAATGGCGGGCAAATGTCAAATGGGATGATGAGGAATTCAACGGAAAGATTTCTTTCATCTCCATTGGCAATGGACGACGGACAGGCGGTTTCTTCATGACACCGCATGCGGATCCCTTCGATGGAAAGTTAACCCTCGCTTTCGGTTATCGCGACACACGCCTCGGACTGTTCCAGGCGCTGCCACGCGCGTTTAATGAAGACAAGGGCAGTTACGTGGAAATGGAGGGGATGAAAGAAGTCCATGCTACGCGTATTTCTTTCCATCTCGACAAGCCTTCTCCCGCACACACGGACGGAGAATTATTCCCCGATTGGATGCAGGATTTTGAATACGAAATTCTCCCAAAATGTTTGAACATCATCGTACCCTAAAATGGCCACTGAACTTTCTTTCAAACCCCTCAAACGTAATCTCTGGACTGATTTTGAAGAACTATTTGGTCCGAATGGCGCCTGTGCCGGCTGCTGGTGTATGTTCTGGAAGCTGCGCGGCAAAGCTTATGAAGACGCCAGAGGCTATGAAACGCGGCAAATGCACAAGTCCATTGTGGATTCGGGTGTTGTTACCGGTCTGCTGGCTTATTTGCATGGCGAAGTCGTTGGCTGGATCGCGCTCGAGCCGCGCGACGCTTATCCCAAACTGGCACATTCGCGCGCCCTCAAACCCGTGGATGATCAGCCGGTCTGGTCAGTGACATGTTTCTTCGTGGCCAAGCAATCCCGTCGGCAGGGAATCACCGTCGAGTTGTTAAAAGCCGCGGTGGAACACGTCAGGAAGCAGGGTGGGAAGATCGTGGAAGGCTATCCAGTGGACGCTCAAAAGGCCATGCCTGCTCCTTTCATTTACACAGGGACCGCCTCAGCGTTCCAACAAGCCGGGTTCAAAGAAGTCGGGCGTCAGGCGCCGACACGCCCTATCTTTCGGTTTGTCATTGACTAGCGAATGGCATTCAAAGATATCAGGAAGTCTCGAAAATGGCTGAGCGCCGAAGAGATCCGCCTTCTTGCGCTTTTGCTTTTCATTTTTGCTGCGATATTGGTGGCCAATATCGCGATCGCGCGCACCTTGCCTGGAGGGGAGTGGTTTTTCCTGCGCTGGAGCGGTGCGCGGGTTTTCCTCATCGAGCAGATTGACGCCTCGAAAGGCGTGAAAGCCATGCGAGCGATGCCAGATGGCCCGGCAATTCAGCTGATCCAGGACGTTAAACCATATAGTACAGAGATCGCCCGCCGTACCCAGCAAGTCGCTTATGAACGTCTTGCATTTGCGGATGAGTACGCATTTGTATTGAATGATCCATTTTATATCGTTCTACTTTACATCCCTTTGGCTTTTTTTCGGGATTTTGCCTTGGCGCGTGGCATCTGGATGTTGTTGGCTGAGGCTGCATTGGTAGGAACGGTCTTGCTTGCATTGAATCTGTCAGAATGGCAGCTGCCACGCTGGCTTTATATATTATTGCTTGGATATGGCTTATTTCACTATTTCAGTTTCAATGCCCTTTTTACTTCAACGCCTGCAATTTTCTTGACGTTTCTTTATCTATGCATCCTGCTGGCCTTACGCTCGCGTTCCGATGAACTGGCTGGTGCTTTCCTGGCCCTGGCGGCTTATCAGTGGGAAGTTGGTGGACTATTCATTCTGTTTATTCTTGTTTTCGTGTTTGCGAACCAGCGCTGGTCTGTGCTGGCGGGGTTTGGGATGGCGTTGTTCGTTTTACTGGTCGTATCATTTTTGACCTATTCGGGCTGGGGACTCCCTTATATTCGTGCTGTCCTTTCCGATTGGTATCGGAGTCTCAACCTAAATTTCAGTCACCTCATCTTAAGATGGTTTCCCAGTCTAAAAATCCCCATCGGTCAAATTGCTTCGATTGGATTAGGCATTGTTCTCTTTTATGAATGGCTTGATTCGGTCCACGCCCATTTTCGCCGCGTGGTGTGGACCGCGGCTCTTTCCCTGGCGGTGACACCCCTCATGGGCATGGCGATATTTCCATCCAATTATGTAGTCTTGATTTTGCCGTTCATTTTGATTCTGGCGCTTTTCTGGGAAAGATGGAAGCGCTATCGTGATTTCTTCAGCATTCTTTTTTTTCTTCTTGTTCTCCTCGTTCCTTATGCTTTATACATTCGAACGGTTCTTGTTTACGACCCTCTGATTACTGATGTACTAGCCGTATTGCCTCCCGTTGCTGCTATCGCTGGTTTATACTGGATGCGTTGGTGGGTGCTTCATGCTCCTCTTACTTGGTCCGACCAACTTGGAGTTCGTCGATGAACTGGCGTCATTATGGAGTTCTTTTTGCCATCGGGTTAATTGTCCCATTTGTAGTGTCGCGCTTTCAGTCATTGCCTGGTTACATGGACGCTGATTATTATTTTTCCGGCGGCGTTCAGCTTGCCGAGGGACACGGCTTTACCGAGCCTTATCTTTGGAATTATCTGGATGACCCTGCGGTATTGCCTCATCCTTCCCATACGTATTGGATGCCGCTTGCCTCGCTCGTTTCTGCCCTTGGGATGTGGATAAACGGTCGATCAACGTATGCAGCTGGACGTCTTCCGTTCATTCTCCTTTCAGCCTGTGTGCCGTTATTGACAACGGCTCTCGCTTTCAACGTCTCTCGCCAAACGCGGCTTGCGATAGTATCTGGACTTCTATCGATCTTCTCGCTTTATTACGCGCCCTTCATGCCAGTCCCGGATAACTATGCCCTGTATATGTTGTTTGGTAGCGCGTTCCTGCTCCTTGCTCCACGGGATGAAAAATGGATCCCTGTCGCGCTGGGCGCGCTCGCAGGCTTGATGACTCTGGCACGCAGCGACGGTCTGCTCTGGTTCGGTCTTGCAGGCTTAACCGTGATGTGGAAATCCACTCATAAAGCTGACGGAGCAAACAGCACTTTCCAAGAATGGTTGATGCGCATTGTTCCGGCTGGCTTCCTTGTTCTCGTTGGTTATTCGCTCACGATGGGCTTCTGGCATGTTCGCAATATGAATCTTTTTGGCTCTCTCCTCACCCCGGGTGGGGGACGTTTGCTGTGGCTCCAAAATTACAACCAGACATTTATCTTTCCAGCCGAGAACCTGACGCGCGAGTCGTTTCGCCAGGCCGGTTGGAGTTCTGCTTTGCAGAATCGCGTTAACGCTTTCTCAGCGAATTTTGGGAATGCTTTCGGCGCGCAGGGCGGAATTTTCCTGTTCCCGTTTATGTTGCTTGGGTTGTGGCAATTACGCCGTGATTTACGGACGAAGATCGCGGTCACAGGTTGGTTGCTCCTCTTTGCTGTGATGACAGTCATCTTTCCGTTTGCGGGTTCGCGCGGCAGCTTCTTTCATGCGGGTGCTGCCTTCCAACCTTACTGGTGGGTCGCGGCTCCCATTGGTTTGGATGCGCTCCTTTCATGGGCACGCAGCCGCGGTCAATTTACCGATCAGAAGGCACCATATTTCCTTCAAGGTGTTCTTGTTTTGCTCGCCATTTTTATGACAGGTTATCTTGTGAACTTGCGCGTCATCTCCAGCGGCTGGGCGAAGGACGATGTGATTTATCCATCAGTGGAGCAAATGCTTCTCGAGAACGGAATCCAGCCGGGCGACGTTGTGATCGTTCGCAATCCGCCGGGCTATTTCATCGCTTCCGCACGCTCCTCCGTTGTGTTGCCTTTTGGGGATGAGTCTACAATTTTGTCTGTTGCTAAAAAGTATGATGCGCGTTATCTTGTGCTTGAAAAAGGTGGTACGTTCGAAACCATCGAGGATTTATACGATGAGCCGCAGAGCAATTCTTCATTTGTTTATATAGGAGAGGTCAATGAGGCCAAGCTCTACCGCATTGAAGTGGCGCGTTGATTCCTGGGTTGTGATTGCCCTGGCTGCGTTAATTGCAGTTCTCTTTTATTTAATTTCCAGTGAATTGATCTTTCGAATCGGGTTCCCTCTTGACGATTCATGGATTCATCTGACCTACGCGCGCAATCTGGCTGAACATGGGGAATGGGCATTTCGTCTTGGGGAGCGCTCGGCTGGCTCTACTGCGCCGCTCTGGACCGTTCTTCTTTCCATTGGATTTTTAATTGGGCTTGCTCCGTATGTCTGGGCGTACCTGCTTGGTTGGGCTATCTTGACGTTGTTGGCTGTCTACGCTGAGAGCCTGGCGCGAAAACTTGTGCCCTCCTATACATCCCGCCTTCCATGGGCAGGCTTATTCTTTGTCTTTGCATGGCACCTAACCTGGTCAGCTGTCTCAGGCATGGAAACCCTCCTGCACGGATTGATTATCCTTGTTGTGCTGGGCAACTTAATTAAAGGTTCGCATCGCTATCTGACCTTGGGCCTGCTCGCGGGTTTAAGCATCTGGGTCCGCCCCGATGGAATAACTTTGCTCGGTCCGATATTGTTTGTCGCGGTATTAGCTGAGAAGACCTGGCGCTTACGCGGCGAGGCAGTCGTGAAAGCCCTCATTGGCTTTGGTTCATTGTTTCTTCCGTACTTGTTGTTTAATCTGGCGCTTTCCGGCAACCCCATGCCAAACACCTTTTATGCCAAACAGGCAGAGTATGAACCCTTCTGGTTATCACAACCTTTCCTGCCGCGTCTTCGGAATTATCTTTGGCCAATCTTCGCCAGTCCATTCATTGCCCTTGTTCCTGCCGGCTTGATCTGGTTGAACAAGAAAATCCGTGCGCGGAATTGGGGTGCATTGGCAGGCCTGATTTGGTTTCTGGGATATATTGCGATCTACTTCGCGCGTTTGCCAGCCTATCAACACGGCAGATATATCATTCCGGCATTACCGATCATGTACCTGTGGGGGATCCTGGGATTGCTTGAAATTGTTTCTTTTCCTAAAATGAACAAGCTCATCGGGTTCTTGTGGCAGGCTGTCACGATCGTTCTATGTCTTGCCTTCGAGTTGATTGGCGCTCGCCAAAATGCGTATGACATATTTTGGATAGAAAGCGAAATGGTGACAACTGCAAAATGGATTCAACAGAATATCCCCCCTGACGCGCGTCTCGCCGCCCATGACATCGGCGCCCTGGGATTTTATGTTCAAAACCCTCTGGTGGATATGGCTGGGCTGATTACGCCGGCCGTCGTTCCCTTTATCCGTGACGAACCTCGCCTGATTGATTATCTTGACTCCAAATCCGTAGATTATTTGGTTTCTTTCCCAAGCCTATATCCGCAGATTACCGCGCAGCGGGAATCACTTTTTGAAGCCGGGCTTGAAATTGAAGCCCTCCATTTTGACGAAAATATGCACGTTTATCGCTGGAAGTGATCCTTATTACGAAACTGAAATGTAGTTTGGAACGGATAAATTGCTCACAGGTCACTCCTGTGCTATACTGATAGCAGGAATTTTTGAGTCAGTAGGTAAAGGATGAATGAGATAACACTACTCATCGCTGATGATCATCCGCTCTTCCGTCAGGGGGTAGTGGATACGCTCTCCTTGGAAGAGGATTTTCGAATCCTTGCTCAAGCCTCAAATGGGACGGAAGCAATTGAGCGTATCCGTGAGTTTAAACCAAAAGTGGCAATCCTCGATGTAAACATGCCAGGGTTGAATGGTCAGCAGGTTACCCATCAGGTGACTTCTGAGCATTTAGCGACTCGCGTTGTGCTTCTTACTGGATACGACGACATCGAGCAGGCAATCCACGCCGTGTTGGCTGGCGCAGTTGGATATTGCGCAAAAGATATCGAGCCTGAAGTCCTGGCGCGGACAGTGCGAGCTGTGGCTGATGGAAAATATGCTGTTGCTGGTCACATATTTACCCGCCGTGAGTTGGATCATTGGATTGATGAACAAATGGATGGTGCACGGCGTTCCTATAGTGAACCAGGTTCTCCTTTTCATCCGCTATCCGATCGCGAGATGGAAGTATTAGCCTGTGTCGTGCGCGGGATGAGCAACAAGGAGATCGCTGGGTTGCTGGGGATCAGTCATCAAACCGTAAAGAACCACGTCACCTCGATTCTGAGGAAGTTTGGAGTTGAAGACCGGACGCAGGCAGTCGTTTATGCTTTGAAACGAGGCTGGGTCAAACTGCAAAACGATCAAGTGAAAAATTAGGAGTTGCGTTATGGCAATGGATATGGTTGTATCCGGTGGGGGTGAGTTGGATTTACAGTCAGAACTAGAAGAAACTGACAAAGCATTGCGAGAAGTAACCCTGATGATCGAACAAAGTCAGGGTGAGGTCATGAAGCTTTCTCAGCGGAATGCAGCGATCACAACGCATCTTCAGCAAGTGCAAAACCAGTTTGACAAACTGCCTCCGCAGGAAATCCGGAATGCTTATGATTCTGCTCTGGATGCACAACAAAGATTATTTGTGATGCGTGGGCAACTGGAGAAGTTGCAGAACGAAAAATCCCATTTGGAACGATTCAAATCCGCGCTGGAGCGGACGCGCCTCACCTCTGGATCTGCTTCATCTGGTCCCGCCGCGGGCGGAGCCAGGGGACCCTTAGCGAACGTAGAAATGCTCGTCAATGCCCAGGAAACAGAACGTCAACGTCTTTCTCGTCAGATGCATGATGGTCCTGCTCAGGCTCTATCCAACTTCATTTTACAGACAGAAATTGCCATGCGTTTAATGGATGTAGATGCCGCGCAGGCGCGTGATGAATTGAATAATTTAAAAACATCGGCAATGGGCACCTTCCAAAAGGTCAGGAATTTTATCTTTGAACTACGTCCCATGATGCTGGATGATCTCGGTCTGGCGCCAACTGTCCGCCGGTATGCGGATGCATTTAAGGAACAGACGGGTCTGGATGTAGGTATAACCATAACCGGTCATGAACGTCGTCTGGAGCCGTATCTCGAAGTGATGCTATTCCGTGCCATCCAGGAATTGCTGGGGAATGCCGCCCGTCACAGTCAGGCAAATTTGGTCAAAGTCATCTTGGATTTGGGAGAAGACCGGATCCGGGTCAGCGTTGACGATAATGGTAAGGGTTTTGACCCTGATTCTATCCAGCAGGGCAACAGCCTCGGGCTTAAATTGATCCGTGAACGCGCCGAAATGCTGGGTGGAAGCTTCGAAATCGACAGCGCTGTGGGTAAGGGCGCCCGGATTTTGTTCGCTGTCCCAGCCCGTTCATAGCAGATTGGTACTTTTGCGAAATAACAGGATTGTAAGCATCACCCTCTTGTATTTTTTTCAACTTTAAGTAAAATATAGGTAGTTCTGAGAACGGTTCTCAGAAAACATTTATTCCAGAAAGGATTAATATCATGTTATTCGCTCCAAAGGAAAAAGGTCAAGGCTTGGTTGAGTATGCGATTATTCTTGCTCTCGTCGCCATCGTTGTAATCGCAGTCATGCGCTTGCTGGGACCCAAGATCGGGAATACCTTCAGCACCATCAGCAGTTCTCTGCCGTAATATCGTGTTTCTGGCAAGTTTTCAAAGGACTCTGTCTCAGGACAGAGTCCTACTTTTTTACTAAATTAATATTATCCATTTGGGTTTATACTGTATAATGTTTCTAACAAAATACCTGCCAAGGTAGCCGGCAGAGCACCCTAGAGAGGAGAATTACACTATGCGTCGCGGACGAATACTCATATTCCTCGTATTGATTGTTGTGGTTGGTTTGGCATTGCTTTATTTTGCCTATACCCAATTTGGAGGAGCAATAACCCCCCAGCCAACACAGGCCGCTCTTACTGAGGTTTATTATGCTGCCCAAAATATTCCTCAGGGAACAACTATTACGCAGGAAATGCTTGGCACATTTTCTCTCCCCCCGGAAAATGTAGCTGATGTAATGTTCACTCGTGGTGAAGAGAGTGGTTTGGTGGGTCAGGCGGCTCGCTTTTCCTTGGATCAGGGCGTAATTATTACTTCTTCAATGGTAGGTACTGGACCGTCAGAAATTGCAGGTCCAGCTTGGGCTGTTAACATCCCATCAGGCATGGTGGCAGCGGCGATTCCTACAACGCGTCTTGCCTTGGTTGGATACGGTGTAGATGATGGGGCGCATGTTAACGTGAATGCCTGTATGCTCTTTGTAGACGTAGACCCAGCCTTTCAGACTGTGCTTCCAAACTTCACATCGGTCTTGACCGGGACTGGTTTCCAGGAAGGGCAACTCCCGATTTTGTCAGTAGCGGCTACGACTGGAGAATTACCATCCAGGCAAGGACGAGTAGAACTTGATCCGACTCTTCAGCAGCCTTTTTATGCTGTGCCATCCGAAACGCAAAGGCCACGCTTGGTCTGTCAAATGATATTGCAGGATGTAGTTGTATTGAAGTTAGGCAACTTTTCCCAGCAAGCTCCCTCAACAGACCCAAATGTGACGCCTTCACCAGCTCAGGCTCAGCAGCAGGCGAATCCTGATATCGTAACATTGATGGTAAACCCACAAGATTCAATTTCTTTGAACTACTTTGTCTATAGTGGGGCTGTATTGAGTATGTCACTGCGTAATCCTAATGACACTTCGAGGTTAGCCGCAGAATCTGCGACGCTTACCAGTATGTTGACTCAATACAATATTTCGCTTCCTTCAAAGTTGCCGTATGCTTTGCAACCCAAAATTGATGCGCTAGCTCCGCCTTTGTTACCAAATGACACTGTTACGGTTCAGCCTCAGCAATAACAATCTTTATTTTGAGGTAATTATTCGGAATGCCAGGTGAAAAGATTCGTGTCGTGATTGTTGACGATGTTTCCGAGACAAGGGAAAATGTACGGAAACTATTGCAGTTTGAATCCGACGTGGAAGTTGTCGGCGTTGCGCGCACTGGAAAAGAGGCCATCCAGATTTCTCAGGATCTGCAGCCAGATGTGGTCCTAATGGATATTAATATGCCAGACATGGATGGCATCTCGGCAACAGAGGCTATCCGTGCAAAGCAACCTGCGGTTCAGGTTGTAATTCTGTCTGTGCAGGGTGATCAGAATTACATGCGCCGGGCAATGTTGGCAGGGGCACGAGATTTCTTAACGAAACCACCCATGGGTGACGAGCTAATTTCCGCGATTCGTCGAGCGGGTTCAATGGCGCAATCGGAGAGATCAAAAAGTGCCCAGATTGCAGTGGCTCCAATTTCTGGGAATGTGGGAACAATGGTTGGGTATGGGTCACCCAAGGGTAAAATTGTTACCATTTATAGCCCCAAGGGTGGAACTGGTTGCACCACTTTAGCTGTCAATCTTGCGCTCACATTGAATAATGAAGATACCCGTGTGGCCTTAGTAGATGGCAATCTTCAATTTGGCGACGTGGCGGTGTTCATCAATGAACAAGGCAAAAACACAATCATCGACCTTGCCCCACGTGCCGATGAATTGGATCCAGAAATTGTCGAAGAAGTAATGCTCAAGCATGCGACTTCGGGCTTGCATGTTCTTGCAGCCCCCAGTAGACCGGAGTACGCAGAGAAAGTCTCCAGTGGTCAATTTGCAAAAGTGCTGGAATATTTGCGGCAAATGTATGCATATGTAATTGTCGATACCGCCTCTCTTCTGACAGATGTGACGCTCGCAGCGGTCGATGTCAGCGACCTGATCGTGCTGGTGACAACTCAGGATATCCCGTCCATCAAGAATTGCCGTCTCTTTCTTGATCTTTTACAAACGCTTGGCATTGAACGGGATCGGATTCTGTTCGTCATGAACCGGTACGACAAGCGAATTAATATTACGCCAGATCGAGTCACAGAAAATCTGAAGCAGGAGATCGTCGCAGTTATCCCATTTGATGAACAGACGGCCACGAAGGCTGTCAATCGAGGGATCCCCTTTGTGTTGGATAGCAAGAATCAACCTGCGGCACGCGGCGTGTTTTCTCTTGCCGAAAGTGTTCGGGCCCGTGTGGCAGCTCAAGAGGCAGCCGATGAGCCAAACCGTGTTGGTAGACGGTAAATCTTATCAGTAAATTTTGTATCATCAGGAGATGAAGTAAGATGTCTCTCTTAAAACGTATCGAACAAGGGCAAGGCGGGAATTCCTCGTCTGGCGGCCAATCCTCGGATAATCAAGGCGGAGAAGGGTCGCGGCTGTCATCATTACAGGCACGCAGAGTAAATGCGCCAAGCACGTCCCCTCAAGCTGGCTCTTATTTTGATCTCAAAACTCGCGTTCAAAATAAGCTTCTGTCCGAGCTGGATCCATCTATGGATATCACCCGAACGGATGAAGTGCGTCGCACCATCCAGGATTTGTTTGAGCAGATCCTTGCAGAGGAAAACATCGTTCTTTCAAGGCCGGAACGTGCACGTCTGTTCGAGCAAATTGCGGCGGAAATTCTTGGGCTTGGTCCGCTTCAGCCTCTTTTGGAAGATGACACGATTACAGAAGTCATGGTAAATGGGGCAAAGAATATTTATATCGAGCGGAAAGGAAAAATCCATCGGGTCCCGGTGACTTTTGAGAATAATGACCATGTGATGCGTATTATTGATCGTATTGTTGCTCCCTTGGGTCGCCGCATTGATGAATCAAGCCCTTATGTGGATGCTCGCTTGCCTGATGGTTCTCGTGTGAATGCCGTCATTGCTCCCATTTCTCTTGTCGGTCCTGTCCTGACCATTCGAAAATTTTCACGTAATCCTATTACTGTTGAGCAGTTGATCCAATTTGGATCGATCACCCAGGAATCAATGCAGTTCCTCAAAGCCTGTGTTGAGGCTCGATTAAACATCGTCATCTCAGGTGGTACCGGTTCTGGAAAAACAACGTTTCTAAATATCCTTTCCGGCTTTATTCCTGCTGATGAACGTATCCTCACCATTGAAAATGCTGCTGAACTTCAACTGCGCCAGGAACATGTGGTCACATTAGAGTCTCGTCCACCAAACATTGAAGGTCGCGGTGAAATCACCATCCGTAATTTGGTGGTCAATTCCCTCCGTATGCGCCCCGATCGTATTATTGTTGGAGAAATCCGCGATGAAGCAGCCCTGGATATGTTGCAGGCGATGAACACCGGTCACGATGGTTCAATGACAACCTTGCACTCCAATGGTCCACGTGATACATTGTCTCGTCTTGAAACCATGACCTTAATGGCTGGTATGGAACTGCCTACCCGAGCCATTCGTGAGCAAGTTTCCTCGGCCATCGATCTTATTTGTCATCAAGAACGCATGCGCGATGGCACCCGTAAAATCGTCAATATTACGGAAATAAGTGGGATGGAAGGTGAGGTCATTACCATGACTGATATCTTCGTCTTTGAACAGACCGGATTTGAAAACGGACAGATCATTGGACGCTTGCGCCCAACTGGGCTGCGACCAAAGTTTATGGATAAAATTGAAGCATCCGGCATTAATTTGCCTCCGTCCATATTCGGTATTGGTGAGCGTCGTCGCTATTAACATGATAATTTGGTAGGTTACTCAAATGAATCCGATAATTTTGCTAGGTGGTGGGGTTCTGGTCTTACTCCTATTGATTGTAGGAGTCATTGTCTCTATCACTAGTGAGCGTTCCTTGGTGGAGGAACGTCTTGGGCGTTTTCTGGAAGATGAAAGACCCGAACCGGAGGGGGAGGGTGGTAGTTCCATCCTTACAGAATGGCTCAATCGCAGAGTGGCAAGATCCTCAGGTGGCGATCGAATTGCGCGTGAGCTGGCGCGCGCGGATCTCAAGTTTAAGGTAGCAGAGTATTACGCTCTGGTTTTCATGTCGACTGTACTAACGGCTCTAGTGGCCTATTTGATTCAGCCAAGAATTGTTTCAGCCATTATTGGTGCCGTGATTGGTTTTTTTATCCCTCGCTTTTATGTGAAGCGCCAGCAAACTGTGAGGCTGAATAAGTTTAACGATCAACTGAGCGATATGCTAAACCTGATGGTGAATGGTTTGCGTGCAGGTTATTCCACAATGCAGGCTATGGAAGCAATCAGCCGGGAACTACCGGCTCCGATTTGTGATGAATTCCACCGCGTCGTACAGGAAATGCAAATTGGCATCCAGATGGAAAAAGCCCTGGATAACCTCCTGCGCCGTATCCCGAGTGAGGATTTAGACTTTGTAATCACCGCGATCAATGTTCAACGTGAAGTGGGCGGTAATCTTTCGGAAATCTTGGATAACATCTCATTCACCATCCGTGAACGTGTACGAATTAAAGGTGAGATTCGGGTCATGACTGCGCAGGTTCGCACCTCTGGCATCGTGCTGTCGCTTATTCCGGTGTTTCTAACTCTGGCGTTGTGGTTTATCAGTCCAGAATATATAGGAAGCTTCTTTGATCGCGGACCTTTATGCGGCTGGAGTGCGGTTGTTACAGTTGTTGGGATGATTGCCGCAGGGTATTTCGTAATGTCGAAGATCGCTGATATCGAGGTGTAAGATGGGCCTTCTAATATTTGGTGTAGTTGTTTTGATTGGGGCTATTGCAGTCATTATTGTAAGCTTGCGAAGAAATTCACAGGGAGAGGAAGATGATCCATTGCAGGCTCGTCTGGCTGAATTTATTCAGCGCGGCGATGTTGCCTCTCTAGAAGAGATTGAATTATCTCAGCCGTTTAGCGAGCGCGTCATTGTTCCTTTCATTCGACGTATCGGTGAATTTTCGGCGCGGTTTACACCCCAAAAGGCAATACAGGATACGGCTAGAAGATTAGAATTGGCTGGTAACCCCTGGCCGATTGACGCTGCCACATTTCTTGCCATTCGTTTTATATTAGCTGTGCTTCTTGGTGGTTTTTTGGTGGCGGTTGTCTTGATTTCTCCTCCCTCGAACGCGAGCGACAATTTTATGTTTATTGGTGGGGCGATATTTGCCGGTTTCTTCCTTCCGCATTTGATGTTGAGCAGCAAGATTACAAACCGCCAGAAGGAAATTCGTAAGGCGATGCCTGATGCGCTGGATTTGCTTACTATCTGTGTGGAGGCGGGCCTGGGCTTCGACGCAGCGATGTCAAAGGTCGCAGAGAAATGGGAAAATGAACTTTCACTTGCCTTTGCACGTACAATCCGCGAAGTGCAATTAGGCAAAGTTCGTCGTGAAGCCCTAAAGGATATGTCGGATCGTTTGGGGATTCCTGAAATGACGAGTTTTGTTGCGGCGATCATTCAAAGTGAGCAACTTGGTGTGAGCATGGCAAAGGTCTTGCGGATCCAATCTGATCAAATGCGTGTGAAGCGTCGGCAGTATGCTGAGGAAGAGGCGCACAAGGCCCCTATAAAAATGATCATCCCTATGGCGCTGCTGATATTTCCCTCCATTATGATCATCATTTTGACACCTGCTGCTATTCAAATTATGGGTTCGCTATAATCAACTAAAAAATATATTGCATACTGTGAACAGTACACCCTGGTCGTATCGCCTCTATCGATTGACCTGGACCGGGTTGGATCTGCTCTTCCCACCTATGTGTGGTGGTTGCGGAAAAGTGGGATGGCGCTGGTGCCCGGACTGTCAAGCCCGCGTCCCGCGCGTCAATAAGCCTTTCTGTGAAAAATGCGGGATACCAACCCAAAAAGCTGATACCTGCGAAAAGTGTAAATCGAATCCGCCTGCGTATCGAGTGATGAGATCGTGGGCGGTTTTTGATTCGCCTATCCAGGACGGATTGCACACAATGAAATACCGCCGTAACATTGGGCTGGGTGAGTCAATCGCCATTCAGATGACAGGTTTTGTCCGCTCCCTAAATTGGCCGATAGAAATAATGATGCCAGTTCCACTCGGGAAAAATCGTCTGAAAGAGAGAGGCTATAATCAAGTTGGGTTGGTCGCGCGTCCATTGGCTTATCAGCTTGGGTTAAGGTATGAACCTGACTCTCTGCGGAAAACCCGTGAAACGCGCTCTCAAGTGGGCTTGACAGTATCCCAGCGTCGCGAAAATGTTCATGAAGCATATCAGGCTGATCCCCGGGTTGTAAAGCGCAAATCCATTCTTATCATGGATGATGTTGCCACAACTGGTTCTACAATCTCAGCCTGTACAAAGGCATTACTTTCCGCAGGTGCTCAGGACATTTACGTATTGACGATTGCGCGGGCACTTCCACATCATGGCTTGAATCGTGTTTGACAATGGCGCGAGGCGCCATTGATAAATCAATCAAGGAGGCCCTATGACTCAAAAGATTGAGACCGTG
>Ga0065707_10082431_pt1 | contig 15271 bp, 10 predicted proteins | sample SwiRhicommuniRL3_FD_59094 | JGI IMG/M metagenome (GOLD analysis project Ga0065707, IMG submission 59094) | Switchgrass rhizosphere bacterial communities from Rose Lake, Michigan, USA - RL3 v2 (version 2) | ecosystem: Host-associated > Plants > Roots > Rhizosphere > Soil | place: East Lansing...
GGCCATCGGCACACGCGCCAACACTTCCTGTGTGGCGGGATTGATCACGTCCTGCCATTCAGTGGTTTTGGACTCGATGAATTCACCGTTGATGAGTAGCTTGACGGTGGCTGGCTGAGTGCTTGGGCTAGACATAACTTCCTTCGTGCTGGTGTGAATACATGCACGCTGTAGCTTTGAACTTGCCAACAGATACAGCGAGCAGCAAGCGTGGCATGGGCGTATATCGATTCAATATCAAGCGTCTTTCAAATTACGCGCGATGAGCATGCGCTGAATTTCGCTGGTGCCTTCATAGATCTGCGTGATGCGCGCATCACGATAGTGGCGTTCCACCGGATAGTCTTCGAGATAGCCGTACCCACCATGAATCTGGATGGCTTTCGAGCATACCCACTCGGCGAGTTCAGAGGCATACAACTTGGCTTGCGAGGCTTCGCTCAAACACGGCAAGCCCTCGGTGCGCATGCGTGCCGCATGATGAATCAACAGGCGTGCGGCATTAATACGCGTATGCATGTCAGCGAGCATGTTGCCGATGCTCTGGTGTTCGAAGATGGTTTTATCGAATTGCTTGCGAGTTTGCGAGTAAGCCAACGCCGCTGCAAACGCAGCCCGCGCAATGCCGAGCGCTTGCGCAGCAATACCAATGCGGCCGCCTTCCAGATTCGACAAGGCAATCGCCAAACCCTTGCCGCGTGCGCCCAGCAAGTGGTCTTCGGGAATGGTGCAGTTGTCCAGAGTGATGGCGCAGGTGTCGGAGCCGCGAATGCCCAACTTGTGTTCCTGACGCGTGACAACAAAGCCCGGCGCATCGGTGGGCACGATGAACGCGGACAAACCTTTCTTGCCCAGGCCCGGATCGGTGACCGCGAACACGATGGCCACGCTGGCCCGCTTACCGTTGGTAACGAACTGCTTGCTGCCATTAAGTATCCACTTGCCGTCTTTCAATACCGCCCGGGTACTGAGCTTGTCTGCCTGCGAACCCGCTTGCGGTTCAGTGAGACAGAAGCAACCTACCTTCGCGCCGCTGGCGAGGTCGCGTAGATAAGCCTGTTTCTGCGCGTCTGTGCCGTACTGGAGAATCGGTCCGCAACCTACTGAATTGTGCACACTCATCAATGCGCCGGTGGCGCCGCAGCCCGCCGAAATTTCTTCGATGGCCAGCGCATAGGCGGTGTAATCCGTGTACGAGCCGTCCCACTTGTCGGGCACGATCATGCCGAGGAAGCCGAGCTCACCCAATTTGGCGACGACGCTGTCGGGAATCCAACCGTCCTTGTCCCATTGGCCGGCGTATGGCGCCAATGCGCGTTGCGCAAACTCGCGTGCCGTATCACGAATCAAGCGCTGTTCTTCGCTGTAAAAGTCGCTGGTCATGATGTTTACTCACCTTACTCATTTAACAGCGTCAGTAGCGCGCAATGGCGATGGCTGAGCCGCTGTATGAATATTGGGAATAGACTATAGGCGGCTGGCGCCAGTGCATTGGTGCCCAAACCACTCAAAATGCGTGAGCGAAAATGCAACATCTATCCGCAGCCAACCGCAACGCCGCCATGATCAAGCGAAGCGCTGTTCGTGAGGACAGTGGTGAGCCCAATCGGGAAACCGTCCGCGAGGCCAATCGCGAGACCACGCACGACACGGGCCGATCAGCCGAACCGGGCACGGTTGCGATTTGTTTTGTTGAAGCCGCCTTGGAAAGCGTACGCGCGCGTCATCTCGATGCCGATCAACTGCTGATCTCGGTGGGCTTGTCGCCCAGTTTGTTGCAAGTGCCGCAGGCCCGCGTATCCGCCAAACACTATGGCGAGTTGTGGCGTCTGATTGCCTTAACGCTCGACGATGAGTTCTTCGGCCAGGATTCCCGGCGCATGAAATCCGGCAGTTTTGCCATGCAGTGTTACGCCTTGCTCGGTTGCAAGACGCTGCGTCAGGCGCTGGAACGCAGCTTGCGTTTTTATGCGCTGATTCTCGATGACATCTCCGGCGCGCTGGTGACCGAAGGCAAGTTCGCCAAAATTGTGCTCAAGGAGCAAGCACAGAATGGCCGGCATCGTGTCTTCGCCAATGAATTGCTATTGACGATGGTGCACGGTGTGGCGTGCTGGCTGGTGGGTCGACGCATTCCCATTGCACGCGCCGACTTCTGTTATGTCGAGCCGGCGCACAGCGCTGAATATCATGTGATGTATAGCAATCAGTTGCACTTCAACCAGCCGCACACGGCAATCAGTTTCGAATCGAGTTATCTCGATCTGCCGGTGGTACAGGACGAGCAGACCGTGAAGGATTTTTTACGCCTCGCACCGAGCAACTTTCTGGTCAAGTACAAGAACAGCAACAGCCTGACCGCGCGGATCCGCCGCCAACTGCGGCAATTGCTGCCGGGTGAATTACCTGAATGCGAAACCATTGCCGATGAACTGCACATGACGCCGGCCACCTTGCGGCGGCGACTGGCCGAAGAAGGCGAGTCATATCAATCCATCAAAGACCATCTGCGCCGCGATCTGGCCATCAGTTACTTAAGTCATTCCGAACGCAGTGTGCTGGATATTGCACTGGAATTGGGCTTTGCCGAGCGCAGCGCCTTCCACCGCGCGTTTCGCAAATGGACGGGTGCATCGCCAGGCGAATTTCGCCGCAGTCTGCGCGAGTGATTTCACCATTGTCTTCGTAGTGGTCGTTGACCCTCTTAAATCCCGTCGCAAAAATTCACAGGGTGGTTCACGAACCGCCCTTATGCGGCATCTGCAAATTGATGCGCAGCATTTGCGGCAGCCCACCTTACACGTTGATTCCCAATAGATATCAACTCATGCCACACGCCGCGAGTACGGCAATTTCCATCAAGAATTTTGAGCTTTTTGGTCACTGGCCAGTTAAAGTAGGCGGCCTATAGTTCGAGCGATAGGCAGAGGCCGTATGACCGTAGAATCCGCCGGTTTGAAGTTCCGTAAAGCGTTGGCAGAAGAGAGTCCTCTGCAGGTCGTCGGCGCGATTACCGCCTACGCGGCCATGATGGCGCAGGCAACTGGATTCAAGGCGGTGTATTTGTCCGGTGGAGGTGTGGCGGCTAACTCCCTCGGCATTCCCGATCTCGGCATCAGCACCATGGAAGATGTGTTGACCGACGCCAACCGTATTACCAATGCCTGCTCGATCCCATTGATGATCGACATCGACACCGGTTGGGGCGGCGCCTTCAACATCGCACGCACTATCAAGTCATGCATCAAGGCCGGTGTGGCGGCGGTACATATTGAAGACCAGGTTGGTCAGAAGCGTTGCGGTCATCGTCCGGGCAAGGAAGTGGTGACCAAGGACGAAATGGTCGATCGTGTGAAAGCAGCGGTTGACGCCAAGACCGATTCCCACTTCGTGATCATGGCGCGTACCGACGCTGCGGCAGTAGAAGGCATCGACTCGGCCATCGAACGCGCTGTCGCCTACGTTGAAGCCGGCGCAGACATGATTTTCCCGGAAGCGATGAAGACGCTTGAGGACTACCGTCGCTTCAAGGCAGCCGTCAAAGTGCCGATTCTTGCCAACCTGACTGAGTTCGGCTCAACGCCATTCTTTACGGTGGACGAATTACGCGGCGCCAATGTTGACATCGCGCTGTACTGCTGCGGCGCCTATCGCGCCATGAATGCGGCGGCGCTGAAGTTCTATGAAACGACGCGCCGCGAAGGTACACAGAAGAATGTGGTCGAGATCATGCAGTCGCGTAACGACCTGTACAAATATCTGGGTTACCACAACTACGAAGACAAACTCGACAACTTGTTCGCCGCCGGCAAGAACAAGTAAGCCGGGCGCGGTCTTGTGAACGTGGTCTGGTTAAGCTGAATACTTAAGTGTGATTTAAAGATAAAGCGGAGATTGAACGATGAGCGAGCCTCAAGCAGCAGGCGGTTTTAAACCCAAGAAATCCGTTGCCCTATCCGGCACCGCCGCCGGTAACACCGCGCTGTGTACGGTCGGTCGCAGCGGCAATGATTTGCACTACCGCGGCTATGACATTCTCGATGTCGCCACCACCTGCGAGTTCGAAGAAATTGCTCACTTGCTGGTACACGGCAAGTTGCCCACCGTGGCTGAACTCGCGAGCTACAAGGCCAAACTCAAATCGCTGCGTGGTCTGCCCGCTGCGGTAAAGGCTGCACTGGAACAGTTGCCGCCTTCGGCTCATCCAATGGACGTGATGCGCACGGGCGTATCCGTGCTGGGTTGCGTGAAGCCGGAGAAGGATGACCACAATCATCCCGGTGCACGCGACATTGCCGACAAGCTGATGGCCTGCTTAGGCTCGATGTTGTTGTACTGGTATCACTTCGCTTACAACGGCAACGTCATCGATGTCGAGACCGATGACGATTCCATCGGTGGCCACTTCCTGCATCTGTTGCATGGCGAGAAGCCACGCGATTCCTGGGTTAAGGCCATGCACACTTCGCTGATCCTGTACGCAGAGCACGAGTTCAATGCGTCGACCTTCACCTCGCGCGTCGTCGCAGGCACCGGCTCGGATATGTACTCGGCAATCTGCGGCGGCATCGGTGCATTGCGTGGTCCCAAGCATGGTGGCGCGAACGAAGTCGCGTTTGAAATTCAGAAGCGCTACGAAACTCCGGATGAAGCCGAAGCAGACATTCGCGCTCGTGTAGAAAAGAAAGAGGTGGTGATCGGCTTCGGTCATCCTGTCTACACGGTTTCCGATCCACGCAACAAAGTGATCAAGCAAGTTGCCAAGGATCTGTCCGCTGAACAAAGCAACATGAAGATGTACAACATTGCCGACCGTCTTGAGTCGGTGATGTGGGAAGTCAAAAAGATGTTCCCCAACCTCGATTGGTTCAGCGCGGTGAGCTATCACATGATGGGTGTACCCACCGACATGTTCACGCCGTTATTCGTGATTGCCCGCACCAGCGGCTGGTCGGCACACGTGATCGAACAGCGCATCGATGGCAAGATCATTCGTCCCAGCGCGAACTACACCGGTCCGGAAGACCAGAAGTTCGTGCCCATTAAGGAACGCAAGTAAAGATCGCAAGTAATTGGGCCCAGGTAATCGGGGCCAAGCGAACGGACAATGAATTGCCCCGGCAAATAGCTGAGCGGCATGTTTGCCATGCATAGCAACTTATTTTTTTCGGACTACATTTTTTGAGGAGCGACCTTGAGCAAAATACTCGTTGGTATGAAGCGAGTCGTTGACTACAACGTGCGCATCCGCGTAAAGCCGGATGGGTCGGGCGTGGTTACCGACGGCGTGAAGATGATCATCAATCCCTTCGATGAAATCGCGCTGGAAGAAGCGCTGCGCATCAAGGAAAAAGGTCTGGCCACTGAAGTGGTGGTGGTGTGCATTGGTCCCAGCGACGCGCAGCAACAATTGCGCACGGCTCTGGCGATGGGCGCCGATCGCGCCATTCACGTGACCAGCGATACCGGCGTTGAGCCGCTCACTGCGGCGCGCGTGTTCCTGAAGCTGATCGAGAAGGAACAGCCGTCGTTGGTCATTCTCGGCAAGCAGGCCATCGACGACGACAATGGTCAAACCGGCCAGATGCTGGCGGCGTTGTGGGATCGTCCGCAGGCAACCTTTGCTTCCAAGGTCGAACTCTCCGGCAACACCGCTAAGGTTACTCGCGAAGTCGACGCCGGTCTTGAAACCATCGAGGTGGATCTGCCGGCCGTATTAACCACTGACTTGCGTCTGAATGAACCGCGCTACGTGAAGTTGCCGGACATCATGAAGGCAAAGAAGAAGCCGCTGGATGCTGTGGCGTTGGCCGATGTCGGCGCTGCCATCAGCAATGGTGCGAAGAATGTCAGCTACGCACCGCCAGCCACGCGCACCAAGGGCGTGATGGTGAAAGATGTGCCTGAACTGGTGGCCGCACTCAAGCAACGTGGAGTCCTGCAATGACCAAAATTCTGATTGTTGCCGAGCATCATAACGGCAAGCTCAATTCTGCTACGCCCAAGTGCGTGAGCTGCGCGGCGGGTATCGCTGGTGCGGAAATCGACGTCGTGGTGTTTGCCGCCGATGGTGCTGCCGTGGCGGCGCAAGCGGCGAAAATTGCCGGCGTGAAGCGCGTATTGCAGATCGATGATGCCGCCTTCGCCGAACCGTTGGCCGCGACTATCGCGCCGGAGCTCGCCGCTGTGGCGAAGGGCTACACCCATGTGTTCGGTCCATCGACCACCTTTGGCAAGGACCTCATGCCGCGTGCTGCTGCGCTGCTGGGTGTGGGTCAGGTCAGCGACATCATGGCGGTTGAGTCAGCACAAAAATTCCGTCGTCCGATTTACGCCGGCAATGCCATCGTGACGGTTGAAGTGGCTGCTGGTCAGATCGTGGTCGCCACCGTGCGTATTGCTTCCTTCCAACCGACGGGTGATGGCGGCAGTGCTGCTGTTGAAAAAGTCGCCAAGACGGCTACCTTGCCTACGCATACCCGCTTCGTCTCGCGTTCGGCCGCGACCAGCGGTCGTCCTGATTTGCAGACTGCCGCGAAAGTGGTGTCGGGTGGTCGTGCGCTGGGCAGCGCCGACAACTTCAAAATCATTTTCAGTCTTGCCGACAAGATCGGTGCAGGCGTGGGTGCGTCGCGTGCAGCCGTCGATGCCGGTTACGCCGCCAACGAACTGCAGGTCGGTCAGACCGGCAAGATCATTGCGCCGGATCTTTACGTTGCCGTCGGTATTTCCGGTGCGATTCAGCATCTGACCGGCATCAAGGACGCACGCACGATTGTCGCGATCAACAAGGATCCTGAAGCGCCGATCTTCGAAGTGGCGGATGTGGGTCTGGTAGGCGATCTGTTCCAGGTGCTGCCGGAACTGGAAAAACAGCTGTAAAACAATAACGGGCTTGCACGTGTACGGTCGCAGAAACACGGGCAAGCCCTAAAGAAGTCTGATGTAGTCCCCGTTCGCGTTGAGCCCTTCGGCACGCTGCGCTGCTCAGGACGAACGGAATTAATCAGACCTTCCTCAGCACGAGGCTGAGTGATATCAGCCATGAAGTGAAATAGACGTCGTCCCATGTCGATTCATTGGAGAGGCTCTATGTTCAAGCGAGTACTGCTTCCCAATCAGAATAGGTTGTTTGACCGGCACACATCCTGCAGCAACCTCCGGCCAGGACGCGGCACTTCACGGTAGTAATTCAATGACGCAGTCTCCGAATCCCCTTGCCAACGTGCACAACCAATCCAATCAGACCATCAGCGAGCTGCATCCCATCAAGACGCTGCTGGTCGCCAATCGCGGCGAAATCTGTATCCGCGTGATGCGTGCGGCTGCCGAACTCGGCATCCGCACCGTCGCGGTCTATTCACAGGAAGATCGTTTCTCATTGCATCGCATGAAGGCCGATGAAAGTTATCTGGTAGGCGAAGGTAAAACACCGGTTGAAGCTTACTTGGATATCGCCGACATCATTCGTGTGGCGCGTGAAGCGCATGCCGATGCCATTCATCCGGGTTATGGTTTTCTTTCTGAGAATCCCGAGTTCGCTGAAGCTTGTGCGGCGGCCGGGATTATTTTTGTTGGCCCCACACCGGACACCATGCGTCGCCTGGGCAACAAAGTGGCTGCGCGTAACCTGGCAGTGTCGGCAGGCGTGCCGGTGATGCCGGCAACCGCGCCGTTGCCGTATGACGAAGCAACCACAGCGAAGTTGGCACAGCAAGTCGGCTATCCGGTGATGCTGAAAGCCAGTTGGGGCGGCGGCGGTCGCGGCATGCGCGTGATCGAGAATGAAGCGCAGTTGCACGAAAATGTCGCAGCAGCGCGTCGTGAAGCCAAGGCAGCCTTCGGCAACGACGAAGTGTATTTGGAAAAGCTGGTGCGACGCGCGCGGCATATCGAGGTGCAATTGCTTGGCGATGCACACGGCAATCTGCTGCATCTGTTCGAACGCGATTGCACCGTGCAACGTCGCAATCAGAAAGTGGTCGAACGCGCGCCGGCGAGTTTCTTCAACGACGCACAGCGGCAAGCGTTATGCGATGCCGCATTGAAGATTGGTCGCGCCGTGCAATATCGCAACGCGGGTACGGTGGAGTTTCTGCAAGACGCGGACACCGGCGAGTTCTACTTCATTGAAGTGAACCCGCGCATTCAAGTGGAACACACCATCACCGAAATGGTGACGGGTGTGGACCTGGTGCGCGCGCAATTGAAAGTGGCGATGGGTACGGTCATCGGCACAGCAGAGAGTGGCATTCCCGCGCAAGCCGACTTGCGACTCAACGGTTTTGCCATGCAGTGCCGTATTACGACGGAAGATCCGGAAAATAACTTTGTTCCCGACTACGGTCGCATCACCGCGTATCGCAGTCCTGCCGGGTTTGGTATTCGTCTCGACGCCGGCACGGCCTACTCGGGTGCGTTGATTACGCGCTCATATGATTCGTTGCTAGTGAAAGTCACGGCGTGGGCGCCGACGCCTGTCGAAACTGCGGCGCGTATGCATCGTGCGCTGTGGGAATTCCGCGTGCGTGGTGTCACCACCAACCTGCGTTTCCTCGATCAATTGATCACGCATCCCAAATTTCTCAATGGTGAGTACACCACCAAGTTTATTGATGAAACGCCAGAATTATTTCAGGCGCCACGCAAACGCGATCGCGCCACACGTTTGTTGAATTTCCTGAGTGATATCGTCGTTAACGGCAATCCGGAAGTGAAGGGCAGAACACTGCCGAAAAATCTGGTGGAACCGCGACTGCCCAAAGTGAAGCTGGAGCCGCCGGTGGCCGGCACCAGGCAATTGCTCGATAGCCTGGGTCCACAGAAGTTCTCGCAATGGATGCTGGATCAACAGCGCGTGCTGCTTACCGACACCACCATGCGCGATGCGCATCAATCGTTGTTGGCGACGCGCATGCGTACTTATGATCTCGAACGCATTGCGCCTTATTACGCGTCGTTGGTGCCGAATCTGTTCTCGGTGGAATGCTGGGGCGGCGCAACCTTTGATGTAGCCATGCGTTTCCTTAAAGAAGATCCGTGGGAACGTCTGCAGTCCTTGCGCGAACGCATGCCGAATCTGCTGTTGCAGATGTTGCTGCGTTCGGCGAATGCAGTGGGCTACACCAACTATCCCGACAATGTGGTGAAGTTCTTCGTCAAGAATGCAGCGGCAGCAGGTGTTGATGTATTCCGTGTATTCGATTCATTGAACTGGTTCGACAACATGCGCGTCGCCATCGATGCCGTGCTGGAATCGAACAAGCTATGCGAAACCGCGCTGTGCTACACCGGCAATCTGCACGATCCAAAACATACCAAGTACGATTTGCAGTACTACCTGAAGCTCGCCAAGCAATTCAAAGCCGCGGGTGCACACATTATCGGCATCAAGGACATGGCTGGCCTGTGTCAACCGGCCGCGGCATTTGCATTGGTGAAAGCATTGAAGGACGAAGTCGGGTTGCCAGTGCATTTTCACACCCACGACACCAGCGGTATTTCTGCAGCCAGCGTGTTTGCGGCAGTGACGGCCGGTGCCGATGCCATCGATGGCGCACTCGATGCAATGAGCGGCTTCACCTCACAACCCAATCTCGGTTCGATTGTGGAAGCGTTGCGGCATGGTCCGCGCGATTCGCAAGTTGCGCCGGAAAATCTGCGCATTCTGTCGGGCTACTGGGAACAGGTCAGACATTGCTATTCACCGTTCGAAAGCGAGCTGCGCTCCGGTGCATCCGAGGTGTATGTGCATGGCATGCCCGGCGGTCAGTTCACCAACTTGAAAGAACAGGCGCGTTCGTTAGGCATTGAGAACTCTCGCTGGCCGGAAGTCGCGCATGCCTATGCGCAGGTCAATGAGATGTTCGGCGATATCGTCAAAGTGACACCGACGTCCAAAGTCGTTGGCGACATGGCCATCATGATGGTGACCACTGGACTCACACCACAGGCGGTGCTTGATCCCGACACGGAAGTAGCGTTCCCCGAATCCGTGGTGCAATTGTTTCATGGCGATCTCGGTCAAGCTTATGGCGGTTTTCCCGCTGCCTTGCAGGCCAAGGTTCTCAAGGGCGAGCCACCGCTCACCATCCGACCCGGTGAAGTGCTCAAGCCAACCGATCTGGATGCAACGCGCGAGACCATGCATGCCAAGGCGGCGAAGATCGGCCGCGAACTGAACGACTACGATCTGTGCTCGTATCTCATGTATCCAAAAGTATTCCTCGATTACATGAGCGATCGTCAGCAGTATGGTCCGGTGAGCGGCATCCCGACACGCTTCTTCTTTTACGGCATGCAACCCGGTGAAGAAGTCAGCGTGGATATTGAACGTGGCAAGACATTGATCATCCGCTTTGTTGCGGTGAGCGAAGCTCATGAAGACGGCACACGCACTGCGTTCTTCGAACTCAATGGCCAGCCGCGTTCAGTGAAGATCGTCGATCGCTCGCAGAAGGCCAGCAAGCCACCGCGCCGCAAAGCCGAATTGACCAACGACAAGCACATCGCTGCGCCCATGCCAGGCACGATTGCAACCGTGCATGTGTTACCCAATGCCAAAGTCAGCAAGGGTGATGTATTGGTGACCATTGAAGCAATGAAAATGGAAACGGCGGTGCGTGCTGAGCGCGACGGTGAAATCACCGAAGTGATCACGCGTGTGGGCGAGCCGGTGGACGCGAAGGATTTGTTGTTGGTGTATGCGTGAGTGTGAGTGGTAAAGCCTGCGCTGTTAATCCCGTAATAAACAAATCTGCTTTGGCGTAGGGGCGGTTCGTGAACCGCCCTTCTGAATGTGTGCAACAGGGCGATTCGCGAATCGCCTTTACGCAATCCATCTGAGGGTGAGGTCATGAGCATTAAAACAGCAACCATCAACGGCGTAGCAACGATCGAAATTGCGCGTGCGGAAAAAAAGAATTCCATCACCTTGTCGATGTATCAACAGATGGCCGATGCCATCGATGCGGCGCAAATCGATGCAACCGTGCGTGCGTTGTTGATTACCGGTCAGCCAGGCATTTTTACTTCCGGTAATGATCTCGAAGACTTCTTGCAACGGCCGCCCAGTGGTGAAGATTCGCCGGTATTCCGTTTCATGCGCGCCTTGGCCGATTGCAGTAAGCCGGTTGTCGCGGCGGTAACCGGCGCTGCGATTGGTATCGGCACCACCATGCTGCTGCATTGTGATCTTGTCTATGTCAGCGACGCAGCGCGACTGGCGATGCCCTTCGTAGCATTGGGACTGGTGCCGGAGTTCGCATCCAGTATGCTTATCCCGCAGTTGGTGGGACATGCCAAAGCGGCGCAGTTGTTGTTATTGGGTGAACCTTTCACCGGTAGCGACGCGGTCGAATATGGCATTGCCAATGCGGTGTTACCGCCGGATGAAGTATTGCCGTATGCACGGCGCATGGCCGAACGTTTCAATGCGCTGCCCGCCGGCGCAGTGCGCGATGCCAAACGTTTATTGCGGAGTAGCGGCAAGCAGATAGTGCTGCAGACCATCACCGCAGAAGCGGAAGTGTTAGTCAGGCGACTGCGCAGTCCCGAAGCGCAAGAAGCCTTCCAGGCTTTTTTTCAGAAGCGCAAGCCGGACTTCAGCAAGTTCTGAACCCAGTCGCGAAGCAAACCGACATTTTGGTAAACAATGTCAGCGCCATCAGTCTCACACTCATAAACTACGAAAGAAATCTGCTCGGTGCTTGATATGCAGCAGTTTCAAATTCAAGAAGAATTCTCCCTCTCGGTTGAAATGACAATTAAGCAGAGCTGCACATGTCACGGCGGCGTGTTGGTGCGAGTCCAATAGGTACCCAGCAATCCCACCGAACTCATGAACTCGGCAAACTCCAGCGGCTTGCTGACAAAGCTGTTCGCGCCAATGCCATAGCTGTTCAGACGATCACGCTCATCATCCGATGATGTCAGCATCACCACCGGCAACAATTTGGTATGCGGCTCGGCGCGCACGCGCGTTAATACGTCCAGACCCGATAACTTCGGCAAGTTGATGTCGAGCAACACCACATCCGGCAGTGTCGTTGAGCGTGTACTGAATTCGCCGGTGCAGAAGAGATAGTCCACTGCCTGCTGACCATCGCGTACCACGTCGATCGAGGCATTGAGGTTGGCTTTGCGCAAGGCGCGCAGCGTCAACAATTCGTCCTGCGGGTTATCTTCAACCAGCAGCAAGGTTCTGGTGCTCATTCTTGTATCTCGATCACGGGAAGGTTAGTCGCAGTGTCATCCGGTAACGGCAGGCTGAAGCAGAATTTCGCGCCGTGCCCTGCTATGCCCGAGCCATGAACTTTGCCGCCGTGGCGATGCACGATGCGTTGTACGGTGGCAAGCCCGATGCCCAGGCCCTGAAACTCGTCTTGTCGATGCAACCGCTGAAACGGCAGGAACAATTTTTCGGCATGTTCCATGTTGAAGCCGGCGCCGTTGTCTTCGACAAAGAAGAAATACTCGTCGTCGATGAACTCGGCATACACGCGTATCAAGCCTGCGGCGCGCAGCGCGGTGTATTTCCAGGCATTGCCGAGCAGGTTGCGTAACACGGCATCGATCATGCGCGAGTCGCCATACGCGCGCAGTCCGGGTTGGATGGCCCAGGTGACGCGGCGCTGCGGCTCAACGCGCGCTATATCGCGCAATATTTTTTCGGCCATGACCGAGATGTCGATGGGATCGCGGCGCAAATCGCCGCGGGTACTGCGCGACAAGGCCAGTAAACCATCGATGATCTCGCCGAGATGACGGCTGCCGTCGATCACGTGTTGCAGATACTCGCGTGCTTCTTGCGGCAGAGCAGCGCCGTAATCTTCAATGAGTGCATCACAGAAGCCCCACATAGCGCGCAACGGTGCGCGCAGGTCGTGCGACACGGCGTAAGCAAAACTTTCCAGCTCTTCGTTGGCGGCGCTGAGTTCTGCAGTGCGTTGTTGTACGCGCAATTCGAGATCGGCGTTCAGCCGCTGCACTTGTTCTTCTGCCTGTTTGCGCGCCGTGATATCGACTACCAGCCCATGCATGGTGACCGTGTCGTCGGCGTCGCGCACCGGCACTGCGTTGATGGACAGCCAGCGCAATCCTTTCATCGGATGCATCACACGATAATCCATTCGCCACTGGACCAGGCGCTGGCAGGCTTCCGCCACGGTGCTGCGCGCCATACGCACATCTTCCGCGGGCACCCAGCGAAATACGGTGGCCGCATTATTTGCGAGGTCTTCGTTAGTCACGCCATGCAGCTCGGCGAGACCCGGGGTCATGTACGTGTACTGACCTTGTTCGGAGCTGATGCGTCGATATGAATACAGCACACCGGGTACGACGGCGACGACGCGATCGAAGCGTTCGCGTTCCAGACGCAACGATTCTTCAAACTGCTTGCGCTGCGTAATGTCTTCGATAATACCGCCCACATGAATGAGTTCGCCGCGGTCATCGTAGATGGGAAAGGTGCGATTACGTGCCCATATCGTCGAGCTATCCCGGCGCACGATACGAAACTCGACGGTGAAGCCGGTGCGATAACGGGTATTGATGAGATGCTCCAGCTCCTTGCGGTCATCGGCGTGAATGGACTGCAGCCAAGTGTCGGCATTATCGAATTCGTTGTGCAGTGGCCGACCGAACATGCGCTCGAAAGCGGGGCTCACATACAACGGCAGCATGGTGTCTGAGTCGCCCAGCCACAATGCGTCATCGCTGTGTTCGGCAAAGCGGCGCAGCCGCGCTTCACTTTCACGCAGCCGGGCCTCCGCTTGCTTCACCGCCGTGATATCGCGCGATACGCTAATGGTGCGCAACGCGCGTGGCTGATCCTCGTCGGAATATTCAACACTGATCTGCGAGGACAGCCAGCGCACGTCGCCGTCCGGCCGTCGCACACGAAACTCTACGGCGCGATGGTTGTTTTTCGCCTGGGCCGGTTGCGGCAGTATGTCCTCGCTACTCGCTTGCCAGTCGGCAGGCTCGATACATGCCTTGAATTCGGCACGATTCAAGATCGCTCGGCTCACGCCGAAGTGTTCGCAGGCACGCGCATCGAGATGAATCTCGTCGTTGCGAAAATCGTGATGCCAGGTGCCAAGTTGTGCCGCGTCCAGCGCCAAGCGGTAGTGATCTTCCTTGAGCTTGATCTGATCGGCGGCCTGACGCAGGTCTTCGACATCGGTCGATGTGCCCATCCAGCGTGTGACTTCTCCAGCGCTGTCAATGTCCGGAATGGCGCGCACCAAGCAACGTCGATATTGGCCGTCATGGTGCCGTACGCGCACCTCGTATTCGAAGGCCGCTCTGCCATGCAACATCTTCTGCAAAATTTCATCGTGAATGGCGAGGTCGTCCGGATGCATTACGCTCATCATGTCGGTGGCCATTAGTTGTTCGCGCGGTACGCCGGTGAACGCGGAACATTGCAGATTGACGAAATTCACGTGGCCGCTCGGTGTGGTGGTCCAGACCATCACCGGCAACAGCTCGATGAGCTGCTTATCGTTGTTTAAGGGATTGTCCACATCGCTGCTCGCGGGCGCGATTTCACGCGGCATGGCCATGTCTGCAATGGCGCCTCCTTGAACAGGAACTTTCATTATTCAGGAATCCCCGCGACGATTTCTTTCCGCCTTTCGCCGTAAATGTGCGGCAATAAGCGAGGCCAAGAATAGACGCAGCTTTCACTCGAAACCAGCGGCGAGCGACTACAGCGATGCTCCCCACGCAGTTTTCTTCGCGACACAGTTACTGCAGCTGTGCAAATAGGTGCCTGACGGGTATGCGGTTAGGGGAAAGACTGTGGCGTGTGTGGAAATATGTCGTGCTGCCATGCGATGGAGGGCAAACGGTGCAGCAGGTGATGAGGCCCGCGATGAATACGCATGCCAAACCGTAACGCAACCCACGCCGCGATGAAACGTTAAACGCGACCCGATACTGGAATGGATGCGCCGGTGATAGCGCGAGCTTCATCCGAAGCAAGAAATACGATGACATCGGCCAAGGCGTCGGGCGTCACCCAACGACTGAAATCCGCAGTGGGCATGTCGGCGCGGTTGGGTGGCGTATCGATAATGCTGGGCAGGACCGCATTGACGGTGATGTGCTGATCCTTCACTTCTTCGGCAAGGCTCTCGGTGAGTTTGGCAACGCCCGCTTTGGCTGCCGTGTACGCACCCATACCTGCACCGGCCTTGGCTGCCGCGCCAGCGCCGATGTTCACGATGCGTCCGCCGCCGCGCTTGATCAGATGCGGCAGGGC
>Ga0065707_10000903_pt1 | contig 15243 bp, 11 predicted proteins | sample SwiRhicommuniRL3_FD_59094 | JGI IMG/M metagenome (GOLD analysis project Ga0065707, IMG submission 59094) | Switchgrass rhizosphere bacterial communities from Rose Lake, Michigan, USA - RL3 v2 (version 2) | ecosystem: Host-associated > Plants > Roots > Rhizosphere > Soil | place: East Lansing...
GAACCAGCTGGCGATCAAAAATCTCGGCGCAACATCTCCCCAGGGGTTCGACAAAACACGGATCTCAGGCCGGCGCGCCGCGGCGGCCGCAAAGGGCTCCTGGACACTGATGGCGGCGACTTTACCCGCCACCAGCGCGGCTTCCATCTGCGGAAAGGGTAGCTCGATGAATTTGACTTTAGCCGAGCTGCCGCCGTTCTTGTCCACCCAGGCCATCGCCATCAAATGGACAATGTTGTTCAAAGTATTGACCGCCACTGTTTTGCCCTCGAGGTCCTTGGCGGTCCTGATCGGTGAGTCTTTGAGAACTTCGATGGCATGGGTCTCGTTCGAGCCTCTCACATTGGTCGCACCGCCGGCGATCAATTTGAAATCAAATCCTTCGACGTGCGCCTGATACAAGGAGATGACGTTGGTCCAGCCGAACTGCAAGTCTCCTGACGTCACTCCCTGGACGATAATCGCGCCGCCGGCCATCGGCACCGTCTCCAACTCCAGTCCCTCGGCTTTGAAAAAACCCTTTTCCATCGCCACGAACATCGCCGCATTGTCGACAATCTTCATGTAGCCGAGCTTGCTTTTCGCCTGCGCCCAGCTGAATCCGCGCGACCACGACAACGCTGCTGCTCCAACGGTGACTCTAGTGAGAAAGCCTCGACGGTTCATGTTCACTACAATGACCTCCTGCAAAAAGCCTCTCCCCGGTGCCCAGCCGAAAATGTTCCAGCGAACAATATAAGTGAGAAATTACTTAATACATCTCAAAGAATATGAAAAGAGCACTTGAAGCCCGAATCCTGAGGGCCGGCGCAAATTCTCAGCCGTCCATCCGACCGCGACAAGGCTCGAGCTTGAGATTTTAACGGCACACTACGGCAACCAACCGACAAAGCTCATCTGCCGCCCGGTTTCGCTGCGCGCGCGCCGGTAGGAGAAGAAATCACCGCCTGCGCAGCTCGTGCATGGACCGACCTGATAAAGCTGATTCCCGGGAACGCCCGCGGCGCGCAGAATATCTCTATTGAGCCGGCGCAGATTGATGAACGATTTGCCGTCTTTGACGGCAATGCTCGGTGTCGTCAATCGCCCCCATTTTTTCATCAGCGGGCCGGCAACGTCGTCTTTGACCTCGTAGCAGCACACGCCGATGGACGGCCCGAGCGCGACTTCCAGTTCGCTCGGCGCCACCTCGTATTGCGACTCGAATAGGCGCACCGTCTTGTCCGCGATCCCCGCCATCGTGCCGCGCCACCCAGCGTGCACCGCCGCGACCAGCTTTTTTTGCGGCGCGACGAAGAGCAGCGGCACACAATCCGCCGTCAATACCCCTAGATAAATATCCGTCTCGCCCGTGATCATGCCGTCGGCTTCGCCGCCTTCCTTCAAGCTCTTGTCTTTCACCTCGACGATATTGTCGCCATGCACCTGTCTCATGGTAACGATGCGGCCGTCGTGAATACCCACCGCGAGTTTCACATCGCAAACATTCTGGCTGACCACCTTCGGATCGTCGCCGACGCGATAGGAAACATTCAAGCCGGCATAGGGCCCGGCGCTCTTGCCGCCGCGCCGGCCCATGAAGCCGTGCAATAATCCCTGGTGCTTTTGCCACTGAGGAACCCGGATGTGCGTGATCTCCATAATGACTGATTATGTTGAGTTCACCGGCCGCGCGCAAGACACGCGAGCGTCCAAACCACAACAGAATAGGATCCCGAGGTGACCGCTGGAGGCAACCAGGGCGGACAACGCGCTGCTTTTCGCTTTTCATGGCGGGACGCGCCCATGCCTGGCCGGGAGCCGGCCGAAGCGCCGACCCTTGCGGCCCAGCTCGCCTCGTCAAATAATTCGCTTGAATTAATCGCCTAATTGATTAACAGAATATCCTAAAGCTTGAACTCGACCCAATGAGTAACGGCAGGTACATAGACACGCTTAAAGAGCCGGGCTTCTTTGCGTTCTTCTGGACGCAATTTCTCGGCGCGTTCAACGACAACTTTTTAAAAATCGTGGTTTCGTTCGTGGCTTTGGATCTCGCGGTGCGTGGCGGACCGGGGTATGTCGAGATTATTGCCTTCTTGTTCATTCTGCCCTCGGCTCTGTTTTCCGGCTATGCCGGGCATCTGGCGGACGTGTACAGCAAGAGATCCATCCTGGTCGTGGTGAAAATGTTCGAAATCGGCATCATGGTTCTGGCGATCGCGGCATTCTTCACGGGCCACCTCCGGTCCATGCTCGCCCTGGTTTTTCTGATGGGCCTTCACGCAACGTTTTTCAGTCCGGCCAAGTACGGCATTTTGCCGGAAATGCTGCCTGACAAAGATCTTTCGCGCGGCAACGGTCTGTTGGAAATGAGCACGTTCATGGCGATCATCCTCGGCACCTCGGTGGGCAGCGCGATCTTTTCGGTTTGGAAGAACCATCTGCCGCTGATTGGGGTCGTGATGTTGGCGATTGCTATCCTGGGCACGTTGACGAGCCTGCGGATCGCGCGCGTTCCGCCGTCCGGCGCGGCAAAGCTCTTTCTATTGAATCCATTCGGAGAAATCGCCGATGGCCTTCGCCGCTTACGCCGCGATAAACCGCTCTGGCTCACCGTGATCGGCATCTCTTATTTTTGGTTTCTCGGCGCGCTCGTGCAGATCAACATGCTTTTCTTCGGCAAAGAGTTGCTCCAGCTCGATGAGTTTCATATCGGGCTGCTCGGCACATTCCTGGCCGTCGGCATCGGCGTCGGCAGTCTCGCTGCCGGCCGCCTCTCCGGCGACCACATCGAACTGGGCCTGGTTCCGCTGGGCTCGGTCGCCATGGGCATATTCCTCGGCTTGGTTGCGCTCGCCGCGCCCTCCTATGCGTACACGGCCATGGCCCTGGTCGGCCTCGGTTTTTCGGCGGGTTTATTTGCTGTGCCTTTAAATGCCTATCTGCAGCAAAAAGCCGGCCGGGAAGAAAAAGGCCAACTGATCGCGACCAACAACTTCATGAATACCATCGGCATCGTTCTCGCGGCGGCGATTCATTGGCTGTTCAAGACGCCGCTGCAATTCACCCCTGAAGCGATCATTTTGCTGACAGGTTTGCTGACCTTGGGCGGCACTATCGCGATTCTTTATTTCCTGCCCGACTATTTCGTCCGCTTGATTCTCTGGCTGTTCACCCACTCGATTTATCGCATGAAGATCGTCGGCGCGGAAAACATCCCGCTCAATGGCCCGGCGCTGCTGGTATCGAATCACGTTTCTTTCGTCGACGCGTTTATGGTCGGCGGAGCCGTGCCTCGGCTCGTGCGCTTTATGCTGCACCGCGAATATTACGACCTCAACGGATTGAATTGGTTTTTTCGTCTTATGCACTCGATTCCCGTGTCGGCGACCAACCGGCGCGACATCGTCCAATCGCTCAAGCATGCGCGCAATGAATTGGACAAAGGTCACGTGGTTTGCATTTTTGCGGAAGGGGCCATCACTCGCACCGGCCGCTTACTTCCCTTCAAACGCGGCTTTGAAAAAGTCGTCGAAGGAACCAATGTCCCGATCATACCGGTTCACCTGGACCAGCTCTGGGGCAGCATTTTCAGCTTCAAAGAAGGGCGTTTTTTCTGGAAATGGCCGAAGCGCTGGTTCTACCCGGTGACGGTCTCGTTCGGATCGCCATTACGCTCCACCGCCAGCGTCCACGAAGTTCGCAGCGCCGTCGCCGAACTCGAGAGCCAAGCCTTCGAACATCGTCCCAGCGCCGCCGAATTGCTCCACACAAGATTCATTCGAGCCGCGAAACGGCACTGGTTTGCCTTTTGTATGGCCGACACCACCGGCATCGAGCTGACATATGGCAAGACGCTGATCGGTGGCCTGGTGTTGTCCCGCTGGGTAACACGACGCTGCCCGACAGAGTCCATGGTTGGCATTCTTTTGCCGGCATCCGTCGGTGGAGCGGTTGCAAATATTGCGGTCCTTCTCGCCGGCAAAGTTCCGGTTAACTTGAACTTCACGGCCGGACGCGAAGCGACGGCTGCGGCCGTTGAGCAGTGCGGGATCCAAACGATTCTAACGTCGAGAATCTTTCTGTCAAAAGCCAGCGTGGAAAAGACCGAGTGCATGGTCTTTCTCGAAGAAATTCGAAAAGACTTCTCGTCGCTGCAAAAAATCGCCGCCGCCGTGAAAGCATTCCTTCTCCCCGCCTCCTGGCTCAACCGCCGATATTTCAGGACTCAGAGACCCAACGATCTCGCCACGGTCATTTTTTCCAGCGGCAGCACAGGCACGCCCAAAGGTGTGATGCTGTCGCATCGCAATATTGTTTCGAATGTCGAAGGCATAGGTCAGGTCATCCACTTTACCTCCGACGATCGCATCATGGGCGTGTTGCCGCTGTTTCACTCCTTCGGATTCACCGGGACGCTTTGGTTGCCGTTGCTCGCCGACTTTGGCGTGGTTTATCATCCCAATCCCACCGACGCCAAGACGATCGGCGAAACCGTGCGGAAGTACAAAGCCACGCTTTTGATCAGCACATCGACGTTCTTCGGCGGATACCTGCGCCGTTGCGCTAAGGAAGAATTTGCGTCGCTCCGCTACGTGATCGCCGGCGCGGAGAAGCTTCGTGAGCCCGTCGTCCAGGGCTATAAGGAAAAATATGGCATCACGATCCTGGAGGGTTATGGTTGTACCGAGCTCGCGCCGGTCGTCTCGGTGAACACGAACGATGTAGACTATCGCAGCGAGAAGCAAATCGGCCATAAACCTGGCACGGTCGGCCAGCCGCTTCCCGGGGTTGCGGTTAAAATCGTCGACCGGGACTCCGAGAGTCCGCTGCCTCCCAATGAAGAGGGCCTGCTACTCGTGAAGGGCCCGAATTTGATGCTTGGTTACCTTGGCCAACCCCACCTCACCGATCAGGCGCTGCGCAATGGCTGGTATGTTACCGGCGACATCGCGGCGCTGGACGAGGACGGTTTCATTCGAATCGTCGATCGGATCTCCCGTTTCAGCAAGATCGGCGGCGAAATGGTGCCGCACGTAAAAGTCGAAGAGACGATCAACGAAGTTTTGGGCAGCGCTGCGGCCGCCGTCACCGCGCTACCCGATGAGCAGCGTGGTGAAAAACTCGTGGCGTTCTACGCGCAGAACGGTACCAGCAGAGAAGAACTTTGGGACAAATTGAACCAGTCCGACTTGCCGAAGCTCTGGATACCCAAACGCGAAAATCTCTATGCCGTCGACTCCCTGCCGCTGCTCGGCTCCGGCAAAGTTGATTTGCGGGAAATCAAGGCCATGGCCCAGGAACGAGTTCAGCGGCCTGGATCCTAAAGAACTCCTTCGGCCGGTCTCGCCGGCTACGTGAGGTTCCGATGATCTCTGTGGACCAGATCAACCAAGCATTCGATCAGGCAACGCGGGAGTTCCGCGACTCCCCGGAGTACCAAGTTCTGGTTTCCGGTCGCGCCTCGCCGGAAGCAGTGCGCGAATTTCTTCGCAACGTTTTTTGCACGCACTATTTATCCTCGCACATCGTCGCGCTGTGCTTTGCTTCGCTGCCGTCCAGCGCCGCCGCGCTGTTAAAAGAGAACCTTCTCGAAGAGATGGGCCGCTCGGAGGACGAGAAACCGCACTCGGCGCTGCTCCTGGAGTTGGCGCGCGGCATTGGCTTCGCTGAAGATGAAATCGATCGATTGATCGCCGAGGCGCGGCAGCGGGTCGCCGTCTTCTGCGCCACCCGCGTGCCGGTGGCAACCTTGCGCGAGCTCTGCCTGTCCGTGCTGCTGGAAACCATGAGCTTCGAGTTCATGCTGTCGCGCTGCTCGAGCGAGGTCGCCGGCGCGCTGATCGCCAAGTACGGAATCGCCAGACCGGCGCTGCGCTGGTTCGAGCTGCACTCCGAGGTGGATATTCGCCATGCCGAAGAAGGTGTGACCGTTGTGATGGACTACCTGGTGTTTCATCAAATCTCCGATGATCTGTTCGATCACATCGCACGCTTCACGCTGGGCGGCCATCTCTTTGTGCGTCATTACTTTCCGCCGGTCTCCCGGCAGCGCACGCGTACCAGAAGCAAGCCGGGAAAAGCAATGCACATCGAATCCTTGACCATTTATCAACTGCGCATCCCTTTCCATCAGTCCTTTCGCCATGCGCTGCAAAGCCGCGAAGAAAGCGACGCCGTCATCGTCAAAGTGACCGATGGCAAGGGACGTAGCGGTTTCGGCGAGAGCCTGCCACGCGCTTACGTCACCGGCGAAACAACCGACTCCATGGTCGCGCACGTCAGGGGACGATTGGCTCCGGCAATTTTCGCCGAAACCTTCGCGCCAGGATGGGAAACCCTCGAGTATCTTCAAGCCGCGCTGCCGAAATGGACTGAAGTCGACAAAGACCATCGCGTCGTCGTCGCCTGGAATGCCGCCTTTTGCGCAGTCGAACTAGCGCTGCTCGATTGGAGCCTGCGGGCCGATCACTGCGCGCTCGCGGACCTGCTTCCACCGGTCCGCGCCGAAGTGGTTTATAGTGGCGTTATTTCAGCGGACACGCCGGCGGACGCCGCCGCACTTGCCAGGAGAATGGCGCGGCTCGGCCTGCGCCAAATCAAAGTAAAAGTCGGTACCGGCGACGACATTGCGCGTCTGGAAGCTGTCCGCAGAGCCGCCGGGGTGGGAGTCGAACTCCGCGCCGACGCCAACGGCGCATGGAGCGCGAGCGAGGCCATCGCAAATCTTCAGCAACTCGCCGGATTCAAGTTGCAGGCAATCGAGCAGCCCGTCGCAGCCGCCGATCTTGCCGGCATGAAGCAAGTGCGCGAGGAAGGCGGTATTCCGGTAATGGCGGATGAATCGCTCATCACGCTTGAACAGGCGCGCCGCCTGATAGAGATGAAAGCTGCTGACTATTTCAACATCCGATTGTCCAAATGCGGCGGCATTGCCGGCGGCCTGGCCATTGCCCGGCTCGCCCGGGACGCCGGTATCAAAATCCAAGTCGGCGCTCAGGTGGGCGAAACGGGAATTCTCTCGGCCGCCGGGCGCGCATTCGCGGCGCACTTGCCCGCGCTCGCCTTTGCCGAGGGTTCCTTTGGCAGCTGGCTTCTCAGCGAAGATGTCACCTTCGAAAACGTCGCGTTCGGCCTGGGCGGCCGGGCGCCGCTACTAAAAACTCGCGGCCTGAGCGTGACAGTGAAGGAAGACGCCCTGGAACGCTTTGCGAGCGCGAAGTTGGAGCTGCGCCGGTAGAACCCATGGGCGTGCTCTTGAAAGCCGCGGCGTATCTCGCCGGCCGCCAATGGGCGCGCCGGCAAAGCCTCACCAGCAAACCGGAAGAAATTCAGAACCGGCTGCTTCTCGATATCATCAAGCGAAATCGCGCCACGCGCTTCGGACGTGATCGTAGCTTCGACAGGATTCATTCTCTGAGCGAGTATCGCGAATCGGTTTCCGTCGGCGACTACGAGCTCCTGCGCCCCTACATGGAGCGGGCGCAAAACGGCGAGCCCAGCGTATTGACCGATGAGCCGGTCGTGATGTTCACGCTGACCAGCGGCAGCACCGGCCAGCCCAAGTTAATCCCGGTCACTGAAAGCGCGCGCCGAAATCATCGCCGGCTCACGCGTCTCTGGTATTACCGCGCGCTCATGGACCATCCGGATCTTTTTAGCGGCAAGTTGCTCGGCGTCGTGAGTCCTGCCATCGAGGGACGAACNCCGGGCGGTATNCCCTTTGGCGCCGCTTCGGGGCTGATCTATCAGAGCAGTCCGAGNTGGATTCAGAACGCATTTGCGCTGCCCTACGAAATTTCTCAGGTCAAGGATTTCGAAGCCAAGTANTACCTGACCATGCGCCTGGCGTTGGAAAACGACATCACNTTTTTTGGCACGCCCAACCCGAGCACGATTCTCAAGCTGGTTGAAAGCGCCAATCGAAATAAACACGAGATCATCAAAGACATTGGCGACGGCACCATCAACTCGAGTTTCAACTTGCCGTCCAAGATGTGCGTCGCACTCGCAGGCCGGCTCGGCAAGAACCGCGATCGCGCCAGGCGTCTGGAATCGTTAATCAAGAGCGACGGAACCCTGAGGCCCAAAGAATATTGGCCAAGACTGCAGCTCATCGGGTGCTGGAAAGGCGGCACGGTTGGCGTTCGTCTGAAAGAATTCGGCCGATGGTTCAGTAAGACAACGCCGGTGCGCGACCTCGGCTATATGGCAAGCGAGGGGCAAATGACACTGCCAATCTCAGACTCAGGCTCGGCCGGCATCCTCGCCATAGATGAAAATTTTTACGAGTTCATTCCCGAATCGGAAATCGACAGCTCATCACCCACGACCCTCACTTGCGCCGAGCTCGAGGAAGGGAAAAGCTACCATCTTATCCTCACCACGCCTGGCGGGCTTTACCGCTATGATATCAACGACGTGGTTCGCGTCGCCGGCTTTTTCAATCGCACACCGCTGATCGAGTTTGTCCGCAAAGGGCGCGATATCGCCAACATCACCGGCGAGAAGCTGCACGTCAATCAGGTACTCCGCGCGATGGAGCAAGCCCAGAGCGCGACTGGGATCGACGTCGAGCATTTCCGGGCATTCGCCGACCTGGAAAAATCGCGCTATGCCTTCTTGGTCGAATTTGACGGTGCCCATCCAACGGAACAAGCGCTGTCGCACTTGCTCAGCGAGGTGGACACTTGCCTACGCGATCTCAACATCGAATACGCGCAAAAGCGCGCGTCGGGCCGGCTCGGCGCGCCGATTCTTTGCGTGATGAAACCGGGATGGTTCGAACGCAAAGAGAATACAGCTTTGGAGAGCGGCGCCCGCGACACCCAATTCAAGGCGCAACTCCTGAGTTCCGCGCCGGAAGACCCCGGGGAAATCATGCTCCTCGTCGAGCAGCGCCATCGCCCGATGAAAGCGGATGACCCGAACTAACTAATCCCCTTCATGCACGGACTCATCCTCGTCCTCTTAACCTTGCTGTTTTTCATTCGCATCGCCGGCCAGGCCCTGGCTGCTTTCGCCGCCGTCGCGTGGCTGCCGGCGATGGCGCATTGGTATTCGGGACTGATCCCCTATCCGACGCTGCTCGCGATCCAGATTCTTATGCTGCTCGTGATGGTGAAGATTTGCGTGGATATTTGCCGCGCTTCAGGATTTTTCGCGTCGCGGCGGCCATCGTGGTCGCGTTATCTCCTCGCCTTCAGCGCCCTTTACGCCTCCACCATGGCATTGCGCTACATTTTGACGATGGTCTATCGGCCCGAAATGCGCTGGTATGGCGGGACAATACCGATTGTCTTTCACTTCGTGCTGGCAGGCTTCATTTTCGTTTTGGGACGATACCACGCCGCCCTGCACAACGATGGAATTCTCCGCTAGCCTCATCTTGGGCGGCCTATTCGGAATGCTATCTTCCTGGCTCGCGTAAAATCTCTTATCTTTTTCCCTCGAACGCTTCCTTGACGAACAAGCTTTCGAGCGGTATTTCTTTTTTCACTAGCCCATGCTCGATCTGATAGCGATTGAGCGCCTGGATACTCTTCTTATCCGACTCCGTCAACACGCAGCCGTAGGGATCGTAACCCAGGACATCGCGCTCTTTGGCGTAACCTTCGGCATCCTTCGACGTAAAGTATTTGGGCGCGAGCTTGTTCGCTTCGCGAAAGGCTTCGATCAACTTGGCGGGCAAGTCCGGATATTTTTCCGCACTCTCTTCCTTCATCGCCATAATGTGGATGATCGGATAGATTTGCGTGCGCTTCACGTAGCGAATGATTTCCTCGGTGTCTTCGAAAAGCGGTTTCACGCCGGGAAATTTTCCCATCACCGACGGCAGGGAGCCGCCGCCGAACAGCGCGGAATAGCCGGAGTCGCCAGCCACCAGCGCTGCTGCGAGCTTGCCCTCGCTCACGAATTGCGACAGTTGCGCCTTTTCCTGGCCGAAGGGCGGCGGCGGATCGAGACGCTCGACCTTCACCGGCAGCTCGTTGCCGATGTAGACTTCTTTGCCGGAGACGAACCACCGCGCTTCGGTGGTCTTGATGTCGTATTCGTCGAGCAGAAAGCCGCGCGCCCAGGAAACCGCCGTGGCGCCGTAACGAAAACAACCGATCTGTTTTCCCTTGAGCTCGCTCGGATGGCTTAGCTTGCCCTCGCAATAAAAAATATTCCTCTGCCGCGGGCCGCGCTGAAAAAACACCGGCAGCGCGCGAAAGCCTTGGCCCTTTTCTTTGATTCGCATGAGCGTCGCGGTGGACATCTCAGCCAGATCGAACTCACCCTGTACGAACCGGTAATGCATTTCCCCCGGCGTGTATTTGTCGCCTACATATTCAAGCTCATAGCCGTCGATCGGCACCAGGCCGTCGATCAAAGCGCGATTGCGCGGGTTGGGATTGGTGCTAAAAGTTATTTTGGGTTTTTTTGCCATGGAAAACCTCCAATTTGGGATTGCCTCTGTATTCTCACCCTCCCTCTTTTACAAAAAGGGGGACCGGGAGAGATCAAGGGGGATTGATTACGAAAGCGACCCGATTTCACGTGAACGAAAGCTGAGCATGATATGTTTCAAAGACATACAACTCGATTAATGTCACAAGCCAAAAAAATTCTCTTTTGCTGGAAGATTTAGTCTTACCTTGTCTCTCCGAGTGATTCGCGAAAGTGCTTCGGCATATTCTTACGCCACAATCCTGCCTATGAAAAGGAGGTTTCCATGCGCACCGAACTTATCAGCATTCCGACGCCAACGCATCCTCTGGACGCTGCCTACTACACACCCGAGGGACCGAGCAAGGGCGCGGCGATGTATTGCCATGGCAACCAGATGAATTTTTACGTCTGCGCCGCGCGTTTCTTGGCGCCGCACATCACTTCGCTTGGATACGATTTCATGCCCTTTAATCGCCGCGGTCACGATTCCGTGAGCACCTATGACAGCCGCGAATGCGTCGGCGGCGCCTATCAAACCGTCGCGGAAGGAATCGAAGACAACGAGATCGCGGCAAACTATCTGGCGGCCAAAGGCTTCGCCAACCCGATCGTCATCGGCCACAGCAACGGCGGCGTGCTCGCCAGCGCACATGTTGTGAATCATCCGGAAACAAAAGCGTTGATTCTGTTGTCCGCCCACGCCGGTGGCAACCGCATGACCAATCCGAGCTCCGCGCGCAACTTTTCGATCGCTGGAAATGTCGAGCAACAAAGAAAAGAAGCCGAAGCGCTGGTCGCATCAGGCAAACCGCGCCAGCTTATGCTGATCCCGGCTTGGTGGTGGGTCATCTCCGCGCGTACGTATCTCGACCGCCTCACCAATGCCCCGGATCTAGTCGAGAATGCTAAACGCATCAAATGTCCGGTGCTCTTTATTCGCGGCGATCAGGAGCCGATGGAGAATTACCCAGCCGAGAAGTTCGCGGAAAACTGCGCCGGCCCATGCGACGTCGTGATCGTACCCGACTGCGATCACTTCTACGTCGGCGCCGAAAATCGAGTTTCAATAATCGCTATGGAGTGGTTAAAGCGAACCTTGAGAGAATAGCTCGACGGCGATTGCGTGAAACGACAAGGGTCGATTGACGTGAACATCAGCAACTAAAATTGCGCATCCACAACTCATCGCAGCTGCCGCTGATCATCGCTTCTTGTAAAGGCTATCGGTATACCCGCTTTGGTCCAATTCCTTCACAAAGCTCATATCCACGAAGTCTTCCGGCTTGACGGTTTTCGCTTTGGCATCGGTCTCCGCTAACGGATCGATAATCGCTTTCAGTCCTTCCAGCGTCGGATATTGTTTTGGCGGAAGTTTCTGATCGGAGCTGATGTCTTCATAAGTTCTATCTAGAATCTGCTTGTCCTGAGTGCCGAGGTACTTGACCAGCACCCGCAGTCCTGTCTCCCGGTCAGTTTTGATTCGGTGCACAGCTTCGATTTGAGCCCTTACATATTTCCGCACCACGTCAGAATTTTCCCGAACGAATCTGCGCGTTGTCGCCACGCCTGTGCTCTGGCTTGGAAGGCTCACATAAGCGTGAGTGTATAGGCCCTTTTTCTCACCGATGAAACTGTCGGGCGCATTCAGCAATGCCGCACGCACTTTGCCTGTCTCCGTGGCGATAAGTCGATCAGCAGGCACGCCGATCTGCACCATGGTCACATCCTTTCCCGGAGTTAGGCCGAGTTTCTTAAGCGCGATGCGCGAGACAAATTCAGACTGGCCGCCGAAAGTCGAAACGGCAATCGAACCGCCTTTCAGTTGCTCCGCGGTTTTGATATCGGGGCGGCTCATGAGCCAGTAATCTATAATCACGGCTCCGCCGGCGACGAACACTGAATCGCCCCCTCTCAGGCCGGCGTTGACGATCGGTGGACCAGTCACCTGACTGATCGGCGTCTCCCTCGATAGCAGCGCCATTACCGCCGTGGTGCTGCCTTTGAAAAACACCAACTGCACATCCAGACCGTTCCTACCAAAAATCCCCGCTTCTTTGGCGACCCATACCGGCAGCTGCGCTGCGCTAATCGAACCGTAGCCCACCGTTATCTTGGCCACCTGCGACGATGCGACGGAGGCGGAGAATAGCATTAACAAGTTAAATATCAGAAGTTTTGCCTTCAATAGATCCTCCCCCTACCCTCTCCAGCAAGCCGCCGAGGGTAACCGAACTCGAAAACGAACCTGACCATCCTCCGATACTCCAGCACTGCAATTTTTTTCACTCCGCCAGCCCCGGCCATTCTCTCAGCAGTCGCCCGTATCCGCTCATCGGATATTTCATTCCGAGCCTCGACACCACGTACCAAAACATAGCCGGATTGCTGGCTATCACGGTCGCGTTGAGTTCGTTTTCGATTCTCTCCAAACACTTGATCGGATCGAGCACCGCTCCCTGAAAATAAATCGCATCGACTTTCCCGACCGCAGCCATGTTCTTTTTTGTTAGATCGAACACCTCGTCGGGCGTCATGCGTTTGGGCACGGCGAGTTCTTGGAATGACTGCGGCGCCAGCGCCGTCACACCAACCTTTTTGAGGTGCTCGACGATCAGCTCATTTAAGCGCGCGTCGAAGGGGGTGAGGAGCAAAACTCGTGGCGCGGAGTATGCGCGCAGCGCCGCGACACACGCGTGCAACGCTGTCGTGAATGGAACGGAAAGGACCGCTTTCAGTGAATCGTAAAGTCCGGGATTGAGAACTTCGGTGGGTGCGGCGCTCAGAATCACGCCATGCCAGCCGCGCTGCGCGACAAAGTCTTTGACCTGGCCGACAATAAAGTCCTTCTTACCGGCAATTTCATAGAGTGATTTGCCGTAAAGCTCCAGTCCCTGGAAATCGATCTCGACCTCCTTGGAAACGATCGGCAAAAAGCTATTGTAGTGCGGCATCGAGCCACTGCCGCCGCTGACGAAACCGATGCGCGCTTTCACCGCTTCAGCCATACCCCTCGCTCCGTCTATTTCCAATCTGGGCTCGCTTCCCGAGTTGTTAGTTAACCCGCGACTCCAGACGCGAGACTCGAGACGATTATCTGCTACTTCTTCTTGGCCTTAAAAGCGTCGATGGCCTTTTTCAGATCCTCGAATTCTTCGCACTTGCCGAAGAACGGACAGGCCTTTTTTAACGCCGCAAGTTGTTTCTCGGCATTCTCGAGCTGTTTCATGTCGAGATAAAGCTCGCCGAGATACTCGTGCGCGCTGCGGTTGTTGGAATCGAGCTTCAGGGCGCGCTGGTAATGCTCCATCGACTTGTCGAAAGTCCCGACCTTGCGGTAGCTGTAACCGAGCATGTTGTGCACGTCGGCGTCATTGGGTAGCTCCTGCACCGCCTTGGTGAAGTGCCCGACCGCGGCCTTATAATCCTTGGCCTCGACTGCCTTGCGTCCGGCGGCGACATTGGGATTCTCCGGCTTATCCTTCGGCGGCGGAAAATCGGCGAAGGCCGATAACTGCCCGAGCATTAACCCAAGCCCCAGCGATGCAATTCCAATCAAGCGCTTCATAGGACCTCCCGTCAGATAGAAATTCATGGCGGCAATCTTACCATCGCTCCCCGACCGTGCAATACGTGCTTGTCCCATCTCTATTTCTTGCGCAGCTCCGCTTTCACCTCGTGCAAGAGAGAAAGATCGACGAGACGATCCATGGGCATTTCAGCGGCGATACCGGACTCCTGCCTGATCTTGTCGATGATCGATTTCAGCACCGGCTCTTCAATATCCCCGTCGGTATTGACGATCTGCTTGAGTATCTTGGACGTATCGGCAGCGATCGCCGGTTCCAATCCGAAATCTTTTTGCAGATAGGGAATCACCGCACTCTCGTTCTTAACCAGGCTCTCCATGCTGCGGAGCGTGCCGCGAATCACGGCTTTCACCTGCTCCCGGCGGTCGTGAATGTGCGAGACGCGGCTCACCAGCCCGCCCTGCAGATCGCGCACATCAAAAGTATTGCCGAGATCCGGATAACCTGCCAAGACGGCCATGGACGTAAACGGCGGCGAGAGAATCGCCGCGTCGACCGCTTTGCCCAAAAGCGCCGTGTAACTGTTTCCGGTCGTGTTGGTTGAAATGTACGCAACCTTTTCGTTGCCGAGTCTTTTCATCACCGTGGTCGCCGCGTAGTGCGCCAGCGAGCCGATGCCGCTTACCGCGACATTGCGAATGCGCGCCGAAGTCATGCCCGGCTGGCCGAGCAGGCTGAAGCTCAAGCGCGTTTGAATGAACGTGATCGTGCGAATGGACGCGCCTTTCATCGCCGCGCGAACCGACAGCCCACCGGCAGCGGAGTAATCGAGATCCCCGGCAACCAGCGCCGTCACCCCGAGCGGCGGACGCATGACGATGATCTCCAGATCGATCCCCTCCCTGGCGAAAATTCCCTGGGCCTTGCCGAAATAGTATGGCAGAAACGTCAGCGATTTGGCCGGCACAGTGAGGCGAACCTTCTCGAAAGCCTTCTGTTGCGCGAGAAGGGGTGAGCAGAATAGGATCGCTATTTCGATGACGATCAATAATAGAGGAAGCAACATCCTCTGCGAAGGGACGGGCGACCAGCCGGTCGCCCCTACCCTGTCGAATTCGCGTTGCGTACTGCTTCTCCTCATTTCTTGCGCCCTTTGCGTTCTTTGCGGCTAATTCCTGCTCCGAATTCGAGCGGACACGCAGGTCCGCCCCTACTTTGCGTTTTTTGCGTTCTTTGCGGCTAAATCTCTAAATTCTTTTTCCCCGCGAGGCTTGCTCCGAATTTTTTAGTTACCTTCTCT
>Ga0065707_10000773_pt1 | contig 15229 bp, 11 predicted proteins | sample SwiRhicommuniRL3_FD_59094 | JGI IMG/M metagenome (GOLD analysis project Ga0065707, IMG submission 59094) | Switchgrass rhizosphere bacterial communities from Rose Lake, Michigan, USA - RL3 v2 (version 2) | ecosystem: Host-associated > Plants > Roots > Rhizosphere > Soil | place: East Lansing...
AAAACCGGCAGTCGGCGATCACGCCAGTGGGGTTCGCTCTGGCCGCGGCCCTTCTGGGGGCGGATGAACCGGCCGCAAAGCCGGCGGCTGTCCCTGCCGCCGCTGTACCCGCGGCTGAGGATCCGGCGATCAACCCTTACTCAGCGAAGCCCGGTCTCTCGTCCGAGCAGCTTGCCGCCTACCTCCTCAAAATGCTCGACAAGCCCAAGACGATTCAGTCGCGGCCGGGCTTTTGCGAGGCGGTCTGCGAGGCCTGCGATCGATTGATGTCGGCCAGCCCCCCTGCAACCGAGGCGCAGTTTTTTGTCGCGATAGAGTCGAAGTTTGAAACGTTGCACAAGAAGGCGTGCACGGGGGATGCCGAGGCCGACAAACAACTCGCCGCCTTCACGGACAAGATGAAAGCGGACGAGCGGCCGCGGATCGCGCGGCAGGTTGCGTTCTTCCAGGAAGAGCGAAAAGTGCTCGATGCGATCGATGGGCCGATGGACAAGGTGCCCGTTCTGCTCAAGGAGTTGCAGGAGTATTTCGCGAAGGAGAAACTCGGCGCGAAGCACTTGCGGATGGCGTCGAGCACCGTGGCCCTGATCAATCGGCTGGCGGACGGCGACGAGCGCGAGAAACACTTTGCCGATTTCGGCAAGACGTTTGCCACCAGCAGCGACAAGGAACTGGCCCGCTATGGCAAAAAGCTGGCCAAAAAGCCGGCGGCGACCGAGTCGGACCTGGTGGGCAAGCCGCTGGAGTTGGCGGGCACGACGGCCAAAGGAGCAGGCTTTGGGTGGGACGCTTATCGCGGCAAGGTGGTCCTGGTCGATTTCTGGGCCACGTGGTGCGGCCCCTGTCGGCGAGAGATGCCGCACGTCAAGGATCTGCATGAAAAGCTCACGGACAAGGGATTCGACGTTGTCGGCGTGAGCCTCGACGAGGATCAGGAAGCGCTGGCCGCCTATCTGGAGGAGAATGCGATTCCCTGGGAAACGCTGGCCGGCGAGGGGACGCAGGAATTGGCCGAGAAATATGGCGTCCGCGGCATTCCCACGATGATGCTCGTCGATAAGGAGGGCAAGATCGTCGGCGTGGCCCACAACGTTGAGGCCCTGGCCCCGCTCGTGGAGAAACTGATGGCGGCCCCGGCGGCGGCTCCAAAGTAGCGCAGCGAAAACCGGAGGCAAGTTGCGCCTCCGGTCATTTCGCAATTCCAGCGTTCGCTGCCGAGCTTACGACCGGGCTTCAGCTCGCAGGTGCTCGGCGACCGAGTCGAACTTGAGCGGATAGAGCATCTCGCGCAGGCTGGCCAGCAGGTTGGCCACGTCGGCAGCGGCGTAGCTCTCGTCAAGCCACTGGGCAAAATCGTCAAGCAGCCGCCGCCCTTCGGGCCAGCGGACGGTCATGACGTTGTTGCACTCTTCGAGGAGCTGATAAACACGGGCCCGCGTCACCCCCAGTGACTTCGATTGGTTGCGAACCGATTCGGCCTTAGCGCCGACGCCCAGCCGCCCGCGGGCCAACTTGCACACCGTGTCGCCGACGTCGATCTCCAGTTGCTTGAGCAGCGGCTCGACGAGCGACTGCTCGACCTCGCCCAGGCCGGGCGGGAAAGAGCGGCCCTTGGCCTCGGCCATCCAGTCCTCGACCGCCGCGATGTTTCGCGGCGCGAGCCGAACGGCCAGGCCGCCGTTTTGGTCGATATGCGACAGGAGCTGGTGGACGTTGTGAAAGACTTCCAGCACCACGTTGACCCGTTTTTCACCGTGCGTCTTGAGCTTGCGGATGTCGCCCAGCGACTGGTCGAGATAGAAGTTGAGTGGCGTCGTCCAGATCACCGTGGGGAGCGTGGCCAGCGACGGGGCAAGACGCCCGAGCAATTCCTGGCCGATGGCGTGCTGGCGAGCGGTCTCGCGCCATTTGGCCCAGACGACCTCGGAAACGCGAGCCGGATCGAAATTGCCGGCATCGTCGGTGCCGGTAATGGGGGCGGACTCTTCCTCCCGCAGGTCATTGAGCGTGTCGGGGCCGGTGCTTTCGTCCTTGGTCGCCCGCACGAGCAGCTTCACAAAGGTCATCAGCTTCTTGCGCCCGATCCCAGCCGTCGCCGCGAGCATCGGAAATGGGGTCTGCAAAAGGTCGCGCAGCGTGCGGCCGAGAAAGGCGGTAGGCAACCGCCGATCGTTGGGCAGGGCCCAGAAGGCAAGTGGTTTTTCGAGGCGGTCGGCGTACTCGGGCGCGAGCAAGGCGGCTTTGACCGTCTCGTAGCTGCTCATCAACTTCACGTCGTCGGCCGAAGAGGGCTTGGGCATTGGGCGGGTTTCTCCTGTGGGTCTTCACGGCTCCTTGGCGGACTGAGGCGCGAACCACCAGACCGCCGGCCAACGACAGGTTTTCCACGCCTGCCGCCGGTCGCTGGGAGGGGAAGGAGAGTTCTCTGTTCCGGTACTTGTTCGCAGGTAGGAGTCGAGACTTGCTTGGGCCAACAATAAAACGCTGCAAAAGGTGCAAGAGTTTCGGCCGGCCCCAAATCCGTCATTCAATCCTTGGTTGTCTCGACCTCTAAGGTGGGTTGCTACTGGATTGCGAATTCTGGGGAATTCGGTTGCCCCTTTGCAACCACGTCATTTTCCGCCGCCCCCTATCGAGCGTCAAGTCGTTTGACGCCACATTTCACGCAATTCAACTTGCAACCAATTTCGCGCCGCAACTGGAGCTCTTGTGGGGGAATGTAAGCCGTTGGCTTATCTGAACTTATTGGCTGTCGGGCGACGAATAGGCAATTGGGTTGACGCTCGTAACAACACGGGCGAAATCCTGCTGTACAAGACAAAGTGTCTCGCTCGTCCCCAGTGTTGGAAATGCGAATCGGCCAGCAGAAAATGGCAATTTGCAGTCGCCAAGCTGGAAGCGGATAACGCCACCCCTCTCGCTGAGGGGTACTGGGATAGCTCTCCCGCTGCGTCACTCAGGCGAGAGGCGACGAGGGTAGGACGCAAATCAAAACGCCGCTGGCAACCGGGGAAAGTCGCCAGCGGCGTGAGGGAGATGGTCGAGAATGTCTCGGCTAGAACGTCGCGATCACGTCGAACGCCATGACTTCCTGGTGTTCCCGCAGACCGTTATCGAACGGCTTGAGGTTGCCCGCGTTGTTCACGTCGCCGTCGTACAAGTCCCAAGCGAACGCCGCTCGGCCGTAAATGTTTGGCGTAAAGTAGTACTTCGGGCCGAACATCACGCGATAGAAACTGCCATCGTAACCGGTGCGGGTGAAGAACGTCCCAGTCGATTGGTCGCTTCCCAGGCCGCTGGCATTGGGACTGCCAAACGAGGGGAATAGCGAGCCGACGCGATAGCCGCCCTGATCGCGGAACCATTCGGCGTTGAGACCCCACTGTAAACGGCAGGTCTGATTCCAGTAGAGGTAGGTGTTGACGCCGTACCAGCGGGCCGGTTCGCCCGGAACGATCGCATCTTCCTGCGTGCCAAAGTCAGACTGCACCACGCCGGTGATGTCGTCGCTGAACTTGCGGATGTACACGAGCGTCTGCAAGTAGCGGGTCGTATAGCCGACGACGCCAAGGGACGTGTCAGCCGGATTGACTCCCGAGAGGTTCGGCTCCGGCCCGAAGACGCCGACGTACGCCAGCGAGCGGCATTCGTCGATCGTCCAGGTCGCGGTGGCCAGGCCGCCGGCGTGCGGGTTGGCCGTGTTGTCGCTGGCGTCCCAGCCGTGCGTGATGCCGCCGCCGACCGTTAGGCTGTCGCTCAGCTTGTAGGTCGCCAGGGCGCCGGTGTGGGTGAACGGCTCGCCGTATTGGAAGGTGTAAGGCAGGACGGGGAAGAAGTTGTTCGCCTGGCCGACCACGTAGTAGCCAACGGGCGAGTAGAACCGGCCCCACTTGATCGAGAGATCGTTGTAGGCCGTTTCGGCATAGACCTGCGGAATGGCCCAGCCGTAGAACTGGCCGTTGCCGAAGTTGGTCTCGAACCCGCCCGACGTGTTCCAGCGGTAGTTGGTGCCGTAGATGCTGTCCACGCGCCAGCCCCAGTCAAAGCCGCAGCCCTCCGTGTTGGCGGCGCGGCCGGCGTAGAAGTACAGTTCGTTCATTTGGTAGTCGTTGGCCCGGTCGGTCCACGTCATGGGACCGTTGAAGCGGTCTTCCGGCTGGTAGGGATTCCAGACGTAGCTTTGGGCCAGCCAGCCGCCGATGACACCGCCCCGCTCCTTGAAGCAACAGAAGTGGTCGGCGAGGGCGCAGGCATCGCCCATGTCTGACAGCGCGCATCCACACGGCCAGCAGTTGAGCCAGTCGAGGCAGCGACAGTGGTGACCGCAGTCGCAGCACTTGTCGTCGCAGACGCTGGTGCAACCGATGTCGCAGGACGGAGCCTGGACCATCTTGTTCCCCGGGGCGACCGCGGCGGACTGATCGCTGGGCGACGGTTGGGTGTAGTAGTAGTCGGTCGCGTAGGAGGCCGATTGGGCCTGCGGCTCTTGGGCGAATGCCTGGGCGGCACACAGGCCCCAGGCCGCAGCCGCCGCGATGGCCAGCTTGGTCAGTTTCATGGTAAAGAACTCCCCAATCCTTGGAAAACAGGTAACGGGCGGCCGGACGGCGCAGTCCGTGCGCCTCGACGGGTAGGCCAGAGGGCAGGTGCCGGGTCCTTGGCTAGCGGAGGGAGAGCACCGCGACGCCGATATCCCAGCATGTTGTCTATCGGACGAACCTGCACGGACGGTGTATCGCAAAGACGCGCCAAACGCCGCAGATATGGGTAGTTCGGCGCCTTGCGATGCGGGTTATAGCGGTAATGCCACAGGTGCGGGCCAGCTGTGTCACGCTTGAAATGGCAACGCTCTAAAGCACGTGGCAATCTGTGACGGTCGTAGCGGATGTACGGAATCCGTTGGGCGCGTGCGGTCCCGCTCGTTAGGTTGGTGAGGTGCTGGGTCGTGGACAGTCCAAGCGCAGGGAAAAAGCGGCTGATTGAGGATTCTCGGATGAGAACCAGGATGGCAGTGGTAATTGTGACAGTAGGACTCGGTCCGAACTGGGGAATCAACGTCAACGGTCGAAGAAGAGCGGATGTTCGAGGACCAGGTGAAGATTGTGCAAAACGCGTTGACAACAACGACATTGACAGCGACGACGAAGTGACCTTCCCTCACTCTGCGTTCTCTTTCGCTTCCTGCACCGACAGCCGAATGTCGTCGTAGCCCGCGTCCATGCAGGCGTCGAACACGAGCACGGCCGCTCCGTGCGTCGCGTCGGCGTTCCCGATCACCAGTACGCTGCGCCGCTCGTTATTCTTCGTGCGCTCCGTACGCAGCCGCGTGCGAATGGCCATTTCGCCATAGACCTGCTCGTCCTCGATCCAGATCTCATCCCCCTCTTCGATGCGCACGGTGAGAAACTCCGGATCGGTCTGCATTTCGCTTACTGTCTTTACCTTGCCCGCAGCGCCCGACTGGGCCTGGGCGGGCGGCATTGGCAATACCGCAACGATCGCCTGGGCCGACGCGACCATGAAGAAGATGAGCATGAAAAAGACGATATCGACCATCGCCGTCATGTCGATCAGGTCTTGCTGCTGATGGCTTCCCGCGGGCAAGAGCCCGAAGGGGTCCAGCGCGCCTTCGTCGGTCAGGGCGGCATGTTCGGTGTCGATCGTCGCAGCCGTTCGATGGGCGACCGACTCGGCCGTGCTGCCGTCCGCGAACGGAATGCGCACTTTCTGCCCGCAGCCGGAGCAGAGGGAGCTTCGCCCGGCGTCGTGATCGGGAGCCTTGAGCTTCTTGCCGCAATTGGGGCAGGCAAAGCGAATGCTCATTTTTGCCCTTCCTTCTCCCACACCGCCATGTTCAGCGTCACCCCTTCCCGCGACGCGGCCGCCGAAATCCTCCGCATTTCGCGGAGGCGAATCGTCTTCTCGGCCTTGATCAGCACGTCCGCCTTCTGCCGGGCCAGCCCCGCATCGACGGCAGCGGCGATTTGTTCCTCCTGCTCGGTCGGGTCGGTCATCGCCTTCCCTTCCTTGCCGTCGCCCAGATAGACGACCACCGAGCTTGCGTCGCGGCCAGGCACGACCGTGATGATGGTGGCATGCTCCGCATCGAGCGGCTTGGAACGGACGGCCCGCGGCAGATCGATCTCGCCCGCCGACCCGACGCTCAGCGTGATCAAAAAGTAGATATTCATCAATGAAACGAGGTCGATCATCGCGGTGATGTCGAACTCCGGCATTTCGCCGGGCGGCTTGGGCGGAAGAAGTCCGCCCACGGTCGTGCCGCCATGGGGGACGTGTCCCCCGCCGCCTCCCGCCATTGCTCTACACTCCTCGCTTCTTGAACACGTCCAGAATGCGGACCATGCCGGCTGCCAACGAATCCTGCAATCGCCGCACGCGGACGTTAATGCTCGCCAGGAAGAAATTGAAGGGAATCGCCGTGGCCAGGCCCATCGCCGTGCAGATGAGCGCGATGCTGATTTCCTTGGCGATCATGGCCGGGGTGGTCTGCACGCCCGTTCCGATCCGACCGAATGCCGCCATCATCCCCAGCACCGTGCCAAAGAGGCCCAACAAAGGTCCGCTCTTGATCACCGTGGCGATCCAGCTCGTCCGATAATCCAGCTCGCCGATTACGTCTCGCTGCAACACTTCCGCGACCGATTGCCGCATCGGCTCGAAACCCAACCCGCGGTTGAGAATCGCCATGTGGGCCAGTTGCGGCAGGGCCCGCTCGTCGTCTTCGCACATCCGGGCCGCTTCGTCGTACTTCGCATTCTCGACGTGCTGCATCAATTGATCGAGAAACTCGGCCTGCTGCTGTTTACTGTTAAAGCTGAATCGCTTCACGCGGCGAAACGCCATCACCACGTGGTACAGCCCCCAAAAGAAGTTGATCGCCAGAAATCCATAGCACGCATCCCCAGCGTGCCGAATCATATCATTGAAGTCGCCCATATTCCGCTGCTGTCTCTCGCTGATTGCCTCTGCGAATTAGTCCCGTTGACGCTCCCCTTGCGGTTCGTCCTAAACGGTCGATTGTCATTGGCGGGCAAGCCCGTGACAAGCTGGTGAGAACACTTTGGCGTCGCAAAAGCTTCTCGTTTTCACATCGCCATTTGCAGTTTTGTAAACCCTTCGCCCGCTGCGAGTTGCGCACACAAACGCCATCCCGCTACCGCCTGTCCGCTGTTGGCCTCAGATCACCCAGAATCGTTCTTCCCCTGGTTGACGACCATGGTGTTGCGGACTCCATCCTTCCTTGTCGATTCCGCCAACTGCCATTCGACTAAGGGGTGGAGCCGAGACACTTTCGGCCAATCAAACCACACGATTACTCCGGAGCAATTCACGATGTCCAACTCAACAGGCACTGTCCGCCTTCACCGGGTCCTGCGTGCTCCAGCCGAGCGAGTCTATAAGGCATTCCTTGACCCGGATGCGATGGCCAAGTGGCTTCCGCCGCATGGTTTCACCGGCAAGTTTCACCAGATGGACGCCCGGGTCGGCGGCGGGTATCGCATGTCGTTCACGAACTTCAGCACGGGCAAGAGCCATTCGTTTGGCGGCAAGTACGTCGAACTGACGCCGGCTGAACGGATCCGCTACACCAACCGATTCGACGATCCCAACCTGCCGGGCGAGATGAGCGTTTCGATCACACTGCGCAAAGTGGTCTGCGGAACGGAACTGTCGATCGTGCAGGAAGGAATCCCCGCTGCCATTCCGGTGGAATTCTGCTACCTCGGCTGGCAGGAATCGCTGGCGCTACTGGCCCATGTCGTGGAGCCCCAAATCCCGGATGGAGCATGATTACTCTGGCGGCGATCCAATCTCCGAGGAGTAGCGGGAAGGTCGCATCCTTGCATTCCACCCCGCGCGCTGGCTAAATGAGGCAACTCGTCCCGGCGGCTCTCGCCTTTCCCTTCCCGTGGGACGAGGCGATTCTGGGCGTTTTCCAACGCGATTTAGCAACTCCTGAGGAGAACTGTCCGTGCCTAAACAAGTCAACGTGGCGATCGTCGGGCTGGGATTCGGCGCCGAGTTCATTCCCATCTACCAGGCCCATCCGAATGCCAACATCTACGCCATCTGTCAGCGCAACGCGATGAAGCTCAACCAGGTCGGCGACACCTTTCGCATTGGGCAGCGAACGACGAGCTACAAACAGGTGCTCGAGGATCCCAATGTCGATTTCGTCCACATCAACTCGCCGATCCCCGACCACGGCTGGATGTCGATCGAGGCTCTCAAGGCCGGCAAGCACGTCATGTGCACGGTGCCGATGGCCACCACGATCAAGGAGTGCGACAAGATCTGCCAGCTCGTGGAAGACACGGGCCTCAAATACATGATGGCCGAGACCGTTGTCTATAGCCGCGAGTTCCTCTTCATCAAGGATTTGTACAAGAAGGGTGAGCTGGGCAAGATTCAGCACCTGGCCGCGTCCCACCCGCAGGACATGGACGGCTGGCCCGACTATTGGCAGAAGATGATCCCCATGCATTATGCGACGCACGTCGTCAGCCCGTGCCTGGGCCTGCTCGACAAGCGGGCCGAGTACGTCTCGTGCTTTGGCAGCGGCACGGTGCGGAAGGACATCGCCAAAAAATCCGGCAACAAGTTCGCCGTCGAAACGTGCCACATCAAGGTCAAGGACTCCGACGTCGTCGCCCACATCTGGCGGTTCCTCTACGACACGGCCCGCCAGTATCGCGAGAGCTTTGACGTCTATGGCACGAAAAGGAGCTTCGAGTGGACGCTCACCGAGCATGAGCCGCACATCATCCACACGGCCAAGAAGCCCGAGCCAGAGATTCCGAGCAAGGTGACCGTGCCCGACTACGCGCATCTTTTGCCCGAGCCGATCCGCCGCTTCACGCAGCCGGCAGAGATTCACGACGCCGGGCACCTGTCGTTCATTCAAGGGGGCGGCCACGGCGGCTCGCACCCGCATATGGTCAACGAGATGGTGACGGCGCTGACCAAACGGCGTGATCCGTGGCCCAACGCGCGGACCGCGGCGAACTGGACCTGCGTCGGCCTGTGCGCGCACCAGTCGGCTGAAAAGGGGGGCAAAATCGTCAAGCTGCCGGCATTTACGCTAGAGTAGGGTCAGCGTCTTGGACCCAGGCTCTGCCTTGGACCACACTTCCACGAGGCTACGCCTCGCCAGCACAAGAGTCGCCAGCACAAGAGCCAGCCCATGTTCGTTCGCATCCTGATCGCGGGAATCGTGGGCGGGATTCTGGTATTCGTGATGGGCGCGGTGAACCACATGGTTCTCGGCCTGCAGGGCCGGACCATGTCGAGCATTGCCAATGAGCCGACGTTCATCGAACACCTCAAAGGGCGCAATCTGAAGCCGGGGCTATACAGCTTTCCCGAAGTGCCGGCCAATGCCGCCGAGCAGGACCAGGCTAAGGTCTATGCGGAAGTGAACGAGCGCTATAAGGCCGGTCCTGCGGGCCTATTGCTCATCGCGCCCACCGGCGAGGATATGATGGGGGCCAAAACGCTGGGGCTGGAGTGGGCCACGGACACCCTCGCGGCACTCTTGGTCGCCTGGATCGTATCGCTGATGGCATCGGACGTCAGCTTTGTACGGCGCTGGATCGCCGTGGTGGCCATCGGAGGCGTGGCGTGGCTGTCGCTCACTGCCAGCTATGGAATCTGGTATCGGTTTCCGCACGCTTTCGTTGACGACGAGCTGTATTGTGTGCTGCTGGAATGGGGTGTCGCGGGGCTGGCGATCGCGGCGATCGCTCGCCGGCCACCGGCGGTCATCGCTACGAAATAATCTGGCAACTTGAATCTGTGGAGGGATTTCGATGTCCTGGTTGCGGCGAAATCGGCGATTGTCGGGCAATTGGTTAGCAATCCTCGTGACAATGGCTTTGGCGGCCGTCGCTTTGGCCGCGGACGACGGCGCCAAAAGACCGCCCGCTGGCCTGCGCGTGTTCTACACCGGCCACAGTTTTCACATGTTCGTCCCGCCACGCGTCGAGCAACTGGTGAAGTCGGCCGGCATCGAGGGGCACAAGCTGGTCGGCGTGCAGGGAATCGGCGGCTCGCGCGTGATTCAGCACTGGGACCTGGCCGACGACAAGAACAAGGCCAAGCCGGCGCTGACCAGCGGCGAGGTCGATGTCTTCACAATGGCCGCCCATCTGCAAATTCCCGACGAAGGGATCGCGAAATTCACCGAACTGGGGCTCGCGCACAATCCAAACCTGCAGCTGCTTGTGCAGGCTTCGTGGTACCCGTTCGACGGCCCGCCGGGAGAAAATGGCAACCCAGGCAAGAGAATTACAAACAACGCCCAGCGCGACGACGCCAAGATCGCCGACCTCCAAGCGGCCATCGACGACTGGCGAAAGAAGCTCGAAGCCCAGGTGGACGAACTCAACAAGCAATACGGCAAGACAGCCGTGTTCATCATTCCCGTCGGCGACGCAGTGGTGAAACTGCGTAGTCTGGTGATTGATGGCAAATACCCGGGCGTCGCCAAGCAATCGGAGCTGTTCACTGATCCGATCGGCCATGGCGGACCGCACATTCAGGCCTTGGCATCCTACTGCAACTTCGCCGCCATCTATCGCACGACTCCCGTCGGATTGAAAATGACCGCACCAGGCATGGATGACGCCCAGCACGAAATCCTCCAGAAAATCGCTTGGGAAACGGTGTCCACTTATTCTTATGCCGGCCTCCCGGCACCGCCCAATTCAGCCAAGCCCGCGACAGGCGACTCTCCATGAAGTCGATCAGCCCACTGGTTCTGACAATTGGCCTCCTTCTTGTGCAACTGCCGGCGGCTCATTCCGCAGAGCCCCTCAAGCTGCTCTTCCTTGGCGACAGCGGCCATCACCAGCCGCCGGACCGTTTCAAGCAGCTTCAACCAGTGCTGAAAGAGCGCGGAATCGAGTTGACCTATACGGACAAGATGAGCGACTTAAATGCCGGGACGCTGGGCAAGTACGCAGGCCTGGTGATCTATGCGAACACCACGAAGATCGAGCCCGAGCAGGAACAAGCACTCTTGGACTACGTGGCCGGTGGCAAGGGGCTCATTCCGCTGCACTGCGCGTCGTATTGCTTCCTGAATTCGCCCAAATACATCGAGCTGGTCGGCGCCCAGTTCCAGCGGCACGGTACGGGCACGTTTCGCACGATCCTTGCAGAGGGGGACCATCCCATCCTTCGCGGCTTTGGCGGCTTTGAGAGTTGGGATGAGACCTACGTGCATACCAAGCACAACGAGATGGATCGGACCGTGCTCGAATGGCGGCAGGAAGGGGACCGCAAAGAACCCTGGACCTGGGTCCGCACGCACGGAAAGGGGCGCGTCTTCTACACCGCGTGGGGCCACGACCAGCGGACTTGGGGCAATCCGGGCTTTCAGAACCTCGTCGAGCGCGGCATTCGCTGGGCGGTTGGTGACGACCCAAGTGTCGTTCCGGCGTTTACGGCAAAGGCCAGCGATTCCGCAGCGGTCCCGGTGAACATCGCCGATTATCGACCAGAGATAAGCCCCAAGCGAACCGACGTGAAGCCTTTTGAATATCAAGACGCCAAGATCGCGTTCTACCCGCCTGGCGGCCGCAGCCGGGGCGATGGCTCGTGGAACAAGATGCAGTTGCCGCTCGACCCGGCCGAGTCGCTCAAGCACCTGGTGACGCCCGCCGGCTTTGAGCCACGGCTGTTTGTCGCCGAACAGGAGCTAGGGGGCAAGCCGATCTTCATGACCTGGGACGAGCGGGGCCGCCTCTGGGTCAGCGAGACCTACGACTATCCCAACGAACTCCAATCGAAGGGGGAGGGCCGCGACAGGATCCGCATCTGCGAAGACACCGACGGCGACGGCCGGGCCGACAAGTTCACCGTTTTTGCGGAGAAGCTCAGCATTCCGACGGCGATCGCGTTCTATCGGGGCGGGGCCCTCGTCCAGGAAGGGGGGGAGACGATCTACCTCAAAGACACGAGCGGTGACGATGTGGCGGATCTGAAGAAGACGCTGGTCACCGGCTGGAGCATGCGCGACACCCACGGCGAGGTGAGCAACTTCCGCTATGGGCTCGACAACTGGTACTACGCGATGCAGGGGTACAACGATTCGCGGCCGGTACTGACCGACGGCCGCGGCGTCACCGGCTTCCGTCAGGGGTTCTTCCGCTTCAAGGTCGATGGCGAGGGGGACAAAGTCGCCGTGACCGACCTCGAATTCCTCCGCTCAACGAACAACAACACCTGGGGCCTGGGGATCAGCGAAGAGGGGCTGATCTTCGGCTCGACAGCCAACGGCAACCCGAGCGAATTCATGCCGATTGCCAACCGCTACTACGAAGCGGTCCGCGGCTGGAGCAGCACGGTGCTGACGGGCATCGCCGACTCGAACCGCTACTATCCGATTACCGACAAAGTGCGGCAGGTCGATTTCCACGGCGGCTTCACGGCAGCGGCGGGGCATGCGCTCTACACGGCCCGCAATTACCCACAGCCCTATTGGAACCGCACGGCCTTTGTCTCCGAGCCGACAGGACACCTCGTCGCGACGTTCGTGATTCGCCCCGACGGCGCGGGCTTCAAGTCGAAGAATTCCTGGAACCTGGTCGCCAGCGACGACGAATGGACCGCACCGATCCAGGCCGAAGTGGGTCCGGACGGCAACATGTGGTTTATCGACTGGTACAACTACATCGTCCAACACAACCCGACGCCGCAGGGTTTTCGCACGGGCAAGGGCGCGGCCTATGAAACCGAACTCCGCGACAAAAAGCACGGGCGGATTTACCGGCTGGTGCACGTAGGACGGGTTTCCAACCCGTCCGGAAATTCAGACGCGATTGGGACGGGTTACAAACCCGTCCTACGAGAGCCCGGCCAGCTCGTCGCCGCCCTCAAAAGCGACAACATGTTCTGGCGGACGCATGCCCAGCGGCTGCTGGTCGAGCGTGGTGACACCAGCGTTGTCCCCGCGCTCGTGGCCCTCGTCAAAGACCAGGCGGTCGATGCCATCGGGCTGAACACTGCCGCCAACCACGCGCTGTGGACGCTCAAAGCGCTTGGTGCCATCGATGGTCGAGATGGGGTCGCAACGGCCGCAGCAATCGGCGCCCTCAAACACGCTTCGGCGGGTGTGCGGCGGAATGCGATCCAAGTTCTGGCGCAACAAGACAAAGGCACGGCGGCGATCCTGGAAAGCGGTGTCCTCGCCGATCGTGATCCGCAGGTAAAGCTGGCCGCCCTGCTTGCCCTCGCTGACCAGCCCGCCAGTGCAGAATCGGCTCAGGCCGCCATTGCGGCTCTTGGAGATGGCCGCATCCAGCAGGATCGCCACCTGCTCGACGCGGCAACGGCTGCGGCGGCAAAAGGCGGCAATCTCTCCCTAATCACCGCCGCCAAGTCGTCAGAAAAATCTCTGGCCACCAGCGCCGCGACCGAACGCCTGGCCATCGTCGCCGGCCACGTCGCTCGCAGCGGCCTCGACAACCCGGCTTCGCTCCTCAATGAGTTGAAGCAGGCCCAGCCAGAGGTGACCGTGGCCATTCTCACGGGACTGGCACGCGGCTGGCCGCGCGATAGCAAACCGACGCTCAGCCCCGAGCTTGAGGTTTTGCTTGGCGAGCTGTTCGAGAAACTTCCAGCTGCAGGCAAGTCGCAACTCGTTACGCTGGCGACTCGCTGGGGCAGCCGGGGCCTGGGTCAGCATATTGCCAAGCTGACGGAAGGCTTCTGGGCCGCTGCTTCCAAGGAAGACGCGACCGACGAGGCCCGTATCGCCGCGGCCAACGAATACGCCGACCTTTTGCGGAACGAGGCCGCGGCCGGCAAGCTGCTCGACCTGATTACGCCGCAAACCTCGCCCGATCTGGCCCGCGGCTTGGTCGAGGCATTGGGCCGCGCCGAGGCCCCCGACGTGGCCCAGGCGCTAGCCGACCGTTTGCCAAAGCTGACCCCCGCCGTGCGCTCGGTTGCCCTGCGGGTTCTCTTGGCTCGCAGCGACTGGACGATTCCGCTTCTTGACGCGATCGAGCAAGGCAAGGTGCAGCTAACCGATCTCTCGCTCGATCAAAAGCAGGCCTTGGCCAATCACCCCAGCCGGCGACTTGCCGAACGGGCCAGGGTGCTCTTGGCGGCAGGGGGCGGCCTGCCCAGTGCCGATCGGCAAAAGGTCCTTGACGAGCTCAAGCCGTTGACGGAGGTCAAAGGGGACGCAGCGGCGGGCAAGGTGGTCTTTAAAAACCAATGTGCCAAGTGCCATACACACTCCGGCGAAGGAGCCAAGATTGGGCCGGACCTGACCGGCATGGCGGTGCATCCCAAGCATGAGCTTTTGACGCACTTGATCGACCCCAGCCGCAACGTCGAGGGGAACTTCCGCGTCTATTCGGTGCTGACAGTTGATGGCGTGGCACTCAGCGGCCTCTTGGCGTCGGAAACGAAGACGTCGATTGAGCTGATCGACAGCGAAGCCAAGCGGCACGTCGTCCAGCGCGAAGACATCCAGAATCTTAAGGCCTCGACCAAGTCGCTCATGCCCGAAGGCTTCGAGAAGCAGGTCAAGCCGGAAGAGATTCGCGACCTCTTGGAATTCCTCACGCAGCGCGGCCAGTTCGTGCCGATTCCGCTCGACAAATACGCGACTGCGATCAGCACACGCGGCATGTTCTACGACGAGAATTCGCCCCAGGAACGGCTCATCTTTGCCGACTGGTCGCCGAAGACGTTTGAGGGAATTCCGTTCACGCTGGTCGATCCGCAGGAAGCCAAGCGGCCAAACGTGATTCTGCTTAACGGGCCCGAAGGGAAGCTGCCGCCGACGATGCCCAAATCGGTGACGCTCCCCTGCAACATGCCGGCCAAGGCGATTCATTTCCTCTCGGGCGTCTCGGGCTGGGGTTCTCCTTACAGCAGCGAGAAGTCGGTGTCGATGATCGTGCGGCTGCACTACGAAGGGGGCAAGACCGAGGATCACAAGCTGATGAACGGCGTGCACTTTGCCGACTATATCCGCCGCGTGGATGTGCCGGGAAGCAAGTTCGCGTTCGACCTGCGGGGCCGGCAGATTCGTTACCTCGCCGTGCAACCCGAGCTGGCCGATCCGATTGTCCAGATCGAACTGGTCAAGGGTGAGGACCGCACCGCCCCCGTGGTGATGGCGGTGACGGTTGAGTCGCGCTAACTGGGTGCCACTGCTGGCTTGCCCAGCAGTGCTTAAACACGGGTG
>Ga0065707_10082433_pt1 | contig 15225 bp, 31 predicted proteins | sample SwiRhicommuniRL3_FD_59094 | JGI IMG/M metagenome (GOLD analysis project Ga0065707, IMG submission 59094) | Switchgrass rhizosphere bacterial communities from Rose Lake, Michigan, USA - RL3 v2 (version 2) | ecosystem: Host-associated > Plants > Roots > Rhizosphere > Soil | place: East Lansing...
CTGCTGGCCTCCTACGTCGGCTGCGCGACCCCCCAAACCCCCCGCTGTGGATATGTGGGTAACCCTGGGGATACCCATAGTCTCCAAAGCGGGGTGTGGACAGGCGGCCATAGTCTCTAATGCGGGGTCGCCCTGACACGGCGGCACGTGAACCGTGTCAGGGACGACGGCGCCGTACCCCGGAAAGGGCAGGCCCCCGCAGGCCGTCGTTACGCCGGGCGCCCGCCTGGGTACCTGACGCGGCACGGCCCGCCCAGGGCGCCCCAGCGATGGCAGGGCGCCCCAGGCGGGCCGTCGATGGCTAGTGGACGTGCTGGCCGCAGCGGGTGCACACCCCCGTCGCCACCATCACCAGCGTCTCACGGTCGCACCACGGGCACCACCAGGCGCCCGTGCCGTCCTCGCCTATCCACGTGGCGGGCGCAGCTGGCGCCACGTCCCACCACTCAACGGGCGCCGTGAACCCGTCGGGGTGCTCGGGGCTCGGCGGCCAGCCCAGCGTGACCGTGTGCATGGGGTCGCCGCGGTGCAGGGGCCGCGTGCACCCGAACGGCGTACCGGGCAACGGTTGGCCGCACTCCCCCGTCGCCAGCAGCTCGGTCATTCCCTCACCCCGTCCGGGGCCGAGCTGGTCGCCATCGCCGCGGCGATGGCCCGGGCCTCGGCGGCCCGCAGCTCGTCACGCAGGCGCAGCAGCACCCGCCCGGCGTGGGCCAGCGTGTCCATGTCGGCACGGGTGACCGGGCAGCCCTCGGCCGTCCATTGCCCCAGCTCGTCGGCCACGTCGGCCAGCAGGTCCTTGCCCTGCTGGCACCAGCCCGCCAGGTTGTCGGCCACGGCCGCTGTCAGGCTCATGACGGCACCGGGCCGTCGGCGTTGACCATGCGGGCGGGGGCGGGGTCCGGGCGCCGACGCTTACCGCACTTGCACGCGGCACGCCAGACCCAAACGGCCGACGGTTCGCCAGGCTTGGCGAACATGCGGAACCCTCGGGTCAGCTCGTAGGCCGCCCCGCACTCCGTGCACTCGGGCCAGACCAGCGGGCCCGTCGTGGGGTCATACAGCGACCCCGGGCCGCTGCTGGGCCCGTCCACGTTCGGCCTGTCGGTCATCACTCACCACCCGTGGCGACGATCGGCACCAGCGTGGCGCCTACCCTGTCGGCGCACCGCTGGCAGCAGGGCACGACCCCGGCCGGGCCAGCGTTGACGGCGCCGACCGCGGGACGGTCGCACGCGGCGAAGTAGCGGCACGCCATGCTGGGCAGCTCGGGCGCCAGCTCGGGCCGGACGCGCAGCTCGGCGTCCAGCAGCTCGGCCTGCACGTGCACGTCGGCCAGCGGCCAGCGGCCGCGCAGCTCGCCCAGGTCGTCGGACTGGTCACGCTGCACGGCGCCGTTCCAGTACTGCCACTCTCGGGCGTGGGGGGCGTAGCAGATGAGCCCCACGTTGTCGCCGCGGCGACGGGTTCGGTTCGGGTGTGTCATTGGGTGTTCCTTCCGGTGTGGTGGTTTGGGTTGGGGATATCGGCGCAGGCGGGCCCGTAGACCTTGAATGCGCCCTGTCGGGTCATGCCGAGGGGCCGGGCGATATCGGCCCAGCTGTAGCCCTCGGCGCGGAGGCCACGAACGGCGACGGCGATCGCGGCGTCAACGTCGTCACGCAGCTGCAGTACGTGCTGCAGCTGCCACGGGTCCTGTTCGGCGCAGCGTCGGCCAAGTGACCGGATGATGCGACGAGCGAACCCGGCGTACTTGACGGGTTCGATGATGCGGGCGGGGGCCTCGGCCTCCATCAGATTGCCCAGCTGTGCAGCACGTTGCCCTGACGCCCGCAGGCGTGGTGGTAGTCGCCGTGCTCGTTCAGGCGCAGCGTGCAGGTGAACCCTTCGTGCTCGGCCTCGCACACGTCGGCCGGGTGACGCCCCTCGGCCTCGGCGGCCTCGGCGTCGGCCTGGGCGTCGAAGTGGGCGTCCAGCTCAAGGGCCACGGCCGTCATCATCTCGGCGGCCGCCATGAGGGCATGGAAACGGGCGGGCTCAGTGACGACGGACAGTACGCCGATCTTGGTCAGATCGTTCGCCATCGTGTGCAGGACCGTGGCCGCCTGGTCGGGGGTGATCGTGCCGAACCGCTGGCGGATCATGGAGCGGGTAGCGCCGAGCGTTGCGGCCCGGCCGGGGGTGTTTTCCGGTGTAGTTGTCATGGAGGCCCATGCTACTCGGCCGCCCTGGTGAGTGTAAACCTGGGGTTTACAAGAAACGAGCAAGATCGGCGGGGCGTGGCGAGTGCGTCGGAACGGCCTCGGATGCCAGAAAAAGACCTCTGCTCGGCTGGGCCCTGTCCGCCCGGTTTCGGCCCCCTGGGCGGGGGTTGCCGGGGCCGCCTACGGCCCCCCTGTTCGGTTGTCGCCGCGGGCTACGTGTCGCCACCCGGGCGCAAGATCAGATCGGCGTCGGCCGTGGTCATCTGGCAGTAGGGCGCCGGGCAGGGGAACGCCACGGCGTCGTGGTCGTCGTGGCCGCACGCCACGTACACGTGGCCCGTGTCTGAACACTGAGTGCACCAGTAGCCGCCGCGGGCGTGCAGGCGGGCGTAGGCCCGTCGCGTCTCGCGGTTCACGCGGGCCAGGTCGGCGGGCGCCCCGGCCGTGGGGTTCGCTGCTCGGCGCCGCGGGTTCGTGCCCTTGGCCCTCGGGTTCGTGCCCGTCGCCCGTGAGCCCTGGCGCACTGCTCGGTCGGGATTCTCGGCGCGGTACTGCGCGGCGTAGTTGGCGAACCCGGCCGCCCGGGCTCGTTCGTTCCTGGCGGCCTGGGCTCGGGCCCGGGCCTCGTCGGTCCCCCAGCTCACCCGTACACGTCCTCGTACATCACGTCGGCCAGGTACTCGTACATGTCGTCGCCCAGCTCGTCGTACAGATCCTCTAGGTAGTCCAGCGACATGCCCCCGTGTTCGCCCACGTGCACCACGTCGCCGTTCTCCATCTCCATGGTCAGCGACACGTTGCCGTCATCCCACACGGTCGCCGTAATCATCTCGGGCAGGTGGTCGCCCGATGACTCCCAATCGTCGCGGTCAACGCTCACGCGACGGACCTGGGCAGGATTCGGTCGGCCTCGTACGCGGCGGCCAGCTCGTACGTGCGGAGGGCGTCGGCCACGGCCGCCCCCGTGCGGCTACTCCACGTGTTCCCGCAGCAGGCGCACGCTTCCCACGTGGGAATCTCGCGCAGCTCGGCCAGCAGGTCGGCCAGGGCGTCGATCATGACCGCTTCCGCGCTTCCGCGAAGATGGCACGGGTCAGGGCCTTTCGGCCCCGCTTCGTCGTGGCGTTGCCAGCGATGACCACCCGGCCGCCGAGCTGGCGTTTCGTCAGCTCCACGCCAGCGGCCACGGCCAGCGCGGCGTTGTACTCGGGCCCCTGCTCCGTGTAGCCACGTTTCGACGCTCGGTACTGCTGCCCGTACGAGCTGAACCCAAGTGCTCGGGCCTTGGCGTCGCGCTTGGCGGCCTCGGCCTGTCGGTCACGTGCCATCGTGTCCCCTTCCAAAGAACGCCCGGACGAACGCCGCGAAGTCAGACCAGCGCCACGCCCAGGGCCACCACCTGACGAACCGATCAATGGCCGCCAGCACGACGAGCACCGCGGCGCAGCAGACGACCAGCGTTGCCCACGTCACCGCGATGACGTACACGACCCCGGCCGTCACTTGCCCGACCTCACGTACGGGGCGCCGCGCATGATCGTGCACGGCCTGCACTTGGGGTCGCAGTCTCGGGGCCCGTTGCCCCATCGGTCGCCCGTGCAGTCAGGCGGGCACGTGCAGACCATCCCCCGCAGGGCATCCCACGGAGAGGAACGGCCGGCCACACTGTCCGCGGTCACCCTTGACGAGCCCTTGCCGATTCTCGAGCCCCCGTACCCGTGACTCATGAGCTGACCGCCAGATCACGCAGGCGCAGCAGGTCCGTGCCGTTGCGCGGCCACGTCATCGCGCCGCCGAGCTGGTGCACGCGCAGGCGGTACCGGCCGGGCGTCTGCCCGTCGTCCATCTCATCCCAGCCCGTCGGCGCCGTGAGGTACACGGCGTCCGTGCGGAACGCCACCAGCGTGGCGGGGTCAACGTGCACGAACCCGGCCTGCCCGCGGTGCGACTCCACCAGGCGGGCCCGAGCACGGCCCCATATCGTTGCCGACCACTCGGGGTGCACCATCTCGGGCCACGCGGGCGGGCTCGTCACCTGCCACGCAAACCGACCGTCACGCAGCATCCGCACGGCCTGAGCGTCGGCGGGTGGCTGGTCGCCGTACTCGTTCGTCACGTGCGGGGTGCCGTGAATGCTGCCGATCGTGTGCAGGATGAGCCCACGGACCGCGGCCCGAACCATCCGGGCCGACACGGCGTCCAGCTGCTCGGCCTGGGCCAGCACGCGCAGCAGACGGTCACGCCACGCCCGGAACGGGCTCACCTTGTGCGGCCAGACGTGGGCCTCGCGAATGGACACGTTCCACCCGTGGCGCTGGGCCGTGAACAGTTCAGCGCCCGAGCACCAGCCCTCGCCCTCGGCGGGCCAGACCCATGACGGGCCGTCGATGCCCTCGGGCCCGTGGGCGGGCAGAATGCCCGGGTGCGCCCAGCCCCGAGGCGCCCGCCACGACACGTGGTAGCGGCCCTCGTTGTACTGGTGGTCGGCCGCCCATTCGCGGGCCAGCGTGTCGCGGTAGTACTCGGGCTCGCCGCTGGGCAGCTCGTTCAGCAGCGCCACGTACGCCATGCGGGCGTCATACTCGTACAGCGCGGCGACCTGGCGGCCCCGAGCTGGCATCGTCTCCATTCGGCCCTGTCCGGCCGTGGCGCGGACGATGGCCTGCAGCTCGGCCGACATGACGGGCCAGCCCCCCTCGTCGGCGGCCGGGGCGCAACGCACCAGCAGATCGCGGCCCGTCGTCGCGGGCGTCATGAGCAGGCGTAGGCCGTTGTCGCGCCACGCCTGCTGCAGTGCGGCCTCTAGCCACGCCCAAACGTCGGCCGCCCGCGTCGGCCCGTACGTGCCGTCACCAAACCAGCTCGCCGCGTACGTGACCTGTGAACCGTTGTCGGCCACGACCAGCGGGTAGTGCCCGTCCACGTAGCACTTGCGGGCCTCCGTGCTGGCGACCGCGACGGCCGACCCGGGCTGTACGTCTCCGCAGACGAACACGCGCCGAGCTGCCAGCGAGTGCAGCGTCAGGTCGGCCACGGCCTCGGGCCTCGGGCGCGTGAACGCGGGCGGGGCGATGCGCCACGGCGTGCGTCGGCGCGTTGTCACATATCGGCGCCCCGCACTTTCCGTTTCGCGTTCGGCCTGGTCAGACACGTCAGCGCGGCGCGATCGTGTACGGCACAAATTGCTGGTCGGCGCGAACGTACAGCGGGTGACGCGGCGCCCCGTTCGCCGTGACGCCCAGGCAGAACACGGGTCGGTCAACCTGCTGGGCGTGCCATGCGATCGCGTGGCGCAGCTCGGCGCGGCGGGCAGCAGCGTGGGCGCCCCAGGCGCAGACGATCGCGGTCGCCCGCCAGACTTCACTGATGACGGCCGCCCGGTTCAGGTGCCCCACGGGGTCGGGGGCGTGCGCCAGCTGGTCGGGGTCGGTCGCCCGGTAGGCGTAGAGGTTGACGACGCAGAGCTGCCCGAAACCGTTGTCGCGAGTGAAGCGAACGACCCGCCGAATGGTCGGGTCGTCGGTCGTGGCGTCGGCCGTGGACGGGTTCAGCATGACCCACAGCAGGCGCCCCGGCGTGTCGCTGACCGTGCGATGCAGCTTCCAACGGTAGGACGACTGATGAATGCCACGGGCCCCTAGCGGGGGGGTGTCAGGCGGGGAAAGTTGCACGTAGGGCCTCGTTTCGATAACGTCGGCCCTGTCGAGTGAGCCGACGCCACAGTAGCCCGCACGGTCGCACTGGTGTCAAGCATGGCCCCCGCACCCCATCCCGGGGGGCGGGGGCCGTGTAACGTTTGGGCCCATGGCACTCACTGACGAAGAAGAAGCGGAGCTGCGCGCCGAGCTGGCCGCCGCCCGTGCATCATCCGACCCGCCCTCTGGTGACGCCCCGGTCATCATCGCCCCGCCCCCCGAGCCCACGCCGGAAGTGATCCACGCCCAGGCCGACGCGGCCGTGCAGGTCATTCAGGCCGAGGCCGCGGCCGCGGTCAAGGTGACCGAGGCGCAGACCGAGCAGCTGGACACGCTGGCCGAGGCCGAGCAGGCCCGGGCCGCCCTGCAGGATGACGGCGGGCTCGGCCTCGCCCCTGACCGTCGGCACTGGTACTTCAAGTGACCGACACGATGGACAACCTGGTGCACGGTTCGACCACGCCCGACACGTTCACCGCGGGCACGACCGAGGCGCCGACCCCGACGCCCTCGCCCTCGGGCACTCGGGCGTCCAAGCCCCGAGCACCGCGGGGCAGCTCGGCCGCCAAGCCCAAGCGTCAGCGGCCGTCACGCGCCAAGCCCAAGCCCGCCGCGGCGACCGTGGCCGACATGGCCGCCGAGGCCGCGGCGCTGGCGACCGAACGTGAACCCAAGGGCCCGGGCCGACCGTCCACCGCGGCGACGAAGGCCGACGCCATGGAGCTGGGCCTCCGCAACTTCTATGTGGGCCTCGGCGCCATGCTCCGCATGGGCGGGTTCGTCATGAAGCAACCGCGGATGGTGGACGCCGGGCAGGCGATGATGGCCCAGGCCCGCGACTGTGCGGCCGCCCTGGTCGTCTGGTCACGCAGCAGTGAGGCCGTCCGCAAGGCGCTGGAATCCATCACCATCGCGGGCGGGGCCTCCGTGGTCATCGCGGCGCACGCCCCGATCCTCATGGCCGCGTTCGGGTTCGCTGCCCCGCCGCCCGTCGTGGTGCAGGCGGCCGAGCAGACCACGACCGAGGCCGAGCCCATGGACGGGTTCGACCTGGGGGCGATGGCCGCCGCCGCGGCCGCCATGTTCGGCGGGGGCGGGTTCCCTGGTGCGCCAGACGCCTGAGATTCCCGAGGTTCCCTGGGCCGAATGGTGGCCGCAGTTCGTCCGCAGCTACCGGGCGACCCGCGAGCAGGCCCAGCACGTGACGATCCTCGGGCCGACGAACACGGGCAAGTCCACGCTGGCGATGACCGTCGCCCGGGCCCGGCCATACGTGGCCGTGCTGGCCGCCAAGCCGCGGGACGATCACATGAAAGCGATGCTCCGTCAGGCGGGGTACGTGAAGCTGCCCCGCCTGCCAGAGTCAGGGGCGGGCTTTCACAAGGTGGTCATCTGGCCCAAGAATCGCGGGGCCCGCGACCATGCCGAGATGCGGGCCGCGTACGCCCAGGCGTTTGAGCACGCGTACGAGGTGGGCGTCTGGCACCTGCTGGTCGATGAGGCGCACTTCATGGCCCAGCGTCTCCGTCTGTCGGACGCCATCCGCGACGCGTACCAGATGGGCCGCAGCAACGGGCACGGCATCATCCTGGCGGCCCAGCGCCCGGCGTGGCTGCCCCGCGATATCTACAGCTCGGCCGACCATCTGATGATCTTTGGCACGAACGACAGCGCCGACCTCAAGTCCATCTCTGGCCTGAATGGCGTCAACGACCGCACGGTACGCGATACGGTTAGCGCGCTGGGCAGGGACAAGAGGTTCCTGCACGTCAATACCGTCACGGGTAGCATGTCGATCACCCGCATTCCGAAAGGGCATACGTGAACCTGTTCACCATCTCAGTCCCGGGGTTCCTGACGTTCGTCTGTTACCTCATCATCGCGGAGTACCTGCTCCGCATGGCCGCCCAAAAGCTGGCGGGTCGTTCCATCGGCCAGGGCCTCGGCGCCCTCATCCACTAGTCCCCCAAGCACCCCGCACACAAACCCCGAAAGGCCCCTGCCCCCATCATGGAAACCGCCGCACCCGCCGCCATCCGTCCCTATCGTTTCGCGGTTGGTGCCCGCGAGCGTTTCGTGGGCGACTACTCGGACCTGACGCAGCTGCCAGGTACCACCTTCCCGACCGTGGACATTCCGGCCGGAGACTTCACGGAGGGCGTGTACCTCCGCGTGGACAACGTGCAGGCAGGCAACGCTGCCACGGTCGTGTTCGCGGCCGACGGCCCGTTCTCGGCCATCCAAGAGATTCAGCTGCAGGACCCCCAGGGCATCCCGTTCCAGCTGCTCTCGGGATACGAGCTCTACATCTGGAACCTGGTCGGCGGATTCACCGGCCAGAGCGACCAGGCGCAGAGCCCGTACTACGTGGCGACTGCAGGCGTGGCCGCTGGCCTCGGCGGGTCGTTCTCGTTCGTGCTCCGCATCCCGGCCGAGCTGTTCCCACGCGATGGCGTCGGCGCCCTGTTCAACGGGTCCACGGCCTCGCAGTTCAAGGTCAAGGTCACGCTGGCCGCCAGCACGGCCACGTACACGACCCCGCCCACGAACGTGGCGACCACGGGCGTGCGTGTCCGCATGACCTCGCACGGTTGGCAGCTCGCCCAGCAGCTCCCCAGCGGCCACCCGTTTGAGCAGGAGCCCCCAGGCGGGCCGATCTACAACAACCTGACCCGCCAGACGTTCCAGTGGTCGGGCGCTGGCAACCTGACGGTTCCGTTGGTCCGCAAGGGTTTCCTGTACCGGGAGATCATCTGCCTGTTCCGCGACAACGCTGGCGCCCGGTCCAACACGATCGTGTCGGACGCGGTGCTCCGCATCGACAACGTGGACACGTGGAACGGGTCCGTGGCGATGTGGCGGCATGTCACCTGGGAACGCAACCGCGTGACCAACGGCGCCCTGCTGCCCGCTGGCCTGACGCTGGCCTCGTTCTGCCACGACTGGGACGGCCTCACGGGTGGCGAGACGCGCGACTCGTACGTGCCGACCACGCCGGGCTCCATCGTGGAGATGCGCCTGACCGCCACGGCGGCCGGTTCGCTCACCATCCTGGTGAACGACGTGACGCCCACGCAGAAGGCCATCACCGCTGGCGTGTTCAAGGTCTGATGTCATGAGCGATTCAGACCCCATGGCGTACCTCGCGGGCGCCGACCCCGAGCACGTGAGGGAACGCGGCGCCGTTTCCGGCACGGGCGCAGGAGACAACCCGTCCACGTGGGCGGGTGGCATCGTGCTGGCGGCCGTCGTCGGCCTGGTCATCCTTCGGCGGGGTTTCCGCAACTTCATGTAGGGGGATGACCCTGGAATGGACAAGTACGTGAACAACCCCCCCAAGTTCTGGCTGCTCGTAATCGCCCTCATCGGCACGTTCGTGCTCATGGGCATCGGCACCATCGCGTCCGATGTCGGCATGGGCGTCATCGGCTCCATCGTCGGCTACGGCATCGGCAATGGCATCGCAGCCAAGAACAACCAACCCGTAGAACCCGTGTTCTCGCGCACCACGCAGCGCGACGAACCCACGTTTGACTGATGGCGACCACCCCGCCCGCCCCCTCGCGGGCGGGGTTCGCCGTTCCCCCGGTCATCACGTGGACGCTGGTCACGGTCGGGGCGTTCCTGGTGTACGCCTCCATCCTCGGCCTGTCGCCTATGGACGAACTACGCGCCGCGCTGGGCGGCAAGAAGGGCCCCGGCCGTAAGCCCCTGTCGCCGCTGCTGACCGAGCTGGGCGCCACGAACGACGGTTCGGCCGTCTCGTACCCGTCACGGGCCGCCAGCGTGGCCGCTGGCGCCACGTCGGCCGACAGCATGGTCAGTGGCGACGGCACGCCCCTGCTCCGTCGTGACGCCCTCACGGGGTTCCTGGCGTGGCAGACGGCCTACGGGTCCAAGATCGTCGGTTCGGGCTGGCGTTCGTTGGAGCAGCAGGCGGCCGGGTACGCCAGCGACCCCGACAGGTTCGCCGCGCCTGACAAGAGCTGGCACCCCAAGGGACTCGCGGTGGACGTGGACCTCGCGGCCTCGGGCGCAGCGATGGGCCCAGGCGGGGCCGTGTCGCCCGGTTTCGCACGCCTGTACGCCGCGGCACTCGCGACGGGCTGGTGCAACCCACGGGGCCCATACAAGGGCGACCACAAGGAACCGTGGCACTTTTCGTTCGGAGGTTGTGGCTGATGGGTCCTGCACTGGTGGTCGCGTCGGCGGCCGGGCTGACGGCCGTCGGCGCCATCGCACGCGGAGAGGCGCCCAAGCCCCGGGTGTTCCTGGGCGCAGCGATCGCGGGCGCCGGGTTCCTGCTACTGGCGCAGTACTCCCCCGATGTTTCCGCCAAGCTGGCGGGCGTGGTGCTCATGACCGCGCTACTGACCAGCGGCTACGATGTGGCGACGGGCGTAACCCGTGCCCTGAACAGATAGGACCCCGCCCCCGTGGAAAAGATCGTCAACCCCATCGCGCTGGCCATCATCGGCGTGGCCGCCCTCACCACCATCTTCGGGCGCAAGAACACGCCCGCGGTCATCGACTCCATCGGCAAGGGGTTCGGCAGCTCCATCACGGCCGCCCTGGGCGGGGGTGTGACCCTGTGATCGGAACCATCATGAAGCTGGGCCCGTCCACGCAGACGGGCTACGCCGCGGCGTGGGACGCTGACACGCCCGACGGCGCCGACGACCACCTGCCAGAGCCCAACGTCGAAATTTCGACCATGGGCACCCCAGCGAACCCGCCCATTTTCGGCGTGCCCTCCACGCCCGTGGCTGGCCTCCGTGGGGTGGTCAACTTCCTCACCCGCCGCGGCATCCCGGGCCTGCCCCTCGGCCCGAACAAGACCGCATTCATGGGCCAGGGCATGACCCGTCTCGGCAAGGCCCCCAAGGGCGTCACGGTCGTGCAGCAGTTCGTGCCCGCCCCGAGCGTGGAGCAGGTGCCCGACTGGTACCAGGGCATCGCGGACAACTACCTCGCATGAGCGGGCTGGCCGAATCCGAACCTGTCAAGGCCCTCACGGCCAAGGTGGGCCCGCTGCCCGCCTGGGCGTGGGGGCTCATGCTGGGCGGCACCATCGTGGGCGTCCGGTGGTACCGCAACAGATCGCACCCCGCCCCGGTCACGGGCACCAGCGCGGACGGGGCGGGGGGCGAATCGGGCGACCCGACAGAGCAGGGCGTCGGGGTCGGCGTGGGCGACCCGGGTATCGGGATGGCCTCACCCGGCGTGGTCGGGGCGTACCCCATCCCGAGCACGTACCAGGCCAACCCGGGCGGCACCATCACGTCGGACGGGCTCCCGTCGGGCTCGGAGGACACGGGCCCGCTGAACAATGGCGAATGGCGAGAGCAGGCGTTCGACCAGCTGCGCGGCAAGGGCTACGACCCGACGGCGGCCAGCACGGCCCTGTCCAAGTACCTGAGCAGCCAACCCCTGACCCCGGCCGAGGTTCAGATGGTCAGCTTCGTGCTGCAGATGGTGGGCGAACCCCCCGAGGGGGCGCCTGCCATCGTCCGTGAGGGCGCCCAGGCGACCACCCCGACCACGCCCGCCCCGCCGCCCGTGTCGGTCACCCCGCCGCTGCCCGCCCCGCCGCAGAAATGGGTCAAGCCCCCGTGGCTGGGCTCGGCCAAGTTCGTCATCGGCGCCGACGGCGGGGCCGTCTACATGGTCACGGACGACGGGCTCGTCTGGATTCCATCCGAGGCCGTGCTCTACGCCAACGGCGGGGGCGGAACCGTGCAGCTCAGCTCGGGCCCCTACACGTACGGCGGCAACCCGGGCGGCGCCCCGCCCCTCGCCATCCCAGCGTCTACGCTGGCGTCGCTCCCCAAGGTCGGGCCCCAGCCATGACCACCACACACAGAAAGAGCAGGTAACCGAATGGACGCAAGTGCCATCCTCCGCATGATCCTGGTGCTCGCCGTTCTCGGCGCCATCGTGTACTACGGGTCGCGTCTCGCTGGCGCCACGGCCGCGAAGCTGTGACCGACGTGGGTACTGGTGCACCCACGCCACCCGCCGAGCCGACGCCCTGCCCCGAGTGCGGGGCGACCTACTCGGCCGAGCAGCTGGTGGCCGTCGTGGCCGAGCTGCGCGGCGATGTCGTCGGCCTCCGCACTGAGCTGGCCCCCATCCTGGGGGCCTTTCGCACGCTCATGACCATCCCCAAGATCGCGAAGCAACTGCAGCAACGATGACCGTCTACACGCCCGCCCAGCTCATCAACTTGGCACTGGACGAGGCGAACAAGCGCGTGCAGAGCAAGGACCCCGGCGCCGGGCAGGTCGTCATCGTCGGCGCCCGTGACGCCAGCAAGTCCACGACCATCACGCAGGCCGAGTTTGAGCAGCGCCTGCTCATGGCCGCCCGCATCATGTACGCCGAGAGCGGGGGCGACACGGCGGCCGTCTGTTACAACGTGGACGACGCCCAGGGGAACGCCACGTGTCGAAAGACCCCGCCCGCTGGCGTGCGTGGCACGGACCGCGGCCTCTGGCAGTTCAACTCCAAAGCGTTCCCCGACGTGACCGACGTATGCGCGTACGAGGCGCAGTGCAGCACGGCCGCGGCGTACTTCCACAGCAACGGGTTCACGGCGTTCGGGCCCTGGTCGAAGTCGGCCGGGGTGGACCCGTCGGCCCGTCGGTATGACGAAGTGCGGGCCACGATCAACGCGGCGTGGGAATCCATGCAGGGAACCGTCCGCGACGACACGCCGATACTGAGTCAGATCGACCCCGACGCCAACGGCGCCCCGAACGTCGGCCTGGGCAAGCTGCTGGGGTGGACCGAGGCGCTGGGCAAGCTGCTCTCTCGCCTCATCGACCCGGCGTTCTGGCGCCGGTTCGGCATGGGCGCCCTCGGTATCCTGCTCGTACTCATCGCGGTGGCCCTGGTCATCGCTGACGCGAAAGTGTGACCATGACCAACGTGTATGACCCCGACGCCATGCTGCCGACCGACGACCCCAAGTACCACGGCGCCACGGGCCTGACGCCCGCCATCTCGGGCGACCCTGCCCCCGTCGGCCTGCCCGTGGAGCCCGTGCGCGGTGGCTGGGGTGCGTGGCCCGACAGTGACGACGTGGACGCCGAGTACACGACCCCAAGCACGGGTGACCTGCAGGTCGCCACGGTGCCTCTCATCGGCGCGATCGCGTTCGGCGGGGTCATCATGGCGGCCGAGCGGGTGCAGGTGTCCAGCACGTCGGCGGGTGGCGTGCCCATCTCCGTGGTGGTCGGCTCTCGAGGCCAGCCCCGCCCCGAGGCCACGTGCATGGTGTTCCACACGACGGAAGTCATCGGCTCGTTTGAGCTGCTGACCGACGGCCAGCAGGACCAGCTGACGCCCGGGTTTGCGCTGCCCATCGGCGTGGCGGGCGCAGCGGGCCAGCTGCCACCCCTCACGTTGCCCCTACGGCGCGCAACGGTCCGCGGCCTCACCGCTGGGCCCCTGACGCTGTACGTGCTCACCATCGGTTATCCGACGCTGCAGTGACCGCCAGCCCGTACGAGCAGACGGCCTCGGCCGTCGCCAGCGGGGCGGGCGTGGCCGTGGTGATCTTCCAAGCCCCGAACGTCGGCCCGCGTGGCCTGCAGATCATCTCCATCGCCCTGTTCGTGACCGTCTCGCCGCCGATCCCGCAGTGCACGGCGTACCGGGGCCTCATCCAGCCCGCCGCGGCCATGGCGACCAAGCGGGCGGGCGACCGTGGGACCTTCATCGGGACCGACGACGTTCTTTTCATGGGCCAGCAGCTCGTACTGCAGTGGACGGGCGCCGCGCCCGGCGCCACGTGCTCGGCCACACTGCGCGGCCGCCCGGCGTGAATCGTCAAGATCGACCACGCAGGGGGCGGCCGGCGTTCACGCAACGTGAGGGCTCGAGATGAGGCCCGACGACGACGACCTGCAGATCATCGTCTCGGCCCAACAGTTTGAGCTGCTGAACACGCTCGGCGGGGTGTCGGCGCAGTTCGGGTCGGTGTTCGGTCAGGCGTCGCTGTTCTTCAACCACCTGAGCACGGCCGCGTTCCGGGCGCCGAACCCGCCAGGCGGGCAGAGCACCATCAACTGGTCGCAGTACAGCGCCCTGGGTAACGACGCGATCAACATGCTCGGCCCGCCCGGCCCAGCGGGCTCGCCCGGGCTCTACCTTGAGTCCACCCCGACGACCTCTGACGCGTCCATCGACTCGCGGCCTGGCGGGGCGCACGTGACTGTCTACGATCACGCGTACCCCGTGGTCGGCGTTGACATTGACGCGGCGGGCGGGTTCATCAATCTGAACACGTCAGGCGGCGCGTCGATGACCCTGAACGGCGTCACGGGCCAGGTGCAGATTCTCGGGCTCGGGTTCACGAACGTGTTCGACACGGACCCGTGGGTGAACTTCACGCCGACAATGGTCGCATCGGGGGGCGGGTGGTTTCCTGGCACCACCCCGTCGCTTGAGGGGCGAGGGCAACGCCTCGGCAGCACGTTCGTCGGAACGTGGTCGGTCGTCCCCAACGGCGCCGGTATCGCGCCGGGTGCTGGGGCCTTCTACACGCTCGGCGGTTGGCCCACGCCTGCAGCGGGCCCGTTCTATCGGACCATCGGCAGCGGGTTCATCTACAACGGCGCCACGAACACGTTCTTCCCGGTCACGCTCCGCCGTGACGGCATCGTGAACTTCCAAGGCGTGGGCGCCACCTTCCGACCAGGCGCCCCGATTGGCCCGGTCGCCAATGACATCATCTCGCTCCAACTGTCCTACGAGTGCGCGTGAGATAGGCTCGGGCCGATGACGTTCCACCCCGCAACCGCGTGGCAGCTGGCGGCCGAGCCCATTCACGGGGGCGCGGCGTTCGATCCCGCGCAGGTCACGCAGCACGTGTTCCATTGGCCCGGAGGGTACGCCCCGGCGTCCCTGGCGGCCGTGCCCGCCTACCTGCAGGCCGCGCAGCACTCGTACCTGACCGACCCCAAGCGTGGGTACTCGCTGGGCTACTCGTACGCGTTCGACCAGTGGGGCGACATCTGGGGAATCCGAGAGCGTCGGTTCCGTTGCGCGGCCAACTCCGTGAAGGTCAACGGCCAGCCCGACGTGCAGAACGTCAAGAGCATCGCGTACCTGCTGCTGCTCGGCGCCGACGACGCGCCGAGCGATGCCATGGAGGCCAGCATCCGGGCGCAGCTGGCCGAGGACCGCGCCGCCCTCGGCCGGGTGACGGTCCTGCTTGGTCACCGCGACCTAGAGCCGACAGCGTGCCCAGGCGACCACGCGTACCAGCTGATTGGCTCGGGCACGTTCAACCCGCCCCCGCCACCCGCCCCCGCCCCGCA
>Ga0065707_10000641_pt1 | contig 15223 bp, 11 predicted proteins | sample SwiRhicommuniRL3_FD_59094 | JGI IMG/M metagenome (GOLD analysis project Ga0065707, IMG submission 59094) | Switchgrass rhizosphere bacterial communities from Rose Lake, Michigan, USA - RL3 v2 (version 2) | ecosystem: Host-associated > Plants > Roots > Rhizosphere > Soil | place: East Lansing...
CCGCGACCCGCCGACGAGCAGATTGAATCCCGAGTACCGCATCGCCGCGCCGCGCAGGTCGTCGAGGAATTCCTTGGGCGAGGTCGCGCCTGTCAGGAATCGTGGGATGAGGTTGCCGCGCGATGGCGCCCCTTCCACCGGCGCCTGCAGGTCGCGGTAGTTGGTGATCACCCCGAAACGGCCCGATCGCGCGACGCCGAGCCAGGTGCCGTTCGCCTTTTGGTCCCGGCCCGCAAGAATGCGGGCGTCGTCCTGCCACCAGTTCAGGGGCGCGGCGGCACGATCGTGAAATTCATCGCGATTGCCGGCGAGCACCAGGCGATAGCGGGGATGGGTTTTCCAGGCGAGCACGAGAAGGCACATAGTGGGCGTGATTGTAGTGCAGCGCTTCGATGGAGTTGCAGCTGTCGTCGGCCGGCGCAACGCTGCGCCGTCGGATGAAGTGCCATCCGCCGGCTGAACCTGGGATGAAGGTGCGGGGATTGCGGGGACTGGCACCTTCCGCTGCGCTACAGGAGCCAGTCCCGAATCAGCGCGGAGCTGCGGTCCACAGCCGGGCGTTCGGCTCCTCTCGCAGTGGCCGAGCGGCCCCGGCATCGAACCAGTCCTCGATCAGCCGGAAGGAAATCGAATGAGTGGTCGGCAACGCCACTTCACCGGCTGCGATCTGGCCGCGATCCAGCCAGCGCGCATCCTCCAGCTCCGCGTCATGCAAGTGAATGTCGGTGGTCGCTGCGTGCGCAGTGAAACCGAGCATCAGGGAGGAGGGGAATGGCCAAGGTTGCGACGAGTGATAGTCGACGCTGTCCACGGTGACGCCGGTCTCTTCCATGACTTCGCGGATCACGGCATCTTCCAGGCTCTCACCCGGCTCGACGAAGCCGGCGATGGTCGAATAGCGTCCCGCCGGCCACTCCGCCTGCCTGCCGAGCAGCGCGCGTTCGCCATCGGTGATGAGGACGATGATGGCGGGATCGATGCGCGGAAACTGCTGATTGCCGCAAGCATCGTCGCTGCACTTGAGGACATGGCCAGCCTGCGCCGCTACCGTGGGTGAGCCGCAGCGTCCGCAGAAGCGATGACGTTCGCGCCATAAAATCATGGCGCGCGCGTACGCCAGCAATCCCGCTTCGTCTCGCGGCAATTCGCCCGCGATCGAGCGGAGATCGCGAAATTGCGTAGTCCTGTCTCCAATGCTGTTCCCCGCGCGGTCGAAGAGCGGCGGACGATCTGCCGGCATTTCCACCGCGAAGCACAGTTGCCCACGGAATTCGCCGAGCAGGATCAGCTCGGTCGGATCGACATCGCCCAGCGTATCGACGCCATTGACGAATCGCGCCGTCGTGAGGCCTTCGGCCGCCGCAATCAGGTTCTGGGTCCGCCATACCGGCACGATCAAGGTCTGCGGATCGGCCAGCGCCGCCAGCAACACGGCCTCGTCACGGCGCCATTGAGCCGCGCGATTGAGATACGGTCCGGCCAGGATATGGGGCTGATAGCGCGTGGAGGACATGCAGGCAGTCTATCACCGGCAGCCGCGGCTACGGAGGCTGCCCCGGAGTCTCCTTTGACAAGTCAGTGGTGGCCACGGGCTGCTTCGCCAGCGATCGTTGCCGTGCCAGCGTGCGCGGCGAAGGTTCCATTTTCATTTCACACATGGGGCAGGCGCGTTGCGAGAGATTGAACAGGTCGCGGACGTAGTGGCTCTGGCAGCGCCGGCAGCGTGTCATCTTCAATTCATTCTGGCGGTCGAGCAGCTGTAATAGAAACCAGGCGTGTTCGAACGACACTGCCGCGCGCCTCAGCAATTGCCGGTGAGTTTCGTAGGCATCGCAGAACAGCTCGCCGAATTCGACCGACGACCTTTCATGCGGCGCCGGCCCTTCGTGCTGGATCAGTCCGAACGCAGTGAACACGCTTGCCAGGAACGAGGATTCGAACTGCATTCGCGCCGTCCGCGTGAAGTACGAAGGCTGACGCGGCGATTTACCTCGGCGACGCCTGATGCGTATCGGCAGCTCGTCCAGCGTGCGGTGCAGGCGGCGGATGCGATCGTCCGTCAGGCCCGTGCACAGCTTGATCGTACAAGTGCGCGCCTCGTGCCTGATCATGCGCAGCGCCAGGTCGTGGCGCTGTCGATCCCGAAAATAACCTTCATGGCTGATCTGCATGCGAACGACTCCCGGTTCGAAATGCTCGAATGGACGCAACACATCCATGTGCTTCGAGATTGTGTACGGCGACACGCGGCAAAACGATTCACGCCTGCTGTCGCGTTGTCTAGGTTCGTAAAAAAAAACGTCGCAGGAAAGTGTGCCCGGAGATTGACCGCCACGTGCAGCCGATATCTAATCATTTTCAGGCTAAATGCACCGCCGTTGTCTATTTGGCCTCCGCTACACTCACCGCACGCTGACAGGGAAGGTCGGCAAGGAATGCTTATGCCCAGATGCAGGGATCGCTTGCTGGGAGCGCCCGCTCCCGTACTCACCGTGCCGACCTTGTCGGCGATCCGCGACCTGAATCGCGAATATCTCGAACTGCTGATTGCAGACCGCGATGCCCATCGTTACGCGAAATCGTTGCCGCCGCCGGTCGTCGCTGGCTTGGCGGATCTGAATTCCTCCGCACGCCGCGCCATTGCGGCTTGTCCGTTCGCTCTGTTTTCACTGGGACTGGAGCACCAGGACTTCTGGCGAACCGCTACAGTTCCGCGCGCCGTAGCGGAAGAAGCGCCGCGATATCGGACATCCATGCCGTTGTCCGCGGAAAGTTGCTTCAGTATAGGTGCGCTGTTTTTCGCTTGGCACGTCGCCAGCACGCAGCGCACCGCGGCTCGTGTCTGCTTCGCCATTCCCGATTTCGTTGTAGACAACCTTGCAGGTTTGCGATTGGGCGATCTGCGGCGCATTGCTTTCGATTGCCCTTCGTTGATGAAGCCGCGCTGGCCGGCGCACTCGGGCTTCTGGCCCGACCTGATCAGGTTCGCGTCGCGTGGCGATGTCGAGAGGCTCAATACCACGCAGCTGCTAGGCAGCCAGTTGATTGCCGTCGAACTTCGGCTCAACGCCGCGCCGCGCAGTCCTATGCGGACCGCGATGACGTCGTTATCCGGTGAATCGACAGGTTCATTGCCGTTGCCGTGAACGCAGCGTGCTGGCGCGGGCGACCGCGCCGGCACCGAACTTGGCGCGAATGTCATCGAGGGCGGCGTCTAGATGACGATTCTTCTCCGCTTCGGGAACGGCAAAGAGGTCGAGCTGGGGCGCCAGCGTGAGATCGCCTGCGCCCACGCCCAGCAGGCGAATCGCAGCGGCGGGCTGTTGCTGCAGCCAGTCGTCCAGTAGCTCACTCGCAGCGTCGGCGAGCACGCGCGTCTGTTCCGTTGGCGGACGGATGGCGGACTGTCGCGTATAGGTCGTGAAGTCGGCGCGGCGGATCTTCACGATCACCTTGCCTGCCAGCCAATTGCTCGCCCGCAGTCGCCTCGCCATGCGATCGGTCAACTGTGCGAGTTCGGCATGGATCTGCGCACGGTTGACCAGGTCGACGTCGAAGGTCTCTTCGGCGCTGATCTGTTTCTCATCCCAGTCCGCAATGACGGGACGCTCATCGATTCCTGCGGCGCGTGCTTTGATCTGGGAAACGTGGCGACCGAATACTCGTTGCAGCACGGCGTCGGGTGCGACACGCAGATCTCCGAGCGTGCGAATGCCGAGTCCTTCCAACTGCGGCGCGGTCTTGTTGCCGATGCCGAACAATTTGCGGATGGACAGCGGATCCAGCACCGACTGCGCGTCCGCTGGAGCCACGACCACCAGTCCATCGGGCTTGCGCAGGTCGGATGCAATTTTTGCTATGAGCTTGTTCGGCGCGACGCCGACCGACGCCGTCAAGCCGGTGCGCTCGACGATCAGCCGTTTGATCTTGGCCGCGATCTGCGGACCCGAGCCGATCGCGTTGCGGCTGGCAGTGACATCGAGAAAGGCTTCGTCGAGCGACAGGCCTTCCACGAGCGGCGTGAACTCGTGGAACACCTTGAACACGATGGACGATGCCTGCTTGTAGCGCTCGAATCGCGGCTTCACGCACAAGGCATGCGGACAGCGTCGCAATGCCTCACGCATCGGCATGGCCGAATGCACGCCGAATTTCCTGACTTCATAGCTGGCCGCGGCGACGACACCGCGGCCGCCAGTGCCGCCGACGATCACCGGTTTGCCGCGTAGCTCCGGATTGTCGAGCTGCTCGACGGACGCATAGAAGGCGTCCATGTCGACGTGGAGAATGCAGCGCTCAACGGCGGTAGTCATGCCCATAGCCTACCGGGACTGTCGGGGACAGGCACCCTGCGCTTCGCTTCAGGAGCCAGTCCCCTCCGGAAGAAGCGCTATTTCACCGTCACCGTGATCACTTTCGACACCACCGCCGGATCGTGCGGAATGTGCAGCTGATCGCCAAGCACCAGTTGCAGCGTGTGCTTGCCGGGTTTCAGTTCGACGCTGGTTTCGGTCTGACCCTTGCCGAAGTGCACATGGGTGGCGTCCGCCGGAATCGGCGCATCGAGCGGCGGCGTCTTGTCATCGATGATCAGGTGGTGATGTCCCGAGTTGTCGAAGGCGATGCCGGCCGGCGCCACGCCCATGCCCTTCAAGCCGAACTTGACGTTGACCGGGCTGCTCACCGTGTCGCCGTCCTTGGGCGCAATGATGTACACCTCGGCGCCCGCGGGCGAAGGTGTCCGCTTGATCTGCGCGATGGCTCCGGTGGCGAGCGCAACGGCAAGCATTCCGATCACGTAACGTTTCATTCGCAGTCTCCAATGAGGAACATAGTGGCTGGCTGTCAGGGAAGAGTCTAGGGCAGAAGCCCGGAGGGCGGACAGGCTGTTACTCGATGGTCATCGCAGAGTCGACGGTCGCCGAGTCGATGGTCATCGCAGTATAGGCCGCGACCGCCATGAAGGTCAGGAATGCGACGCCGATGTAGCCGGTCAGCAGGAACGCAAACCGGACGCTGGTGACGAAACGACCACCGCCGAACACGGTCCGCATCGACCGAAACAGATACAGCGGCAGGTAGATATAGACAGCCGCAGTGATCAGTCCCGACACGAAACCGGTATGCGGGACCTTCTCGAGCAGCCACGTGCTCACATTGTCGAAGGCGAGCAGCAGGAATGCGAACGCATGGAAGTGAACGAAGAACAGCACATGCTCGGCGTAGTAGCGGCGCGATCCGGCATACAGCACCTTGGTGACCAGGGCGAGCAGCGGCAGGAGAAAGAACATGGCCTGCGGTGCATGGTGGCGCATGCCCTCTACCACGTCCTTGCCGTTGTTCTTGGTGACCTTGCGGCAGGTCTCCAGCAGCTGTTTCCGTCCTGCCATCGTCTGCGGAATAGCGCTGCCCAGCGCACTCGGCGAGCAAGGATTCACCATGCCGGCCATGACGTCCTTCTGTTCCGCGGGCGGAATTTTGTGCAGTCCTTTCTCGATCTGTTCGCGCACGTTCGGCCGCTTCTCCCGGTCGATGCGCTCCAGGAATTCATCGAGCTTCTCCTGCGCCTCCGCATCGATGTCGTACGTCTTCGCCGTCGCCGCCGGTTCGGATTGCGTAATCTTGCTGAGCGCCTCGTCCGGCGCGACCACTTCGATGGCGTCGTGCGTCAGCGAAGTGGACAGGAAAAAGATCAGCGACAGCACGATGTACAGGCGGAAGGGCGGCGTATAGGTAACGCGTTTGCCACGCAGGTATTCGGCCGTGAGCTTGCCGGGTTGGAGCAGCAGCGGCCGAAGGGTGCGCCACACGCGGTGGTCGGTGTGGAACAGGTCCTCGATCAGTTCGGAAAACAGCGCCGAGGTCGAATGCACATGATGCTTCGAGTGCTGGCCGCAGCTCGCACAGTATTCGCCCGTCAGCGATGCATCGCAGTTGAGACAACGCTGCGTTTCGGCCGGAACGATCTCACGGTCCGGAGGGGATGCCTCGCCGGCGACCGCAGGGATGTCGGGCGAATGCGAGGCGCTCACGCGTTGCTGGCACGGGCGATGCGGACTTCAGCCGGAGGTGCGCTCGCGGCGGCGAGTTCCTCGGGAGCGAAGTCATCGACGTTGATGAGATCCATCACGCGTCGATCGTAGTCACGCAGCACTGCGGCTTCGGTTTCCGACAGAATGCCGGCGGCCAGCGACTGCTGGATCTGGCCCGGCAAATCGAGTGCGGTGACCTCGCCGGTTTTCACGCCATCGACGCGGACCCGCTTTTCCAGCGGCTCGGCGCTGTCGGCGAGCACCAGTGCTTCGTGCAACAACCCGAGCGGATTGTTCGGCTCGACGGTGCGATAGACGCCATTGGTTACGCGATCGCGCGTGACGCTGGTGTGCAGGATGGTATCGACGATCCGCTGCCCCAACGGATCGCTCGGCGCCGAATACGTCCGGCCGCGCGGGAAAATGAAGAATCGCATGAAGGCGGCCAGGAACCGGTTGGGAAAGTTGCGCAGGAAACTGTGCAGCTGCTCCTGGGCTTTGTAAAGCAGGTTGCGGCAGGCCCATTCGACCAGCGGCAGGTCTTCTTCCGGCTGTCCCTGGTTGTCGTAGTGCTTGAGCACCATCGAGGCGAGATACATCGACGACAGGACATCGCCGAGCCGCGCCGACAGGCTTTCCTTCTTTTTCAGGTAGCCGCCGAGCGAGAGCATGGCGACGTCGGTGGCGAAAGCGAACGACGCGCTGAAGCGATTGATGTGCTGGAAGTAGCGTTGCGTCGAGCCGCTTTCCGGCACTCGCGAGAAGCGTGCGAGCGTCAATGCCATCACCAGCGAGCGCACGGAGTTGCTGATCGCAAAGCCCATGTGGCCGAACAGCGCGGCATCGAAAGCTTTGACGCCGCGGCGTTTGTCTTTGTCGCGTGCCGCTTCCATTTCCTTCAGCACGAACGGATGGCAGCGGATCGCGCCCTGGCCGAAAATGATCAGGCTGCGCGTCAATAGATTCGCGCCTTCCACCGTGATCGCCACCGGCACCATCTCGTAGCCGCGGCCCAGGTAGTTTTTCGGTCCCAGGCAGATGCCCTTGCCGCCGTGAATATCCATGGCGTCATCGGCGACGGTGCGGGCCATTTCGGTCAGGTGATACTTCAGCATGGCGGCGGGCACCGATGGCTTCTCGCCGCCATCGATCGCCCCGGCGGTGACGGAGCGGGCCGCGTCCATGATGTATGTGTGGCCGGTCATGCGCGCCAGCACTTCGGCGACGCCTTCGAAGTGGCCCACCGATGTATTGAACTGGCGGCGGATGCGGGCGTAGGCGCCAGTTGCGAATACAGCGGCCTTGGCGGCCCCGGTGGCGCTCGACGGCAGCGAAATACACCGGCCCACCGACAGCTGCTCGACCAGCATGCGCCAGCCCTGGCCGGCCATTTTCACGCCGCCGATCAGGACATCCAGCGGAACGAACACGTCCTTGCCCTGGATGGGGCCGTTCTGGAACGGATTGTTGAGCGGAAAATGCCGCCGGCCGATGGTCACGCCGGGTGTCGTCCGGGGAATCAATGCGCAGGTGATGCCGTATTCGGTGCGCTCGCCGAGCAGCCGGTCCGGATCGAACAGCTTGAACGCCAGGCCGATGACGGTGGCGACCGGTGCGAGCGTGATGTAGCGCTTGGAGAAATTCAGTTTGATGCCGACGATCTCGCGTCCTTCGTACAGGCCTTTGCAGACGACGCCGGTATCGGGAATGGATCCGGCGTCGGAACCGGCACGCGGGCCGGTCAATGCGAAGCAGGGAATTTCCTCGCCGCGTGCGAGGCGCGGCAGGTAATGAGCTTTCTGTTCCTCGGTGCCGTAGTGAAGCAGCAATTCGGCGGGGCCGAGCGAGTTCGGTACTGCGACAGTCGATGCGACGACGCCCGATTTGCTGGACAACTTCACCAGCACGCTCGAGTGCGCATACGCCGAGAACTCGAGGCCGCCGTACTTTTTCGGAATGATCATGGCGAAAAAGCCGCGGCTCTTGATGAAATCCCACACGTGCGGCGGCAGGTCGGCGCGCCGGTGCGTGATGTCCCAATCGTCTATCTGGCGGCACAGGTCCTCGCAGGGACCGTCGATGAACGCCTGTTCTTCCGCCGACAGTTTCGGCACCGTCGCCGACATGAGTTTTTCCCAGTTCGGCCCGCCCGTGAACAGTTCGCCATCCCACCAGACCGTACCGGCTTCGAGCGCATCCTTTTCGGTCTGCGACATCGACGGCAGCATCCGGCGATAAGTGCGCAGGAACGGGCGGCTGATGAAACGAATCCGCAGCGGGTCGACGTTCAGCAGTACCAATCCGGCAAGAACGGCGCATAGCGCGATCATCCAGCCCAGGCTGGCGTCGCCGGCCAGTGCATAGATGAGCAGGGCGATGCCGTAAGTCAGGGTCGCGGCGCGCAAGGACACCCGCTGATAAGCGAGCACCAGGCCGCCGATGACGAACAACAGGAACCAGATGACGCTGCTCAAGAGGAGAACCTCGGGCCGAAGGCCGGCAGGCTGGCCAGCAGGCTACGGGTTCCGCGGAATTCCCCTTTGGTCGTCCTGGGGTCGTCCCGCGTGATTCCCGTCGCTCATCGCCGGCGTAGTGAATGAATGAAGCGACACTAGCTTGCGCACGAAAGCGCATCAAGTGCGTACAGTCAGATAGCGAGCCGTTGGTTCCGGGAACGCACCGATCGGCAAAGAAAAACGGCGGCGGATCCAAGGGTCCCGCCGCCGTTCTTGTTGCATTCCTGGGTCAGTCCAGCTGCGGGGCCGCGCCCGCTCGCCGCACTCGCCTCAGATCAGGTCTTTCACGCCGTCGCGTTCTTCCAGCAGTTCCTTCAGCGTTGCATCCATGCGCTGGCGGCTGAATTCGTTGATCGAGAGGCCCTGCACGATCTGGTATTCGCCGTTCCTGGTGGTCACGGGATAGCCGTAGATCACGCCAGGAGCGATGCCATAGCTGCCGTCCGAAGGCACTGCCATGCTCACCCAGTCGCCGTCCGGCGTGCCGTTCACCCAGTCGCGAACGTGATCGATGGCGGCGGAAGCAGCCGAAGCCGCCGAGGATTGGCCGCGAGCCTTGATGATCGCCGCGCCGCGCTGCTGCACGACCGGAATGAAGGTGTCCGCGTACCACTTCTGATCCACCAGCGACAGGGCGGCCTTGCCGTCCACGGTCGCGGTATGCAGGTCGGGATACTGGGTGGCGGAGTGATTGCCCCAGATGGTGACCTTCTTGATCTTGGTCGAATGCGCACCGGTCTTCTCGGCGAGCTGCGACAGCGCGCGATTGTGATCGAGCCGCACCATCGCCGTGAAATTGCGCTGGTTGAGGCCGGGCGCGTTGCGTTGAGCAATCAACGAATTCGTGTTCGCCGGGTTGCCGACGACCAGCACTTTGACGTTGCGATTGGCGACTGCATCGAGAGCCTTGCCCTGGGCGGAGAAAATCTGTGCGTTGGCGAGCAGCAGGTCCTTACGTTCCATGCCGGGGCCGCGCGGGCGAGCGCCGACCAGGAGCGCTACGTCGCAGTCCTTGAAGGCGACTTTGGCATCGTCGCTGGCGACGATCTTGTTCAAAGTGGGGAAGGCGCAGTCGTTGAGTTCCATGACCACACCCTGCAAGGCAGGCAATGCCGGGGTGATTTCCAGCAGGTGCAGGTTGATGGGCGTATCCGGGCCGAGCATCGCACCGGAGGCGACGCGGAAGGCGAGGGCATAGCCGATCTGGCCGGCAGCGCCAGTAATGGCCACATTCACGGGACTCTTCATAGGACTCAGTCTCTCCACTTTATAACGGGCGGCGCGAATTCTATCAGCCGCACGCGCGCGCTGACTGGCCGTTTACCGTCATGGGATACATTCGCCGCCACGAATGAATTGACATAATTGTCAGTTGTTTGAGTACGCAGGCTTTGGGGACTGTCTCTTCGAGGACTGTCCCGCTCTTCATCCGAATGGAGGATGAAGAATGGGATGACGAACGGGAATACCGCGGTACACAGCTCGCTGCCGCGAGCAGCGTCCCCGAGCGTCGTGGAACTTTCCCGGTCGCCAGCCCTTATTTTCCACGGCCCGCAAGGTTCGCGGGTTGGCAACGGAGGCAGGCTGCATGAGTCGACTGGTTTGCGTGTCCAACCGCATTTCGCCGCCGCGCAAATCCGCCGCCCCCGGTGGCCTCGCCGTAGGAATTCTCAGCGCCCTGAAGCGCACCGGTGGACTCTGGTTCGGCTGGGGCGGCGAGACAGTCGAGGCAGAGCCGGGCGATCCGGACATCCACATCCGCGACGGCGTCAGCTACGCAACCATCGAGCTGCGCAAGAAAGAGTTCGACCTGTACTACAACGGCTACGCCAACGAAGTGCTGTGGCCGCTGTTCCATTATTTCCTCAAGGGCATGCGCTACAGCGCCGAGCAGCACGACGCCTATCAGAGCGTCAACCGCACCTTCGCCAAGAAGCTGCTGCCGCTGCTCGAAGCCAACGATCATGTATGGGTGCACGACTATCACCTGATTCCGCTCGCCCGGCGGCTGCGTGAACTGGGCGTACGGCAGCCGATCGGGTTCTTCCTGCACATTCCGTTTCCCAACATAGAAATGTTGCGGGTGTTGCCTACTTACGCCGAGCTGCTGCGCGATCTCACCTGCTACGACGTGATCGGATTCCAGACGCACAACGACCTGCGGGCCTTTCATTCCGGCATCGAGCACCTGTTCGGCGTCGAAGCCATCCGCCCGGATGGCAGGGTGAAGATCGGCGAACGCGTCGTGCACGCGGAGGTGTTTCCCATCGGTGTCGACGTCGATGGGGTGCGCGAAGAAGCTGTGCAGGCGACTTCGAGCGATGTGGTCAGGCGCATGACCGACAGCCTGATGGGACGCGATCTGGTGATGGGCGTGGATCGCCTGGACTACAGCAAGGGGCTGGTGGAGCGCTTCTCCGCGTACCAGTACTTTCTCGAAACGCATCCGGAGAATCTCGGCCGCGTCACCTACATTCAGATCGCGCCACTGTCGCGTACCGACGTAAGGGCCTACAAGGAAATCCGCCAGTCGCTGGAACAGGCGGCCGGCCGCACCAATGGCCGCTTCGCGGACACCGACTGGACACCCATCCGCTATCTCAACCGGAATTTTCCGCACGCGACCTTGATGGGTTTTCTACGTGCAGCGCAGGTGGGCTTGGTTACGCCACTGCGCGATGGCATGAACCTGGTCGCGAAGGAGTTCGTCGTTGCGCAGGATGACAACGATCCCGGCGTGCTGGTTCTATCCAATCTAGCGGGGGCGGCTCGCGAACTAAGTTCGGCGTTGCTGGTGAATCCTTACGACAGCCGTGCGGTGGGACATGCGATCCAAGCGGCGTTGTCGATGTCGCTCGATGAACGCAGGGAACGTCACGCCGCGATGCTGCAAGTCTTGAAGCGCAACGACATCATCACCTGGACTCGCCGCTTCATCGAGGCGCTGGCGGAAACCCAGCGCGACGCGCCGGCTCGCGAGATCGGCGAATCCAGAATGCGCGTGGTGAGAAATTCGCCGCAGCATTATCGAGCCTAGTTTCCTCCCCCGGTCGCCGGGGGAGGAAACATAGGAATAGAGACTCGCTGCTCCTTCCTTCTCTTCGCTACCCCTTCGCCGCCGACGCTTCCGCACTCGCCGACGAGATCAGCTGCGATCTCACCCGGCTTTCACCTTCCAGCCACAGGCGCTGGGTGGGGAACGCGAACTTGATGCCTTCGCGTTCCAGGGCTTCGAGCAGCCGCAGGTTGATGTCCTGCTGCACGTCCATGAACTTGCCGTAGTCCGGGGTCTTCATGATGTAGACGGATTCGAAGTCGAACGACGTGGTCCCGATCTTGGAGAAATGCGAGCGGTCGAAGCGCGCTTCGGCATGCGATTCGATCAGTGAGCGGATCAGCGCCGGAATCTTCGCCAGTTTCGCGGGTGGTGTTTCCAGGCTCAGGCTGATGGCGAAGACGGCCCGGCGTTCGCGCATGCGGGCGTTGTTGCGCAAGCGGCTGGCGAGCAGGTTGGCATTGGGGATGATGATCTGTTCGCCGGACAGGCTGCGCAGCCGCGTGCTCTTCACGCCGATGTATTCGACCGTGCCGTTGAACTCATCCACGGTGAGCGAATCGCCCACGACGAAGGGCTTGTCGAGTGCAATGGTCAGCGAGGCGAGCAGGTCGCCGAGCAGATTCTGCACGGCCAGGGCCACGGCCAGGCCGCCGATACCCAGGCCGGCCAGCAGCGGTTTGATTTCGATGCCGAGATTGTCGAGCGTCAGCAGCAGGACGAACGACCAGATCACCACCCGCGCCATGAAGCCGATGATGCCGAGCGTGCCGACGATGGCCCGGTCCATCTCGCCGGCGGAGTGCCGCTTGCGGTCGAGGGATGCGAGCACCGCGGTCATCGCCCAGAGGCCGGCCTGCCAGAACGCGGAAATGGTGAATACCGTAACCACGCCGCGGTACACCTTCTCCGTCAGCGTCACCGCTTGCAGGCCCGCAAAGAGCGCGCACAACAGCAGGAACAGCACCGTCGTGCGGCTCGCTACTTTCAACGGCAATTCCAGGAATTCGACCTGCGGCGTAGCGGCCATGCGCTGGTAGTGCGACCGGATCAGCCGGCGCAACAGCAACAGCGCAAAGAACACACCGGCTGCGACTGCCAGCGCGATGGTCCAATGCCAGGTCGTGTTACCGAAATATTTACCGTCGAGGAGTTTTTCCAACTCGCTCATCTAAGGGGCTCCGCAGGGGGATCCGCGAATCCTAAGTGCTGAAGCGCGAATAGTGAATAGAAGTCATCACCCCATCAGCAACAATTTCTCGCCGTGCTCCAACGCTTCCTGCGTCCCGTAGAGCACCACGACATCGCCTTCCCGAAGTTCCGTGTCCGGTTCGGGCTGCTCTCCCAGGATGCCGTCGCGACGAATGCCAGTGATCGTTGCGTCAGCGCGCTTGCGGAGATCCATCTCGGCGACCGTCTTGCCGACCGCGTGAGCCCCTGGAGGCAGGACGACTGCATGCAATTCCTCCTTCTGCAAGCCCGTTTCGTGGAGATGCTTGGGTTCATCGGTGCGGAATAGCTGTTGCAGCATCGCATAGCGATTGTTACGGATGTCGCCGATGGTCCGCAGCACCCGCGACACCGGCAGTTTGAGCAGCAGCAACAGGTGCGACGCCAGCATCAGGCTGGCTTCGAGAGTTTCCGGAACGACCTCGGTGGCGCCGGCCTTCTGCAACTCGTCCAGGCGTGAATCGTCCTGGGTGCGCACCAGCACGGGCAGATTCCGCCGCAGCTCGCGCACCGCTTTGATGATGCCGAGCGATACCTGCGGATCGGCGAACGTGATCACCAGCACGCTGCAATGTTCGAGTCCCACCAGTTCAAGAATCTCCGGCTGGGCACCGTCGCCGTAGATTACCGGATTGCCGGCAAGGCGGGCGGCGCGGACGCGCTTGGGATCCATGTCGAGTGCGATGTATTCGAATCCCTGCTTTTCGAGTACACGCGCGAGGTTCTGGCCGACGCGGCCGAAGCCGCAGACGATCACGTGATCGCGTTGTGCGTTTTCGTGCGTCACCAGCAACTCGCGTTCCATCATGCTCAGAGAATCGGTCCGAGTGCGCAGGACCACGTCCGCGATCCGCTTGTTGTGGCGGATGATGAAGGGGCTGACGATCATGCCTACCACGGTCGCGGCCAGCAGCGGCTGGATCAGTGCCGGCGAGGCCAGCCTGTCGTTCAACATCAGTGTCAGCAGGGCGAAGCCGAATTCGCCGCCCTGTGCCACGATCATGCCGGCACGCAGCGACCGGCGCAGGCCGCCCGACATCACGCGTGCGATCACCGAGATGATGCCGGCCTTGACCACCTGCAGCACCAGCACCAGCAGCAGGACCAGCCACAGGTTCCTGAACAGCAGTTGCAGGTCGAGCAGGGTGCCGATGGTGATGAAGAACAGGCCCAGCAGCACGTCGCGAAACGGGCGAATCACGCTTTCGATCTGGTGACGGTATTCCGTCTCCGCCAGCAGCATGCCTGCCAGGAACGCACCCAATGCCATCGACAGTCCGACTTCGTGTGTGGCCCAGGCAGCGCCGAGCGAAACGAGCAGCGCCGTCAGCGTGAACAACTCCGTACTGCGCAGCCGTCCGATCTCATGGAACAAGGGCCGTACGATCCAGCGCAGCACCGTGAGCACGAGCACCAATGCAATCGCGGCGCGAGCAATGGACCCGAGAATCGGGCCGATCTGCAGTTGTCCGGTGTTGCCCGCCAGCGCGCTTTCGAGCGCCAGGAACGGAACGAAGGCGAGATCCTGGAACAGCAGGATGCCGATGGCGATGCGGGCGTGGCTTTGATTCAGCTCGCCCTGGTCGGTGAGCTGCCGGATCACGATGGCCGTCGACGACATGGCCAGTGCGCCGCCGACGATGAGCGCCACCGTGAGATTGATGTCGAATGCTCCCCACAGCAGCCCGGTAGTGAGCGCGGTTGTCACTACAACCTGGGCGCCGCCCATGCCCAGCGCTTCCAGCCGCATCGACAGCATCCGCGGCAGCGAGAATTCCAGCCCGAGCGTGAACACCAGGAAGACCACGCCCAGGTCCGATAGCACCGGGGCGATACCCTGCGTCGCGAAGTCGAGTGCATAGGGACCGAGCAGCATGCCCACTGCGAGATAGCCGACGATGGGCGGCATTTTCAGGCGCCGGAACAGGCTGACGACCAGCACCGAAAAGGTCAGCAGCACCAGCAGCTGCGGCAGGACATCGACCACGGGCGGTGCTTCGGACATGCGTCGGTTCATGGGTTCGTGTGGAACTGCGCGAATGTACCGTGCCTTGCGCCGGTGCGGTGAGTGGGGTTGCCGATAAACTGCTCGAGCGCCCACGACGCGCGATGCCGAATGACGTGTTCGTTCCGGTCGTGCGATGAGTTAGGATCTGCGCCGTCCACGCGACCGGGCCACCGACAACCACGTGCTATTGCAATCAGAATCGTCCGGCGACGCACTGACGCTGCATCTGAGCGGCCGCTGGTGCATCGACAACATCTCCCAGGTCGAAGCGAGCCTCGCCGGTATCGACGTTGCCGGCCAGCAGCACGTGGTCGTGGATTGCACGAAGCTCGAGCGGCTGGATCTGTCCGGGGCCTGGCTGCTGCGCAAGCGGCTCGAAGCC
>Ga0065707_10000662_pt1 | contig 15202 bp, 10 predicted proteins | sample SwiRhicommuniRL3_FD_59094 | JGI IMG/M metagenome (GOLD analysis project Ga0065707, IMG submission 59094) | Switchgrass rhizosphere bacterial communities from Rose Lake, Michigan, USA - RL3 v2 (version 2) | ecosystem: Host-associated > Plants > Roots > Rhizosphere > Soil | place: East Lansing...
GCCGCTGCCCTGCCGCCCAGCCTTGCCGAGGGCAAGGGCGAGGTTGATGAACGCCAGCGTATTGTCGACGCCGTGGCTCTGCTGTTCAGGCCCGCGCGCCGACAGGATGATGGCGGTCGCGGCCTCGCCCAGCATATGGGCGGCCTGGTAAATCTGCACCGCGGGTACGCCGGTGATGCGCTCTACGCGGTCGGGCCAGTAGGAAGCCGAAATGCGCCTAACTTCCTCGAAACCGCTAGTCCGCGCGGCAATGAAGTCGGCATCGACGAGACTGTCGCGGACGGCGACATTGAGCATGCCGAGGGCGAGGGCGGCATCGGTGCCGGGGGCCAGCTGAAGATGAAGGTCGGCTGCTTCGGCCGTCGGCGTCCTGCGGGGATCCGCGACGATCAGCCGACCCCCATTCGCGCGCTGCGCATCGAAATATTGCATGATCGGCGGCATCGTCTCGGCCGGATTGCCGCCGACGATGAGGATCGCCTGTGCAGCCGGAATATCCTCGAGAGGAAAGGGCAGCCCGCGATCGATGCCGAAGGCGCGCAGACCCGCCACAGCTGCGGAGGCCATGCAGAAGCGGCCATTATAGTCGATATTGGCGGTGCCAAGCGTGACGCGCGCGAACTTGCCCAAGGCATAAGCAGTTTCATTGGTCAGCCCTCCGCCCCCGAAGACCGCCATGGCGTCGCGCCCATGCGACGATTGAATCGCGCGGATGCCGTTCGCAATGCGGTCGAGGGCCTCGTCCCAGTGAGCCGCCCGCAGCGGCGCGCCCTTCCGGTCCCGAATGAGCGGGGAAGTCAGCCGGTCGGGCGCATCGAGCAGGGCGGCGGCGGTCCAGCCCTTCCGGCAAAGCCCGCCCTTGTTGGTGGGAAAGTCGCGCGCGCCGACTGACCAGGCCCCCTTCTCGCCAAGGCTGAGCGTCATGCCGCACTGCAGTGCGCAATAAGGGCAGTGGGTCTCGACAGCGGCTTCCACCGTGGTCGCCGCGAAAGGTTCGACGCCCGACATCGGCGGCTAGCCTCGCTTCCGTTCCGACGAGAGGGGAAAGACTGAAAAACCCGTTTCTGGACGCATCTCGGAGCTCCCAACAAAGCGCCGCGCCCCTGCGCCCGAACGGGCACCCGCGTGACGGCCTGTCAGTCACCCTCCCAAGATCTGCCTTTCCGGCATTTCCTGCGGTGCGATGCGCAGTTCCTTTTATCGGTCGGCTACTATGCTCGAATCCGCAGCCTGGCCGGAATCGATATGCGAGGATGCGGCCGAACGACTTTTGCTTCAAGGGCAATCGTGCTGCAATGCATCATAATCGCTCGCGCTTTTCGCCATGTGAGGCTCGAATCAGATGCGAACGCCTTGGATGGCCGCCCCCCAGGTTGTGCGCCAGCGCCGTTTGACCGACGTCAGCCCAACGAGCGCGACCAGCGCGATCGCGGCGAAGATCAGGAAGCCGGACTGGTAGACGCCCGTGAGCTGCTTGGCGAAGCCCAGGCTCGACGCGAGAAAGAAGCCGCCAACCCCGCCGGCGAAGCCCACAAGTCCGGTCATCACGCCGATCTCGGCGCGAAAGCGTTGGGGTACGAGTTGGAACACCGCGCCATTGCCCGTCCCGAGCGCGAGCATGGCAACCGCGAACAGGCCGAGCGAGACAACGAGATCCGTCGGACCTGTGCTGATCGCCGCGAGCGCCAGCGCCGCGACGACATATACGAAGGACAGCGTCTTGATCCCACCGATCCGGTCCGCCAGCGCCCCACCCAGCGGACGAACCAGCGAACCTGAGAAGACGAGGCCGGCGGTACAATAGCCCGCTGTCACGGCGGTCAGCCCGAACTGATCGGTGAAGTAGATCGAAAGCGACGCCGCCAGGCCGACGAACCCACCGAAGGTGACCGAGTAGAACAACATGAACCACCAGGCGTCGACCGTCTTGAGCGGCTCGAGATAGGCGGCGAAATTCTTGGCCGGTGGCGCATCGGGGGCATCCTTCGCCATCACCATGTACAGCCCGAAGACGATTGCGAGCGGAATGCAAGCGAGACCGAGCACCGCGTTCCAGCCGTACATCTTGGCCAGCGTCGGTGCGAACAATGCGGCGAACACGGTACCCGAATTGCCCATGCCGGCGATTCCCATCGCCTTGCCCTGATGCTCGCCCGAATACCAGCGGCTAGCTAGCGGCAATGCGATGGCGAAGCTCGCGCCCGCGAAACCGAGAATCACGCCCAGCGCCAGCGTACCGGCGAAACTGTTCACGCCGTGCAGGTAGGCGAACAGCAGTCCCGTGATCACGATCACCTGGCTTATCGCGCCCGAGAGCTTGGGCCCAATGCGATCGACCAGCAGGCCGTTGACCACGCGCAGTACGGCGCCAGCCAGCGTCGGCACCGCCACCATCAGGCCCTTCTGGGCGGGGCTGAGGCCTAGATCCGTCGCGATCAACGGCGCCAAGGGACCAAGCAGCACCCACACCATGAAGGCGAGGTCGAAGTAGAGAAATGCCGCGATCAAGGTCGGCCGATGCCCGGCGCTCCAGAAATTGCTCTTCATGCCATTGCTCCGCGACTGGGCCACGCGCTTGCGCGAATGGCGGTTGATGGTGAAAAGGGCGGAATGAAAATGCGGGAAACATGAAGCCAGAAGGGCGTCTTGAGATCGCTTGCGGCTTTGCCTCGACGGCAGGCCGAAGGCCCGACAACCAGGATTTTGGCGCGTTGTGGCTCGGCACCGCGACCGAGCGCGCGCAGATGGGCATCGCCGCCGCAGTGGCAGACGGCGTCGGCGGCGCCGAGGGTGGACGCGTCGCGGCCGAAACAGTCGTGCGAGGATTTATCGAAGGCTATTACTGCCAGCCACAGACGATCGGCATCGCCGCCGCAAGCGCCAGGGTCCTCTCCGCCCTTAACCGCTGGGTCCACCAGATGGGGCGAACCGACGAAAGGCTGGCCGGTTGCGCAACGACCTTCACGGCTGTCGTGCTGCGCGGCAGGCAGGCATGCGTCCTGCATGTCGGCGACAGCCGCGCATGGCATTATCGGGGCGGCCGTCTCACGCCGCTTACCGAGGATCATGTTCGCGCGCACCCCGACGAGCGCCATGTCCTGACGCGCGCGGTCGGCGTCGAACCGACGGTCCGTCTCGATCAGCGGACGCAGGATCTCGAAGTCCATGACCGGCTGTTGCTCGCGACCGACGGGCTCCACGGAGTGCTTTCCGCCAAGTCCATCGCCACGCTGCTCGGAGCGCGCGGCTCTGCCCAATTGGACGCCGAAGCACTCGTCGATGCGGCGCTTGGGGCGGGCTCGCAGGACAATATCACGGCACTCGTCATCGACATCATCGCGCTGCCGGCCGCCGATTACGACTCGGTCGCCTCCGCCTTGCAGCACTTGCCGATTCGGCCGGTGCCCAAAGTCGGCGATACGATCGATGGCTTTGCGCTGAAGTCGGTAATTTCGGATGGTCGCTATACGCGTCTTTTCACCGCCCGCGATACCCGCACGGACCAGGATGTCGCGCTCAAATTCCCCAAACCCCTTCTGCTCTCCGAGCGCGGCGCGCGTCTGTCGTTCACCCGCGAAGCGCTGATCGGCGTTCGCGTGGATAGCCCCTTTGTCGCGGCCGCCATTGCCATCCCCACCGAGCGCCAGAGCCAACTCTATATGGCGATGCCCCATTATAGCGGCGAAACCCTCGAGGCGCGCCTGAAGCGCGCGCGCCTCCCCATTCGCGCCGGGATCGAGATTGGCGTTCGAATCGCGCGTGGGATATCGGCCTTGCATCGGCAAAACATCATCCATCGGGACGTCAAACCGGACAATGTCATGCTGCTCGCCGACGGAGGCCTGAAGGTGATCGACCTGGGCGTCGCCCGGCTCCCCAAGGTCGAGGATTTCGGCGACAGCGAGGCGCCAGGGACACACAGCTACATGGCACCCGAACTGTTCAGGGGCGCTGCCGCGAGCGAGGCGAGCGACCAATATGCGCTGGGTGTTACGCTGTATCGCATGTTCACCGGCCGCTACCCCTATGGCGAGATAGAGCCGTTCAGCCGTCCCAGATTCGGGATCGCAGTCCCGCCGTCGCGCCACCGCCCGGATATGCCGAGCTGGCTCGATGCGTTGATCCTGCGCGCGGTGTCGCCCGATCCCGACGCGCGCTTCGGGGACATGGTAGAATTGATCGCCGCGCTGGAGGGGGGTGCCGCGCGCGCCGTCCGACGGGACGACCCGCTTCCGCTGATCGAGCGCAACCCCGCCCGATTCTGGCAGGCGGTAGCCGTGCTGCTTGCGATTGCATTGATCATGGCGCTGGTTACACGCTGATCTGCCACCAGCTCGGCCATCCGGCCGATCTCCGCCGAATACCAAACAGCTGCCTCCGGCCCGTCGCAGAGCGGTGGCCAGACAGCAGCTGTGCGGAATACTGATGGAACTTCTCCCCACTTCGGGATTCGCTCCTAAACCATGCATTTGTTGCACTGCACCAAAGCATGCCTGAGTCGCCAAAAATCCACAAGTCCGAAGTGGGTATCTGCTACGGCTTGAGGCGCCATCCACTCCCAAAGCGGCGTCAAGAGTTCAGGCAATCTGAAAGACAGTATGAATGGGCCCAGCTCGATACGATCAGTAGTTACGCTTGAACTGGAGCTAAAATGAAGCGGGCACGCTCCCGACGCAGCATCTCATAAGGGGAAACACAAGTGATCCCCAGGCCGACACAGGCGTTGGGCATCTTGATCTTACGGACGGATTCCGATGGCACTTCGTGAGTGACGACAACACATTTGTGGGCCAGCGCGTGGGTGACCAGCCAGTAGACTGCAACTTGAAGGAATGTCGCAACGGCGGCGGGCTCATAGTTCTGACCCGTCGCCCACGTGCTGACCGAACCGAGTGCTGGCAGAACGGCGTCATCGGGTGCGGCAAAGAACGCCTTGCCACGCGCCGCAGCCCAGTCCGCCAGATCGTCGCCACCACCGACCAGTTCGTCGCTGACTTTCTCGATACTGCCGACACGCCCCGTGCACTGCTACCCAGCCTTGGACCGCTCGTGTCTAGAGTTTCCCGCCCGTCCCGGGTCCGGAGGGCTGGTGGCCCCGGTCGCGTTTGAAAATGGCACCCGCGGAAAGCTGGCGACGTCCAGGATCGTTGGCCCGCAGGCGGGGCGCAGCACAGACTGGCGCCGCCATTCGAACATGGTCACGGCTCCACCCCGTTCCGGGTCGAGCTGCAACCGGTAATCCCCTGCCGCCAGCGTGAAAATCATAAGCGGTTAGCCATGTTTTCCAGCCACTCCTGCCGTCCGGAGCGGGGCTGGGGGAGAATGTCGCGGTCAGCGGCGAGATCGGCAATGGCACCCAAAGTCGTATTTGCGGCGTGGATCGTCGTCCCCAGTTCGCCCTTCCAACCGGCATAGCGTTCGGTGCGAAAGGCGTCGACCCGTCCATCCTCGATGATCGCCGCCGCCTTGATGAGTCCCCGTGCGACGGTGTCGATACCGCCTATATGGCCATGGAACAGATCGACCGCGTCGATGCTCTGCCGTCGGACCTTGGCGTCAAAGTTGAAGCCGCCTGTGGTAAAGCCGCCCGCCCGGATGATCTCCAGCATGGCGAGCGTCAGCTCTTCGACAGAGTTCGGAAACTGATCCGTATCCCAGCCATTTTGGTGATCGCCGCGATTGGCGTCGATCGACCCGAAAATCCCCAGCGCCCGCGCCATGGCGATTTCATGCTCGAACGTATGGCCCGACAGCGTCGCATGGTTCGCTTCGATATTGACGCGGACTTCGTTTTCCAGGCCAAAGCGCTTCAGGAAGCCATAAACTGTCTGCGTGTCGAAATCATATTGATGCTTGGTCGGCTCGTGCGGCTTGGGCTCGATCAGGATGGTGCCCTTGAAACCGATACGATGCTTGTGATCGACGACGAGGCTGAGGAAACGGCCGAAATTCTCCTGCTCGATCCCGATCTCGGTGTTGAGGATGGTGTCATAGCCTTCGCGACCACCCCACAGCACATAATTCTCGCCGCCCAGCCGGTGCGTGGCTTCGAGCGCGTCGCGAACTTGGCTGGCCGCCCATGCATAGACTTCCGGATCGGGATTGGTCGCGGCACCGGCCATATAGCGGGGGTGACTGAAAAGATTGGCCGTGCCCCAGAGCAGTTTGCGGCCATGCTTCCCCTGCAATTCCTCAAGATGGTCGACCGCCTCGGCAAAACTCTTGCGGAAGGTGCCGATGGTGTCGGCGTCGGCCATCACGTCCACGTCGTGGAAGCAGTAGAAGGGCACATCCATCTTCTCGACGAATGCCAGTGCGGCCTCGCGCTTGGCGCGGGCCGCGTTCGCGTCGTTGGGACCGGCATGCCAGGGGCGGCGGAAGGTGCCACCTCCAAACACATCGCTGCCCGGCCAGCAGAAGCTATGCCAGAAGCACACCGCAAAGCGCAGATGGTCCTCCATCCGCTTGCCCATGACGACCCGATCCTTGTCGTACCACCGATAGGCGAGATCATTGTCACTGTCCGGCCCTTCATAGCGGACGGTGGAAAATTCTGCGAAATAGTCGGCGGACACGGGCGTCTCCTTCAGAGGGTCTTGAGCGCCGGATAGGCGGCGCGAAAACGGGCAAGGCCGGGCATCAACCTGTCGGCGAGCGCGGCATCGGGTTCGATGATATGGGCAATGGGCGGGGGTGTGCAGGCTTCCTCGGCACTGGTGCCGGTCGCGGCCATCATCGCCAGTTTGGCAGCGCCGAGCGCCGGGCCAACCTCGCCACCCTCCAGATAGGCAAGCCGGACGTCGAGGGCCGCAGCCAATATCCTGCCCCAGTAACGGGAGCGCGCGCCGCCGCCGATCACGGATAATTGCTCGACAGTCGTGCCAGCCTCCCGCAGCGCCGCCAAGCCGTCCGCATGCGAGAAGGCGACGCCCTCCAGCACGGCGGCGGCGATGCGGCCGGGGTCGGTTTCATTGTCGATGCCGAGCAGGGCACCGCGAATATGCGCGTCGTTGTGCGGCGTCCGTTCGCCCGACAGATAGGGCAGGAACAGTTCCGGCCCGGTGCCCGCGCCCGCTGCCTCCGCCAAGGCAAGAAACTCGGCCGGGCCGCCGGTGCCGGTCGCCCGCACCCCCCAGTCGATGCAGGACGCCGCCGACAGGTGGACGCTCATCTGGTGCCACATGGCCGGGAGGCAGTGGCAAAAGGCGTGGACAGCCCGCTGCGGGTTCGGACGAAAATCGCGCGTTGCGACAAAGATGACGCCGGAGGTGCCGAGCGACAGCAGCGCGTCGCCGTCCCGCACGACGCCGACACCAGCGGCGCCGGCGGCATTGTCGCCGCCGCCCGCCGCGACGGGGACTGCATTCATACCCCATCGAGCGGCGATGTCGGCGCGCAACGTGCCCGTGATCTGGCTGCCTTCGAACAGGCGCGGCATCTGGTCGCGGGTCAAGCCGGTCGCGTCCAGCATGACATCGCTCCAGTCCCGGGCCGCGACGTCGAGCCAAAGTGTGCCGGCGCTGTCCGACATGTCGGACGCCTTGTCCCCCGTCATCCAGAGGCGGACATAATCCTTTGGCAACAGGACCGTGCGGGTCCTCTCGAATAGCTCAGGTTCGTTATCGCGTACCCACGCGAGCTTGGGCGCTGTGAAACCCGGCATGGCGAGATTGCCGGTAATGGTGCGCGATTGCGGCACGCGTCGCTCCAGCGTAGCGCAATCGGCGAAGCTGCGGCCATCGTTCCAGAGAATCGCCGGACGCAAGGGCCTGTCGTGTTCGTCGAGCAGGGTCGCGCCGTGCATCTGCCCGGCAAGGCCGATGCCCCGCACTTTCGCACGCAGGTCGGCAGGGATGACCATGATCGCCGCCTCGGCGGCGTCGCACCAGTCATCCGGCGCCTGTTCCGACCAGAGCGGCCGCGGCCGCGAGACGGTGAGCGACGCGTTGCCCTGCGCCAGCAGGTTGCCAGCCTCAGACACCAGCACCGCCTTGATGCCCGAAGTGCCTACGTCGATGCCCAGATACATTGATCGCCACCCTCTCGCTTGCACTAAAGGTAGCGCTACCATGGGGTGATGGGCAAGGGGGTTGCTCATCCGTCTTCTTCGAAATAGGCCGGACGGGTGATGGTGGATGGAAAAAGCTTACGGCGTAGGCGGGCGGGGCCGACGATTGGGGACGTCGCGTCGGCGGCGGGGGTTTCGCCGATGACCGTGTCGCGGGTCATCAACCGGGACGAGCGCGTCCTGCCTGACACGCGCGCCAAGGTGACGCGCGCCATTTCCGCGCTGGGCTATGTCCCCAACATGGCGGCTCGCAACCTGGCAGGCGCGCGGCATTGCCGGATCATGCTGCTCCATAGCAATCCCAGCTCCGCTTATCTCAGCGAGTTTCTGCTCGGTAGTCTGGCATCCGCACGGGAAAGCGGGGCCGAACTGGTCGTCGAGCAGCATGACCCGGGCGAAGATGCCGCCGCCTTGCGCCTGCGGCTCGCGGCGCACCGGATCGATGGCGTGCTGCTGCCGCCCCCTCTGTCCGACGACAGAGCGCTGATCGCGGCGCTGTGCAGGGATAAATTCGCGGTTGCTCAGGTAGGCTCCGGACGGCCCGACCCTGCCGCCCATGCGGTCTCCATCGACGATGATGATGCGGCTTACGGCATGACGGCGCATCTCCTCGCCCATGGTCACCGTCGCATCGGGTTCATCACCGGTCCGCCGGACCAGACCGTCAGCACGTTGCGGCTGCAAGGCTATCGGCGCGCCATGGGCGCGGCGGAACTGGACGTTGACCCCGCGTTGATCGTGCCGGGCGACTTCACCTATCAGTCAGGCTTGCAGGCAGCGAAGGCCCTCATCACCTTGCCCGCACGCCCGACGGCGATTTTTGCCGCGAACGACGACATGGCCGCCGCCGCCGTCGGCTTTGCCCATCGCAGCGGTTTTCATGTGCCCGATGATCTCACCATATGCGGATTTGACGATACGCGCATTGCCACGACGATCTGGCCGGAACTCACGACTATTCGCCAGCCGATTTCAGACATGGCCCGGCTTGCCACGGATATTCTCGCCCGGTCCATTCGCCTGCGCCCTGACAGCAGCGATGAGCAACCGGATCATCTGCAACTTGGCTTCACACTGATCCAGCGTCAGTCCGATGGTCCGCCGCCAACGAAAACTTGACGGAAATCCTAATCTTGACATGGTAGCGCTCCCATAGGAGGGCTATTATGGATGCTACGGTGCGGCAGGGATTCAACCTTGCCCTGATAGGTCGGATCGTGGCGGTCGCTACGATCGGCGGCTTCATGTTTGGCTATGATTCCGGTGCGATCAACGGCACGCAGGACGGGCTGCGGCATGCTTTCGCTCTCGACGAAGCGCAACTGGGCCTGACCGTCAGCGCCTTGTTGCCCGGCTGCGCGCTCGGCGCATTTCTGGCGGGACGGTTCGCCGACCTGTGGGGGCGGCGAACCGTCATGATGGCCGCGGCTATACTCTTCATCATCAGCGCTCTCGCCTCGGGTGCAGCAACGTCGGCAATCATGCTGGCCTTTGCGCGCTTCTTCGCGGGCATGGCGGTCGGTGCGGCGAGCGTATTGTCGCCCGCCTATATCAGCGAAGTGACGCCTGCCCATGTGCGCGGGCGGCTGTCCAGCATGCAGCAGGTGATGATCATCGGCGGCCTGACCGGCGCCTTTCTCGCCAACTATTATCTGGCGAAGATGGCGGGCTCCTCGCTCGGCATCATATGGGGCGATCAGCCGGCGTGGCGCTGGATGTTCTGGGTACAGGCGCTGCCGGCGCTGCTGTTTTTCTTCGCCTTGCTCGGCATTCCGGAAAGCCCGCGCTTCCTGGTGGCGCGGGGGCGCAAGGCCGACGCGCTTCAGGTTCTCACCCGCTTGCTAGGACCGGAAGCGGGTGCCGCCAAACTGGCGGAAATCGACGCGTCCATATCCCATGATCACCGACCGAGCCTGGCGGACATCCGCAAGCCCGAAGGTGGCGGCTGGCGTCCGATTGTGTGGGTCGGCATAGGTCTTGCGATATTTCAGCAGCTCGCCGGCATCAATGTCGTCTTCTACTATGGCGCGGTGCTGTGGCAGGCGGTCGGTTTTACAGAGGCGGACGCGCTCAAGATCAATATCCTGTCCGGCGTCGTCTCCATCCTTGCCTGCATCGTGTCGATCCTGCTCGTCGACCGCCTGGGCCGTCGCCCGCTGCTGCTGATCGGATCGGCGGGAATGGCCGTCTCGCTCGGCATCCTCACCTGGTGCTTCGGACAGGCGCAGATGATCGACGGCGCATTGCGCCTGCCCGGCCAGCTCGGCTTCATCGCGCTCGTCGCGGCCAATCTGTTCGTGATCTTCTTCAATCTCAGCTGGGGTCCCGTCATGTGGGTCATGCTGGGCGAGATGTTCCCCAACCAGATGCGCGGGTCCGCACTGGCCGTCGCGGGCGCTGCACAATGGCTGGCGAATTTCCTCGTCAGTTCCTCCTTCCCATGGCTGGCCAAGCATCTGGGCCTGTCGGCGACATATGGCCTTTACACCGCCTGCGCCCTGCTATCGCTGGTTTTCGTGGCGATGAACGTTCGCGAAACCAAGGGGATCGAGCTGGAAGCTATGGAAGGCTGACGGTCGGCGCTCCGTGGCGCATCTCACCAGCGTTCACGCGCCAGCATCGGCACGTCGGTGACATTGCGATCCTGATCCTTATCTCCCTCGTGGTCAGTTCGCGGGCCATATCGTGCGGCAGGAATGAACCGTAGATCGCGTTGATGAGGAGCATGGAGCGAATGGGATTGTGCAGTGACTGCTGCCGACACTCCTGTGGTTCCGATCTGCCGGTCATGGGACGGGACATTGCCAGCCTGGGCGGGCATATAGCTCACGCCTTCACTTTTACAGCGGAAGGCTTCTCGCTAACTGATCGGCAGTTTCTGTTTGAAGCGGACGTTTGTGTTGCTGATCGGAGCGACCGGGTCTGGTCGGGTGCCGCCGGAAGCGGAACGCCGCTTCGTGGGACAAAGCTGCCATTTGGAATGGCTATTGAGAACGACCGCTTTTGCGTGGCGGTCGTTCATGGCCGTTTTGCGTGGGAATTTTAAATCGATCAATTCCCACGCTGCCGGGTCAATGGCGAAAGGTGAAGGAGAAGGCCACGGAGCGAGCGCGCTGGAGAACGGCGTAGGACAGCCCTGGCGACGTCCCGACGGCCGAGGCGGCGCTCGATTTCACCGGCTCGTTCGAGAGATTCTTGCCGATGACGGCAAATTCCCAGCTTTTGTCTTCAGGCCCGACGCCGATGCGCAGATCGGCAAGCGCGTAGGTTTCCTGATGCACCAGCGGATCGTTCGTCGGCGCCAGGAAATAGCCGGTCGATACGAAGAGGTTGGGTTCGAAGCTGAGCTGTAACCGGTTACCCACAGGCCGGGTCAGCGTGAAGCCGAAATTGCCCGAGAATTTGGGCGCGAACGGCGTGGGCTGACCAGAGAGATCCTGCACACAGCGCGATCCCTGGACGACGATCTGCGCCTGGGTGCAGGCGGCGTTCGGATAGTCCTTGAACTTCGAGATGATGTAGCTGCCCGCAACGTTGATGGTCATGAAGTCGGCGGCGCGGAAATTGCCAGTGAATTCTATGCCTTTGGAGACCGACGAGGCTGCATTGCCGACCGTCGTGATCAGCGCGCCGGTCGGCCCGATCAGCGAGATCGCCTGCTGCAGGTTCTTGAAGTCCGAATAGAAAGCATCCAGCGTGAAGAACAGCCGCCGGTCGAGGATCGAGCCCTTGAGGCCGACCTCATAGGCATCAACATTCTCGGAATCGAACTGTGCAGGCTGGTTGGAGTCGCTATAGCCGCCTGCCTTGAACCCCTTGGTATAGGCGCCATAGAGCGATACGGTCGGAGTGACCTTGTAGGTTGCCGTCACCGCCGGCATCAGCTTGTTGTAGGTCGTGTCGGAATCGGTGAAACCCGCGTTGCTCAGACCTCCGAAAGTGAAGAGCTTTGCCTGGGTCGCCGCATCGACCTCGGTGAACCCGTCGGGACTGGCGATCGGTGAGCCGATGCCCGCCCGCGCGCGGCGGCTCGCCTCCTTCTTGACGCTGGTGTAGCGCAGGCCACCTGCCAGCTTGAAGCCATCGAACAGTTCAGCCGTGACCTGCCCGAAGGCGGACCGGGTCTGATCGGTCTGCCAAAGTGTGCGATTGGTCCCGATCGGTGTTGTCGCCGAAGTGACAGGCGCGCCCGCCGCCCCTGCGGCACTCGAGTTGAACAGCGAGGCATAGCTGTCGCTGAACAGCTTGCCGTGGGAATAATAGGCGCCCGCGACGAACTGGATCGGCCCGTCGAGCCGGGATTCGACACGCACTTCCTGCGTGAAGAGCTTGTAGGTCTCCATCTGGCGGAAGGGCTGGTAGAAATAGCCTGCAACCCCTGTCACCGGCAGCGGGCTCGCCTGGATGAAGGTGTCGGTGTCGGACTTGCTGTAGCTGGTCAAGGAGATCAGCGAGACCGGCCCCAGATCGAGCCTGTTGTTCCATGCGCCTTCGTAGAAATCGAGGCGGAAGCTCGAGGGCCCAACATCTGCATTGAAGTCGAGCTGATTGTCGATATTCGCGCCCCTCAGCGCGATATAGGCGGCGCAGGGGCCGCGCGCCGCGGGGTAACCCGATCGGGGCGGGCAGCCTTCGATCTCCGCATTCAACGTGCTGCGGTCGCGGTTGCGCGCATGATCGAAGCGTAGATCCGAGGTGAAATTCGCGCTCGGTTCCCAGCGCAGGGACACACGGCCGACAAAGTCGCGCATGTGGGGTCCGTCATTGTCGAGATAATTATTGTAAATATACCCGTCCATGCCGGAAAACTGACCGGCGACCCGGGCGGAGAGCGTATCGGTGATCGGTCCGGTAACGCCGGCCTCGGCAATATACTGGCCGTCCGACGGCGAATAGAGCAACTGGCCATTATAGCCGAAGTCGCGCGAGGGCTTCCTGCTCGTGATGTTGACCGCGCCGGCTATGGTGTTGTTGCCAAAGAAGGTGGTCTGCGGCCCGTTCAGTACCTCGACGCGCTCGACATCGAACAGGCCGGCTTGGATCGTGCGTGACCTGGGGCGATAGACGCCGTCGACGAACACGCCGACTGACTGCTCGAACCCGGCATTGAGGCCCGAGCCGACACCACGGATGCGGATGTTGTTCGACTGCACACCGGTGCCGATCTGGACCGAAGGCAGACGGGTTGAGAGCCCGGCGAGGTCGGTAAAACCCGCCTTCTGGATCGACTCGCCACTGGTTACGGCCACGGACACCGGCACATCCTGCAGACGTTGTTCGCGTCTTTGCGCGGTGACCACGATGTCTCCGGCGGCGGTCTCGTCGGCTGGCGGCATCACAGCTGCGGGCGGGGCAGGATCGGTGGCCGTGTCTGCCTGGTCCGCGGTCGGAGCAGTTGCCTCCGCCAGCGCGGCTGGCGTCCAGAGGGCTGCGGCCGAAGCAAAGAGCATGAGCTTGATGTGAGGCATGTTCATAATTTCCCTCCCGGGCATTTTTGCTTGACGTTGTGCTGGATATTTTCCGGTCATGATTGATGGATGGACCCGAAGTGCTCAGACCGGTCGGATCAGGGCGACAATTCCTCGAGAGTTTTGCCGGCCGTCTCCGGCCCCCAACGCCAGCAGATGAGGCCGGTCACCGCAGTGACGACAGCAAAGGCAAGGAACACCGGCACGATCGATCCGGCCGCAGCGATCAGGCCGATCACCCATGGGCCGGCGACCGATCCGGCGCGCAGCCACGCCGAACCCAGACCCGCCCCAAGCGACCGCAGCCGGGTCGGGTAAAGCTCCCCTGAATAGAGGTAGAGCGAGTAAGTGACCGTCTGGAGCGCCGAATAGGCAAGGGTGGCCAGGACGAACACCATGAGCGCGTTAGTGGCGCCCAGAGCATAGAGACCGGCGAGCGGCAGCGCGGCGAACAGGAATGCGCCCGTATACCAGCGCTTGCGCCCGACACGGTCAATGGTGAGCGCGCAGACGAACGAGGCGACCAGCGCCACGCCGGTCATCGCGAACCCATAGCCGATCGCCTGATCGAGCGGCAGACCGAACACATTCTTGTAAAGGGTGGGCAGCCAGGTCACGAGGCCGTTGTTGATGAGATAGGCGCCGAACCAGAGCGCCCAGAGAAGCAGCGTGCGGGGTCCATATAAGGAACCGAACAGCTCGGCCCAGGATCCTGCCTTCTTCTCGGCGACAGCCAGAGACAAGGTGGGAGCAGGCTCGGCAAGAATAGCGCCGTGCCGGGTCGCGCTGGCTTCCAGCTTCGCGATCACCCTGTCCGCCTTGTCGAACTTGCCGCGGCTGATCAGCCAGCGCGGGCTTTCCGAGAGGAAGAATCGCAGGGGAATGACGAGGAGCACCGGCACCAGGCCGACGACGAACATCGCCTGCCAGCCGAGCCTTGGCACCAGCATATAGCCGATCGCGCCAGCGGCCACGAGGCCCACAAGAAAGAGCAATTCGTAGAGAAGAAAGAAACGACCGCGCTTCCTCGCGCCCGAAAGTTCGTTGATATAGGCGCTCGCAACCGGCACTTCGCCGCCGGTGCCGATCCCCTGGAGAAAGCGGAATAGCATCAGCGAAGACGCGCTCCAGCTGAAGATGCAGGCGGCGCTCATCGCCGCGAAGATCGCTATCGCGATGGCGAGGACAGGAAGGCGGCCGATCCGCTCGGCGAGCCAGCCGAAGAAGACCGCGCCGACAAGCTGCCCGATATAGCCTGATGATATGATCGCCGCCGTCGTCGCGGGGGTCAGATTCCACTGCTGCGCCAGGATCGGCATGGCATAGGCGATCGCGAGCGTCGTATAGCCGTCGAAGAAGGTCGCCATGCCGACACAACCGCGCGCCCACAGAACCGGCCGTGTGACCGGGAGCCGTTCGAGTCGCGCGATCAGGTGAGCACTCATCACATCGACATTTGGTCCGGTAGATGGTGCGTCAAGGACGGCGGCTGGTCCGTGCATGGACTTCCTCTCTCAGGTTTCGCGTCGATGGCGGTTCAGACCGCTCTAGCGATTTGTGGGTTCGAGGGAGACCGTTACTCAGCAGCAACGGTTGGATGTCCGGAGGCGACGGTCTTTCCGCCGCCCCCGGACAGGCGTCAGATGATGCCGGCCTCCTTAAGCGC
>Ga0065707_10082434_pt1 | contig 15189 bp, 12 predicted proteins | sample SwiRhicommuniRL3_FD_59094 | JGI IMG/M metagenome (GOLD analysis project Ga0065707, IMG submission 59094) | Switchgrass rhizosphere bacterial communities from Rose Lake, Michigan, USA - RL3 v2 (version 2) | ecosystem: Host-associated > Plants > Roots > Rhizosphere > Soil | place: East Lansing...
GCATCGACCATATTCTTCTTTCCGCGGAGCTGGCGAAATCTTGTAAAAGCTGTTCCATCGATCGCGTCCCGCGCACGCACGAGCGTCCTTCCGACCACGCGCCGGTGATCGTGGAGATTTAGGGATCGGAACGTTGGCCGCAAAGAACGCAAAGGCCGCAAAAAAATGACTGACAAAGACATTAATCTCCTGTGCGATCGAGTGAGGCAGATTGCGTATGATATTCATGTCTATCTCGGGCATGGGCATTTGGAAAAAGTGTACGAAATGGCGTTGGCTCATAGGTTGCGCAAGGTTAATATTGCCGTCGAGCAACAACATCCTCTTAACGTTTACGATGAGGACGGTACTTTACTGGGAGCGTATTACGCGGACCTTTTGATTGAACACGTACTGATTGTTGAAATCAAAGCGGGACGGGTCTTCGCACTCGAACACGAAGCCCAAATCCTCGGATATCTACGTTCCGCGAAACTTGAACATGGGTTGCTGATCAATTTTGGTTCGCAAAAGTTCGAGATTCGCAAGTTCGCCTGGTCGCAAATGGTGACTCGCCGACCGCTAGCCAAACGATGGCAGAACCGCTGAAGTTTTATTCTTATACTTTGCGTGTTTTGCGTTCTTTGCGGCCATTCCTTCTCTTATTCGAAGTTATACATCTTGACGCAGTTGTCCCAGAGATATTTTCGTTTGATCCCGTCGGGGAAGGGCAATTTCAGAAACGTGTCGATGGCGTGGGGGTACTTCACGTCCAGGTGCGGGTAGTCGGTCGAAAAGACCATGTTGTCCTCCAGCCCGTATTCCGGGATGTGTTTTGCGGTGATCTCGTCGCATTCCACCGCGCCGTAGCACTGTCTTTGGAAATACTCGAGCGGCGTGAGCGTTAAATAGGGATATTCCGCCCTGCCCGTGGTGTCGGCGTATTCGCCCATGCGCCAGAGCAACCAGGGCGCCCACGAGCAATTCCCTTCCAGGAAGGCCACCTTCAGCTTAGGAAAACGTTCCATCACGCCGCCAAAAATCATATCGCCGCAGGCGAGCATGTTGGCGAAAGGGAAGCCAAAAGTATTGAACATCGAGAACGTCGAACAGATGTGGAAAAATGCCGGCTGCGGCAGGTAGACTCGGCCCGCTTCGTGAAAGCCCACCGGCAGATTCTGTTTCTCGCATTCCGCCCAGAGCGGATCGTAGTATGGGTCGCTCCACTTTTTATTGTTGACGTGATTGGGCCGGAGGAAGATGCCGCGGAAACCGTATTCTTTCACGGTCCGGCGAATCTCTTCGATGGATCCGCTGATGTCGTGGGGCGCCACCATGGTGACGCCGTACATTCGTTTTGGATCCGTGTCGGCGAAATCATGCAGCCAGTCGTTGTAAGCGCGCGCGATGGCGGTGGCGAAGTCGGGGTCGAGGCCGTCCATGCCCAAGACCGTCAGCCCGCGAGTCGGAAATAGGACCGCCACATCCAATCCTTCCTGATCCATCGCCTGGATTTGCGAGACGCCGTCAAAGTTTCGTTTGCCGGCGTCGCCGTATTTCTCTTCGAAGAAGTCTTGACGATATTTGGCCAGGGCGGGATTCTCCGGTTGCCGGGGAATGGGCATGATCTTGCCCTCCAGCTCGATTCCCAAATCGCGGAAGGAGCGGTTGAGCCCCTTCGGCGCGCGGGCCAAATAATTCTTATCGATGTAGCGTTGCCACAAATCCGCCGGCTCGAAAACATGCATGTCGGAGTCCATCGCTTTGAATCCGTTTTTGGCCATTGTCGCGCTCCTACTTTTGATTGGAATAGAACTATTTTGCCTGCGATAGAAATTGTAGGTTGTCTCTGACCGTTTGTGAAATCGCCAGCACGTCGGTGACGATGCGCTCGGCTTCTTCGCCGGAAACGTAAGTAATATCCAACTTGAATTTGTTCGCTTGCGCTTGGAATTCCGGATCGGCAAGTGTGGCCTTGAAGGCGCGGCGGAGAATCTCCAATCGTTCCGATGGCGTGCCCGGTGCCACGGTTAAGGGCCGCTGGTATTCCATCTGCGACATGTACGCTCTATAGGTTGCGATATTGACATCACTGCCGAGCACGTCGGTAAACAGCGGAATATTTTTCACTTCCGCATCGCTCAACCGCGAGTGGATAAGCAGCGGCAGAAGGCGATCGTCGCCTTTGGCATCAACCATGTCGCGTCGCGTCGCGACCACCGATTCCCAGTTGGTAAAATCGCCATCGACTTCGCGGCGCTGCATGGCCAATCGCACCTGAGCAGTGCCTTGATAGCCGGAGACAACATTGAACTTGCTGCCGAGCATCTTGTTCAGCATCAGCGGCAAATCGATGCTGTGCGAGCCCGGCGCAGTGCCGCCGACTTTGATGGTTTTTCCGGACTTCATCATCTCGTCAAAACTCTTTACGCCGGAAAAAGCCATGATGACGAACACCGGAACGCCTTTGCTCGGCGCGCCGATCCAACCGAACTTGCGTGCATCGAACCGGATATTGCGATCGCCAAGCGCCTGATTCAAGACGAATGCGCTGTTCCAGTTGGCGATGGTCAAGCCGTCCGGCTTTGCATTGTTGTAGAGATAATTGGCTGCGACCAAACTGCCCGCGCCGGTCATGTTTTCCACCAAGGCAGACGGATTTCCCGGGATGTGCTTGCCGATGTGCCGCGCTATGGTCCTCGTGTATGTGTCGTAGCCGCCGCCGGCGCCCTGACCGACTATGAAACGAAGGGTCTTGTCTTTGTAGAAATCCTGAGCGAGGGCCGGGTGGTCATCCGGGAGGGACAAGCTTATCGCCAACAGCATTGCAATGAATGCGACGGTATGTGACAGCTCAATCTTTGACGCGAACCGTCCAGATTTCACAATTCCTCCGTAAATGGATCCGGTTCTCATTCCGTCGGGACTCCAGCCCATTTGTGGTTCCAGCTGGAATGAGGTGTAATGTCCGTGCAACGGAGAGTAGCCGATGAGGTGCTGTTATTTCAACGTTAGCGCGGCTATAGGGACCGTTTGCAATCCGAGCGGATGGACTCTCTTTCTGGTATCCCACATGATTCTTCTAGAATCGTCCAATACTGGACAGACAGATTCTCCCTCGTGCTCTATGCTTTTTATGTTTAGTGCCAAGATGATGCAGAACTCAACAGGAGGTTTCGTATGGCAGCCATTGCACCGGTTTTTGTAATGTTCTTGATATTGGTTGTTATCTTCAAGCTAGCTAAATGGAGCGCTTACCGACGTAAGTAAAGCGTAATTGTCCGGGCTGGCGCCATTTGTATAAATTGGCGAGGGCTCAAACGATGTCGCCTGGCATTAGAGCAACGCCGAAATGCGGCAGGCCTGGCTCATCATGGTTCGATCATATCGAACTCGAAAGGCGAATGCATGCAACGATACAACAATCATCCGATTTACGGCATCGGAATTCGTGGGCTCGAGAACAAATGGAACTGCAGGGGCTTGATATTTGACAGCGAAGATCAAGTGACGGAGATCCAAAGATTGGAGTGTCCCGAATTAACGTTTGTGACCAAGCGAAAGGCCGAAGACTACGGGCTCGAACTCTGTAAAAAATGGATTAACGAGCAAAGCATCGAATCAAGCAGCCGCAAAGACTCGACGTCGGCGAAAGCCGGGGCGGTAGCGCTCTAGTTTACGAAACCCCAAATTTCGAGTAGATGTTGCCGGTTTGGATTTGGCCCGCTTTACGGGACGTAGCTTTCGAGAGCGGAGAAAACCGATACGTCCAGTTTTTAACCCGTTTGCCCTTCAATAAGACACACCACCAGGCTAAGCGCTCCATCCCGTACTCCGGACAGCAGAATTAATCGTTTCGCCCTTTTAGACAAAGGCAGCTTTCCCACCGCGACCCGTTACAACATATGGGTAAATAGTCAGTTGACAGAGAATCCGTTTTGGCGCTAGCTACTTGGGTGCGGGACTACGTCGGTCGAGCAGCAAGGAGGCCAGGGTGAACAAACGAATTCAGATAGTTGTTGTGAGCTTAATCCTGATCACGGCTTTGCCTAATTTGGCGATGGCAAGGGATCGGTTGGCGCACGGGTATTCGAGCGCGAGCGGGGTATTTGCCGGGCTCTGGGTAGCGCAAGAGGCAAAGATCTTTGAAAAATATGACATCGATTCACATCTCGTCCTGATCGCATCGGGATCGCTGATGGTTCAGGCGATGTTGGGGGGAGAGCTTCCCATCGCCGGCGCGGCCGGAAGCGCTGCCGTCGATGCCAGCTTGGGCGGGGCGGACATCGTCATGTTCGGGTCGATGGTCAAAGTACCGGCTTTTTACATTATGGCTCTGCCGGAAATCAAAACGGTCGATGACTTGCGTGGGAAGACGGTTGGAGTCACTCGTTTTGGTTCATCCACTGATTTCACCATGCGCTATGTATTGCGCAAACAAGGACTTGAACCCGGAAAGGACGTGACGATCATACAAACCGGCGATCTATTCGCGGCTGCCGCGATGTTGCGCACTCGCGCCATCGTTGCGGCTCCGTTCTCCAGTCCGACCAACCTCAGGGCTGAAGAGGCCGGCGCGCGCGTATTGATGAATATGGGGAAGGCTGGAGTTTACTTTCCCCACGATGCTTTTATGGCCCGCCGTTCGTTTATCAACGCGAATACCGATCTGGTGCGGCGGTTTCTCAAAGCCTATGCCGAGGCCGTGCACCGTCTCTTTACGGACAAGGAGCTCAGCAAGCGCGCGATCGCCAAATACGCCCGCGCCAACGATACGAAAACGCTCGATACCGTTTACCAGTACGCCTTGGATTATGTGGACAAGGTTCCTTACAACACGCGCGAAGGCATCCAGGAGGTTCTGAACCAAGCCGCGGCACGGAACCCTAAGGCCAGGGACGCGAAGCCCGAAGCTTTTTACGACGATCGTTACGTGAAGGAGTTAGACGACCAGGGGTTCTACAAACAACTCTGGAAATGAAGGTCCGATGATTGGGGCGTAAACTCCCGGAGGTGTCCTATGCGACGATTCACTGTGCTTGTTTGCGCAGCCGTGCTCGCGTCATTCTTCGTGGTGACCGGGCAACATCCGGTTTCGGCCGAGACGCGTATCTCCATCGGCGTCACCGAAACCATGGAAACGTTCAATCCCTACGGCGACAGCGTTTCTCTCATGTACAGCATCTGGTGTCAGGTGCTCGGCTGCCTCGGCACTTACGATTTCGACAAGAACCAGCCGGTTGGCTTGCTGGTGGAGCGCTGGGAAGTCAAGGATCCCAAGACTTGGCTGTTCCATTTGCGTCGCGACATCAAGTTTCACAACGGCATCCCTCTCACAGCGGAGGACGTCGTCCACTCGATCAATCGCATTCGCACCGACCCGCTGAGCAAACAGCGCCAGAATATTTCAGCCATTGCCAGCGAATCGGCCGTCGATAAACACACGGTGCGCATCGTCACCAAGGAGCCGACGGCGCCGCTGCTCGACTATCTTTTCGACCGGATCATGATCACGAGCAAAGTAATCTACGACAAATATGGTCCCGATGTCGCGGACAGGCAGTATCCGATCGGCGCCGGTCCCTACAAATTTCGCGAGCTGATTCCGGGACAGCGCCTGGTGATCGGCAAAGACCCGACGCATCCGATGTGGAAACAGTACAAGCAAGCGCCGGACGAAATTGTTTTTCGCATCATGCGCGAGCCCGAGCAGCGGGTGACGGCACTGCTCAATAATGAAATTCAGATCGCCCAGTTTGTCCCCCCGCATCTGCGCGAGCGGGTACAACAAAGCCCGCGGCACAAGATCGTCAAGTTCCACACCGCGGAAATCATGTTTCTAGCGATGATGCCCAAGGTCAAACCGTGGGATAACAAGCTGGTTCGTCAAGCTGTCGGTTACGCCATCGATCGCGACACGATCATCAAGACACTGCTTAGAGGAGAAGCGTCGCGTCTCGACGGTCCCATCGGCGAAGGACAGTATGGTTTCGACCCAAACCTGCAACCGAAGTATACGTACAACCCTGAGAAGGCGCGCGAGCTGCTCAAACAAGCCGGATACCCCAACGGCGTCGACGTCGAGCTTTCGACGCCCGTAGGGCGTTACACGCTGGACAAACAAGTCAGCGAGGCGATGGTGCCGATGTTGACCGCCGCCGGCATCCGTACCAAGTTGCAAACGCCTGAGTGGGCGACCCTTTGGGCCAACGTGCAGGTCGGCAAGGTGCCGTTTTACTATATGGGCCGAGGCGGGGTCGTCGACCCGAGCGCGGCGCTCTCGCAGTATTTCGAGACCGGCGGCTCGCCGCGGATTGGCTATTCCAATCCGAAGGTCGACGAATTGCTGTCCGCGGAACGGCAGGCTTTCGATCCCGTCAAACGCAGGAAACTGCTCAGTCAGGCCATGAGTCTTATCACCGATGAGGCGCCAGCCCAGTTTATGTGGCGCCACCAATTGCTGTTCGGCATGGCGAAGAACGTCGATTACCGGCCGCTGCCGAGCGAGCGGATCTATGGCTGGAACATAAAGGTGCGGTAAGGCCGACCAATTGGGGTGATGGAGTAGTGGAGTGTTGGAGTGATGGGGTTCCGAGCGTAGGACGCCGAGATCGCCGCACTCGACTACCACGGTCCCACCGTTTTGATTCTCGATATTAATAGGGTGGATGGCTCGTACCGCGTTGGCGGTACGGTCGCCTTCATGTTTGAATCGGGCTATAATTGTACTTCGACTTCGGCCATAGGCGCCGAAGTTTCTATTTGATTAAGAGGAGCCTCTGAATGGCAACGCAACGAGTGGGGTACGCCCTAGGATACGGCAAATTTACCAATGTAAGAGAGATGGCGGACGTAATGAAACAGGCCGAAGAGCGCGGCTTCCAGATGGCGTTTTTTTCCGAGACGATCGAACTCATGCGCGACTCTGTGAGCTCTTTGGCGGCGATTGGCCTCGCCACGAAGAACATGGTTCTGGGCACGACACAGATCGTGCGCCTGCGCGGCCCCGTGGTCATGGCGCAGGCATTGGCGACATTGGATGAATTAACCGGCGGGCGCATGACGTGCGCTCCGGGGGCCTGCACGAAAAGCCATGCGCGCGTGCACGCGTTGCCGCAGGATGTCGGTGCCACGCCGACCGAGGTGCTGCGCGAATATATCGAGTCGATGCGGTTGCTTTTTACCGGCGATAAGGTTTCCTATCACGGCAAGTTCATCAACTTCGAGAATGTCGGTCTCGGCTGGAAGCCGTTTCGCAAGAATATTCCCTTCTACGTGCCCGCCACGGCGACGGTCGGTTTGAAACTCGCGGGGGCGGTGGGCGACGGAGTGGTGCTTAACGCAGTTTGCTCGCCCGAATACACGGTCAATGCGCTGAAGATTATCAAAGATTCGGCGCAGCAGGCGGGACGGGATTTTTCCAAGTTTGAAGTGGCGCAGATCATCAACTGCTCGATCGAGGACGATCACAAAAAAGCGCTCGATGCCGTGCGCTGGGAAGTGGCGACCAAACTCGACCCGGTGCAAATATCTTTCATCGCCGGGCCGAAGATGCGCGTGGGCGAGCCGTATATCCGCAAAGAAGATATTCCGCTGTTCGAAAAAGCGCACGCCGCGGGAGGCATGGAGGGTTTGATTAAAGCGATCCCCGACTCTTATGTCGAAGGCATGACCGCAAGCGGCACGCCGGACGAGGTCAAGAAACGGGTGCAGCAATATCGCGACGCAGGCGTCAAAATCCCTCTGCTCCGACCCGCTGCCGCACACCAGACTCAGAGGCTGCTGGATTTATTCGCGCAATAGATAATTTGTTCAAGGTTCCAGGTTCAAACGTTCAAATTTCTGATTCGGATGGGGTGATCGGGGGCGGGGACATTGAACCTGAAACTTTGAACCCTTGCACTCACTTTTTATGTACCGGGTTGGTATCGACATCGGCGGCACGTTCACTGACATGCTTTTGGTCGGTGATGACGGCAGCGCCGTGATTGGCAAGACGCTCACCACGCCCGGCGATCCTAGCCTGGCGGTGGAGGAAGCGCTGGGGCCTGTTTTGGAAAGCGGCGCAGTGAAAACCGGCGACCGCGGCACCCTGATCCACGGTACGACGCTCGTGACCAATGCATTAATTGAGCGTAAAGGCGCGCTGACGGCGCTTCTCACTACGTCAGGATTTCGCGACGCGGTGGAGATCGGCCGCGAACACCGTTATGAGCTTTACGACCTAAATCTCGACCTGCCGAAGCCGCTCGTGCCGCGCCACCTGCGTTTCGACGTTCCGGAGCGAGTGGCCGCCGATGGCGTCGTCCTCGAAGCATTAGACGAGACTTTTGTCCGGCGCCTGGTGAGCGAATTGCGCGACAAGGGCATCAAGGCCATCGGCGTTTGCTATCTCAACAGTTTTCGCAATCCGGCGCATGAAAAACGGACCGCGGAAATCATCGCCGACGTGGCGCCCGAGATCCGCGTGTCGCTCAGCTCCGAGGTCGTCGCCGAAATTCGCGAGTTTCAACGCACGAGCACGACACTCGCCAACGTGTACGTTCAGGAACGGGTCGCGGATTATCTTGGCCAACTGCAATCGCGCCTGGATAAAATCGGTTTTGCTGGCAGTTTCTTTGTCATGCTGTCGAGCGGCGGCATAGCCACCCGTGAAACCGCTTCGCGTTTTCCAGTTCGTTTGCTCGAGTCTGGTCCGGCGGCCGGGGCATTGGCAGCCGCTCAGGCTGGGATGCTTTCCGGTCATCGCGATCTGTTGTCCTTCGACATGGGCGGCACGACCGCCAAGCTCTGCGTGATCGACGACGGCCAGCCGCTCAAGACCCACGAGTTTGAAGTCGATCGCGTCTATCGTTTTCGCAAAGGCAGCGGCCTGCCGGTGCGCATTCCCGTCATCGACATGATCGAGATCGGCGCCGGCGGCGGCAGCATCGCCCGCGTCGATTCCCTCGGGCTCCTGAAAGTCGGGCCGGAAAGTTCCGGCGCGGACCCCGGACCGGCGTGTTATCGGCACGGCGGCACGGAGCCGACGGTGACCGACGCCGACCTCGTGCTCGGCTATCTCGATCCGAATTATTTTCTCGGCGGCAAAATGCAGCTCGATCTCGATGGCGCTCGCAAAGCGCTGGGCCGTCTCGGAGGCAAACTCGGAATGGACGCCGAGCAAGTTGCCTGGGGCATTCATCAGATCGTCAACGAAAACATGGCCAACGCGGCGCGCGCCCATCTGGGCGAGCGCGGCAAGGATCCCCGGCGCTTGCCGATGTACGCCTTCGGCGGCGCGGGGCCTGTGCACGGCTATCGGGTTGCCGAGATTCTTCGCCTGCCGGCGCTCATATCGCCCTTCGGCGCGGGCGTCGGTTCGACATTCGGCTTGCTTTCGGCGCCGCTGGCGTTCGACTTCGTGCGCAGCGCCTATAGTCGCATGGACCAACTCGACTGGAGTTTTGCCAACGGTCTACTGCGTGAAATGGCGGACGAGGGACGCAGGGTGTTGGAGAGTTCCGGACTATCTCAAGGCGAGATCCACTATCGGCGCACCGCCGATATACGCTACGTCGGTCAAGGTCATGAAGTGTCGGTCGCGCTGCCGGACGGCGAACTCAGCGCCCGGCATCTGGGCCGGGTCCAAGATGCTTTTGAAGAAACCTATCGAGCTTTGTATGGACGCAAGGGGCCGGACGTGCCTTTGGAGGTGATCAACTGGCGGGTGGTCGCGAGCGGGCCGCAGCCGGAATGGAATTTGAAATTGGCGCGCGACGGCGCTGTTCGCAAGGAGGCGCGCAAAGGCTCGCGCCCCGCTTATTTCCCCGAATGTGAAGGCTATGTGGATACGGCGATCTATGACCGCTACGCGCTCCAGCCGGGAATGGAGTTCGCGGGTCCGGCGATTATCGAGGAGCGTGAATCGACCTTGATCGTGGGCGCCCGCGGCCATGCCCGTGTCGATAATACACTGAATGTTGTCGTGGAGCTGCGCGATGGAAAATAAAGCGATTGATCCGGTTACACTGGAAGTCATTTGGAACCGGTTCATGTCGGTGGCCAACGAGCAGCAGGATACGCTCATTCGCACGGCGTTCAGCACCATCGTCCGCGAGAGCCAGGATCTTGCCTGCGGATTGTTCGACACCCGGGGGCGGATGATCGCGCAATCGCTCAGCGGCACGCCGGGGCATATCAACGCCATGGCGACGTCCATGAAGCATTTTCTCGCGGCGTTTCCTCCGGATAGACTCGAGCCGGGCGATGTGCTCATCACCAACGACCCGTGGCAGACGGCGGGCCAGATCAACGACATTACGATCACCACGCCGATTTTCCGCAATGGAAAACTGGTCGCGTTGTTCGCCAATACCTGCCATAGCGCGGATATCGGCGGGCGAATTCTCTCGGCCGAGGCGCGCGAAGTCTTCGAAGAAGGTTTGCGCATTCCGATCATGAAACTCTTCGAGCGCGGCGAGCCCAATAAGATTCTCATGCAAATCGTGCGCGCCAACGTGCGCCAGCCGGACGAAGTGATCGGCGATTTTTACGCCCAGGCGGCGTGCAACGAAACCGGCGGGCGGGCACTCCTCGAAATGATGGATGAGTTCGGCCTCGATTCCATCGACCCCGTCGCCGAAGAAATCATCCGCCGCTCGGAGGCGGCGGTGCGCGCGGAAATTACAAAGCTGCCGAACGGCGAGTGGACCAACGAAACGTGGAGCGATGGTTTCGAAGAGCCGATCGTGGTGCGCTGCGCCGTCAAGATCGCCGGCGACGAGATTTTTATCGACTTCACCGGCTCCTCGCCGCAGAGCACCCGCGGCATCAACGTTGTGCTCAACTACACCCACGCCTACGCGAGCTTTGCGATCAAAGCCGCCATCTGTCCGGATGTGCCCCATAACGAAGGTAGCTTTCGTCCCGTGCATGTGAGCGCTCCGCCGGGCAGTATTTTGAATGCCCTCGACCCCGCGCCGGTGGCAAGCCGGCAGGTGATCGGCCATTTTATCCCGAGCGCGATCTTCGCCGCATTGTCCGGCGCGCTGCCGGGGCGCCTCATGGCGCCGGGCGCCGATCCGATTTGGTTGAGCGTGTGGCGTGGTCAAAATCCGCCGTTTACGTTGACCCTCTTTCAGGTCGGCGGTACCGGCGCGCGGCCGACGAAGGACGGATTGAATGCCGTCGGTTTTCCGAGCGGAGTCGCGGGTGTACCGGCAGAGGTCCTCGAAAGTCTTTCGCCTGTGGTGATGAAGCGCCGGCAACTGCGACCGGATTCCGGTGGCGCGGGAACCTGGCGCGGCGGCTTGGGACAACTTACTGAATTTACTCGCCGGGGCGCAGGCCGTTGGAGCGTGAGCTCGATCGCCGACCGCACGGTCTATGCGGCGCCCGGCCTGTTGGGTGGTCAAAGCGGCGCGACGGGTGAAGTTAAGCTTGAGGATGGCACCCGTCTCAATGCCAAAGCGCTGAGAGACCTGAAAGAAAAAGAGATCGTTCACGTGAATCTCCCGGGCGGGGGCGGATACGGCGATCCGATGAAACGCGAAGTCGAAAAAGTAAGGTGGGACGTCGTCGAGGCCTATATCTCGCCTGAAGAAGCCGAGCGGTGCTACGGGGTCGCGGTTCGTTATACCGGAAAAGCGGACGACCTGGTGAAGTTACCGGAAAATTGGGTGGTCGATCGTTCACGAACCGCAGAGCTGCGCAGTAGTCGATAATCGATTTGCTCGGCAGCGGTGCGGTGTTGTGGGGAAAGGCAAGATCGCTCACTTCCTTCGAGATGACGGCAAAGGGTCAGAGAGTTTTTGATTGTCATTTTGTGGGGAGCGAGAAATCTTTCTCTGGGTTGAAAATGCAGCTGGAGTCAAATCAATAATTCCGGATGGATGGGCTATGAGCTTTCCGATCTGAGATTGCGAGCGAAGCGAGGACATGGAGCTTCAAGGCCGAGTAGCTTTGGTAACGGGCGGCGCGGGTGGCATTGGCGGCGCGGTGGTGCGGAGCCTCGCGAAGGCCGGAATCAGCGGCGTTGCGATCAATTATCGAAAATCGGCCAAGGATGCCGAGGATCTCGCCGGCGAGATGGAACGCCTGGGTGTAAAAGCGCTGGCGATACAAGCCGACGTTCAGAGAGACGATCAGGTTCGTTCGATGATCGCAAAGGTCAGCGACCAGTTCGGCCGCCTGGATATCGTCGTGAACAATGCCGGCGTGACGCACTGGGTCAGGCTTGGCGATTTGGAAGGACTCACGGACGCCATTTGGGATGAGATACTAGACGTCAACGTCAAAGGCGCGTTTCGCTGTGCACGCGCAGCCGCGAAACTTCTGGAGGAAAACCAGGGCATGATCGTCAACGTGTCGTCGATTTCCGGCGTGCTCGCGCCCTCGACCATGTCGTCTCTCGCTTATGGCACTGCAAAGGCCGCGCTGATTTACATGACGCGCGGTTTGGCCGTCGCGATGGCGCCCAAGGTGCGGGTCAATTGCGTCGCCCCTGCGTTTACGGATACGCCTTGGATGAGCCAGCACTTCGGCGACGATTACCAGCAGGTGATCGCCAAAGCTTCCACGGGTTATCCGATGCAGCGCATCGCCGCTCCGGAGGATATTGCAGGCGCGATTCTCGGTTTGATCACCGGCGGTGATTTCGTCACGGGGCAGACTTTGATTGTCGATGGCGGGTTGAGTTTAAGCTAGTGGGTCATCTCGAAGGTAGCGAGAGATCTTTCCCGAAAGATTTCTCGGCTTTGCCTCGAAATGACAACAAAGAGAGTAGGCCGCAAAGAAACCGGCAGTTTCGCTAACGTATAAATGGACAGAATCGCACTCGTCTCCGAGCTTCATCGACAACGATTGGTTGCGGTTGTCCGCTCCAAAAGCGCGGACGAGGCATTGGCGCTGGCTCGCGCGGCTGCGGAAGGCGGCATCCAATTTGTCGAAATTACCTTCAGTGTTCCGGGAGCGCTGGATGTGATTAAAGAACTCGCCGCGCGAAAGAGTGTTCATGTTGGCGCGGGAACAGTGCTGGCGCCTCAGCAAGCCGAGCGCGCGATCCAGGCGGGCGCGGAATTTATCGTCTCGCCATCGCTCGAATTGAATTTGATCGGGCTTTGCCATAACGCCAATATCGCGTGTTTTCCCGGCGCGGCAACGCCGACCGAAATCATCGCGGCGCAGCGCGCGCACGCCGATCTGGTAAAAATTTTTCCCGCGGATTTGGCCGGCGGCCCGTACTTCATTCGCCAGATGCAAGGGCCGTTTCCCGACGTGCGCTTCATGGTGTCGGGTGGCGTGACCTTCAAAAATGTTGCCGAGTACGTTGCATTGGGAGTCACGGGAATTTGCTTGGGCAGCGCCTACCTCGATAATTTGCTCGCCGAAAGAGGCAAGAAGATTTTCGTCAAGGAAATGCAACGATTCGCCAATGCAGTCGCCAAAGCACAAAAGAAAGCGACCGGAAAGAACAAACGATGAGCCATTTACACTTGACCCTTGCCTGCGAAGATTACGACCGGATGCGGCCGCTCAAGAACGGCATCGTCAAGCCCGAGGGCATCGAGCTGAATTATCTGGTCATGTCGGTGGAAGAGATTTTTTGGCGCATGATGAAGTACGAGGAGTTCGACGCCTCCGAGCTATCGATGGGCGCCTTTCTCACCGCGGCGGCGCGCGGCCGCCGGCCCTTTGTCGCGATTCCGGTTTTTCCCTCACGGACGTTTCGCCATCGCTGTATTTTCGTCAACACGGACCGCGGTGTGAAGAGCGTTCAAGATTTGAAGGGCAGTCGCATGGGAGTGCCGGAGTATTCGATGACCGCGGCGGTGTGGCTGCGCGGCATGTTCGAGCATGAGTACGGTGTGCCGCCGTCGGCGATTCACTGGGTGCAAGCCGGCGAAGAGCATCCTGGGCGGAAGGATCGCGTCGACTTCGAAATGCCGGCGGGCGTGACCATGGAAAGCCGGCCGGATACGACGCTCAATGCGCTGATCGAGCGCGGCGAGATCGACGCGATGATGTCGCCGCGCATGCCGACCTGCTTTCTCAATGGCTCGCCGAAGGTGAGGCGGCTGTTTCCCAACTACCGCCAGGTCGAACTGGAATATTTTAAAAAGACCGGCCTGTTTCCAATCATGCACGTGTTGGTGATCAAGCGGTCGATGTACGAGAAAGAACCCTGGGTCGCCCAGACGCTCTATAAAGCGTGTTGCGAATCTAAGGAGATCTGCATGCGCGATCTCTACGATACCAATATCCTTCGCGTGAGCCTGCCGTGGACTTCCGCCGAGTACGAAGACACGCGCGATCTCATGACGGCCGATTATTGGCCCTATGGCCTGGAGCCCAATCGCGCTAATTTGGAAACACTTAACGGCTATCTTCTCGAGCAGGGTTTAATCAAGCAGCGGCTGAATTTGGATGAGCTTTTCGCTAAGGAAACCGTCGAAGCGTTCAAGATTTGATGATTGCACAGATGCGCGGGAAAATTGCGCGAGCCTCAAAAGTTCCCGTCACTCCAGTAATCCATCACTCCATTATTCCAATTGAGTTCACCGGTAGTCGCGCATTTGCCAGGGCGTAAACACGACGATTTGAGTCGGCGGTGGCAAGGCCATTTTGCTGAAAGTCATGGCGTGTTTGCCAAGATACTTGTGCGGGTAGCCTTTGACGAACATGTCGAGCAAATAGGTGTTTTCACGATAGTGCATCGGAATGGCGATTTTTGGTTTTAGCTGCTGTAGCACTTCCCTTGCCGTGTCCGGCGGCATGGTGAACGTGCCGCCGATCGGGATCATCGCGATATCGACCTTGCCGAATGCTTTGACCTGCTCCTCGGTTAGTTTGTGACTGAGATCTCCCAGGTGGGCGATGCAGAGGGTTCCTAGATCGAAAACGAAGGCGGCGCCTTTGAGCGCATTGCCGAACTGTTGCTGATAGATCGGCACGCTGTAAATCAACACATCGCCCACTGTCGTGCTGACTTTGCTCCATTCGGCTCCGTAATTTGTCAAACCGCGCAGGACGACAGGCTTGCCTTGAGCGATCTCGACGTAATTATGATTCGGATGCTCCCTGCCTACCGTGACGGCCTGCGGCGCAACGTTCGGCGTCGGATAGAAGCCGGGCGAGACGGGATCGGTGATGATTTTTGTGCCTTTGCTCGACGTGATCTGAAAAAAATTATGGCCGAAGAATTCAATCGTCGCATCAGGGCTGGCGGCG
>Ga0065707_10001101_pt1 | contig 15152 bp, 10 predicted proteins | sample SwiRhicommuniRL3_FD_59094 | JGI IMG/M metagenome (GOLD analysis project Ga0065707, IMG submission 59094) | Switchgrass rhizosphere bacterial communities from Rose Lake, Michigan, USA - RL3 v2 (version 2) | ecosystem: Host-associated > Plants > Roots > Rhizosphere > Soil | place: East Lansing...
GGCCGCCGCCGCCGCGCTGGCCGCGATAACCGATACGACAGTTGATCAGGCAATCGTGCGTGACATGCTGCGGATCGTCGGCGGAATTCGAACCTTCGAGGATTCCACGCCGGCGCCCGCCGCATTCGGCAAACCGGATAAGTATCCGCTCGCGGTTGCACGCCGACTCGGAATCGATCCTGACACGGCCATCCTCGAGAAAGCCGGCGGACAGTCGCCGCTGACGTTGATCGCGGACCTCGCAGGCCGGATAGCGACCGGTGAGACGGAGGCTGCGCTGGCCTTCGGTTCGGAAGCCATATCGACTGTACGTCACCTCCTCGCCGAGGGCCGGAAGCTCGATTGGTCCGAGGCCGACGACAGGCAGATCGAGGACCATGGCCGTGGGACAGGCGCCTTCATGAGTCGATACATTCTCATGCATGGATTGCTTGGGGCAGCGCCCGCGTACTCGCTACTCGAGAACGCGCGCCGGGCTCGGCTGGGCCTGACTCGAGAAGACTATCGCAAACAGATGGCGGCACTGTTCGCTCCGTTCACGCGGGTCGCTGCCGCCAACCCCTATTCCAGCGCAGAAATCAGTGAAAGCAGCGCCGACGAACTGGCCACATTGAGCGAGCGGAATCGCCCGATCACTGATCCTTATCCACTGAAGCTCATATCGCGCGACCAGGTCAACCAGGCTGCTGCCGTCGTGCTGATGTCGGCGGGCGCTGCGCAGCGACTCGGCATTCCAGAGCACCGCCGGATCTATATCCACGGCTGGTCGCTGGCGGAAGAACGCGACATCGTCAGTCGCCCGGACCTGGGCGCAAGTCCTGCCGCCAAAGCCACGCTCGCTGCCGCACTTGCCGCTGCCGGCAGGAAGGTCGAGGAGATCTCCCATTTCGATTTCTATAGTTGTTTTCCGATTGCAGTTTTTGCGGCGGCCGTGGACGGACTGGGCCTGTCACCGGACGATCCGCGCGGACTGACAGTAACCGGTGGGCTGCCTTACTTCGGTGGACCGGGCAACAACTATTCGATGCATGCATTCGCTTCCATGACCGAGCGCCTGCGCGCCGCGCCGGGCAGCTTTGGGCTCCTGGGCGTGAACGGCGGCTTCTTGTCCAAGTACGGCGCGGCGGTCCTCTCGACCGAGCCGGCAGACTGGCAGCCCGGTGAAGTCGAGAACGTCAAAGTCAGGCTCGATGCCGATCCGTGGCCACCTCTCGAGCAACTGCCGAAGGGCGAGGCGCGGATCCTTACCTATACTGTGACCTACAAGAAGGGCGTTCCCGAACTGGGTATCATCGTGGGCGCGTTAGCAGGGGGAAGGCGCTTTCTGGCGAATACCGTAGACCGGGCCTGCCTCGATGAATTGATCGCCACCGATCCGATCGGACGAACGGTATTCGTCGATAATTCAGCCGCACGAAACTTCTTTGCGTTCGATCGTGCGGCGCTGGTTGCGGCGCTGATGCCGCCAAGACCGGCATTCCGCGACAACTACGAGACGGTGCTCCTGCGCCGCGAGGGGTCGGTGCTGGAAATCACGATCAACCGACCGGACCAGCGCAACTCGCTCGACATGACCGCCCACGAAGAGCTGAACAGCATCTTCGATGCGTTCGAGGCGGACCACGAACTGTGGGTGGCGATCGTCACCGGCAGCGGCGGCAAGGCTTTCTGTGCCGGCGCCGATCTCAAAGGCATCAAGCCCGGCGTAGTTCAGATGCCGGCCGGCGGCTGGGGCGGCCTGACACTGCGTCGCCACCAGAAACCGGTGATCGCCGCGGTGAACGGCATTGCATTTGGCGGTGGGCTCGAACTGGCGCTGGCGTGCGATCTGGTCGTCGCCGATCCCTCGGCCAAATTTGCACTCACGGAGGTAAAGCGAGGCGTCATCGCCGCCGCAGGTGGCGCCGTGCGCTTGCCGCGGCAGATTCCACGCAAGATCGCGATGGAACTGCTGCTGACCGGACGAGAAATGGGCGTCGAGGAAGCCGAGCGCCGTGGACTGATCAACCGCCTGTCGGCGCCGGGAGAGGTCATGGTGGAAGCACGGCGCCTCGCCGCGGAGATAACGGCTGCCTCGCCGACCTCTGTTCGCAACACGATGGCGCTGGTACAGGAGGCCGACGAATTCGCTAGCGGCGATACGGCAGCCATCCGAAGCGGTGGATCGCGGGCGATCGACAATGTCATCAACAGCGACGACATGATCGAAGGCTTGCGATCCTTCATCGAAAAACGCCCGCCGCGATGGATGAATCATTAGCAGATGGCCCAAGGGCCGCATCGCGGTTGGCGAATACCGACCGTCAGACCTCGAATGAAGAATCCTGCACTGCGCGCATCACGATTGATATAGATGCGAAAAGTGGCGCGCTCGGCTGCTCAGCGCTTCGCTTCGCCGTCGCGCGTCTAGATCGAAGTGCTTCGATGGCAGAAGTTCTGCAAGGTTGCTGAGCTTGACCACGCGCGCCGTGGCCGTCGGAGTCACATTGCACCGCAGCCATCGGTAGATGAGGCATCCCTGCAAGTGGCCTTCGCTGTCGATCCAATTGACGGTACCCGGATCGGTGGCGGATATCACGGCGCGGAAGCGTCCATCGTCGTCGATGAGCGCCTGTAGGCGATTGATGCTCGATTGGCGGTGCTGGAACTCCAGCGATTCGTACCAGCGCGAATAGAGCTGAAAGGACCAGTGTCCTTCTGCCGGTACGTCGCACTCTATGAGCCAAGCTTCATCAGGCTCGAGGGCGAAAAACCCGAAGCCGTAGAGCAGAGGACTGTCGCCGATATCCGGCTTCAGCCCGGGAATGATTGCAGTGACGGGTGCGGAAAGCTCGTTGGTTGGGACCATTTCCCGCATGACATTCTGGTGGTGTTCGTAGAAGTCCCATGTCTCGCGTGCGAGCGTCTCGGCGTCCATGAGACGGCGAGCCATGAGCGCTGGCGTCAGCGGAGGCGGGTAATCGGGTCTGCCTGTATCGATACGTTCGATTGTCATGCGCACGCCGGGAAGCTCGCTTGACCAGTTCTCGTCGAATATCTTGACGAGAATGCTGCCACCCAGACCCGGGTGATTGCCCGTCACTCCATCGGCGCCATCGACGTCGGGCGCTATGCGGATCCAATTCCCAGGACGAGGTTGGGCGCTCAACACCACCTCGAACGAACCATCGTGCTCCCAGCGGAAGCTGTCGGAATCAGACCAGAGACGCCCGATGACGAACCGGCGACCGAAGCAATTGCCCCTGATTCGATAGACGCTGTCGCCGCGGTACGGCGCCATCAGATAGAGGGTGTCTGCGTTGGGAGCACCCCAGCGATTGCGATCGTCGCAAACCCGATAGAAGCCGGGAAAGTCGGCGTCGCGAAACTCGACTCGGCTCTGCAGGGCATGAACGGCGATGCGTCCCAGATGGCGTATGCCTTCGGCGAATTCCTGATCCGAGATCGGGCCCCTGCTGCCTGCCAGCAAGGCTTCGCCCTGTTGCTTCAAGCTGTCGCAGAAGCGGGCCCAGACTGCTGCAAGTTCATGGCGTGCTTTCAGATCACTGCTCAAGGCGTTCTCCTTGCGGCACCATCGAATGCGGCGCGGTATGCCGAAAATGCCGCGGCGATCTCTCGCGATGTCAGGCCGAACATTTCCGGTGAGTATTCGTGCCGCCCATGCTGCTCTCGCCAGCGATCCTGACGATGAGTGTCGATCCAGGCCACGACCGCGGCGCGCGCCGGCTCGAGATCCATGCTGGCCGACTGGTAGATGCGCTCGAGAACCGCGATCGGACGGTCGATCAGATCTTGATAGGCAATGTCGATGCAGCGTGCGCTCACCGCAGGCTCGCTCGCTCTGAAGTCCATGCAGCGGTTGATTCCATCGAGCCACAGGCGGCACACGTCGCGACCTATCCTGGCAAGATCGGGGGCGTCATAGGTGCGGCGGCGAAAATGGCTGACCAGGCTGGCGAGTGAAGGAATGGTATCGACCGGGTCGCGATGCGTGAAAACCAGGACGGCGTCCGGATAGGCGGCAAGCAGTTCGGCGAGGTTGGCGATGTGCTGTGGACTCTTCAACGCCCAGCGCTCGCGAGGGGCAAAGGCCTGCAGGTGCTGCAGGATCCATTTGTGATGGGCATAGGCCGCCTGGATCGGACCCCTGCCATCCCTTCCCATCACCCGCGCGAGATAGTCAGGGGCATCCCAGAACGCGAAGTTTCCGGTATTCATGAACTCGCCTGCGAATACCGGCCCGCACTCCACCGGCAATTCCGCATCTTGCATGTGAAGTCGCAACGTTTCCGCATCCCCGGCCATTTCCGCGCGGGACAGCGCAATGCGAGGATCGGTTTGAAACGTCTCTCGTCGTGGCGGTGGAGAAGGGCGACTGATTTCCCATTGGAGCGGGCAGCGCAGTCGGGGATCGCGCGATAACAGCGAGTGCAGGAACGTGGTTCCTGAGCGCGGCAGGCCCAAGACAACGATGGGCGCGGCAAGCTTCTGTGCGCTGATCTGCGGATAGGCCTTGCGATCCGCAACGATGCGCAGGCGATTTTCCAGCAGGCGCCTGATCCTTGCGGCCAGCATGTCGAGGCCACTGCTCGACGCGCCCGATTCCATAGCACCTTGCAGAAGTAACTGAGCATTGGCGCGGAATTCGCCTGGGCCGAAGTCCTCCAGTCCTGACGCTGCGGTTGCGGATTCCAGCATGCGTTCGAGAGAATGAGCGGCGTTCATCGCGCCTTCCACTTGTCGCGTTGGGCTGCGCGGCGCGCTTGCATTTCCGGGCTGATCAGTTGTTTGGCGCTCGGGATGTAGGTCGTGGCCCCGCCGTCGATGGGAATGACTGCGCCGGTCACCCACCGACTTTCCTGCGAAGCCAGCCAGAGTGCCGCGAAAGCCACATCGTTGGGCTCGCCAGTGCCGAGCAAATGGGCGTTCTCGTACACAGCGAACAATTCCGGATCGCTCTTGATCATGGCGATTGTCGGTGTGCCCGTATCCACGAAGCCGAGCGCCAGTGCGTTGCAGCGGATTTTGTACTTCGCATACACGAGTCCCCAGTGCCGCGTCAGCGCGATCTCAGCACCTTTTGCAGCGACGTAAGGGGCGGGTCCCTTGGTGGCGCGAATGGCGTTGGCGGATGCAATGTTCACGATCGACCCGCCGCCTGCTGCAATCATGTTGGGGACCGAGTATTTGACCGGCAGGAACACCGCATGCGTCAGCGCCTGGCGGATATATTCGCTCCAGGCGTCTACATCGAGATCGACGGTGTCGGGCAGTCCCTCCATCGATCCGGTCGCGGCCGCATTGTTGACGAGAATGGTCTGTCTGCCAAAAGCAGCGACAGTTCTCTCGATGACCGCCTCGATCTCGTCGGGCTTCGCCAGGTCGCACGGCAAGAACAGCGCTGAACCGGGTTCCTCGGCAAGCTCGGCTTCCAGCCGCCGACCCAGATCCTCGCTGCGCCCGCAGAACGCAACCTTGCAGCCTTCCTTCACGAATTGACGGACTACGGCCGCGCCCACGCCGCGAGTACCGCCGATGACGACCGCGACCTCGTCTTTCAATCTGCTCATGATTCACTCCGTAACATGCGGTTTCGAACGCGCAACTCGTGCAGGGCAGTCAGCCGGTTGACGGGCCAACGATCATGCGCAGAGCTACTGCTGAACAAAGCTTCCGAAAAATCCCCCCACGACCGCTGACTCCGGCGATGTGCGTCAATTGCACAGTTGCGGATGCAAGAGACGATAGCGGCGTTCCAGTGGACGCATCCATAGATATATATAAAATAAACATGTACATGAAACAAAGGCAACGAGCCATGCGATCAGATCGGGAGGAATCCGCAAGAATGTCCGGGAAGCTGGGGAGCCTGTTCGCCCCGAAATCGGTGGCAGTCATCGGCGCCTCGGAGAAAAACCCCTGGGCGCGTTTCGTACTGAGGACGCTTACGACGCTCGGCTTTTCCGGGCGCCTGCATCTCGTGAACAAGCGCGGTGGCGCCGTACTCGGCCACGAGACCGTTACCAGCGCGCGTGCGATCGGCGAACCGGTCGATGCTGCTTTCATCATGGTTCCCGCAGCCGTCCTGGAGGAAACGCTCACCGACATGGCGGAGGCGGGCATTCGCAACGGCGTCGTCGTTACCTCTGGCTTCGCTGAGGTGGGTGCCGACGGCGCGCGCGAACAAGACCGGTTGTTCAATCTCGCCGCCGAACTCGGCATCAATCTCATGGGGCCGAACAGCTTGGGCTTCATCAATCTGGTCGACCGCGTTGCCTTGTCAGCGATACCCGTCGAGATGCCGATCCTGCCCGATCCGTGCATCGGTCTGATCAGCCAGAGCGGCGCCACTGCGGGAGTCATGTCCGGCACGGCGCATGCGACGAATGTTTCGTTGTCGCATGTGATCGCGATGGGCAACGAAGCGATGATCGACACGACCGAGGCGATTGATTTCCTTATCGATTGCAAGGCGACAAAGGCAATCGCCATCTTCGCCGAGAGCATTCGCCGGCCCGAGGCATTCCTCGATGTCGCCCGCCGGGCCCTCGAGGCGCGCAAGCCGATCGTCATGCTCAAGGTGGGTGTTGGCGAACTCGCGGCACAGGTGGCGCAGGCGCATACCGGGGCACTGGTCGGAGACAACCGCGTGTTCGATGCAGTCTGTCGCGACTACGGGGTCGTTCGCGTCGATACAATCGAGCAGCTTCTGCAGACCGCCAACATGCTCGCCCATACCGGTGTTCTTGGTGATGGCGGCTTCGCGCTCACATCGATCTCGGGCGGCGCGTGCGAGATGATCGCCGATCTTGGCGAGGCGCAGGGCGTACCGTTTGCCCGCTTTACCGAGGCCACCAGGGCAAAGCTCGCCGAACTGCTGCCGGCCTATGCCACCATTCAGAATCCGCTCGATGTCACCGGCGGCGTTCTCTCCAACATGCAACTCTTCGAGGACGCGATCGCAACCGCGGGTCAGGATCCGGGCGTCGCTTTGATCGGTGCGATTTCCGAGCTCGCTCACAGCGCGGAGCGCGACATGCTCGGCCGAGGCGCCGTGAGTCATCTCGCGGCCGGCCTGAAGCGGGCCGGCGTGCCCGGATTCATTCTTCGGCAGTCCTATCTTTCGGTAACACCGTACATGCGTGAGAGTCTGCTGGTGACGGGAATACCGCACTGCGCAGCCGGGATGGGCATGGCCATGACTGCCGTCGGTGCAGCGTTCCGCTGGTCGGAGATCGCGCGCGTCGGCGCACCCGCAAGGACGAGCGCGAACGTCGTGATCTCGGGCGAACTTCCCGACAACGAGCGTGCATTGCTCGACTACTTAGCATCGCGAGGAGTGCCCGTGATCCCCGCGAAAATTGCGCGGACTGCGCAGGCGGCCGCGCAGCATGCTGTCGAGATCGGCGGCAGTGTTGCACTCAAGATTCTATCTGCCGACATTGCCCACAAGACGGAAGTCGGCGGTGTGGCACTGGGTATCGAGGGCGCAAGTGCAGCGGCCGCCGAGTTCGATGCGATGCTGGCGCGTGTACGCAACGCCAGGCCCGACGCTCGCATCGATGGCGTGATCGTCTCGCCGATGCGCGGCGAGGGCGTCGAGCTCATCGTTGGCGTTGCCCGCGATCCCTCCTGGGGGCTCGTTCTTGCCGTCGGCATCGGCGGTATTTTCGTCGAACTCCTTGCGGATGCGGACCTCGCCTTGTTGCCCGTCACCGCTGCGCAGGTGGAGTCGATGCTGGGACGTCTGAAGGCAGGCAAATTGCTCGACGGATTTCGTGGGAAGCCCAAAGCCGATCGTCGCAAGGTTGCCGAAGTTGTTGCCGCGATCGGCAACGCCGCCATCGCCTTGGGGCCGGATCTGGTTTCACTGGAGGTCAATCCTTTGTGGGTCAGCGGCTCCCACGTCGAGTGTCTCGATGCACTCTCCATCTGGCGCGAACCAGCACTGTCGTCGACGACGCGCGCTTGACAATTGAATGGTCCAGGCACACGGATTTGCTATTTGTTGCGCACGGAATCGGCGTTGTCGAAATGCTCTGCCATATTGATCCAGACAGCCTTTTCTTCGGTGTACTGATCCAACGCTCGTAGCCCACCCTCTCGGCCGATCCCACTCTCTCGCATCCCACCGAATGGCATCGAAGGTCCGCCGATCCGATAGGTATTGATCCAGACCACGCCGGCACGAATCCGCTCGCTCACGCGGTGGGCGCGCGCAAGGCTGCTCGTCCAGATGCCGGATGCCAGGCCGTAGCGTGTGTCGTTCGCGATGGCTATGGCCTCGTCTTCGTCGTCGAAACGAATGAGGCAGGCCACCGGTCCGAAGATCTCTTCGCGCGCGATGCGGGCATCGTTGCGGACCTTGTCGAAGACAGTCGCCTCGACGAAATAGCCCTCGCGGTCGATCTTGCCGCCGCCGGCGATGGCGGAAAAACCTTCCGACTTACCGATCTGCATGTACGAGAGCACTTTGTCGAACTGCGCTCGGGAGGCGAGCGGACCGAGTTCCGTGTCGGGCAGTAACGGATCGCCTACGCGCATCCTGCGAGCGAATGCGCTCAGCCGCTCCGCTACTTCGTCGTAGATGCCGGTTTGCACGAGCACTCGCGACCCCGCGTTGCAGGCCTGTCCGGACGCGGCAAAGATGCCGGAAGCAATGCCTGGAATGACCGCCTCCTTGTTGGCGTCATTGAAGATGATGTTCGGCGACTTGCCGCCGAGTTCGAGCGAGACGCGTGCGTGCCGCTGCGCGGCGGCAGCTCCAATCTTGGCGCCGGTTGTAGTCGATCCAGTAAAGGCGATCTTGTCCACCCACGGGTGGGCAACCAGCATTTCGCCCGTGCTGGGCCCGCCGGTCACGATGTTCACAACGCCAGGCGGGAACCCGGCTTTCTCGATGAGTTCACCCAGCATCAGCGTGGAGACGGGCGTGACTTCCGAGGGCTTCACGACGACGGTGTTGCCGGCAGCGAGCGCCGGAAACAACTTGAGCCCGAGCAACCCCAATGGCGTATTCCACGGCGTGATCGCAGCGACGACGCCGATCGGCTCGCGGCGAGTGAAGGCGGCGAAATTCGGCAGGTCATGGCCGACCGTGTGGCCGTGCAGGGTCTCGCCCAGCGAAGCGAAAAAATTGCACTGACTAGCAAGAGCGCGCCCGGTCCCGCGCATTTCAGATAGGAGCTTGCCGTTTTCCAATACCTGGACGATGCCCAGGCTTTCCGCGTTTTCCAGGCATAGGGAGGCCAATCGCCGTAGCAGGCCGGCGCGATGGGAGGGACTGGTTCGGCCCCACCCTGCTACGAAGGCATGGCGCGCCGCTGTGACGGCGTCATCGATCTCGGCCTCGCCGGCGACAGGGATCTCACCCCAAGTCTTCAGCGTGAATGGGTCGAGGCACTGCAAACGCCCACCTGATCCGGTCGCGATCCACTGGCCATTGATCAGTATCGAATAGCGTTTGTTGGCGACCTCACGTTCCCATGCAGACCGATCGATCACAAACTGTCTCCTCACTAGAGTCTCACGCGGGTGGAGAAAAGGATGTCCATACATATATACAAGAGTAGGAGGAAACGCCATAGAGCGACCACGCGAACCAATGGCGGATGGAGCGCTGCAAAGCCAGAAGGCGTGGCTTCGAGTCGCTCGGTGCGATCGGGCGAGTAGGCGATGCGCGGTTTCCCTCGCGGCGCATAGTTTGCGCTACCATGCGGCCTGTCGGCCTGGCAGGACGAGGAAAACGAGAATGTTCGGATCATGAGCAAGGGTCTCACGCGTGAAGTGGGCGCACCGCTGCACCATCAACTGTTCGGTGTCCTGCGCAGCGCGATCATGTCCGGTCGCTATGGGCACGGCGAATACCTGCCTGGTGAAGTGCTTCTGATGGAGGAGTTCGGCGTTTCCCGCGGTACGGTGCGGCGCGCCCTGCTCACGCTCGAGGCTGACGGGCTTATCGAACGCGAGCAAGGGAGGGGAACGCGCGTCATCTGGCGCGCGCCCACCAACGCGACGCTTGAGCGATTGCGCCTCGCCGAGCGAAGTGCGAAGGGCAGTACGGTGAAAGTGCTCGACTATGCTCGCGTAGTGGCGCCGTCCGAGGTCATGACTGCCCTTGAGCTGCCTAGTGGCGCACACGTGCTCAGAATCATTCGGGTGCGGTCGCGCAAGGGCCGCCCGGTGTGGCATCTCGTCAACTATGTTACCGATAAGGCTGCCGAACAGCTCACTCGCGCGGCGCTCGAGCGCCGGACACTGATCGAGGAGTTGCGTCGAACCGGACATGGCATTCATCGCGTCGAGGATCAGGTCGGTGCGGTGCTGGCCCAACCCGAAGTTGCGCGTGCGCTGCAGATTCGCGCGGGAGCGCCGCTGCTCGAAATCTTGCGTGTAATGTTCGATGCCCAACGAGTCCCGATCGCCTATCAAGTGACGTTGATACCGCCCGAGCAGAGAAAGCTCCGCATCGTCATCGAAGGACTGAAAGAAATCGGGCCTGCTGGAGCACCGGGCATATTGAAGCCTGCGGGCAGTGAGACTGTCGATGTGCTGCGGCGGAAAGCCGGATGACGTATGGACGCAAGATCGAGTAGTCGATCGCCTGCAAGTGCTGCCGGCTGTCGGCGCACCTTTCCGGTGGCTGCCAAGAGCACTCAGCGCTGGTCGGGATTGGAAACGATGAGGCCGTCATCGAGCGGGATGCCCGACGTCTCCAGCACGCGAGCCAGGAACATGTAGTTCCCAATGATGTACAGTGTCTCGAAGATCTCGACGTCGGAAAGGTATCGGCGCGCGCCTTCGAGTGCGGCATCGCTGGGCCGCACTTTGAGAATTACCTCGTCGGCGAAGTGCAGCAGGGTTCGTTCGCGCTCGGTCAGTGGTGCTCCGGGCGTGGCCGACAAAGCAGCCTCGATCTGCGCGTCCGTCAGACCTAGCTGCTTGGCAAGGCCACGATGTTGATATTCCTCGTACGCACACTTGGAGAGATAGCCGACGCGCAGGATGATCAGTTCGCGCAGCACTGCATCGAACTGGCTCTCGAACAGCACATACTTGCTGGCGGCCGCCATCCCGTTGTGAATGGCCTCTGGCAACAAGAACAGGATGCGGCTTAGATTGATGCGCTGGCGCGCGTGCTTCTCTTGCTGTGCGGCCGTGAGCGTGGGATAGGGGATGCGTTGCACGAAGAGCTCCGGTTTCGGAACAGAACAATCGATGTCGTTGCGGTCACACCGGCGCGGGCTGCGCTCCGCGAACGCATCGACCCGGCAGTGCTCCGGTCGGTCGGCCTTCGTTGTACGTGGTCACGCCATTGACGAGAGTCGCGACGTAACCGCTAGCGCGCTGAACGATGCGGCGCCCGCCGCTCGGCAAATCGTGGACGACTTCCGGCATGCGCACGCGCAAGCGGTCGTAGTCGATCACGTTGATATCGGCTTTATAGCCGCGGGCGATGCGACCACGGTCGCGTAACCCAACTGCATCCGCAGTGTCGGCTGTGAGTGCTTTTACGACCTGTGGTAAGGGCAGGCGCGGACCGCGCACACGATCGCGCGTCCAGTACGACATCATCGTCGTGGGATAGCTTGCATCGCAGATCAGACCGCAATGTGCTCCGCCGTCGCCTAATCCCAGCAGCGTGTCCTTATGTTGCATCATTTCATATGACGGCTGCAGCGAGTAGCCGGCGTAGTTTTGCGACGGCTCGAACAACAGGCGATGACCGCAGTCGACGAGAAGGATGTCGTAGGCCAGTTCCTCCGCAGTGCAGCCGAGATACTGTGCTTTGGCGGCAAGGCTATGTTCGGGCTCCGGCTCGTAATTCGGCGGATCGGTGAGTTCGAAGATGAAATTGTAGTTCCGGCTACGACCCGATGCAGCGACGCTGTAAGCCTCGCCCAGAATTCTCTTTCGGACTTCGGACTTGCGCAGCTCGGCGACGCGTTCCGACAGCGGTAGCTGGGCCAGACTGTCGTAAGTCGGGCAGCCTGTGAACGGGCTCAGGGTAATGTCGTGACCCAGCAGCAGCCCCGTTGGGCGCCCCATCACCTGAGCACGGATCGGAAGCCCGTCGTCACTCGCGCGCTCCGTGAGTGCCAGGAGCTTGCGCCAGCCCTCCGGGTCGCTGTGCTTCTGATTGAGCGTGAACGACATCGGGCGTCCCGAGGTCTGCACCAAGCGCCGGAACATCGCGAATTCTCCTTCCACGTCCTTGAACAGTTCAAAATCGGAGAGCGCCTGGAACACTCCGCTACCCGTGCTCGACATGGCGAGCAGAATGCCTCGCAGCTCGTCTTCGGCGGCCCGTACCGTTGGAATCGGCTCGCCGCGGCTGCTCTTATGCTGAATCGCGCGCGAAGTTGCGAAACCGACTGCGCCGGCTCGAATGGCCTCGGCTGTGAGCCGGCCCATTGCTTCGATGTCGGACTCGGTTGCGCTTTCCCGTGCGATCGCTCGCTTACCCATGACATAGACGCGCAACGCGGAATGAGGCACCAGCGCCGCGCTATCCACATCGTGTGGTCGGCGCGCGACCGCATCGAGATAACCCGGGAAGCCTTCCCAATCCCACGACAGCCCCTCCGTCATTACCACTTCGGGAATGTCTTCGACGCCGGCCATGAGTTCGACGAGGGTGTCGTGATCCTCGGGTCGGCAGGGTGCGAAGCCGACACCGCAATTGCCCGTGACCACGGTGGTCACACCATGGTCGGAGGAGGGCCGGATGCGGCTCTCCCATGTGACGTGACCGTCGTAATGTGTGTGTATGTCGACAAAGCCGGGCGTGACCAGCAGACCTCGCGCATCGACCTCTTCACGTCCGCGCTCGAGATCCGGGGCCACCGCTGCGATGGTGCCGTTTCGGATGCCGACGTCTGCTTCATAGAACGCACCGCCGCTACCGTCGGCGATGGTTCCGCTACGGATCACGATGTCGTAGTCGAAGTTCATGCTCATCCGGTCTATAGTGTATCTTGGTGGTGGAAATGTCCATAGATCTGTACAAGAGCCAACCCCGGGTACGTTATGCAGTCCGCCGAAACGCTGTACGAAAAGATCTGGAACGCCCATCTTGTCGATCGCTTACCCGATGGCACCTGCCTGGTCGCCGTCGACCGTGAACTGATTTACGAGGGCGCTTCGGTCGCATTGGCAGGACTCGCGCGCACCAGCCGCAAGGTGCGCCGGCCGAGGTCCGTGCTGGCGATGGCCGATCACATGGTCCCGACGCGCAATCGAGCTGCGTTTACAGGTGCCGCTCGCCGGTTTATAGATGCGCTGCGCGCCGATTGCGAAGCCGCCGGGATTCGGTATTTCGACTTGGACGACCAACGCCACGGCATCGTGCACGTCGTGGGACCAGAGCAGGGCTTCACGCAGCCGGGTCTGCTGATGGCATGTGCCGATAGTCACACCTCGAGCCATGGCGCCGTTGGCGCGCTCGCATTCGGCATCGGCACCTCAGAGTTGGAGCATGTCCTCGCGACGCAGACGTTGATGCAGCGACCATCCAAAACCATGCGCGTGACTCTCGATGGGCAAGTACACCCAGCGATTGCGGGCAAGGATCTGATTCTGGCGGTACTGCGGGAGATTGGCGTCGGGGGTGGGATCGGTCACGCAATCGAGTTCGCCGGTTCGGCGGTGGCAGCATTATCGATGACGGGCCGCTTCACCCTGTGCAACATGGCGGTCGAAGCCGGCGCCCGCGTCGGCATTGTCGCACCCGATGAGACGACTTTCGCGTGGCTAGAAGGTCGTCCGATGTCGCCGCCGCCGCAGTACTGGAACGCGGCCGTCGACTACTGGCGCACGCTACGTTCGGATGACGGCGCGCAGTTCAACCGCGAGGTGCGGCTCGACGTCAGCACAGTCGTGCCGCTCGTCACTTGGGGAACCTCGCCGGACGAATCCGTGCCGGTCGATGGCGCAGTACCCGATCCGGCGCACGCTTCCTCGCCACAACAAGCGGATGCGTGGCGACGAGCGCTACAGTACATGGGGCTGCAACCGGGCACGCGCATCAAGGACATTCCGATCGACCGAGTGTTCATCGGTTCATGCACCAATTCTCGACTCGACGATTTGCGCGCCGCAGCTCTGGTGCTGCGCGGTCACAAGCTCGCGCGTGGCGTGCACGGCATGGTCGCGCCCGGTTCCGGCGTGGTGAAACAGGCTGCGGAGCGCGAAGGCTTGCATCAAGTCTTCCTAGACGCAGGTTTCGAGTGGCGCGATGCCGGCTGTTCCATGTGCTACGGCAGCGCGAATGATAGCGTCGCAGCGGGTGAGCGTTGTGCCTCCACCTCCAATCGCAACTACGAGAATCGTCAGGGTGCGGGTGCGCGTACCCACCTGGTGAGTCCCGCCATGGCCGCTGCTGCCGGTGTTGCCGGACGCTTCGTCGACGTTCGCGAATTCACCTGAACAATGGTCATGCAGAAATTCATTCGCCTGAAAGCCATCGCGGCGCCCCTGCCTTGGGCCAACGTCAATACGGACGACATCTTCCCGGGTCCGGGCGCAAGCCCGCTGGTACGCGCAGGGCGCACGGAGTTGATAACAGACCGCAGCCAGATGGGTGCGAACGCGTTTGCCGCCTACCGCTGGAATCTTGATGGCACACCGATCAAGGACTTTGTGCTCAATCAACCGCCGTACGATCGTGCCGGCATTTTGATTGCGCGCGAAAACTTCGGTTGCGGCTCATCACGCGAGCATGCCGTCTGGTGCCTCGACGGCATCGGCATCCGATGCGTCATCGCACCGTCGTTCGGGGATATTTTCTACAATAATTGCTTCAAGAACGGCATGTTGCCCGTGCGCTTGCCCGAGCAGGCAGTCGAGGGTCTACTCGCACAGGCTGCGGTAAGGACCGAGCCCACCTTCGAAGTCGATCTCGAGGAGCAAATGATCGTAGCGCCGGACGGCTCACGACACCGTTTCGAGATCGGGGACTACCAGCGCCACGCACTCTTGAACGGCCTGGATGAAATCGCTGCGACGCTGGCGCGTCTGCCGCAGATCGAAGCACATGAAGCGCGCTACTATCAACAGCGCCCGTGGTTGACTGAGACATGACATCTGCCTTAGTCGCGGCGGTCGACGGTCTAGGAGCCTGTCCGAGTAATGTTCATCGACTGCGGCCGAGC
>Ga0065707_10082437_pt1 | contig 15151 bp, 10 predicted proteins | sample SwiRhicommuniRL3_FD_59094 | JGI IMG/M metagenome (GOLD analysis project Ga0065707, IMG submission 59094) | Switchgrass rhizosphere bacterial communities from Rose Lake, Michigan, USA - RL3 v2 (version 2) | ecosystem: Host-associated > Plants > Roots > Rhizosphere > Soil | place: East Lansing...
CACAACCAACAGCTTAGAAGGCTGGTGCTCTGTCGATTGAGCTACAGGGGCTCATTATTCTATGGTGCTTACTAGGTTTTGACTAATTATATCCGTAGTCTCTTGGTTTGTCATTTTGGTAGTATAGCCTTGCTATTCGTTGTGCATATCCCGCCAGGGGCTCCGGAGGTATTATGGAAGACGTAAGCGTAAGTTCAAAAGTATTCCTTATTTCGATGAGTAGGTTTCTAGTTCAATTCGTGGAGCTAGCTAACCGAATTCCAGAGAGGATTTAGTTGTCAAGTCTTTCGATTAGTACTATATTTATGCATGGCTAAAGATGAGTATGATGCCTCGTGGATCTGTCTTTTTTTGTTAGTTGCGCTGGTATTTACTTTCCGGTTCCTGAAATCCCCTTTGCTGATAGTGGATATTTTGCTACCAGAAATTCCTATTATGTAGCTCCCAACGGAAACGACTCAGGCAGTTGTACCAGCATTTACAAGGCAACGAGACAGCTGTATTACTTCCTTGAAAAAGCGGCAAACTGTATTCCCCCCATCCTTCATTTTTGTGCTTAAGCGCTGTAGGGTCGAATTCCCTTATAAACTCTTGCACTTGCCAATGTTCGTAAAATCGTTTCAGCGGGTCGGTTTAGCCTTGTGCCCAAATCATTGGAAGTCATAGGATTATTGCCATTTGTCAGGAACAAACGGAACACTGCTTCCACAAGGGCGGTCTGATTGGTAAGAAAATCTGGCTGCTTGACACAATGCGTCATCAAAGCATTCTGTATTCCATCGAGAGGTTTTACCTCAGCAGTCAGCGGATCCACCCAGTCGATTGTCTGGCCTTCCTCCGCGTTCTCGAACGCTGCCTGATGTTCTGCACATAGGAGGGATCTCAAATACACATGCCAATCACGTTCATTCTTCTTCCACCAATCGAAATCAATGTGAAAAGGAGTATTAACAGTCGGTTTGACGAGACTAAAACGTTTTCCTTCCACCACCATGGTCACTCCAAATCGTTCAAACGAAAATGTAAATCGCCTACATGTGTAAACTCTGGTTTACTCCCCAATAGCGCAAATAGCGGAGCCGGCGGGACACGCCTGACAATATTTACGGCAGAGTATAGCTCTTGAGCATGAACATGACCCTGCGGCGTCAATTTGGACATCTCACGGATCATATCTGCAACAAGCTTCTCAAACGGGCGCTGTCGATCATGAAGCCAGAGTTGATCCACAGCTTCCATGGAAGGGATTGCAAATGCCATTCGATCGTTGAATTCCGCCGAAATGGATTGTTTCAGCAACGCAAATACCATGCCGCCATCCGCGCCAACGATAAGGGTACGCACCCAATCTTTTGTGGAGCGATAGGTCTTCGCTTCAATAATTACCTCACCCGGTAGCTCGCCGCGGCGAATACGTACCAAACTGCCGGGCATTAATTCATTTGCCTTGTACCATTCGCGCAAGCCAAAGACATATCCATGCTCGCGCACAACCCAGCCTGGCATCTTCTGTTTCGTCCTGCCATCTACGAGCGTAAAGCGAACACGTGGTGATTCATAAGCTGTAGGGAACAAAGGACGAACGCGCGCAGAAAGTGGCAGCGTGCCAGTGCGCAAATGTGGATAAATCAACGAAACGGTGACTTCCTTCACATCCCTATTCGGATTTGCTGGGAACTCACTGAGTTCGTCGTCCAGCTGAGCTTCAAGGTCCAACATTTGCTGGGTCAGCGCGGCGCGGTCGTATTCAAAAGGAGAATAACGCAGGTGCAAAGGGATATCGCGCACCTCTATCGGTTCGAGCCGACGCAAACACCATAAAACTTCTCCAGCAGGACCCACTTCATCGAAGCGGTCATCTTCCTGCAAAGCCAGATTGAGGGAAAACTCTGCAAGTTTGGGATTCAATCCCTCAGGCAAAGCGACGTCTTTTAACAGTGCAGAGGTGGGGAGCGGTTCGCCTCCTGCCATATCCAAAACTGCTTCCGCTAAATTAAGGTGACCTACATTGACGTCAATCAGCAGTGCCCGCGGAAACCAGCGACCAGCAATCCGGACAAGATCATCATCAGCTCGGAACGCGGTCTCAATCTTCTTCTCAATATCGCTTCCTTGCTCGCGCAGGATCGCTTCGGCATCAAACCCCTCTTCTTCAACAGTAACAGGTTGATCGTTCAGGACGTGATTCGAAAGATTGGAGGCGAAGAGTCGCTCGGCGCCGTTGCCCATATCGACGGTTAATACATCGAAGGATCCAATCTCCGGATTGGTTCCTCCGCGTATACCTGTGACTTTTCCATGCTTCCAATTCAGCGCGGGAAAAATAAGTTCATCACCCACTTGAAACGTCTCTTTAGGGAGATAGGTTTTGCCACCTGTTTGACGACGCTCCTGCACAGCAAGACGCTCGATACGGATACGCTCATCGATGAGAACAGAAACAAGCTCCCGAGCTGTCAAAGGAGTTTCAAGTTCAAATAAATAATTGTGTAGATATTCGACGTCTTGTTTTGTGATCTGGAGCTCTGTCCAGTAGTCTGTGGAAATAAGAGGATCGCTTACCATACCATGCCTTGTGATAGTGTACCCGCGCTTTATCTGCGCGTGGCGCGGCTATTATACCTTACCTTGTGCGTGAATGAGGGCTTGTCCTGAGCAAAGTCGAAAGATTGAAGGATGTATAATCGCAAACATGAATCTCTCACTGGCTCAAGCGTTGCGTCTCCATGCATCACCTTGTATCGCGTTTATTGGATCAGGTGGAAAAACAACCGCCATGTTTCAATTGGCACGAACTCTGAGCACAGACGAAGGGACAGCGCCAGTGATCGTAACTGCAACATCTCATTTGGGCATATGGCAACGAGGATTAGCAGACCAACATATGATTGCCGATACACCTGACCCAATTGAAAGACTTGAACACGGATTGAAAGGTGTGATCCTCATCACCGGTGAAATAGATGGAGATCGAACGAAACCCATCAACGAGCATTTGATGGACTGGCTCAAACAATTTTGTGGCTATCATTCTATTCCTTTGCTCATTGAAGCCGATGGGTCGAGAGGCAAGCCTTTGAAGGGATGGGCAGAACACGAGCCTCCTATCCCAGCCTTTGTCGATTTTGTTGTGCAGGTAGTTGGTCTGACCGGTCTTGGCAAATCATTGAGCGCTGAGAACGTACATCGGGCCGAGCTGTTTTCAAAGCTGAGTGGATTAGGTATGGGAGAATCCATTACACAAGATTCCTTGATTCGAGTATTGAAACATAGCGAAAGTGGATTAAAAAATATTCCTGCAAATGCGCGCAAAGCTGTCTTACTAAATCAAGCAGATACTCAGGCATTGCAATCTGCTGCGCAAGGAATGGCAAATGCGTTAATAAACACGTATGATTCTGTAATCATATCCAGTTTGGAACAAGAGAAAATTTTTGCTGTCCACGAATCGGTAGCAGGCATTATTTTGGCAGCAGGCGAGTCCAAACGATTTGGTCAGCCAAAACAGTTGCTCGATTGGAAAGGTCAACCGTTTGTGCACGCTGTGGCAAAGACTGCCTTGGAGGCGGGACTTTCACCTGTGATTGTCATAGCAGGTGCAAATGGAGAGCGCGTTGAACACGCGGTAAAAGATTTGAACGTAACCGTAGTACACAATGAAGAGTGGAAAAGTGGGCAGGGTACTTCGATCAAGGCAGGGATACAAGCGCTGATTCACCCGCCTTCTGGCCAAGGGGTGGAGGGAGTCGGCGGGGCCATATTTCTTCTTACGGATCAACCTCAAATTACCATACCCATCATTCAGGCTTTGATCGAGAAACATGCCGAGGGGCTTTATCCCGTCGTTGCACCGATGGTGATGGATCAACGCGCAAACCCAGTTTTATTCGACCGTGCGACCTTCGCTGATTTGATGACGCTGGAAGGCGATGTGGGCGGGCGAGCCATATTTCACAAACATCGCGTGGAATATTTGCCCTGGCATGATGACCGTCTGCTTTTGGATGTGGACACGCCAGAGATGTATCAGCGACTGATCTCAGACGAAACTCTATGATCTCAGCGATCATCCTTGCCGCCGGCCAATCAAAACGCATGGGGCAACCAAAAATGTTACTGCCCTGGGGAAAGTCAACTGTCATCGAATATGTCATTACCGCGTTTTTGAATGCAGGCATTGAAGATGTCATTGTCGTAACAGGCGGCGTGCGGGAGCAGGTTGAGAGTGTGATTAGTCAGTATCAGGTACGAAAAATCCACAACACTGACTACGCGGCGGGCGAAATGCTGTCATCCATCCATTGTGCCTTGAGAGCAATGCCTGAACAGGTGCAGGCGGCATTAATCGGGCTTGGTGACCAGCCTCAGGTCCAGGAAAAGGATGTGCGCTTGATCTGCGAGGAATATCGAAGTAGTAAATTCAGTCTTATCGTGCCCAGCTTTCAAAAGAGACGCGGCCATCCATGGCTGGTAACACGCCGATTATGGGGTGAAATCCTGGAATTGAAACCACCTGAGTCGCCCCGCGACTTCCTGAATAGACACGCTGATGAAATCCACTATGTGAACGTGGATACGCCAAGTGTGCTTGCAGACCTGGATACGCCCGAGGATTACCGCAAATCTCGTCCAAGCAGGTAGCGCCTGGTCTGTAACCTTTTGAATATCATGAAAAGGTTACACCGACTATCAAAACTTTTTTAGTGAGTGTACAATAGTACTAGCTAACCTTTCATAATTGTTATCTCAATTTTACAGAAATCATTGTAGCGTTCTATCTCAGATCTGTAAAATACAAGAAAGCAGCAGAAGGTAAGAAAACGATTATGAGTCGAATGAAACCAGTTCTAGGCATTATTCTGACAATCATTATCTCGATGGTTCAGGTTGGGGGAGTCTTTGCTGCGCCCACCTCACAAGAGGTAAATCCAATCAGCGGAACAGTACAAAGCATCACTCTGGAGACTGACCCCACCACGGACGTCGTTACTGTAGTTGCGGAGCTGAGAGACTCGAATCAGATCGTACAAAAGGTACGGCTCAGCCAGAAAACCGCAAAAGGCCTTGGACTTATCGATGTGAATGGAGATGGGAATCCTGTTCTGATTGAGCAGCCGCTGGGCGAAATGATCGAAATCGACCCGACTGCTGTTATCCCAGACCAACAGGAGAGTCAGCACCCAGTCGGGAGCGCGCTGGCGACCTTCTTTTCCGACATAGAAGGCATGGACTACGACACGATCATGTCTGCCCATGAGGGTGGAGTTGGATTCGGTGTGATCGCGCAGGCACTCTGGTTAACAAGCGAACTTGGAGGGGACGCTCAATTATTCCAGGACCTGCTTTACGCAAAACAACACAATGACTATGCTGCGTTCAGTGATTTTACAGACGATAGGACTACACCCAAGAACTGGGGACAATTGCGGAAGGCCCTACTGAACAAGAAAGGTCTGGGTGTCGTGATGTCCAATCGTGATAAGAATGGGAATCAAGGGGCTGGAAACGAGAGCAATAAGGATAAGGACACTAATAAAGATAAAGATAAAGATAAAAATGACAATGGACATGGAAGCGGAAATGGCCATGGCAATGGGAATGGCACTAAGTAACCACTATTAAGAAAATCATCAGGCAGGTCATAGCGGCCTGCCTGATTTATTTAAGCCTATAAAAGTATGGATTGGTTTTCCGTAATTCAAACCCCATGGACTGATATAACTGGTTTGCTGCCTCACGCCGAGGATTCGAGGTCAGTGACACCCCATCAGTCCCCGCTTTATGGGCGAGATTGATCGCGTAACGAACCAGTGCTTCACCAATTCCCTGCCTGCGTGCGCTTTCATCCACAATCACATCCTCTATGATCGCACGCAATCCTGTCGGAACACGATAAATAGTGAGGCACAAAATACCCAGGATTGGATCTTCATCCTTCGATTGCCGAGCCGCAAGAAGGGTAGAGGACTCCGAGTTAACCAGTTTTCTCAATTCTTCAAATGTAGGAGGAGTTTTATGGGCACCCAATTGCGGAATTAATCGTTGCAGTGCTTCGTATAGTTCTTCTGTCACCTCAGAAACTTTTCCAATGTACATGTACTTCGGCTCCGCGGCCACAAGCTGCCGCTCAGCGGGGCTTACGCAGGCTTAACGCTTCCAATTTTCGGAAAGAAACTGAGTAATCCATAATAAGCCACATAAACAAGAGAAAACCAAACCACCCATTGTGGAACGCTGGGATATTGCAAAAGTGCCCAAACACCAATCGCGCCATAAAGATATGTTAGCCCAAGGGTAAGTCGTCGCAGGCGAGTATTTCGACTTGGGTAAAGATACTTCACCGGGACAAATACAAGGATGTTACAAATCACTAGCAGAGTGAGGTTAATCCAGGGATTCAAACCCAACAACATCATATAAATGACAAGAAAATTCCATACGGAAGGAAAGCCTTTGAAGAAAAAAGATTGTTCATCGGTCTTCGCGTCCACCTGAGTAAATTGATAGGCAGAACTCAATAGTATCGAGAATGCGCCCATCAGCTGAAGACCAGCAGGCAAAAGATTCGGCGCTTTGATGAGGATCAGGGCAGCCACAACGACATAATTTAAGTAGTCAATTATGTTATCGAGCAGGGCACCATCCACACCCCGCGCATATTCCTTCACGTGGAACCAGCGCGCCAGCATCCCGTCGAAGCCATCGACGAACATGGCTATGATGATCCAAAGAATGGCTGCGCGCCAATTCTCTTCAAAGATCGCGAGGAGTGACAAAAATCCCCAAATGGCGCCAGTAGCCGTGAAAAGATGTACGCTCCAGGCTAAAGTTTTTTTTATAAGCAGCGGAAGTCTTTCAAACATGGTTCACCTCAGTGATAAAGTTCGATCGCTGCAATTATAAAGGCAAAGGCGTGGCACGCGCCACGCCTTTCAATTTTATTGTCTGACCAGACCGACGGTCACTTTTTCGCCGTCAAATCCATCCTCTGTGATGGATGCTCCTTCAGGCGGACTACCAAACACAAGATTGGATGTCAGCGTCTCAGCAGTGATGTAATCCTTGTGAGTCTCCAACGCGGACCTAAGACCTGCGGAGGCTTCCACGAACAACTCGATACGATCGGCGACCTCCAGGTCGGCGCTCTTACGGAGATCCTGGACGCGGCGGACAAACTCACGCGCGAGCCCTTCCTGAACAAGCTCCGGCGTCAGGTCAGTGACGAGCGCCGCAACATAGGCGCCTTCCTCTGCTACCGCAAAGCCTTCCTTCGCCAAGGCTCTCACTTCCACTTCTTCGGGAAGAACATCATACGCCGTGCCATCCGCTTCAACTTTCAGAGGCTTGCCTGCCAGCAACGTATGCGCAGCCTGTTCCGAGTTCATTGCCAGGATGGCTCTTTGTATTGCCGGGAATTTGTTCCCATACTTTTGTCCCAGTTGCTTGGGCAACGGCTTGACCGTGTGCGACACAGCCTCCGTTGCGGAATCGAGCAAACGAACCTGCTTCACGTTCAATTCATCGGTGAACAGATCGGCGTATGTTTCGACGGCCCTTCGTTCATTCGAATTACCAACAGAGAAAGCTGCTTCTGCCAGCGGCTGGCGGACCTTGCGATTCGCTTTCTGACGCGCAGAATGCCCAAGTGAGACGAGGCGCATCACCAATGCCATATCGCGGTTGAGAGACTCGTCTATCATCTCGGGCAAGACCTCGGGCCATTTGGTGAGGTGCACCGATTCAGGTGCGTTTTCATCTGTTGAGCGCACAAGGTTCTGGTACAGCTCTTCTGCGAGGAATGGCATGGAGGGCGCCAGGAGTTTCGCAACGGTGACAAGCGCGGTGTAAAGGGTGGAGTACGCGGCTTGTTTGTCAGAGTCTGATTCAGATTTCCAGAAGCGGCGGCGCGAGCGTCTGAGATACCACGTAGAAAGTTTCTCCACAAATCCTTCGATCGGACGCGTGGCGTTCGGCACATCATAGTTTTCGTAGGCGTCCGTCACGTCACGGACAAGCACATTCAGTTCAGATAACAGCCAGCGATCCAAATCACTGGTCGCTATCGGCAGGGTGGTGACGGTGGGTTTATCGAGATTCGCATAAGTCACGAAGAACGAGTAGACGTTCCACAACGTGAGCGTGAAACTGCGTATGACCTCGCCCACCAACTCCGAAGAGAAGCGACGCTCATTTCCTGGCGGAGTTGCCGTGTACAAATACCAGCGGAAGGCATCTGCGCCATGCGCGTTTAACACATCCCAGGGTGCGATGATGTTGCCCTTACTCTTGGACATCTTATATCCTTCGGCATCCAGTATCAAGCCGAGGCAGATAACATTCTTGTAAGACACTTCATCAAACAGTAAAGTGCTGATCGCATGCAAGGAATAGAACCAGCCGCGCGTCTGATCGACAGCTTCACAGATGTAATCCGCAGGGAATTGCGCTTCGAATTTCTCTTTGTTCTCAAACGGATAATGCCACTGCGCCACCGGCATCGAACCCGAGTCAAACCAGACATCGATGAGGTCAGGCACGCGTCTCATGCTCTGCGTGCCGCCGCAGTCGGGGCAATCCCAATAGACTTGATCGACATATGGGCGATGAAGATCAAGTTCGCTCAAATCGCGTCCCGCTTTCTCCGAAAGTTCGTTGACGGAACCAACGCCCTCGCGATGTTTGCAGGATTCGCATTCCCAGATCGGAAGCGGTGTTCCCCAGTAACGCTCGCGACTTAGAGCCCAATCGATGTTGTTTTCCAGCCAGTTCCCAAAACGCCCACTCTTCACATGCTCAGGGACCCAATTGATCGTATTGTTCAAATCAACCAAGCGGTCCCGAGAAGCGCTCGTGCGGATATACCACGACTCGCGTGCGTAATAAAGCAACGGCGTGCCACATCGCCAGCAGAATGGATAGGTATGTGTATAGGCTTCAGACTTGAAAAGCAATCCGCGCGCATGCAAATCTTCGATGATGAATGGGTCGGCATCCTTGACGAAGACTCCGCGCCATGGCGTTACCTCCGGGATAAATGTCCCATCGGGCAGAACTGTCATCAAGACAGGTAAATTGTATTGCTTTGCCATCTCCATATCTTCCTGACCGAATGCAGGCGCCATATGGACGAGACCTGTCCCATCTTCCGTGGTGACAAAATCGCCAAGCACAACATAGTGAGCGGGCTTATCCGGTGGCAAAAAGGTGAAAAGCGGGTGATATCTTACGTTCTTCAATCTCTTGCCTTTGAAGGTCTCAAGCACTAATACTTGTTCATCTTTAAAAACCTTTTCAACCAGAGACTTGGCAAGGATTAATTTTTCTTTGGTCCCATTATTTACGCGTTCCACGATGACGTAATCTACGTCTGGATGCGCGGCAACAGCGACATTTCCAGGTAACGTCCAGGGTGTTGTCGTCCATACCAACAGTGAGACATCCGGCTGATCCACCAGTGGCATCCGGACAAAAACCGAAGGATCGGTGGCTTCATCGTAACCAAGAGCCACTTCATGGTCTGAAAGAGGCGTGCCACAACGCGGGCAATAAGGCACAACTTTATATCCCTTATAGAGCAAATCCTTATCCCAGAAATTTTTCAAGATCCACCAGACCGACTCGATATAATCATTGGTGTATGTTACATACGCGTCTTCCAGGTCAACCCAGAAGGCGATCCGATCCGTCAGGCGCTCCCAATCCTGTATATAAGTAAACACGGACTTCTTGCAAAGCTCGTTGAATTTATCGATGCCGTACGCTTCGATCTGTTGCTTATTATTGAAACCAAGTTGCTTTTCCACTTCGATCTCAACGGGTAAACCATGCGTATCCCAGCCGCCGCGCCGCGAGACATGATAGCCGCGCATGGTTTTGTAGCGCGGGAACATATCTTTGAAGGCGCGCGCCAGCACATGATGCACGCCAGGCTTTCCATTTGCCGTCGGGGGTCCTTCGTAAAACACGTACTCGGGCGCACCCTGACGTTGATCAACGGTCTTCTTGAAGATCTGAGCCTGCTTCCAAAACTTCAAGACATTCTCTTCCATCAACGTCACGCTGAGCTTCGAGTTTACAGGTTTGAACATTGTGAGTCTCCTAGTCGCTTAGTTGCGTAGTTAAAAGAAAAACACCCATCCCAAAACAGGGACGAGCGTCGCTCGCGGTACCACCCTGGTTCCACGCTTTGGCATGGCACTCAGTAGATGACCAACATCATCTTGTCCCTGTAACGTGGAACAACCTCGGCTTGCTTACTTTTCGTCGATCCTCTGATGATCAAGCTACTCGACTAATTTCAGCTCGCGGCTCCGAGATGATTTTCAATTTGCTTCATTGACCTGCTCACACCCTACCAGGCTCGCTGACAATTTATGCAGATTTACTCGTTCTCTTCATCGCCTTTTCCCGCTTTACGGGATAATATCGTGTCGCAGATTATGCCACAATTCGATTTGACCGTCAACAACAGGCGCGGGATTTAGCTGCTTTGACGCTAACTACTCAACACTTTTCAGTTCAAAAATGGTAATTTCAGGCGGGCAATTAATGCGAACAGCAATGCTATCCGTCCCCACTCCACGGTTTGTGTATTGATACATATTCCCGACTCTATATAGCCCACTGGGGTACTTTCGACCTGAGTCAGGCAGTCTTGGAGGTCCATAGAAAGGTACGACGATTTGACCGCCATGCGAATGGCCCGAAACTTGTAGATCGAATTTTCCAGTCGCCGCGCTGATGTCTGCAAAATCCGGTTCGTGCACCAGCAATATGGCCGCGCTATCATCTTCTAATTGAGCAAGGACATTGTTCAGGCGCACATCACCATGCCGAACATCATCAACTCCACATAGGTGTAACTTTTGGCCTGCGCGCCTCAACGTGAAAACGCTATTTGTTAGATCCGTGATCTGACACAGACGTAACATTTCTCGAACTGCATCTGGATTTGTACGATAATCATGATTGCCCAACACAGCAAAGGAAGGAATGACTGCCGCCAGAGGACATAACACTTTCATCAGGTCCCGAATCGCCTGCTTTGAAGTCTCTGTGAAACTGCGACCTTTGAGAAAGTCTCCTGTAATGAACAATACATCCGGTTTTTGAGCCATGACCAAATCGGCAACATGTTGAAACCGAGCATAGTTCATCCAACCACCCATATGAATATCGCTGATCTGAGCAACACGAAAACCTGAGAAGCCTTGGGGGAGTCTCCTGAGTTTCAGGTGCACAGTTTCAACAGAGAACAAATCTCGACGCGTTAATTTTCGCTTATCGAATCTCGTCACAGATAAAGTTCGTCCGTCTTGGCAGCCATGATGAAATCGTTCTTGTGCAAGCCGCCAATCTTGTGCGTCCACCAATTGACGTATAGACAGCCAGGATTCCCAAAATTTTGGTATTTCGTCGCCCTATAAAATGACTGATAGCCAGGAATCACAAACATTTGGTAAACCATCCTTCAATAAATTTAGAAATATGCACAAATCACAAAGCCCAATTACTTTTACTTGTCGATTGATTGTCGCACACGATAAACGCAAAACACGGGCGAATACACGAATTATAGCAGTGGATTCATAACTGCCATAATGAAATCATCGGATTCGATTCTCGGCTTTGAGAACCCCTAATGAGCTTCCGTTACTAGTATAATTCATACTGGTTTTCTCCTATTAGGCAGTAATAATCGAACAATTGACAAAGGGGTGCTTCATGCCTATCTTGCACATCAATCTACTGGGGGACTTCCGCCTGCGCTACGATGAAACGCTTGTGACGACTGTCGTCCAGCCTCGAATGCAAGCATTTCTAGCTTACCTTCTAATTCATCGCGACTTTCCACAGTCTCGCCAACAGCTTGCTTTTCTTTTCTGGCCAGATACCCCGGAATCCCAAGCTCGCACCAATTTGCGTCAGCTCCTGCACCACCTTCACCGGGCTTTGCCTGAGGCTGACCAGTTTCTGCAGATTGAAACAAAGACTGTGCAATGGCGACCGGAATCTCCTTTCTCTGTTGATATCGCAGACTTTAATCGGCACCTTACAGAGGCTGTCGCTGCCAGGAAGGAAGGTCGTGTCGCGTCAGAGCGAACAGAGTTGGAATCTGCCCTCAAAAACTACAGTGGGGAACTTATGCCGGCATGCTACGATGAGTGGATCCTTCCGGAGAGGGAAGGTCTACATCAAGCTTATATTAAGGCTTTGGAGCGACTGATTCTTCTGGAGGAAGAGCAGCGTGACTACCCTTTGGCAATTGAACATGCTGAGCGTCTACTACGTTATGAGCCTTTGCACGAAACGACCCACCGAAGGTTGATGGGTCTTCATACGTTGCAAGGCGACCGTGTCAGCGCTTTGCGTGTATATCATACTTGTGTCACAGTCATGGAGCGGGAATTAGGAGTTGAGCCAAACAAGGAAACACAGGAAGCTTACCAACGTCTGCTTAATATGGAGTCTCCAGCGACGATGCGCAGGCGGCCATCATCTGTGTCTACCGCAAGACCGGCTTTAGTGGGACGGCATAATGAATGGAAGATGCTCTTAAATAGCTGGAAACGCGCGGCGAATGGGCATACAGCATTTGTACTGATTAACGCCGAAGCTGGGCTCGGCAAGACGCGGCTGGCTGAGGAGTTTCTTGAATGGGCTAGTCAGCAGGGAATAACAACAGCCAAATCACGCTCCTATGCCACTGCGGGACGACTAGCGTATGCGCCGGTAACAGAATTACTGCGCACGGATGCCTTTCGCACGAGGTTAACTAGACTGGACGATGTATGGTTGACAGACCTTGCTCGTCTCTTACCCGAATTGCTGGTGGAACGAAGAGACTTAGCCAAACTCGAACCAATCACGGAAAATTGGCAGCGCAAACGGTTGTTTGAGGCTCTAGCGAAAGTAATCATCAATGACAAAGAACCACTTTTGTTATTCCTCGACGATCTGCAATGGTCCGATCAGGATACATTAGAATGGCTCCATTATCTCATGTACTTCGATGAAAGAGCCAAGTTGATGATCGTCAGTACCATTCGTCTCGAAGATGTAGATCAGGAGCATCCTCTAACATCGCTCGTATTAGATTTACGAATCCGGGAGAAACTAACCGAAATCGAACTCAAACCTCTGGATGTAGATGACACCAAAATATTGGCTGAACAGATGATAGGCAGGAAACTCGACGTTGAGCAAGCATCGCGACTCTACAGGCATACGGAAGGTAACCCATTCTTTGTGGTTGAAACAATACGTGCGGAAACTAGCAGTACCGAGACAGGCGGCCCATTGGACGAAATGGAGAGAACGTCTGCACTCTTGATGCCATATTCTGCTTCATCGCCACGCTCATCGTCGCGCCGAACCCTGCCTCTGAGGGTGCATGCTGTTGTTCAAGCCCGTTTGCACCAGCTCTCGCCGCCCGCCCACGAACTGGCGAGTGTTGCTGCGACAATCGGCCGTGCATTCAATTCTGATGTGCTTGCAGAAGCCAGTGAAATTGATGAAGAAACGTTCGTACAGTCATTGGACGAGTTATGGCGACGACGAATTATTCGTGAACAAGGTAGGAATGCCTATGATTTCAGCCATGACTACATATGTGAGGGAGCTTACAGCGAAATTAGCGCGGCCCGGCAGCAAGTGGTCCATCGGCGTGTCGCTTCTGCGCTTGAACAAGTCCATGCCGGAAATCTCGGCGCAGTCAGTGGTCAAATCGCGTTTCACTATGATCAAGCGGGCAGAACGGAGCAGGCTATTCAGTATTACCAGCGAGGAGCGGCAGCAGCTCAGGCGCTCTTTAGTAATGAGGAAGTGTGTAGGCTGCTTTCAAGGGCGCTAGAGTTGCTTCCATTATTGCCCGAGAAAGCACAGCGGCCACAAATCGAGCTCAACATATTGGTCACGCTCGGAACTGCGCTAATGTCATCTAAAGGTGATGCCCATCCAGAAGTAGAAGAAACTCTTCTGCGTGCCTGGAATCTATGTCAAACGCTTGGGAATCATGAACTCTCGATTCCAATCCTTGCCGGGTTATGGCTTTGCTATCACCTGAGGGGTGACTTTGTCAAGGAAATGATTTGGGTAAAACATTTACAGGAAAAAGTGCAGCTCAAATCAGACGCGCAATTCCCTTCGGCAGCCTATCTTGCTCTAGCGGGTTCATCGTTTTATCGCGGCGACCTGCAGGCCGCCCGGGAATATGGGGAACAATTAATCGCGGGCTACAACCCTAGCCAAAACCCTCAACAGATCGCTTTGCTAGGTTATGAACCTGCGATTGCAGTCATTGAATGTTTAGGGTTAAGCCTCTGGTTGCTTGGATACCCAGATCAAGCGCGTAACCGCATGCAATTGGCGCTCAAGTGGTCTTTCAAGTCTTCACAACCTTCCACAATAGCATCCAATCTGGGCATGTCCACAGTGCTTCACCAGTGGTGCGGCGACATATTTCAGACCTGCGAACAGGCCGCCACCACAATTGATTATTTGTTGGAAAAGGGTGTGTTACAGTGGGTTGCACACAGCAATATGTTGCACGGCTGGGCACTAGCATGTGCGGGACAGATCCATCCAGGACTCGATGAATTACGGGAAGGTTTGCAGGCCTACCAAGCAACGGGAGCTCGTTTATCGCTACCGTACTACTTGCTTCTCCTTGCTGAGGCATACACCCTTAACGGCCAAAATGGTGAGGGATTGAGTACAACTCAAGAAGCTTTGAAGATTATTGATGAAAGTGGAGAACGCTGGTTCGAAGCAGAAATATATCGCCGCAGAGGCGAGCTCCTTCTTGCACAGGGTGCAGATGAGAAAGAAGTCGAGTCGGACTTCCAGCGCGCCCTGGAGATTGCGCGCCTCCAGCAGGCGCGTTCGTTAGAGCTGCGCGCTGCAATGAGTATGAGCAGACTGTGGCAAAAACAAGCTAATTACACAGCTGCATGTGAATTGTTGGCGGACAGCTATAACGGTTTCTCTGAAGGCTTTGACACAGCAGATTTGCGAGAGGCCAAGGCACTCTTAGATTCGTTAATGTGAGCTGCCACTAACCACTGGTTGTCAAATCATAGGCGCTAGAGTTGTTTCGCGCCAGCCTGAATTCTTCCTGGCGCGCAAGACCGCTTTTTAATTCCAAATTCCT
>Ga0065707_10000910_pt1 | contig 15140 bp, 10 predicted proteins | sample SwiRhicommuniRL3_FD_59094 | JGI IMG/M metagenome (GOLD analysis project Ga0065707, IMG submission 59094) | Switchgrass rhizosphere bacterial communities from Rose Lake, Michigan, USA - RL3 v2 (version 2) | ecosystem: Host-associated > Plants > Roots > Rhizosphere > Soil | place: East Lansing...
CCGCCATCGGGTGGAGGCTCAACCCCGCCTACCGTGATGCCAACCTCGGTCCAGCCTTTCTTAACAGCCTGTTGCTCGATGCTGCCCGCGCCAAATAAATCTGCCGCTGCCTGATAGGTCATATTTGCGCAATCCTGGAATTTGGAATTTGCGGTCAATTTGTCCTTCAACGTGACATACCAAATCTGGCCCGCTTTTTCCCAGGCAAAGCCTCCTAATTCTGTGGCAACGACATAGAAAGCGTGGTTGGGGATGCCGGAATTGATATGAACGCCACCATTGTCGTTAATTGTGTTGACGTAGTCCTTCATATGGGCCGGCTGTGGGTCTTTACCTAATACAGGATCATCATACGCCGTACCCGGCGCTTTCATCGAGCGAAGGGCTACTCCTTTTACATTTTCAGTAAGCAGGCCTTGACCAATGAGCCAATCTGCTTCCCCCGAAGTCTGTTGGAGATGATATTGTTTGACAAGCGACCCAAACACATCGGACATGGATTCATTAAGTGCCCCAGGCTGTTGTGAGTAGGTTAGCTTGGCCTCAAACTGCGTCACACCGTGTGTTAACTCGTGGCCAATAACATCCAGGGAAATTGTGAAGCGGTTGAAGAGACGTTCGCTCACAGGCAGATTCTCATCGCCATCCCCATAGACCATTTGTTCGCCATTCCAAAACGCGTTGTCGTAGCCCACTCGATAGTGCACGGTTGAATCCAGGCGCATTCCACTGCCATCAATGGAGTTCCTCTGATAAACATTATTATACAAATCGTAGGTATAACCACTTCCATCATAGGCTTCATTGACTGTCACATCCGCAGTTGCGCCATCACCTTCTTTACGGGCAATTGTGCCGGGCAGGCTCGATCCATTCTTGGCATCGTATACCACCCGTTCCCTACCGCCCACCGCCACGCGGAAGGTTGCAGTTGCGAATTCAGCCAACGCCTGCCGCTGGCCGCGCATCTGCGCAGATAATTTAAGTGTGTCAATAGCCAGCATCTTTTGCCTATTGGTGCCATTGGTAGCGATGTTTTTCAACATATGTGGAGGAACGATGCAATTGACGGGAAAATGCTTATGCATAACGCGAACCCTTTCTTTTGTTGAATAGATGTGCAGTTTGTCTAACAAACAAACGCCAAGTGGGGTCAAGTTTTTTTATTTTGTATGGGACGGGATAACAAGCAACAGTATACGTTGTTTTGAAATGATTTTCAATAGTAGGGATGTGCTAGAAATAACTATTCATCTGCCGCGCGCACTCCCAGGTGAGTCGCGTCAACTTTGATACCAGAAAAGTTTTCAAAAGACAGGTCCCGGGATGATAATTTTAGGCTATTTTGAACGTGTTCGAACAACGCACTATAACTTCTCTCAATCGTCGCAGCCCAATTCAATTTGATTGTTTTAGAGAGTGCCTCGATCGTTCCTTCATTCTCCCCTTCGATTTCCACGAAGTTTCCATAAGGTAATTCGTCCAGCATAATCTGAGTTTTATCGAGTTCGTACGTAGTTCGAAATTTTTCATAATGGAAAATCTGCTGGTAGCCCAGTGCTTCAAGAAATTTTTTCGCTTTCTCAAAATCCTCCACAACAAATTCAATCTCCTCCCGGCTTAACACACCCCGTGTGCTTTTGTTTTCGCCTTTATACGTAAGTCGCGCTTCGGTGTCATATCTTAACCTCAAGACGCGTCTCCCGGCGCGGAGGCTGCCGTCCGGTAGGTCAAAGCGGATGTTCTTTTCCAGTACTCTGGTCTGGATTAAGCGCGCGTTTACATCCTGAAGGGTAGCCCGGATTCGTTCCAAATCCTGGACATAAAACTTGGCTTCCGTTTCCTGCCCGCTATGAGACATTACAGAACGCTCAACAAAGTTTGCTTTTGTTCGACGGTTTCGCCAGCTTTTACGCGGAGGCGCCCGATCGTCCCATCCCGAGGGGATTTTAGTTCGTTCTGCATCTTCATCGATTCGAGAATGAGAAGCACCTGACCCTTTTTGACTAACTGACCTTCCGCCACCAGGATCGTGACCACCAACCCTGGCATCGGCGCCCTGAGATGGTACTCGCCCGTCTCTGCGACCCCACCACCGGCCGCGCTGCGCAATCGTTTTTCGCGTTCATCCTCCACGGTCACCGGGAACAAACGTCCGCGTATCAGCACTTGCCAATCATGATCGCCCTGTGCAACATAGGATTCATGTGATTTTCCATCCACAATCAGTGAGTAGACCGGTTGCCCGCTGACAGACTCAAAATCCACTTCATAAACTTTTCCATCGACACTCACGTGCTTCTCGTCAATGATTTCAACCAGAAATTCTTTGTCTTCTACAGTCGTAATATATTTCATGTGTTTATCTCATCTGGCCTATCGGTGCATTCGTTCCCAGCGACCCACCCATTTCCAATTGCTTGTGTCGCGCTCATTTCGGTTCACGATAGTGGCAGAACGTTCCGTTTCACGGTGCGCGACCAACGTCGCAAGGATGGCGGCGGTCTCCGCATGAGCATCTTTACCTTCACCGGCATCATCCATCGAGAATCGTTCTTCCACAAAACGAGTGTCATATTGTCCGCCCATAAAACGGTGCGAGTCCATCAGGGTCTGATGAAATGGAATGTTTGTCCTCACACCGACAATCCGATATTCTTCCAGCGCACGCCGCATCCGCAGGATTGCCTGGGCACGCGTTTCTCCCCACACGATCAATTTTGCGATCATAGGATCATAAAATGGAGTCACCTCAAAACCCGGATAAACCCCAGTATCCACTCGCACCCCAGGTCCGGTCGGGATGAGACTGTGTGTAATGCGTCCGGTCGACGGCATAAAGTTGTTATATGGATCTTCCGCATTCACGCGGCATTCGATCGCGTGACCATTGAACTTTACCTCCTCCTGCTTGTAGCTCAGGGCACGACCACGCGCAACACGAATCTGCTCCTTGACAATGTCAATCCCGGTGACCATCTCCGTGATTGGATGTTCCACTTGCAAGCGCGTGTTCATCTCCAGAAAATAAAAATTCTTATCTTTATCAAGCAGAAATTCAATTGTGCCAGCGTTGACATAATCCACGGCTTTGGCAGCTTTCACAGCCACACTCCCCATCGTCTCGCGCAGGTCATCATCAAGCGCGGGCGAAAGCGCTTCTTCCACTAATTTTTGATGACGGCGCTGCAGGGAGCATTCCCGTTCCCCCAAATGGATCACATTCCCATGAGTGTCCGCCAGGATCTGGATTTCGATATGACGTGCACCCTCCACCAGTTTCTCCAAATAAACATTCCCATCGCCAAAGGCGGATTCCGCCTCACGTCGCGCCGACTGCAAGAGGGTGGGCATTTCCTCGAGACTTTCTACCTCCCGCATGCCTTTTCCACCTCCACCCGCGGTTGCCTTGATCAGAAGCGGGAAGCCGATCTGGGGTGCCGCCCTGAGCAACTGCTCATCAGTCATATTGCCCACATCTTCCGTCCCTGGCACTACCGGCACACCCGCTTTGATGACCGTTGCGCGCGCCTCGGCCTTATCCCCCATCGCTGCAATCGAGGAAGGTTTGGGACCGATGAATGCAATGCCTGCTTCCGCACAAGCCGCAGCGAAATCCTCGCGTTCTGCCAGAAACCCATAACCAGGATGCACCGCATCTGCGCCACACTTGCGCGCGATGTCGATGATCTTATCCGCCCGTAAATAAGATTCTCGTGAAGGTGCGGGTCCCAGTAAATAGGCCTCATCCGCATAGCGGACATGCAACGCGCGCCTGTCAGCTTCCGAGTACACTGCGACGGTATCGATCCCAAGCTCGCGGCAGGCACGAATAATGCGAACAGCGATCTCCCCACGATTGGCAACTAAAACTTTTTGAAACATGTATCCTCCGGAAGTATCAGGTTCTATCTGTCAGGTTTCGGGCAAAAGACCTGGCACACGAAACGTGAAACCTGATACGGTTACAACGGAATATTCCCGTGCTTTTTCGCAGGGCTGGTGTCGCGCTTGTTACTCAGCATTTCCAGTGCATTGATCAGGCGTGGACGTGTCTCCTTCGGCTCGATGACATCATCAATATAACCGCGCTCCGCCGCCACATACGGACTGGCGAATTTCTCCCGATACTCAGCGACCAACTCAGCTTTTTTCTTTATTGGATCTTCAGCTTTCTCGAGTTCTTTACGGAAGATAATATTCACGGCTCCATCCGGTCCCATTACTGCGATCTCGGCGGAGGGCCAGGCGAGATTCAAGTCGCTGCGGATATGCTTGGATGACATAACGCAATAGGCACCGCCGTAAGCCTTACGTGTGATCACTGTCAATTTGGGAACAGTCGCTTCGCAATACGCGTACAGCAGTTTCGCGCCAGAACGAATAATTCCATGATGCTCCTGGTAGGTGCCCGGTAGAAATCCTGGCACATCCTCAAACGTAATGATCGGAATATTGAATGAATCACAAAAGCGGACAAAGCGTGCGCCTTTTTCGCTGGCATCAATATCCAATACGCCTGCCAGGACAGCCGGTTGATTTGCGACAATTCCAACAGAGTGCCCACCTAAGCGTGCAAACCCGACCACAATATTTGCTGCATAATTTTCATGGATCTCGAAGAACTGGCCCCCGTCAACGATCATACGAAGTACTTCCTTGATATCGTAGGGTTTGTTTGGGTCGTCGGGAATGATCATATCCAACTTCTCGTCCATGCGGAGCGGATCATCACCCGGCATAAATGGAGGGTCTTCCATGTTATTTTGCGGAAGATACATCAACAATTTGCGGATCAAATACAATGTATCCCCTTCACTATCCGCGGCTACATGGCAGACACCAGATTTTTCTGAATGGACACTTGCCCCTCCCAATTCTTCAAACGATACCGCCTCATGAGTTACAGCTTTTACAACGTCTGGCCCAGTAACAAACATATAAGAAGTATTGCGTGTCATGAAAATGAAATCGGTCAACGCTGGAGAATAAACTGCGCCTCCGGCACAGGGTCCCATAATTGCTGAAATCTGTGGGACGACTCCTGATGCCAGTGTGTTGCGTAGAAAAATATCCGCATAGCCCCCCAACGCAACCACACCTTCCTGAATACGCGCGCCGCCCGAATCGTTCAGACCAATCACCGGCGCGCCGTTCTTCATCGCCATATCCATGATCTTGCAAATCTTCTCGGCATGGACTTCACCCAAACTTCCGCCAAAAACAGTGAAATCCTGCGAAAAGACGTAGACCAGGCGTCCTTCAATCGTGCCCCAGCCTGTTACCACTGAGTCACTCATAAACTTTTGTCCGTCAAGATTGAAGTCGTGCGTACGGTGCTGAACGAAGGCATCTAATTCCCGAAATGAGCCTTTATCCAGTAAAAGGTCTACTCTCTCACGGGCGGTCAACCGCCCTTTTTTATGTTGAGCGTCGATACGTTCCGGTCCGCCGCCCAGCCGTGATTTTGTCTTATGTTCGCGCAGAGTCTGAATATTCGTTTGGTTGCTCATGTTCCTCGCTTCTGATGAAGAATCTCTTGGTTTTTTGATTGAATGCACTGACGGATGTCACAACGAACAGAANGATGGATAGGACCAGTGCAAAGAAGAAATTTGCTCTNGGTNCTTCAAAAAACATCCGTTCGACCCAATATTCCATAACCCAAAGGAATATCGAAATGGGGATTGCCAGACGCGCCCACATTTTTCCACTGAAAAGGCTCCATAATAGCACGGCTCCCACCAGGATCCAACCCGCTCCGGTGATGGATAAATATAGTGGGCCGAGACGCGCCCCGAATTCGTTCAACACATTCCACCAGCGGAAGGCAGCAAAAAGCCGGACTGCGCCCCACGCTGATAGACTTAACACCAGCCATAGGAGCAGGGTTACACCGAAAGGTCGCTTTGCAGGCATGGATTCATTATCCCATAAAGGGAACAAGCTTCGGCTGTGCATGAAGCGATGTCCTGAGCAGCAAAGTCGTAGCGAGGGAGGAAACATCCACGCTAGGGGGCCCGGTAATGCATAAGTTGTTTGCCACCATAATAGACATCCAGCGGCTCCAAATATTCATTGAATTGACCCTTGTAAGGCTGCTGATCCAGGATGACCGGGTTAGCCAGCACATAGTCAAGCCCGATATTTTGAAGGTATTGACCACCTGTTCGGGTCTGCAAAGCCTGAAAATAACCATAGCTGTTGATCAATCCGTCCATATTGACAATGGTGCGGTCATGAATAAAGTAACCAACATTGCCACCGCCGGTCAACCCGATGATACTTCCGGGTTCGGTATGCTCCTCAAGGAGCGGAACAATATCCATGAAAGGTGCATCTGCTGACCAGCGATTGTATGCCATCGACTGTCGTATCCCGTTCCAGAACGAGAATCCCATACTAATGCCAACATACGCCGTAATTCCCCAGGCAAGAATAGATATATATGGAATTCTTCGAATCAAGGTATAGAACATACCGATAATCAGGCTGAGCGTCAAAACAATAATGGTCAACTGACTGACCCAATACCATTCCTTGTGCCCGGCGTATTTCAGAGCATTATAGTAAAGTACCTGTAACCAGGCACTGCTCAAGAGCGGGATGAGGCTCATTTGGGTGACGGCACTCTTTCCCTTGTGTCGATTCATCAGCAAAATCAGGTAGAAAATAATTGCGAATAAAGTGAGGAGAATCAAATATCGCCAGACATCTTCTATCTTCAAAATCCTGTACATGTTTTCAGCCCAGCGTCCAATTAGCCCGGAAATCGGACTCCAGGCATTTTCCTCCGTAATATAACTGAGACCAAAGAAAGATAATATATCGCGTGAAGAGCCCCCATACGCCCGGCCCGGAAGCGACGCCCACCATTGTTTGATCTGCCCACTGACGGGAGAGGTAGTCCCAAAAACAATTTTGCTCCAAAGCATATAAATGCCCAGCGCGCCAAAAACGATGCCATAATAAATCCTGCCATCAGTGATCCATTTTTTCCATTGGTCACGCAAATCGTTCAAGGGCGTTTCACTTCCATCGGGAGCGGAAGAGTTCGCTTTGTGCAAACCCAGGAACATGAATCTACTTATGCCAAAAAACAGGAAGGTCAAGCCAAGGTCGATCAAAATAATGATGCGCGAAAAGGAGCCTTGAACCAGGCCGAGCTTTTGAATGGCAAGAACAAGAATACCCGTAATTACGGAACCACTCACGGAAAATAAAGTAACATGTTTGATTAATTCGCCAGGTCGCAATACCTTTGTATGTTGATATAGACCAAACAAAAACGCGCAGGGAATTTTGACGATCAGACTCGCAATCGCCATCGCGATGGCAACCTCAACCGATTCATAATAACCAACCAGACCCACTCGCAGCATGATTGCGAGGATCGTTAGAATAATGATGCCTGCAATATCCAGAGGTAGAAAAAAGCGTAGTAAGTGACCTCGAAAGATGATCCAAAGTCCTACAAGGGCAGCAAAGAACACAAGGTCAAGACGGCTGAACATCATCAACATAGCAATCACTGCCAGGGTTGCGATTTGCTTTTTGGAAACCGGACCTTTGCGCCAGGATAACTCGAAGTCATACAGTTTGTAGACCAACAAAACGAGGAAGAATGCCGCAATGCCAGATTCCAATCCGTTTTGATAAAGGGTGGCAAATATATGGTGGTTGAATACCCAGAACAGGGCAGCTATTGCTCCAAGGGCCGGTGCGAAAATTTTGCCAATCAGACGATAGAGAAGAATACCCGTTGCAACGGAAAGTCCGCTTATGAGCAGCAGGAGTACGCGCAGCGGCAGGATCAAGTCGAAGCGCGCCAGGGTGAAAATTGGGATACAGACCAGCATCCACAATGGATGATAGCCATTCGTTACGTCGATGCCATCGAAGGTACTGCCATGTCCTTCGGTGATATTCTGTGCGACCTTGAAATAATAATAGGCATCATCCCGTGTGAACCAGCGCCACGAAAGATTTTGTGCGTCTGACAAAGCAGCATACAAACTAATGGACATCACAACCAGTATTAGGATTGTTTCAAACCAGGGGGATCGTTTCACCAGCATAGTATCAATGAATATCCAATGTGATCTTTCCAAAATTTTCATTCCTCCACAAGCGTTCCTGCGCGATAGCAGCTTCCTGGAAGGGATACGTCTTATCCAGCACGGGTCTTAATTGACCTGCAACGATCAAATCCATGACGTCCTTGAATTCACTCAAGGTACTCATCGTCGAGCCGATGATGCTGAGATGTTTGGCAAACATGTAGCGGTTGTCAATTTCAAATTTCGGTCCGCCACTATTTCCTACTGTCAAGAGGCGTCCACCTTTTCGTAAGGCGCGCAGGCTTTGCATAAAGGTCATACCGACGTTGTCCACGACGACATCCACACCGCGTTTGTTTGTCGCAAGGAACACTTTTTTTGACCAATCCGCTTCCCTGGAGCGATCGATCAGGATATCAGCCCCAATGGACTCTGCCATCTCTAGCTTCTTCGCGTCTGACCCTATGACCAGCACCTGCGCGCCGATCCATTTCGCGATCTGCACGCTGGCCGTATTCACTCCACCCCCCGCCCCAACAATGAGGACGGTCTCGCCTTTTTGTAGGTTACCGCGCTTTACGAGTGAATGCCAGGCCGTCTGATAAACAAGGGCAGCCGCCGCGGCTTGATGGAAATCGAAATGCTCTGGCAGGCGATAAAGCTGTTTTACGGGAAGTGACACATACTCCGCGTAGGTGCCGCGCACGGTTTCACCTAGCAAATGCCAGTGAAGGCACATGTTATCTTTTCCCACAAGACAAAACTCACACGCGCCGCAACCGAGGTTGGCATTGATGACGACATGGTCGCCAGGCTCTAGTCCACTCGTCTCACTTGTTCCATTACCGAACGCAACAATCTCCCCTGCACCATCCGCCCCATTGATGTGAGGCATTTCCAGTTTCAAGCCGGGCCACCCATTGCGCACCATCACGTCCATGCGGTTGAGCGCAGCAGCATGTAAACGGATCAATGCTTCGCCAGGTTTTGGTTCAGGGGTTGGGAAGTCGGCGTATTCCAGCACCTCAGGTCCGCCGTGCTGGCGAAAAAGGACAGCCTTCATGGGGATGATTGTAACTGATTAGGGGCAATTTCAAGGGATGAGACGGCGCTAATGCGATCCGTAGTCATATATCCAAAAGAGGACTTGGTTATTCCAGGCTTTTTCTGACTCCAGTGACCCATTCGGATACTCTGCCATGATCCTACTGATTTCGCGCCGTCGCTGAGGTAAAAACACAAAAATAATATGCTCGCCATTTAATACAGTTTTATCAAACGATTGCCAGGATGTCGTCACATCGATGCCTTTGACCTGTGGAGCTAAATATTGAATACTTGGAATGGAATAGTACCCCAAATTTCCTGTGCCTAAGAAAACAATCTGTGTTCCATCAGGTTCACTCTTCAAACGGTTCGCCAGCTGCTGGGCAATTGTGCCATTCGTGTCAATATTCGATACTTGGTCCATGCCTCGATATTCAACAAAGTAAAAATACAAATCGCTAATCATTGCCACACCAACAATGATGTAACTCAATCCTGCCAACACTTTTGAATATTTCTGCCAGCGGCGTCCAAAAATATCAGTCACCTGATATACCCCCAGGCCTGCAACAAGTGCACACGCAGGTGCAGCCGCCACATATCGTTGTGAAGCTGGGGCCGATTCGCTTAAGCCGCCAATCAGACCAAACGTAAGTAGCCAGATTAAGATCAAGACAAGACGGCTATCTCGATATCGCAGCGGAAGGAAGATCAATCCAATGTAGAAAAAGGTCGCGTAGATGGGTCGAAGGATGGGAGTTTCGGGTGTATAGTGCTGTAGGATAGGCGTATAAGTAAATGCCTTTATCCCCACAAAAATTTGTTGCATTGCATATTTCCAGAGTGGTCCCTCGATCGCTCTAGCCGGCCCATTGAACGTTACTCGTAGAAATGATACACGCACAATTGGCGCAAGGAATTCATTGGGTTCTTGCATATAAAACCAGCCCAAGGGAAACAGGACTGCTATTGCGACCGCAAACATCAAAATTAAATCAGGCAGAGCTTGATAAAGTCGGATACGTTGAACGCAGAGGGCAATGATGATTGCCACGATTACTACACCGATCAATCCTCGACCACTTACATAGAAATATTGAGAAATACCCAGTGCAAATCCGCCAACCAAATATGCTATTCGGCTATGATGCTCCCACCCATACCATAATGCGCCAATGGCAATCGTATACCATAACCCGTCCCAAATATTATTGAGGCCAACTCTACTAAAATGGATATGAAAATGCAGAGCCGCTAGAGACAAAGCAGCCAGAATTCCCGTTCGATTTCCGAACATGACTTTTCCGCACAGATAAACTGCCGCTACAGTCAGCGCTCCCACCGTGACTGACAACAATCTCAATGCCTCAGTCGTGTGTCCAAATAGACGTATCGATAAGGATTGGACAAACGAAAACAAGGAAGGAAATGAATACCAGCCTGCGATAAAAATATTATTCCACTCTCCGCTTATGAATTGTGAGGCGCTAACACCTGCTGCCCCCTCGTCACCGCTCAAGAACACTGGAAGACTGGCGGTTGCTATTCCACGAAACAGGAAAGCGATAACAGTAACGATGATGGTCAGCAACATTGTTGCTTTCGATAGCTTTGGCTTTTCCTCTCCTACCCGATACCCGCCCACAAGTATCAGCGCAATGCCGAGAATCCAAGAGGTCACGGCCAAAGCCGGGCTAAACATCCTCTTTAGAGGTCCAGCTGCAGCTGCTGCCAGAAAAATAAATAAAGGACTCATGATAATTAGTAAAACCTGCCAATTCGTGACGCCAAACCAATTGGCTATTTTTTGGATTTCCCCATCAAGCCGTTCATAAAACCTTTTGTTCCAGAAGAGGAACAAGCCAATAAATAAGAATAAAGAACCAGTGATCAACACCCAAGTAGGGTCAGTTTGTCCAGGCGGGAGAGTGCCTCTAATTTGAATTCCAATGCCCAACACAAGACTACATCCAACCAATAGAACGGTTGTCGGCAATCCTCGTTTATCGACCATGATGACTAAATTCCAGGGTGCTCGGCGAAATATTCGACTTCAGTCAGTTTCGGGGTTGGGGATTAAGCCTGACAGCATGCAGGGATGAATGCTTCTGCATTATGCTGTCGGATTCGGATACACAGATGGAAAGCGAGTCTGGCGCAGCTTTTGTAGCGCTACTCGCAGAGGTGAGGCAAGCAGCATTACTGTGATCAATACCAACGTCATGATACTGATCGATGCACCGATGATGAATTGTACAGGCAAGAAATAGAACACATAGGAATGTTCGCCTGGCAACATTCTCGCGCCCAAATACCCATTATAGGGCGTGACCTGGGCGGGCTTCCCATCGATGAGTAATTTCCAGCCCGGGTAGTTGCTCATCAAGACAACCAACACATCACCCTCCCGCTTGGGCGTGCCCCTGGCAATCACCTGATTAGGACCATTGAGCTTGACTTTTACCGATGCCACTTGATCGGTTGCCAGTTTTGTGTATTGCTGGATCAATGTCGATTGAACGCTGAACGCATAAGGAAGGACATCCGGCACTTGCCAGACCAGTACACCATCAAACTCTTTGATCTTCTTTGCGTTCTTAGGGGGAGTCTGGTCTGGAAGTGAAATCTGATACTTGGCCTGAGCCATGAAGGGAGAAGTGTCGGCGACCTGCAATTCCTGACTGCGAAGATGGCGGCTATACAGGAAATTGATCATTGGCACTTCGAGTGAATACGCCGCAGGTGTCCACTCCCAATATATGAGGCCACCACCAATGTTCACATAATACAGTGACTTATCATAATTTTTTAACCATCTCAATGCGGCAAATGGTTTTGGGTTCATGAGCTGATCGATAAATGCGAAACTCTGATTTACATCGTAAACGACTCTTGTGGTGGAAATCAACCCAATAATCCAAAGGGCTGTAATAACATAATGAACCGACATCGAGCTGCGCTTTTTGCCAGACGGAGAATAGACCAGCTTTAAACTTTTTGCCCAAACCTTGCTCAGTCGATAGGTATATTCCAGGCCAAGCGCAGACAGAATCAAGAGCGGTGACGCGGCAATTATCAACAGACGATTTGGAAATCGTAGGTTGTAAAGAAAGGGAATCCAATCATAGACTTTCTTAATCGGCGTAAACCGATTCGAAAACCACATTAAGAGGACCAGGAATAAAACCCCGCTGATGAGAATTGCCCAGCGCTGACGGGGAGACCGACTAAATGCCAACGGGACGAGCATCAGTGCTGCAACAGGCAACCAGCCAATATAGAACCAATTCCAACCGCCGGCGGTCCCTAATAGAGTTGTATTAAACCATTCCGGTGTATGGATCACATAATTCATGAGCCCATATTGAATGGGCTGAGAGAAACTTTGGTAGAGATCGACAGGGACATCACGTCCAGAATACCGATACACATTTAAAAAGGGCAGGATAACCACTGCGCTTAACGCCGCGCTGAACAGGACCACCAGCACCGAAGAACGGATTTGCCTTAAACGTTCCTCTGGTACTGCCTGTAAACATGCAACCGCGAACAACACAGCCATACAAACCAATAGATAGATTGGATAATATCCGCCGCCGGTACTAATCACCATGAAAACAGCCGCACTGGCAAGGAAGATCGACGGCCAGGTATGCCTCTGAAGCGCACGCAAATACAAAGCGAAACACCATGGGAACCATGCCGCGCCTAGCAATAGTTCATACCATCCCACCCGCCATAGCAAGGCGAGGCCGCCTGAAAGCATAAAAAGGATGGACGACCACAGCCGAAACATGCGTCGAAGCCTCATTGCATACGCGAAAACCCATTGTCCCAAACCGGCAACGATAAATGTCAGAAAGATCGAGACTTTCATCCCATTGATTCCACCCCACAGCAGAATTGGGATCGTCGAAACCGGATTCCAGAAATGACCTAACATATCCCCCGTGTGAGGAAACCCTGTAAGCATATAAGGATTCCAAAGCGGAATCTCTCCGTAATGCCATAATCCAATCTCTGCCAGGATAGGCAGCGTCGCGCTTTCGGTATGCTCACCGGTTTGTTGAAGCTTCATATCATCAAAATTAAGCAGTGTGCTTGCACTATAGAAATACGCGATCAAGATGATCAGCAGCCATTCAAGCCAAAATCGGGCCAATCGAGATGCTTTGAGCCTTCGTTGAAATTGTGTGGTGTTTAGGTCGTTCATTGCATCGGTCCTTTTGTTCACTCCCCAAAAAGCCTGCCGTAATAATTCCAATTGGCTAATTTTCAGAATTCCATCTTTGTCTGTTGATTCTTTTTTTAATTTTCGGAATCTCTGCAGACCTTTTACGAAGAAAAGGTCCAACACAACGGCAATGATAAAGAGCGGAATGAGATAAAAAAGCAATGATGTCATTTATAGAATGATGAGTTATTTCAATCCCAATTCAGTTCTGGAGATAACGAGCCGCTGAATCTCACTGGTGCCTTCATAAATTTCAGTGACCTTGGCATCGCGGAAATAACGCTCCACGGGAAGTTCCTTGCTGTAGCCAATTCCACCATGAATTTGGATCGCCTGATGTGTCACATACATTGCAGTTTCAGAAGCGAACAATTTCGCCATAGAAGCTTCCAAGGAGTAGCGACTCCCATCCATTTTGGATTTTTCTTTTGCCATCGCTGCGTTGTAAATTAATAAACGGGAGGCTTCGATGCGGGTTTTCATGTCCGCGATTTTGAATCCCGTCCCCTGGAACGCTCCAATTGGTTGACCGAACGCCTCTCTCTGGACCGCGTACTGGCGCGCGGCCTCATAAGCCGCCTCCGCGATTCCAAGTGCCTGGGTCGCGATCCCGATTCGACCCGCGTCTAAAACGGTCATCGCAATTTTAAATCCATCCCCCTCTTCCCCAAGCCGATTGGCAGCCGAGACACCACAGTTTTCGAAGATTAATTCGCTGGTTGCCGAAGCACGAATGCCAAGCTTCGGCTCTTTCTTCCCACGGGTCAGACCGGGTGTGTTCGCTTCCACTAAAAACGCGCTAATCCCCTTCTGCTGCTTCTGTGGGTCAGTCATCATAAAGACAATGTAATAATCAGCTACGGGACCACTTGTTACCCAGGACTTACGCCCATTTAGAATATAGTTGTCGCCATCACGCGTGGCGCGGCTTTTCATCCTCCCTGCGTCTGAGCCGCTTTGTGGCTCAGTCAATGAATAGGCACCGATCGCTTTGCCCGAGGCAATCGGCGTGACGAATTTCTTTTTCTGTTCCTCGGTCCCATACTTCATAATGCCATGACAATATAATGAATTGTTCACCGACATGATCACACCATGGGATGCATCTGCTTTGCAAATTTCTTCGAGTGCGAGAACATAGGCAAGAGTATCCATGCCTGAACCGCCGTACTCCTCGGAGATTTCAATTCCCATAAAACCCATTTCACCCATCTTCCTGATCGTTTCGTGTGGAAATTCCCCACTCTCATCGAATTCCGCCGCGATAGGCACAATTTCATTTTGGGCGAAATCGCGCGCCGCATCACGGATCATTTTATGCTCTTCACTGAGAGAAAACACAGCCAGATCAGCCATTAAACCTCCAAAACGGGTAATCTCTCGGGATTATACGTTATATTTCTCTCTCTGATAAAATCGATGCCATACAAAAATGTAGGTCGGGTTTGCTGGCATCGCCCTGACATAATATAATTATTGTTGGTGGGCCGCTTTGCGAACCTGCACTAGACTGGACGTGCAGAACTATGAACATCACACCCTCCACCGAAGACCGTATCTGGGCTGCCTTCTCCCATCTTTCCTCACTTGGGTTTGGAATGGGCATTCTATTGCCCATTATTTGCTGGTCTGAGCGCCGGCGCAAATCCAATTATGCTTCCTTCCAGAGTTTGCAGGCTTTGGGCTACCAATCCTTGGGATATACAATTTGGCTCTTGTCTTATTTGGTTGCCATGATCGTTGCTTTGATTATCTTAGTTGGTATGAGTTTTCAGGCACGCCAGGCTAGTCAAAGCTTC
>Ga0065707_10000834_pt1 | contig 15115 bp, 15 predicted proteins | sample SwiRhicommuniRL3_FD_59094 | JGI IMG/M metagenome (GOLD analysis project Ga0065707, IMG submission 59094) | Switchgrass rhizosphere bacterial communities from Rose Lake, Michigan, USA - RL3 v2 (version 2) | ecosystem: Host-associated > Plants > Roots > Rhizosphere > Soil | place: East Lansing...
GGCGATCCTGGCCATCGTGGCACCCTCGGGTTTTCCGGTCGCGCTCGAGCCGGGCCGATACATCGTCGGCGCGTCGGCTGTGCTCGTCGCGCGCGTGGTGGACATCAAGCCCGCCGCAGGCGGCCGTCACTTCGCCGTGCTCGATGCCGGGATGACCGAGCTGATGCGTCCGGCGCTGTATGGCTCGTTTCACCGAATCGAGCCGGTGACGCCCCGCCAGGCGCGCGAGATCTGCTACGACATCGTGGGCCCCGTGTGTGAGAGCACCGACGCGCTCGGCCACGATCGCCGTCTGCCGGCGCTGGAGGTCGGCGATGCCCTGGCGATTTTCGACGCGGGCGCCTACGGATCGGCCATGTCGAACAACTACAACCGGCGGTCGCTGCCGCCGGAAGTCCTGGTGGACGACGGCAAGGTCAGGCTGATTCGCCGACGCCAGACGATTGACGATCAGCTTTCTCTCGAGACGAACTAACTCATAGACTTCAGATTCTCGTTTTTAGTTTTGAGATCTCAGTTTCAGATGTCACCCATGTCCGGCATATTGATTGCGTTCGAAGGGCTCGATCAGAGCGGCAAAGAGACGCAGGCGCAGCAATTGCGCGAGCGGTTGCGCGAGGCCGGCCGCAAGGTGCGGCTGCTGTCGTTTCCCGACTACGGGACGTCGATCGGTGAAGAGATTGCGCGCGCGCTGCAAGGCGAGCGCGAGTACGGACCCGACGTCATGCAGCTCCTGTTTGTGGCCAACCGCCACGAGCGGCGCGAGGCGATCCTCGAATGGATGGCCGGCGGACTGATTCTCCTGTGCGATCGCTATCGCGCGTCGAGCATTGCCTATGGCGAGGCGCAAGGGCTCGATGCGGCGTGGCTGGAAGACATGCAACGCTTCCTGCCGCCGGCCAACCTCACTGTTTACGTGGACATCGCGCCCGAGACCGCCGCGAAGCGGAAGGCCCACGACCGGGATCGATACGAACGCGACCTGGTGCTGCTGGGCCGCGTTCGAGAAAGCTATCAGCGCCAGGCCCGCCAACCAGACTGGGTGCTGATCGACGGCGAACAGACCAAAGACGCAATCGCCGAACAGATCTTTGCAGCGGTCTCTGAACGGTTGGACCGCACAGGTCAATAGGACTTGGGTTAGGGATTAGGGATTGGGGCTGAGGCCCCGCCGCGTGATGGCCCTGGCGGCGGTGAGGGCACAGACCTCTGACGCGCCGGCCGTCCTCATCACCGTCGCGCATGACTCCAGCGTTGCGCCAGTCGTGCTCACATCGTCGATTAGCAACACCTTCACGCCGTGCATATCCGGATGACGAAGCCAGCCCCGACGCAGGCAAAAGGCGCCCAGGACGTTGGCTCGCCGGCGGTCTGCCGTGAGCTCGACCTGCGCCCGTGTGTGGCGACGCCGCACGAGCGCGTCGATGACGGGCGGTCCGAGATGGCTCGCCAGTTCACGAGCCTGATTGAAGCCGCGGGCGCTTTGCCGGCGCCAGTGAAGCGGAACGGGTACGACACAATCCGCGAGATCGAGAAGGTCCGCGCCACGCGTGCGCATCAGCATCGCGAGGGGCCTGCCCAGTGATCGCCGTCCGTCGTATTTGAACGCGTGAATGATGTCTCTGAGCGCGCCGTCGTACTCGCCGACGGCCCGTGCGCGAGTGACGGGGGACCGATGACCGTTGCACCATCCGCACAGGGACTGGGGATTGGGGATTAGGGATTGGCGCCGACCGGCAAGCGGGGCGCCGCACGCGTCGCATACCGGAGGCGTGATCGGCCGAACCGCCGCCCAGCAGATTCGGCACACACAGCCTGACAGTGGTGCGTCAAGGACCGCCTCACAGACGGCGCAGGCTGGTGCCACAACAGCCGCGACGAGCCCATTCACGACGGGGATTAGGGATTTGGGATTGGGGATTAGGGCAGTCAAGCGTGTCACGGTGGATTAGGACTGAGTTTCGACTTCACCCTGAGACCCGAGCGAGATAGACACGTGATTGAGATACGCCTTGGTGGAACGGCGACTCCCTTCAGCAAGATTCGATGGGATTGAGATCGCCGCGGGAAGAAGCTGGTCGGCAAAGATGAAACGGCACGGATGCTGGATCGCCTCGATGAATCTGCCAGACGACGAGATCTTTGAAGGAGTTGAGTTGTGTCATGCGCCATAGGAAGGCAAGGCGCGTGCCCGGTAGAAGAAGCGCGATTTTGCGATGGGGATTAGCGGGTTGTGCAGAAAGTGCGACTCTTACCCGTCACAACGATCGCAAGATCCTCAACTCACTGACTGACGCCTGCGACCCGATCCCTCATCCCGTTGCCCAATCCCCAATCCCTAATCCCTAATCCCGAGTCCCTGTCTTTGAGGTTTCGGTTCAGCCACGTCGATCCGTTCGGCAGAGCCCCAGAGCCGCTCGAGCGCGTAGAACGCGCGCGAGTCTGGGCTGAAGATGTGCACGATGAAATCGAAGTAGTCGAGCAGGATCCACCCGGCGCGATCGCCGCCTTCCACATGCGCCGGTTTGACGCCGGTCGAGCCGAGCGCATCCTGGATGGCGTCCGAGATCGCCTGAATCTGCCTGGTGTTGGCGCCGGTCATGATCACGAAGTAGTCCGTGAACCCGTCGGCCGGACGGAGGTCGAGCACTACGACGTCGACGGCCTTGCGATCCTGTGCGGCTTCGATCGCCCGCTGCACCTGGGCGGGGAATTTTTTCGATGAACGTTTGCGAGCTGGGGTCACATCACCGCCGCGACTGGCGCCGGCACGTACAAGCGATGCCGGCGGATATGGCCGGCCACGCTCGACGGCACGAGACTTTCAATCGGCTCGCCGGCGCCGACACGGCGTCGAACCTCGGTGGATGACACGTCTGGAGTGTCGGCTTCCACCGACAGGACGGTCGGCCCCGTTGGGATTGCGGATTGGGCCGACTCCGCCGAAGGCTTCGGCGAGCCTCGCCGTAGCGCGTCCGAATCAGACGCGCGAAGGCGGGGATTAGTGATTAGATCAGAGACGTGAGGAGCCCCAGGTCGCGACACGACGACGAAATTAGTGAACTGCAGGATGCGAGGATAGTTGTACCACGAACTCAGCTCGGCGAAGGCGTCGCTGCCCGTGATGAAATACAGCTGCGTAGGCATGAACCCCTCGCGATGCAGGGCCTCGAGCGTCAACGACGTGTAGGAGGGACCGTCGCGGCGCAGCTCAAGATCGGACACGATCATATCGCGTTCGGCCGCAGCGAGTGCCGCCATCGCGAACCGGTGAAACGCGGACGCGCGCGGCTCGATGCTGCGATGTGGCGGCGTCCGTGCGGGGAGGATCAGAATCCGATCGAGCGACAGCTCGCGCCGGGCGGCCGATGCGGCCTCGAGGTGCCCCAGATGAATTGGGTCGAACGTGCCGCCGAGTATGCCTATTCGTGGCGAGGTGACCGGCATCGTCTAGTCTTCTCGGCGTGCTCCCGCATGTGCAGGCTCGCCCTCGGCGACGGTCAGATATTTCCATGCGGTTTCCAGCAGCGTGTTCAGTCCCTCGCCGGAGACCGCTGAAATCCGATGAAAATGCAGATTGTGCGACGTGACGTAGGTGCCCAGCGCATCGACCGACGACGGATCGGTGACGGCGTCCATCTTCGTGGCCGCGACGATCTGGGGCTTCGAGGCGAGCTTGTCGTTGAACAGCGACAGTTCACGCCGGATCGTCTCGAAGTCCTCGATCGGATCGCGGCCCGACTCGCCTGACACGTCGACGAGGTGAATGAGCACCCTCGTGCGATCGAGGTGCTTCAGAAAGCGATCGCCGAGTCCGCGGCCTTCGTGCGCACCTTCGATGAGCCCGGGGACGTCGGCGACGACGAAGCTGCGGTCGCCTCCGAGCGACACCACGCCGAGGTTCGGAATGAGCGTCGTGAACGGGTAGTCGGCAATCTTGGGACGCGCGGCGGAAATTCGCGAGATCAACGTCGATTTCCCAGCGTTGGGAAATCCCACGAGTCCCACGTCAGCGAGGAGCTTCAGATGGAGCTGCAGCTGCCTCGTAACCCCGGGCGTACCTTCCTCGAATCGGCGTGGGGCGCGGTTGGTCGAACTAACGAACCGCGCGTTGCCGCGTCCGCCGATGCCACCCTGCGCGAGGAGCACCCGCTGGCCGGCATCGACGAGATCGCCGATGAGCACCGGCTCGTCTGCGGGATCCGCCGGCTTTTCATAGATCAGCGTGCCGACCGGCACTGCCAGCTCGAGATCGTCGGCGTCGCGGCCCGTTCGATTCGACCCCTGGCCGTGACCGCCGCGTTTTGCGTGAAACTCGCGATTGAAGCGATAGGAAACGAGCGTGTTCAGATGGGGGCTGGCGAGGGCATACACCGATCCGCCCTTGCCGCCGTCGCCGCCGTCCGGTCCACCGCGAGGAACGAACTTCTCGCGCCGGAAGCTCATGGCGCCGGCGCCGCCCGCGCCGGCCTCTACGAGGATGTCGACTTCGTCGACGAACATTGGTGGCTGCTGAGTCTAGAAACTAAAATCTAAGATCTAGAATCTGCGTCTCTCTTTCCTAGATTCTAGATTCTAGATTTCAGATTCAAGCGTCAGCCAGGGGCAGCACGCTGATGCGGCGGCCACGGGCGCCGTGGTCTTCGAAGCGTACGCGACCGGCAACCTTCGCGAAGAGCGTGTCGTCTTTGCCGAGCCCGACGTTGAGGCCGGGCTGGAAACGGCGTCCACGCTGGCGCACGAGAATCGATCCGCCGGTCACGATGTTGCCGTCGTGGCGTTTGACGCCCAGCCGCTGTGAATTGCTGTCGCGGCCGTTGCGGGAGCTGCCCTGTCCTTTTTTATGAGCCATGGGGAAACCTGATCCCGAAACTAAAAACTAGAATCTCAAAACTAGAAACTGCTACCAGCTACGAGCTACCGGCTAACCCACAATGTCTGTGATCCGCACGCGCGTGTAGAACGCGCGGTGTCCGGCTTGCTTGCGGAAGCCTTTGCGGCGCTTCTTCTTGAAGACGCGCACCTTCGGACCCCGCGATTCCCCATCGACGACGCCCAGTACTTTCGCGCCGCGCACAAACGGGGCCCCGGCGGTCATTTCACCGCCGTCCTTCGCCAGAAACAGCACTTCATCGAAGGTCACTTCCTTGCCTGCCTCGGCTGCCTTCCCGTCGAGCTCGACGGTGGCGCCTGGCACGACCTTCACTTGACGACCCCCGGCTTGAATGATGGCGTACACGAACTGTCCTCCCTTGATTCGCTATCGGAACACAAAATTATATCACAGGCGTTAACCTGCTTTGTCGATAACGGTTTACGGCCTTGAATCGGGGACCTACTTGATCAGGACTCTCGAACCCCGGACGCGCTGCGTGCTGAGCGTGCTCAGGAAACGCGGCAGGATTTCGTCCATCAGCTCGAAGTAGGACGAAAGCGCGGGCGTGTTGTCGTTCTGGTTGTACAGCCGCTCTTCGCGCAGCGCCTCGGAATAGATCTGGGCGCCCGAACGGCCGTCGATGAAGATGAACTTCTCCTGCAGGATGAAGCCCTTACGCTCCATGTACTCGCGCACCGGCTCGACATACCGGCGGCCCAGGCGGTCGAACGTTTCGCGCTCGCGCTGCACCATGCCCGACTGCGAATGCGGGATGAACAGCACGGTGCCGGTGACGATGAGCGGATTCTGGTATTCCTCGCCAATCCGCTTCCAGTAGTCGGCGTCGGCGAAGATGTGTTCGTAGGGCTGCAGATCTTTTTCGTTCTTAATCGCTACCGGCTCGGTCGACTGCGCGGGCTCCGCGATTGGTCCGGCAGCCTGGCCCTCGGGCCCGCGTCCCGCGGCGACTTCCATCAGCGGCAGCACATCGGCGTCGATGACACGCAGGCCCGACTTCATGCGAAGCTGGCTGCGCAACAGGCGGACGGTCTCGAGGTTGCCGTCGACGTCTTCGGTGCCGCCCGAGATGAACCCGGCAATGAAGACGCGCTGGAAGGCCGAGACGTCGAGCTTGGCCGCGATCGGGGTCTCGATCGGAATCTCGTAGAAACTGGCGCAACCGGCGACGCCAGCCGCGAGGACGCAGCTAAGGAGTTTGAGACTGATTCGTCCGGTCATGGATTTCCTTGAACAGCTCGAAATTCTGCCGCACCAGCGAGTTCTCCGGCTCCAGCTTCAGCGCGCGCTCGTACGCCTCGGCGGCCTTGTCGAGCATGCCTTCGTGCTCGTAGGCGACCGCGAGATTGTTGAACCCCGCCGCATAGGTGGGATCGATCTGCGTCGCGCGCTCCCACCGATAGATGGCTTCCTTCCACAACCCGCGCTGGGCCACGGAGATGCCGAACTCCACCTGTGCCTTGGCATCGGCCCGTGCGTCCGCGTAGGCCACGCCGCCGAGCGAGATCAAGAGCCCAAAGATGATGAGGAAACGTCCAAGCATAAGGACAGTTCAACTATAGCAGGGAAGCCCGATGGGGCTTAGTATTACTTTAGGTCAGGTACCGGCTCGCGCTGCGCCAAGGAGCAGTCGTGAGTGCCAAGATTTGTGCAATATCTACAGGCGATCTCCGTTATCCCACCGCTCTCGCCGCCATTCACGATCCGCCACCGACGCTCTGGGTTAGAGGGGGTGTCGACATCCTCCGCGCGCCGTCGGTGGCCATCGTCGGCTCCCGTCGCGCGTCGCCGTACGCCCTCGAAGTGGCGCACAGGCTTGGTGCCGATCTCGCGCGCCGCGGGGTGATCGTCGTCAGCGGCATGGCGCGCGGCGTCGATTCCGCCGCACACCGTGGCGCGCTCGACGGCGGGGGCGCGACCGTTGCCGTGTTCGGTTGCGGAGTCGACGTCATCTACCCGCCCGAACATCGCGCGCTCGCCGAGCGCATCGTCACCTGCGGGGCCCTCGTCAGCGAGTTCGATCCGGGCATGCCTCCTTTGAAATCAAACTTTCCGCAGCGGAATCGGATCATCAGCGGTCTCTCGCTGGCGGTGGTGGTCGTGGAGGCGGCAGAGGGCAGCGGTTCGCTCATCACCGCGGACTTTGCGCTCGAGCAGGGGCGCGCCGTGCTTGCAGTTCCGGGCAATGTGCTCGGAGGGCGCAACTACGGCGCGCACGCCCTCCTGCGCGATGGTGCAAAGCTCGTCGAGTGTGCGGACGATATCTTGGAGGAGATAACGCCTGGGATTGGGGATTGGCGATTAGGGATTAGTGATGCGAAAGAACCCCGACGGCCTGTTCTTGCGTCTCAGGATCCAGTTGTCCGGTCGATGGACGAGGGCGATGCCTACGATCTCGACGAGATCGCGGAGCGCTCGGGCGTCGATCGCGTGAAGCTGCTGCCGCGGCTGCTCGAATTGGAGCTCGCGGGTGCGATCGGTCGCGTGGAGGGCGGTCGATTCGTACGATTTCGTCGGCCGTGCTAAGGTATTCGAAAGGTCCCCATGGCAAAAGCGCTCGTCGTCGTTGAGTCACCGGCGAAGGCTAAAACAATCAACAAGTATCTCGGACGCGAGTACACGGTGCTGGCGTCGATGGGACACGTTCGCGATCTGCCGAAGAGCAAGCTCGGCGTAGACGTCGACGAAGGCTTTGCGCCGGTGTACGAACCGATCGCCGCTCGAAAGAAAGTGATCGCCGAGCTGAAGAGCGCGGCTAAGGATGCGACCGACATCTACATCGCGACCGACCCCGATCGCGAAGGCGAAGCCATCGGCTGGCATCTCGCCGAAGAGCTCGGCACGAAGAAGAAGAAGATCCACCGCCTCATGTTCAACGAGATCACGAAAAAGGCGGTACAGGAAGCGATGAACCATCCGGGCAAGATCGACATGAAGATGGTCGATGCGCAGCAGGCGCGCCGCGTGCTCGATCGCCTCGTGGGCTACAAGATCAGCCCCATCCTCTGGGACAAGGTGCGCCGTGGCCTGAGCGCGGGGCGCGTCCAGTCCGTGGCGTTGAAGCTCATCTGCGATCGCGAGCAGGAGATCTCGCGATTTGTGCCGGAGGAGTACTGGCACCTGTTTGCCTCGCTCGCCGGTCCCGTTCCGCCCGAGTTCGAGGCCAAGCTGGTCAAGCACCGCGACGAGAACATCAAGATTGGCGACGAAGCGCGGTCGAAAGACGTGTTGCGCGATCTCGAAGGCGCCTCGTGGGTCGTCTCCTCGGTGGCCACGAAAGAGCGCAAGCGCAACGCCGCGCCGCCATTCATTACCAGCAAGCTGCAGCAGACCGCGCGCTACCCGGTGAAGCGCACGATGCAGATTGCCCAGCAGCTTTACGAGGGCATCGAGCTTCCGGGCCTGGGGGTCGAGGGCCCGGTCGGCCTCATTACTTATATGCGTACCGATTCGACCCGGGTGTCCGAGGATGCGTTGACCGCCGTGCGGGCGCATATCGGCGAGGCCTTCGGGGCCGAGTACGTCCCCGAAAAGCCCAATTTTTTCAAGGCCAAGGCCGATGCCCAGGACGCACACGAAGCGATCCGGCCCACGTCGATGGAGTACGACCCGGAAAAAGTCAGGCCGTTCCTGACGGCGGAGCAGTACTCGATTTACCGCCTCATCTGGAACCGGTTCGTGGCGTCGCAGATGCCGCCGGCGACCTTCGACGAAACGATCGTCGACATCACAGCAGGTGAGTACCTATTCCGCGTCAAGGGCACGGTGCCGAAGTTCCCAGGCTGGCAGGCGGCCTACGGCATGCAGACGTCGGCCGAGGACAAGCCCGAAACAGAGAAGGACAAGGACGACGACGAGAGCGCGTCGGGTGTCCTGCCTCCGCTCGCCGAAGGCGACAAGCTCGAGCTGAGGACGCTCCGTCCCGAGCAGAAGTTCACGCAGCCGCCGCCGCGATTTACCGAGGCGACGCTCGTGAAAGAGCTCGAAGAGAACGGCATCGGCCGGCCCAGCACGTACGCGTCGATCATCGGTGTGCTGCAGGACCGCGAGTACGCGAACAAGGTGGAAGGGAAGTTCAAGCCGACCGCGCTCGGCCTGATCATCACCGATCTGCTCATCAAGAGCTTCGACGACATTCTCGACGTCGAGTACACGCGCAGCCTCGAGGAAGATCTCGATCGCATCGAGCAGGGGAAAGCCGACTACAAGGGCACCCTCACCAGCTTTTACAAGAAGTTCAAGAAAGACCTCGCCAAAGCCGGCAAGGAAATGCAGAACCTCAAGGAAGGCATCAAGACCGAGGAAATCTGCGATCGCTGCGGCAAGGGCATGGTCATCAAGGTCGGCAAGTTCGGACCGTTCGTCGCGTGCAGCGGCTATCCCGACTGTACCAACACGCGCGAGCTCGAGAAGAGCGAGCCCAATGCGGACGTCGACGAAACGCAGGACGAGACGTGCGAGAACTGCGGCAAACCGATGGTCGTCAAGCGCGGCCGGTTCGGCCAGTTCCTCGCGTGCACCGGCTATCCCGAATGCAAGACGACGAGGAAGATCATTTCGGCCGGCGGCGCGATGAAGGCCGCCAAGCCCGACCAGATTCTGGACGAGAAGTGCCCGAAGTGCCAGTCGAACCTCGTCATCAAGCAGGGGCGTTTCGGCGAGTTCACCGCGTGCACGAACTATCCCAACTGCAAGTACGTCAAGATGAAGGCCACGGGCGTTCCCTGCCCGAAGGACGCGGGCGACATCGTCGAGCGAAAGTCGCGACGCGGCAAGGTCTTCTACGGGTGCGCCAACTACCCCGACTGCGACTTCACGCTCTGGAAGAAACCGATTGCCGAAGCGTGCCCCGACTGCGGCACGCCGTTCCTGCTCGAGAAGATCACGAAGAAGGCGGGGCGGCAGTTCGTCTGCAGCAAAGAAGATTGCTCGTTCGTGAAGGACGCGCCGCTCGAAGAGGCGGTACCTGCCTAGGGTCCACATCATTGGCGGCGGCCTGGCCGGCTGTGAGGCTGGCTGGCAGGCGGCCGCACGCGGGGTGTCCGTCACCATCCACGAAATGCGCCCAGTGCGGCCGACCGAGGTCCACAAGACCGACCGGCTCGCCGAGCTCGTCTGCAGCAACTCGTTCCGGGGAGACAAACTGGACAATGCCGTCGGGCTCCTGAAAGAGGAGATGCGCCGGCTCGACTCGCTCGTCATGCACGCCGCCGAGATCGCGCGCGTGCCGGCGGGAGCCGCGCTGGCCGTCGATCGCGATCTCTTCGCGCGGTCGGTGACGCAGGCTGTCCACGAACATCCGCTGATCACGCTGTCGCGGGAGGAGATGACGTCGATTCCCGCCGCCACGTTGGAATCACCTGTCATCATCGCGACAGGTCCGCTGACGTCGCCGGCGTTGTCGGCGGCCATCGTGAGCCTGGTCGGCAGCGAGCATCTGTATTTCTACGACGCGATCAGCCCGATCGTCCTGGCCGAGACGATCGACATGAAGAAGGTATTTCGTGCCTCGCGCTGGAATAGATCGTCCATCGTCAATCGTCCATCGTCGATCGTCGAAGGCGGCAAGACGTGCGGAATTGACGATGGGGCAGGCGACTATCTGAACTGTCCGATGACCGCAGACGAGTATCGCGCGTTTTACGCGGCGCTCACGACGGCCGAATCGGCGACCGTGCACGATTTCGACAAGGAGAAATTCTTCGAAGGCTGCCTGCCCATCGAAGTGATGGCGCATCGTGGAGAAGACACGCTGCGCTTCGGGCCGATGAAGCCCGTCGGGCTCACCGACCCCCGCACCGGCCGGCAACCGTACGCCGCCGTGCAGCTGCGCCAGGACAATCTGGCCGGCGACCACTACAGCCTGGTGGGCTTTCAGACGCAGCTGAAGTGGGGAGAGCAGGCCAGGGTGCTGCACATGATTCCCGGTCTCGAGCACGCGGAGTTCGTGCGGTTCGGTATGGTGCACCGCAACACCTACATCAACGGGCCGACCGTCCTGCACGAGACGTGGCAGACGAGAAAGAACCCCTTCCTGTTTTTTGCCGGGCAGATTTCCGGCGTCGAAGGCTACGTCGAGTCGGCCGCCTCGGGCCTTCTTGCCGGCTCGAACGCAGCGGCGCTGACGCGCGGTGAGAATTTGCGGGTGCCCCCGCGTACGACCGCCATCGGTGCGCTCGCCTTCTACGTGTCTCACGCGAACCCGCACGACTATCAGCCGACCAACATCACCTTCGGTATCATGGAGCCGCCGGCCGCGCACATTCGCGACAAGCAGAAGCGGAAACTGGCGATTTCCGAGCGTGCGCTCCAGGACCTCGAGGAGTTTCGACGCAGAGGTGCAGAGACGCCAGGGCTGGTTTCTGAAGGCGGCTCCCGGTAACGCAAGGTGGTAGCGGACCGGTAGTGCTGGGCTTCAGCCCAGCCCCGGCCAGCGGTGGCGCAGGGCTTTAGCCCTGCCAAGATATGCGAGACACCCTCAAAGATTTCCTTCAACACCTGCGTCGCCGCGACGTGTCGGCGCACACGCTCGCGGCGTACGAAAACGACGTGGCGACCTTTCTCGGTCACACCGCGCGCATCAGGCAGAAACGCGTCGATGCGCTGACGCCGTCAGACGTCGACGCGTTCGCCATTCGGGCGTTCCTCGGCGAGCTGCACAAGCAGCGCATTTCGGCCTCGTCGTCGGCGCGAAAGCTGTCGGCGATCCGGACGTTCGTGAAGTTCCTCAGGCGCGAAGACCTCATCGAGGACGATCCGGCGACGCTCGTCGCGTCGCCGAAGATCCCCGAGACGATTCCCGCCCATCTGACCGTCGGAGAGATGACCCGGTTGCTCGAGATGCCGGATTCGTCGTTGCCCCTCGGACGGCGCGACCGCGCCATCCTCGAGCTGTTCTACGCATCCGGCCTTCGCCTCAGCGAGCTCGTGGGCCTCGACATGGAAGACGTGAATCTGTCTGGACGAATGGTGCGAGTCATGGGCAAGGGCCGCAAGCAGCGGCTGGTGCCGTTCAACACCAGCACGGCCGATGCGATTCGCGCATATTTGAAGGATAGGGCCGTGGCCCCCCGGGCCAGGAGTCCGAAGCCCGACGCCCGAAGCCGGGAGCGTCGCGGAGCGCGCGCTCCTTTGTTCCTCAACTACCGCGGCGAGCGCTTGTCGGCGCGAAGCGTCGATCGTCTGGTCCGCCGATACGTCGCCGAGTGCGGCGCGAAATTCGGCATCAGCCCGCACGCGCTGCGGCATTCGTTCGCCACGCACCTGCTCGCCAACGGCGCCGATCTCCGAGCGATTCAAGAGCTGCTGGGCCATGCCCGTCTCAGCACGACCCAGCGGTATACGCACGTCAACGCGCAGCAGTTGATTGACGTCTACAAGAAATCTCATCCACGCGCGTAGACGCGCGCGTCGAAATCTCGTCCTGTCCATCGATCCGAAAGACGCCGCTACCGAATGACCGGGCTTTTCCAGACCCGAAGCAGCAGCTCTTTGAGCTGGGCGAAGTGCTTGGGGCCGAGCTCAGCGCTCCACTCGTGCTCGATGTCGCGAAGGATCTCGTGGAACTGCGTAAAGGCGGCGCGTCCGCGCTTGGTCAGGCGGACAATTCGCGCACCACCTTGCTCAGGCAGGTCGGACCGGATCACATACCCGACAGCTCAAGGCTCGGGAAGCTTCGGTCTCTGTTGGTCTGCGGCCTGCATATCCTGTCGACGATCAGTGCCGCAAATGGAGAACCGGGATTGGCCGTTCAATACGCCACGGAAATTATCGAGCTCGAGCCGTTCCAGGAAACCGGCTACCGGCATCTGATGCAGACGCACGCGCAGATGGGCAATCGCGGCGAAGCATTGCGCGTCTTCGGCAAGTGCCGCGAGTTGGGTGCGTTGAGTGCGGTGGGTGCGTTGGGTGCGAGGGGTGCGTTGGGTGCGAGGGGTGCGGTGGGTGCGAGAGGTGCGGTGGGTGCGAGAGGTGCGAGAAAAGAAGGGCGACGGCTGTGTTCAACCGTCGCCCGGGACTTGCGACTGCATTTGCGACCAGACTTTCGCCTGGCGACTTTCGACTTGGGCCTTCCGACTAACTCGCCGCGGCCACCATCGGTCTCCGCCCGCGTGGGAACTCGATGCCGAGCGTCTTGATCTTGTAGTTCATCACGCGCGGGCTGATGCCGAGCAGCTCCGCGGCGTCCTTCTGCACCCAGTTCGACATCTTCAAGGCTTCCATCAGCGCGCTCCGCTCGATTTCCTCGAGCGGCACGCCCGACGGCGGAATCTTCACGAGCGCCGATGCCTCGCGCGTGTTTGACACGCCCGCGGTCGCCGCTTCGCCCAGGCGGAGATCTTCCGACGTGATGAACTGCCCTTCGGTCATCAGAATCGCCCGCTCCACCGAGTTCTCGAGCTCGCGGATGTTGCCGGGCCAGTTGTAGCGCAGCAGCATCTTCTGCGCCTCAGGATCGATCCCATCGATCTTCTTCTTCAGCTCGCCGGCGAACTTCTTCACGAAGAACATCGCGAGCGCGATGATATCTTCCTTGCGCTCGCGCAGCGGCGGCATCTCCACCGAAACGACGTTCAGCCGGTAGTAGAGGTCTTCGCGGAACGCTCCCGACGCCACCATCACGGACAGATCGCGGTTGGTCGCCGCGACGAGCCGCACGTCCACCTTCTGCGTGCGCGTGCCGCCGAGGCGTTCGAACTCGTGCTCCTGCAGCACGCGCAGGATCTTCGCCTGAATCGCCGCGCTCATGTCGCCGACTTCGTCGAGGAAGAGGCTTCCGCCGTCGGCCTGTTCGAAGCGACCGATGCGCTGCCGGTCGGCGCCCGTGAACGCGCCCTTCTCGTGTCCGAACAACTCCGATTCGAGCAGCGTCTCGGGAAGCGCCGCGCAGTTCACCTTGACGAAATTCCGCGACGCGCGCAGCGAGTTGTGATGGATCGCGCCTGCGATCAGCTCCTTGCCGGTGCCCGTCTCGCCGCGAATCAGCACGGTCGTGTTGCTCTTGGCCACCTTCTTCACGACGCCGAGCACCCGCTTGAGCGGATCGCTCTGGCCGACGATGCGATCGAAATCGTAGATGTCGTTCTGGGTATGCCGCAGATAGTCGAGCTCGTGGCGCATGCGCCGCATCTCGAGCGCCTTCTCGATCTTCACTTCCATTTCTTCGATCTCGAAGGGCTTCTGCACGTAGTCGAATGCGCCGCTTTTCATGGCTTCCACGGCCGTATGCACCGATCCGAAGGCGGTCATCAGGATCACGGCGGTCGAGGGATGGAGCGTCTTGGTGGTGCGGAGCACGTCGAGGCCGTCGCTGCCGCCCATCTTGAGATCGCTCAGCACGACGTCGAAATGCCCGTCGTGAAGCCGCTCGATCGCCTGGTTGCCATTCGGAGCTTCTTCCACTTCATGATTGGCGGCCGTCAGCGCCCGAGCGAGCCCGCGACGGAGCGCATCGTGATCGTCAGCAATGAGAATGCGACCCATAATTCTCCTAATCGTCCGTGGAAGTCCGTACCGGCACCGCGCGTGGCACGAACCAGTCGTTGGCTCCCGACACCGGGAGCGTCACCCGGAAGCACGTGCCGTGCGGCCCGGTCTGGATGTCGATGCGCCCATCGTGCGCGTCGACGACCTTGCGGACAATCGCCAGCCCGAGCCCCGATCCCTGAGGCTTGGTCGTGAAAAACGCGTTGAAAATCCGGTCGCGCAGCTCGCGCGGCACGCCCGGCCCGTCGTCGGTGACTTCGACGATGACCGACCGTGTGGCGAGCGCGTCTCCGATCGGCATGTGTCCGTCCTCCTCGAGCACGCCTTCGTGCGCGGTGATTTCAACCGTCCCCCGGCCTTCGAGCGCCTCGAACGCGTTGATCAGCAGGTTGGTGAACAACTGGCAGAGCTGATGATGGTCGCCCTGGATGGGCGGCAGCCCGCTGTCGACGTTGATCACGAGCCTGATGTGGCGGCGCGGAATCTTGGTGTCGGCCAGCGTGATCGACGCCTGGATCACGTCGGCGAGCGCCGTGTGTTCGACCTGCAGCCGGATGGGCCGGACGAACTCGAGCGCCTCGTGCACGATCTGGTTGGCCATCTTCGCTTCGCTGATGATGTCATTCAACAGCGACTGCGCGTCGGGCGACTCGGCCACCGCCGCCTGGCGCTTGAGGAGACCGGCCATGACCTCGATGCCCGCCAACGGGTTCTTCACTTCGTGTGCGATGGCGG
>Ga0065707_10000780_pt1 | contig 15111 bp, 9 predicted proteins | sample SwiRhicommuniRL3_FD_59094 | JGI IMG/M metagenome (GOLD analysis project Ga0065707, IMG submission 59094) | Switchgrass rhizosphere bacterial communities from Rose Lake, Michigan, USA - RL3 v2 (version 2) | ecosystem: Host-associated > Plants > Roots > Rhizosphere > Soil | place: East Lansing, MI...
ACCGGGCGGGCCGTCGGCGGGTATCGGAAAGCCCGGCAAGATCGCGTTCTTCCCGCTCTATCCGGTGTCGATGCAGTACACCGGACGTTTGTTTGGGCACGCAAGGTCCGACGTCTATTTCGGAGGCATCCTCGTATCGTGGGTGTCTTTTATCGCAGCATCGGTTGCGTTGTTCTTCCTCGCACGGCTCGATCTGAATCGCCGCCAGGCGGAGCGGACCGTTCTCCTGACCGCCATTTTTCCGTTCAGCTTCTTTTTCGGGATGGTCTATACGGAAGCGCTGTTTCTGCTGCTGACCGTGCTGAGCTTCTACGGGTTCCGGACACGACACTGGATACTCGGTGGACTCGCCGGCGCGCTGGCGACGGCGACACGGGTGAACGGCATCCTCATGTTGCCGGTGCTGGCGTGGATTGCGTATCGCACGGCGCAGCCGACCGCACGCGATCGCCTGCTCGCGGCGGCAGGGCTTCTGCTGGTGGCCGGTGGCGTCGGCGCTTACTCGCTCTACGTCTATCATCTGAGCGGCAATCCGTTCGAATGGGCATTGACGATTCAGCGGTGGAACTACCACGTCGGAGGCGCGCCGTGGACGGCGCCGCTGCGGCTGATGCGCGATCTCGTGACGCATCCGTATCAGTATCTCTTGAGCAACCCGATGGCCCGCTACGACACGCTGTACGGGCTCACGGCTATCGGGTTTCTCGTTCTAACGCCGCTGGTGTGGCTGAAGCTTGGCGGGCCCTATGGCCTGTTCATGCTGATGAACTTGCTGCTGCCGCTCTCGTCGGGCGTTTTCGAAGGTCTCGGCCGGTACTGCTCGGTGCTGTTTCCGGCGTTCATCTATCTGGCGACGATCCGCTCGCAGGCCGTCGCCACCGGGGTCATCGTCTTCTTCGCGCTGTTCTACACGCTGGGGCTCGCGCTCTTCACGAGCATTCACCCGATCTTCTAAGGCACCGGGTCAGTTCGAGGCCGTCGCTCCTCTCGGCGGAACGCGCGACGACACATACGAGGCAATCGCCACCAGATCTTCGGCGCTCAGATTCGCAATCGCCAGCTTCATCAATTGCGCAGACGCTCCGTTGCGGGCGCCCTGCTGGATGTCCCACATCTGTCGCGCGATGTAGCTGGGCGAGCGGCCCGCCAGCGGCGGCACGTCGGCCACGCCCATCAAATCGAGGCCGTGGCAGGTGACGCACGGTGTCGTCTTCCCCTGCACGATCTGGTTGCCGACGATGCGCATGCCCCCCGTGGTGACGAGATCCTTCCCTTTCTCGATGCTGCCGGGCGGAACGTAGGCGACGAATCCCGACCGCGGACTGCGAAGCGTCTCGGCCTGTTCCATGTCCTCGGGCACTTCGATGATGCGCCCGTCGATTGGCTCGACCCGATCGTGATTCGGCGCCAGGTACAGATTGCCGACGATTCGAGTCTTCGGCACCTTGTCGGTTTCAACCACGCGAATCCACGGCGTCCAGCGGATGGCGGCGAAATAATCGGCCGACTGTTTCATCTCTTCGTCGGTCATCGCCTTGGCGAGGTCAATCATGGTGACCGTGTTCGGCTTGCGCGGATCGGCCGAGCGCCGCAGACCGTTGCGAAAATCCTGGAGCTGGCGCATGAAGTACGCCACCGGCAGCCCGGCGGGCGGCGCATTCTCCGGCCGGCCTTTGCCATTGGGCAGATGACACGATCCGCAGCCGCGCGCCGTGTTGCCCGCACCAGCAGCCGGACCGCTCTTGATGATCGGCGGCATCGGCGACGGATGATCCTGCGGGAACCAGTCGATCACGTTGTGGCCGTCGCGGACGTCGACGAGCGAGTAGGTGGCGCGGCTCCCTTTTGCCTGGCGCGGTTTGGTCTGCTCGGCCGGATCTTCGTTGGGCCTGAGGTTTCGCGTCGGTGCCGCCTGCGGCGGCGCTTTGTCGTCGGCTTTCGCGGGCGTCTCGAACCCGTACGCCCAGAGCGGCGCGCGCTCGTATGGAATTGAAGGTGGCTTCGGCGGCGTCACAGGCGCGGTCGCCACCTCTGCGGGCGGCGCGACCGGCCGGCGCGCGTCGTAGTACCGCTGGAATGCGGCGCCGAGCACAAAGAACACAATCGCGACCGACGCGGTGCCAAGGTATCGCTTCACAGTGCCTCCGTGCCGCGTATTTTATCGATTTGGCGTAATCCGGTACGCACACCTTCGATCGCCCGACAAAATGTGCTCCGCCCGTTCCACCGCGACCCCCGGCCCCAATACCGAACGGAACAGGTCGAGCTCGGTCGCGCAGAACCCCTGGCACGCGGTGGCGGCAGCGCAGATCGGGCAGTGGTTCTCGATGAAAACAAAGCCGCTGCCGTCGCGCCTGACCTCGGCCATGTAGCCTTCCTCGGCCCGCACCTGCGCCAGGATCTGGACCTTTTTCGCCAGCGGCGCCGAGGGCGGAATCCGGGCCGCGTAGTCGGCGCGCTGCCGCCGAAGCCGGGCATCGAGCAGGCGGGACATCGCGTCGGGCCCGAACGCATCCTGCACGGAGGTCATCAACGCCGCATTCAGCTCGGCATATGCGTCCGGAAACAACCGGTCTGCCTCGCGCGTCAGGTGCCAGTGCTTGGCCGGGCGGCCGAGCGGAACCGGCCGTTCCTGGGCGGCGACCAGCTTCTCCTCCTGGAGCGCGTACAGGTGCTGGCGCACGGCCATCGGCGTCACCTTCAGACGTGCCGCCAGGGCCGCCGAATCCAGGGGCCCTTCGGTTTTCAGGAGCTTCACGATGCGGCGCCGGGTGGTGGCCTCCCCGGCGCGGGCTTTACGAGGCATGCCTATTTCTAAAGTACTTGCTTTACAAAGTCAACATGCCGGGCGTAGACTGGCCATTAGTAAAGGAGATGCTTTAGAAACTATGGCTCCCGATACCCTCTCCGGATTGCGCGTCGCCATTACCGGCGGCACCTCGGGACTGGGGCTGGCGCTCCTCGATCTGTTCCACGCGCACGGCGCGCGGGTGGCGTTCGTCGCGCGCGGCCGCGAGCGTGTCGACGAGGTGAGCCGCAGCCATCCCGGCACTCACGGCATCGTCGGGGACGTCGCGTCGAAGGACGACATCTATCCGATGGCGCTGCAGATGCTCGGCGAGCTCGGCGGTCTCGACGTCCTCATCAACAACGCCTCGGATCTCGGACCGGTTCCGCTCGCGCTGCTTGGCGACACCGAGTGCGAAGATCTCGAGCGCGCCATCGTCACTAACGTAATCGGGCCGTTTCGACTCACAAAGGCTGTGCTCGGCGCGCTGGCTGCCTCGGCACGCGAAGGGCGTGCGCCGGTGGTCGTCAACATTTCGAGCGATGCCGCGATCAACGCCTACCCCACGTGGGGCGCTTACGGCGCCAGCAAAGCGGCGTTGCGCCATCTCACCGCGATCTGGGACGCCGAGATGGCTGCCGAGGGGGTCCGGTTGTTCTCGATCGATCCCGGCGACATGGACACGCCGATGCACGCGGCGGCCGTACCTGACGCCGATCCGTCGACGCTGAAACCACCCGCTGTCGCCGCGCGCGAGATCATCGACGCGATCTCGTCCATCGTCGACCGTCCATCGTCCATCGTCGGCAATCTATGACCGCCTTCGCCAGAGTGCTCGTGGTCGGTGCAAGCCAGGAGATGCGACATCTCGCGCGCGCGGCATTCGTCGATGTACTCCGGCCCGGCGATCTCGTTGTCGCCAACGACGCCGCGACGCTGCCGGCCAGCCTGCACGGGACGCACGTTGCCAGCGGCAAGCCGATTGAGATCCGGCTCGCGGCCCGCCGGACGCTGTCGCCGGATGTGACCGACTTTGCCGCTATCGTTTTCGGCGCCGGCGACTTCCACACGCGCACGGAGGATCGGCCGCCGCCTCCGTCGCTTGCTGTTCACGATCGACTCGCACTCGGTCCACTATCGGCAACCGTAACCGGGCTGCTGGGACATCCGCGGCTGGTCGCGCTCCACTTCCGCGGGCCCGCCGACGATATCTGGGCGGGGATCGCGCGTCACGGCCGGCCCATCCAGTACGCGCATGTGGCGACACCGCTTCTTCTCTGGGACGTCTGGACGCCGATTGCGAGCCCACCCGTCGCGTTCGAGCCACCGTCGGCGGGTTTCGCGCTCGACTGGCGCACGATCGCGGCCATGCGATCGCGCGGAATCGGCTTCGCGACGATCACGCACGCCGCGGGGATCTCGTCGACCGGCGATCCGGAGCTCGACCGGCGGTTGCCGTTCGACGAGCCCTACGACATTCCGGCATCGACCGCACGGGCCATCACCACTACGCGCGCGCGTGGCGGCAGAATCGTCGCCATCGGGACGACCGTCGTGCGTGCGCTCGAGCACGCCGGACCACGAAGACACGAACCACGAAGACACGAAGGCACGAAGAACGGACCACGAAGACACGACGACACGAAGCCAGAGAACTGGATCGTCCGTGCAGGTCCTGGCATTGCGACGCAACGCATCGGGCCGGGCACTCGGCTCCGCGTCGTCGACGCGATTCTCACCGGCGTCCACGAGCGAGGGACGAGTCACTACGAGTTGCTCCGCGCATTTGCCGACGACCGCACGCTCGCGGCGGCAGACGACGAGATGGCGGCACACGGATACCGGCCGCACGAATTCGGTGACTCGATTCTGGTGATTCCACCCGCCCGTTTCGATCCCGTCGGCCTCCCCACAGAACTGTAAGCGCGACACGCCTTCGCGCGCGCGTTCCGGCCGATCTTGCCAGGCACGCCGCTTGCGAACGCCAGGACGCTTTGATCCGCATCATCGCAGCGGCGAGCTTCATGGTCCTGCTCTCGGCCTCTCTGGCGCCGGCACAGGACACGTCCGAGAAACCCGATGGCATCATCTGTCTTCAGCCCGCCTGCGAGATCATGAAAAGCCTGCCCGCCAGCATCGAGGGCCCGCTTCAGGCCGAGGCGTTTCTTGTCGATCGCGTACGGGGAACGCCGACCACACTGCTCGATCCACGTTTGCCCGAGATGACATTCGCGCAGTGGCTGTACAGAGCTCTCCAGCTCGAACTGGCCCGGCCGTACGAACACTTTGCTGACTGGGGTCTGTCGTTCTGCGACGAGCGCGCGAGCGCATTTCCGCGGGCGGGGCCCGATCTGTGCGTCGAAGTGTCGGCGCCCGTCCACGACGACAAGGTCGTAAAGGTCATAATCGCCGTGGCCGAAGGGCAGACGGTAAACGGGCAAACCGGCTGGCAGGAAATCGTGCCGGAGATCCACGACGTCTACATCGAGCGGATGGAAGGACTGGTTCGCGTGATCGATTCGCTCGACGTGGGCAAGCTGGCAGATCTCCCTGAGCGCCTGCGGCTTCCGTTCAAGCAGTGGCCGACAATCGATCTGAAGAGCGCGATCGTATGGTCGCCGAAGGCGCCCTCGCCTGGAGATGTCGTGCGCTTCACCATTGCCGTGGCAAATGCCGGCCGCCGCGATGCCGACCGGGCCGCCGTCAGCATCCTCATCGGCATTCCCCAGGGCAATGGGGATGAACTGAAAGAGATACGCCGCGAGTGGTTTCCTCGTGTCGCCGCCGGAACCGAACAGCGGCTCGACATCTCCGCCACGCTGCCACGGGGCGATGCGATGGTCGGCGTGCACGTGAACTCACAGACGAACAAGCGCGTACGAGAGATCAACGTCGAGGACAACGACTCGGTCGCCGTGCTCCTGCCCAAGCCTTGAGAGTCGGGTAGAATACCGGCCTCGTGAGCGCTTCCAAACCATCTGAATATCTTTCTTCCCTCTTCTCTCTCGCCGGAAAAGTCGCGGTCGTCATCGGCGGCACGGGCGAGCTGTGCGGGGCCATGGCCGAGGGCCTGGCTGGTGCGGGCGCCGAAGTCGTGCTCGTCGGCCGCAACCAGGACAAAGCCGACGCCCGGCTCGCCAGAATCGAGGCAATCGGCGGCCATGCCTGGTTTCACCCCGCGGAAGCGACGCGCCGGTCCGAGTTGGAAGGCTTGCTTGCCGCGGTGCTCCAGCGAAGCGGCCGGGTGGATGTGCTGGTCAACGGCGCCGGCATCAACTCGCCCACACCGTTCCTCGACATCAGCGAAGAGGAGTTCGATCGAATCGTCCAGGTCAATCTCAAGGGCGTCTTTTTCGGCTGCCAGGTCTTCGGCAAGCATCTCGTCGAAGCCGGGCACGGCGGCTCGATCATCAACATCGGGTCGATGTCGGGCCTCATCCCGTTGTCACGCGTGTTCACCTACTCCGCGACGAAGAGCGCCGTCCACAACCTCTCGCTCAACCTGGCGCGGGAATGGGCGCCGAACCGCGTGCGTGTGAACGTGCTCGTCCCGGGATTCTTTCCGGCCGAACAGAATCGCAAGATTCTTCAGCCGGAGCGCGTGGCGAAGATCCTGGCGCACACGCCGATGAATCGTTTCGGCGAGGCTCGTGAACTGATCGGCGCGACGCTGCTCCTGGCGAGCGACAACGCGGGGTCGTTCATCACCGGCGAAGAGCTCGTGGTCGACGGCGGGTTCCACGCGATGGCCCTGTAATGCGCCGCATCAACCGGTTTCTCCTCGACAACGATATCCGTGTCGCCCACAACCCGTGCATCAGTCCCGATTTCTGTCTCGACTGGCCCGCGCTCTCGACGAAGCTGACGGCGGGCGCGTCCGCCAACGCGTGGGCAAAGAGCGGCTTCGAAACCGCGGCCGGCACATGGACGCTCCTCGAAGACACGACGACCGGGGATTGTGCGTGGCGGCTGCAGACGAGATCGGTGAAGTCGCCTGACGGCGTGCTCGAGGAAGGGGTCGCGCTCGAGGACGGCGCCGCGGTGTTCCCGGCAACGTGGGACAACCTGATCCGGCTGAAGAATGCCGTCCAGGAGCACGACGCCGCCTCGACGGTGTTTCCGAACGCCGAGGCCAGGCTGGGACGCAGCACGCTCGGCATCGGCGCCCGCTTCACGACGCTGCACTGGCCGGCGGTCGAATGGGCAATGAGCGCGCTCGATCTCGGCGTGACGGCAAACCAGAACAGCATCCCGCGCGAGCTGGTCTACGACGTGGATGCGATGCTCGACAACCGGCTCGATACGGTGCCTTTCCCGTTCATCGGCACGAGCGTCCCCGAAGGGCATCAGGGTCAAAGCGTCGAGGGCATGAGCCATGGCTGCGTGCTGTCGAAGCTGAAGCACGGATTCCATCAGCGCCGCATCGCGTGGAGCTTCAACGCCGATCATCAGCCGATCGGCGGCAAGTTCGACGCGCGGGAAGAGGCGCTCGTTCGTGGCTGCCTGCTCGCGAGCTACATCACGTTCGACCTGTCACCGGAACTGGCACAGACGCAGGTGCCCGATGATGCCGAGTCGTGGGTGAAGGCAAACGTCCCATCGGCATTCGTCGACCAGGTTCGCGCACGCATCGCGTCGATGGGGCTGACGGTGGACCAAGCCGATTTCGCCAGGCTCCTGGCCTATGTCTGGCCGGCGCTGCGAAAGATGAAGCGCCGCGACGACAAGTATCGCGCGGCGCGCGACGCCGCGTTCACCACGGAAGTCGGACAACGTTACTTGAGAGAACTGTCCATCGACGAGCTGCCGGGCCTCACGACACCAGAGACGACCGCGGTCATGCTGTCGCTGTGCGAGGTGATGAGCATGCACATCAACTTCGTGGCGCCGGCATTCGGCTTCCAGAAGAACACGCCGCACCCCGACAACGCCGGCCTGCGAGAGATGATTGAGAAGCAATGGGCCGTCTGCCGCGCGTTCAACGCGAGCATCGGCTTTCACTCGGGGTCCGGAAAGTCGGCTGAGAACTACCAGGTGATGGGATCGGTCACCGGCGGCCATCTCGAGATCAAGACGAGCGGCCGGTACACCTACGAGATGGGGCTCGCGGTCTCGAGATCGACGAATCCATCGGATGCCGCGCTGTGGCGCGATTGGTACCGCTTTACGCTCGATATGGCCGTGACGGGGGCATTCAGCAACGATGCCACCGAGCGGAGCATGGCCCGGACGTTCATTACGACATCGCTCGGCCGCGGCGACGTCTTCGATTCGTCGGCGGCGTGCCTGGCCGCGCTCGACGCGCTGCCGCCGAGCCCGGACTACATGTTCTTCTTCGAATACAACTTCCTGTACGTGCTCGCGGCCGGCGGGCGTCCCGACAAGGCTGCGCTCGGCGATCATTCGCCGGCAGGTTACGCGCAGCGCGCACGCTTCTACGCCATCAGCACAGACGCGCGGCTCAACTACGCCAGGGCCGTCGCCGGCTACATCATCTTTCTGGCGGAAAACACCGGGCTCGTTGACGCGGCGCGCTGCCGCGACGCACGCCAGCGCCTCGGGAGCTACGCTACGCTCGACAATATGCTCGACGGAATCTGAACCACGAAGACACCACGGCACGACGGCTCTTTCCCTTCGTGTCTTCGTGTCTTCGTGGTTTTCGTGTCTTCGTGGTTAGGGTTGGGCGCGACCCAGCCGCACCTGCACGCCAATCTGAAACGTGCGACCGGGACCGAAATGAGTGCCGCTGAACGGGTTGCCGAAGTTGTAGGCGAACTCGTCGCCTGTGAGATTCAGGATCGCGGCGCGGACGCTGACGACATTGCCCCCGCTCCGGAATAAGCGCGTGCCGGCGAGCATGTCAAAAATCATCCGGGGCTTCACGCGGCCCCGTTCGAAATCCACCAGCTCGGCACCCGGCCTCTCTACCAGTTCGTCCAGCTCGTCTTCGTCGACTTCGAGCGGCGTCCCGCTCTCATAGCGGCCTCCGAACGACGCCCAGAATCCCGACGGCGCGTCATACGTCACGCCGAAGGCCCCGACGTTCCGCTGATCGTGATCGGGCGTAAACGCCGTGCCGTCGGCGATCTCGATGACCTCGTCTTCGAGAAACAACCCGCCCGTGACTGGACCGTACTGCACGACCTTCGCGTTGGTATAGCTGAGATACCCTGACACGCCTCGACGCCGCGGCAGCTCGAGCCTCATATCCACGCCGTCGGCTTCGCCACGCGCGATCGCATTGGGCACGATGATGGTCGTGCCGAAGAGCACGTTCGGATCGCCGGCGTTGTCCACGCGGCGGCGCCAGTACGACACATCGAACCGCATGCCCGCTGCAAACGTGTGATTCACGCCAAGCTCGGTGGCCCACTGCCGCTCGGGCTCGAGGTCTTCGCCGCCACCGGTTTCATCGACAAAAGGGGACAGCGTTCGAGCTTCCTCCGACGATCCGAGCAGCAGATTTTCCGCCTGCGGCGGTTGAAAGAACCGGTCCACCGAGGCGCGCACGATCGTGCCGCTGTTGGGCAGATGATAGGCGGCGCCCAGTCTCGGACTCCATTGCGAGGCGGCGGCCAGCATGCGCGAGCGATCGGCCCGCACTCCGAAATCAACCGTGACGCCGCGACCGAATTGAATGGAATCCTGCGCGTAGAACGCAAACAGGTTAGGCGTGTCGCTGCCGGCAAACTCGAACGGATCGTCCTCGTCGTGGTCGAGCGCGCTCTCGCTCAGACCTGCGTCTTTGCCTGCCTCCTCGTCGGTGACGAAAAACGAGAAGTTCTCGTGCAGGCTCAAACGCGCGGCTTCGACACCGGTCTTCAGCACGTGCTTGCCGCGATGATGCGTGACGCTCGCGAGCACGCCAACGCGCCGCAGCGTGCGATCGGCATTCAGATGCAACGGGATGTCGTGATCGCTGCCAGCGAGTGTGGCCGACCCCGACCGGTGATAGCCCGCGATCTGCGACACGGTATTGGCCGACCACGCCCGCTGCCACGACCCGGTCTGCCAGGTCTGGATGTTCTGCTGCCGCTGATCCTGACCTGCCTGCTCCTGATCCTCGTTGTGGGGCACGTCGAAGCTCGAGCGGCCGAACCCGCCGACGAGCGAGAGTGTGTTCGCCGGCGACGCGAGCCAGGTGAACTCGGCGGTGGCGTTCGCGGCGTTTCCGCCGTTGTGCAGATTGTCCGGGTGCACGGGATCAAGAAAGCGGTCAGACCCTTGTGCGGCACCTCCGAGCGTGAGCGCCGTCGAGCGGCCGAGCGGTCCGCCAAACACCGACGAACCCTGGAAGGTCGCGTCGCTGCCACCCGTAGCCTGCATGTTCCCGAGCCACGAGCCGGCGCGCTGGCTCGACGTTCTCACCTCGATCACACCACCCGACTTGAAGCCGAATTCGGGCGGCACATGGCCGACGAGGATGTTGACCGAGTCGACCATTTCCGGATCGGGCGCGACGCCATGCATGCTGTCCATGCGCTCGTACATCGGCACGCCGTCGACGACGTACAGGAACCCATCGTCCACACCGCGTGCGTGCATCAAGCCGTTGTCTTCGGTCGTCCATCCGGGCGTGGTCGCCACAGCATCCTGCAGCCCGCGGCTGCTGATGCGGATGGGGGCGCGCCTGACCGCATCGCCGGCCAGCGTCGTGCGCGTCGCCGTCGTCACGGGCTGGCTGGTCTCCGCGGTGACGTTCACCTGTTCGGCAAGTGCGGCCGACAGCTTCAGCTCGATTCTGATCGGCAGGGCGTCCGAAACGGTGAGCGTCTGAACGAGGGCCTGAAACGGAGGCGCGTCGGCCCGCAGCGAGTAACTGCCAACCGAAACGTTGGGGATGCGAAACTCGCCGTTGATGGCCGTCACCGTCGTGACGGCATTGCCAAGCTGATCGACGAGCGTCACGTCAGCGCGGGCAATCGCTATTCCGTCAGGTCCGACGACGGTGCCGGCGATGGAGCCTTGTTGGAGCTGAGCGTACGACGAGGGCGCAACGAGAACGAGCCCGAAGATGATGGCTACGACACGTTTCATGCGTAGCCCATAGGATAGATTGTCGATTCTCAATCGACAAATGCCGCATTGATGATCAGGCGACCATCAGTCGCCAATCGTCAATCGCGAATGTGGCAATGCGGGCGCAGGCGTCCCGGGAACGGTGGACGCCTTCCGCCTCGTCAGCCACGCCCACGCCGCCGACGGTCTGAAGTCGTCGAGGAACGTGTAGACGACCGGCACCACGAGCAGCGACAGCAGCGTCGACGTAATGAGGCCGCCGATGACCGCGCGCGCCATCGGCGCCCGCATCTCGGCGCCCGCGCCAATCGCGAACGCCAGCGGCAGCATGCCGAAGATCATCGCGAGCGTCGTCATGACGATCGGACGCAGACGCGTCGTGCCCGCCTGCAGCAGAGCCTTGTGGCGCGACAATCCCTCTCGGCGCGCCTGATTCGTGAAGTCCACGAGCAAGATCGCGTTCTTCGTCACCAGGCCCATCAGCATGATGAGCCCGATCATGCTCATGATGTTCAGCGTGTCGTGCGTGAAGTAGAGCATCACCGCGACGCCGACGAGCGACAGCGGCAGCGACAGCATGATGGCCAGCGGATGCGTGAACGATCCGAACTGCGATGCCAGGATCAGATAGATGAAGATGACGGCGAGCATCAGAGCCTGGAACATGTTCTGGAACATGATCACCAGCTCTTCGGTGTCGCCGCCCGCCACCACGTCGTAGCCGGGAGGCAGGTTCATTCTGGCCGCCGCCGCATTGATGTCGTTCGACAGCTCCTGCAACGGCCGTCCGTCGGTATTGGCCGAGACACGCACTTCCCGGACGAGGTCGCGACGTCGAATCGACGAGGGACCCGTGCCGGGGTAGACCGTGGCCAGTTCGCTGAGCGGCCTCAGGATCTTGTCGCCGTTGTCGTCGTCTTTGTCGGTCGGCACCATGAGCTGCGCGAGATCGTCGGCATACCGCCGCTGGTCGGCACGCAGCCTCACCCGCACGTTATGGTTGTCGCCGATGTTGTCCTGGATCGTCGTCGCAACGACGCCAACCACACCGGCCTGCATCGTCGAGGCAATCGTCGCCACGGGAATGCCGAGATCGCTGGCACGCTGCCGGTCGACGTTCACGCGCAGCTCTGGCTTCGACTTCTCGAGGCTGTTCTCGATGTCGGCGGTTCCGGGAATCTGTCGCATCGCCGCCACCAGCTCACGCGCGAGCCGGTCGAGCTCGTCGATCTCCGTCCCGCGAACGCTGATCTGGATCGGCTTCTGACCGAACGCACCGGCCTCGGTCAACCCGAACGTCAGGCCAGGCACCGGCTCGATCTTCTCTCGTGCCACGCCCAGCACTTCGCTGAAGGTGCCGCCCGTATGCGGCTTCAGCTTCACGTAGATCGCGCCCTCCGTAACCGGACGGTACTGCGTTCCCGCCTCGCCAATCGTCGTGTAGGTGAATTCGACCGCGGGCAGCTGGCGGAGCCTTGCGATCACCTGCTGTGCGCGATCGGCCGTCTCACGCAGCGTCGCTCCGGGAGTCGCCTTGATGGCTATCTGGTACTCGCCGCGGTTGTAGTCGGGCATGAAGTCGCCCCCCAGCACCGCAAGGATGGGAAACGCGCTCAGAAACGCGACGATGGCGACGACCGACACGACCCAGCGGTGACGCAGCGACCAGTCGAGCGTACGTTCGTAACTGCCGTGCAAGCTGTCGAACCAGCGGTTGAACGCCTGCAGGATCCTGCCGATTGGGCCGCGCTCGCGGTGCTCCTCGACGTCGGGGTCGTACCAGCGCGACGACAGCATCGGGTCGAGCGTGAAGCTGACAAACAGCGAGACCAGCACCGCGGCGGCTACGGTAATGCCGAACTCGTAGAAGAACTGGCCCACCATCCCGCCCATGAACGCCACGGGGATGAACACCGCGATAATCGTGAACGTGGTGGCCATGACGGCGAGACCAATCTCCGCCGTGCCTTCCCTGGCGGCTTCCAGGTGGTCTTTCCCTCTCTGCATGTGGCGGACGATGTTCTCGCGGACGACGATCGCGTCGTCGATGAGCATGCCGATCGCCAGCGACAATCCCATCAGCGTCAGCACGTTCAGGGTGAACCCGAACATGCGCATCGCGATGAACGCAGCGATGACGGAGATCGGCAGCGTGAGACCGGTAATGACGGTCGAGCGCCACGAGTTGAGGAACAGAAAGACGATGAAGACGGTCAGCAGGCCGCCCAGCACGAGCGTCACCTGTACGTCCTCGATCGACTCGCGAATGAAGGTCGAGTCGTCGCGCACCATCTGCAGCGACACACCGGGTGGCAGCTCTGGCTGCATCTTTTCGACCGCCGCGCGCACACCGTCGGCGACACCGACCGTGTTGGCGCCCGCCTGCTTCTGCACGTCGAGGGCGATCGCCGGGCGCTCGTTCACAAGCGCGACGCTCTTGGGCTCTTCGACACCGTCGATCACCTGGGCCACGTCGCGTACCAGCACCGTACGCGCGCCAAGTTGCTTGACGGGAATCTCCGCGATTTGCGCCGCCGACGTGCCGCGGGCCGCCACGCGCACCATGGCCTCGGTCGCCCCGCGATCGGCCGTCCCCACTGGCGCATCGACGTTCTGAGTGCGCAGCGCGTCAACGACCTGCACGAGCGAAAGCCCGTACGAGTCGAGCCGCGTGCGATCGACCACGACCTGAATCTCACGCTTTGCTTCGCCGACGAGGTTCACGGCACCAACACCCGGCACGTTCTCGAGCCGCCGCTTCACCAGCTTGTCCGCAATGTCTGACACGGCACGCGGCGTCAAGGTCGGTGCGTTCACGGCCACCGACACGATGGGCGTCGAGGCCGGATCGATGCGCANNATGATGGGCTCGTCGATCTCGCGCGGCAGCTCNCCGCGAATCGCCGCCACCTTGCCGCGGATNTCCTGCGACGCGTTCAGCGTNGGCACGCCGATGTTGAACTGCACGACGATCGTCGAGAGNCCTTCCTGCGAGGTGGACTCGATGTGGCGGACACCCTCGACCGTATTGACCGTCTCTTCGATGAATTTCGTGACGTCGCGCTCGACCGTTTCCGGCGACGCCCCTTCGTAGCGCGTCGTCACCGTGACGACCGGGAACTCGACGTCGGGGAACAGATCGACCTTCAGCGCCTGATATGACGAGAGGCCGAGGACGGCCAGCGCCGCCATCATCATGGTGGCGAACACCGGCTGCTTGATCGAAAGGTCGCTGAGAAACATGGCTTAAGACCCCGCTTTCGAGTCGCGCGGCGCGGGTTTTTCAACCTGCACCTGTGTGCCGGGTCCGAGCGCGCTTGGCGGATCGAGGACGACGACATCACCGGCTTTCAGGCCGCTCGTCACCTGAACGGCATCGGGCACTTCCACTCCGACCATAACGTCCCGGCGCTCGACCTTGTCGCCTACGACGACGTATGTTTGTGCCTTCGACGGGTCGGATCCGTCCCTGAGGAGCGCCGACGGCGGCACAGTGATGCTGCCCGGCACGTTTCGGACGTGCACGAGGGCGCGCGCGAAGAGGCCCGACACGAGCTGCGGCCGGCCGGGCACGCGAATGATGACCTCGAACGATCGGCTGCGCTGATCCACCTGCGGTGCGATGCGGTCGACCTCGCCCTGAGTCACAAATCCGGGAAGCGCGTCCGCCGTCACGGTGACGTGTTCGCCCACCTTGATCTTGCCGAAGTCGCCGGACGCCACCGACGAGCGAAACTCGAAGACCTCGTCGTCCACGATCGTATAGAGCGGCGTGCCGGCCGTGACAATCGCGCCGGCATCGGCTTGTCGCTTGGCGATGTGTCCGCTGATGGGGGCCTTGATTTGCGTCCGGCTGATCTGACGCTCGGCAATCGCCAGCTCGCTGCGTGCTTGCGCCGTCGAGGCCTCGGCCACCTGGACCGCCACCTGTGCCGAAAGGTGATCCTTGTCGGTGATGCCGCCGGTCTTCAGGAGACTGTCTGCGCGCTCCTTTTCGGCACGCGCGTGGGCGCGGTTGGCGTCGGCCACATCGAGCATCGCCTTCGCGCGATCGCGCGCCAGCAGGAAGTCGGCGTCGTCCAGCACTGCGAGCAACTCGCCCCGGGCGATGCGATCGCCTTCGTTGTGAAGCACGCGTTCGAGTCGCGCCGAGAGCTCGGGCACGACAGTCACCTCCGCACGTGGGTCGAGCGTCCCCGTCAGCGAGAGCGTCTCGGTGAGATCGCGCGTGGTGGCCGTGGCCGTACGAACGGGGATGCTGCGGACCGTCTCGACCGCGGATGCGGGGGTCTCGGCCTCGC
>Ga0065707_10000635_pt1 | contig 15095 bp, 34 predicted proteins | sample SwiRhicommuniRL3_FD_59094 | JGI IMG/M metagenome (GOLD analysis project Ga0065707, IMG submission 59094) | Switchgrass rhizosphere bacterial communities from Rose Lake, Michigan, USA - RL3 v2 (version 2) | ecosystem: Host-associated > Plants > Roots > Rhizosphere > Soil | place: East Lansing...
TGGGGTTTCGCGCATACGCTCTCCTATCGGCATTCTATAGGTAAAATAGCCTCTCCTTTGGTCATTGCATAGCGGAGGTACACTTTCGATACCGTAACGGTGTAACGATTAGAATTTTGAAATGTTCAATCGAGGCTTGCAATCTTCATTTATGTAGTGTAGCCTTTGAGCGGATTGAATATTTCAAAAGGATTATGCCAGATGAAAAATATGTCAAATGTTTCTTACATTGGAGTAGATGAATACGAGTGTTGGAAAAAAGTCCTTGAAGCTTTGAACATTGTTGTTACCCTTGATAAAGTAAATCCCAAACCATTACAGCGCACAGGTAAGGATATGCGGAAAGCATTGAATGATTTATTTTTCGTTATCGGCGCTTATGATTCTGTGAGGCAAAATTTGAAATGACAAAAGTGTCAAAAGAAATTATGGATGAAGTTCAGGAAATTTTGCATCGCGAGATTCCGAAAAATTTACATCCTGTGTTTGCTACGTTAGTTCGTATCATAGTTATGTTAGTCGGTAGCGATGATGGAATGATAGAAACGATAGTAGCTTTGGAAACAAGAATTGCTAAGCTTGAAGTGAAACACGCTAAACTAGAAAGAAATGAATTACAGAATCGAAAATGAAGACATTCTTGATGAAGACATTGAAGACATAATGTCTGATAACACAATGTCGAATTCGGAAAAGATCATAGCAAGTCGTAAGCGCAAACTTGAGAATATGGATTCGGACTATAAAGACGCTATCATCTATCTTTCATATCGTGTTGAATGCCCGCGTTGCAGAGCAAAGAAAGGTCAGGTTTGCAGAGGTACTACAGCGGGAAAGTATGTTACGCCTGCTCACAAAGTACGATTGAATCTGTTGAAATTCAAGAATCAGAAAGTTTACGACAACTTGAAGTATGCGATGAATAGTCGTTACTGGAAAGAATGCGATTGGAATAAGATCGTAAAGGAATCAAAGGAATATAGAGAAACAGGAAAGCAACAAAGCGACGATGATGAATTCGTTGCGATGTTGGAGGTAGATGAAGATTATGAAACAACCGAAACTAATTGATAAAGTTGTTTATCTCGCCGCGCCGAAACGTTTACTATCATCCGATTTATACGACAGAGCGTTTCGGTTTATGCTGGCGCAATCAGAGGGCGTAATGAATCCGCAATGGATGTTTAAGGATAATGCGGATTGGTTAGCGAATATGGAAAAATCGTTATCCGTTTGCGATGTAATGGTAATCGTTACGGATGATAATTTTGTTGGAAAGGGAGTTTTTGTTGAGTATCGTCATTTTCTTTTACGCGGATGTGATATTTATTATTACATTGAAAGCGATTTTTGTGTTGATAGCGATGGTGAAGAAATTGAACCGACTCAAGAATTAGTTGAAGTAATAGCTTTAGTGATCGAAAATAAAAACGATTGGGTAGATTATGCCGTCATTAGATATTAAACAGGAAATGATTAAACAAGAAACGATTGATGATGTATCTGGATTACATATCAATTTAGGTCATAGATCAACTACTACCATTTCGATAAGTTTTATAGATCAAAACGGTATCACTCACAGACGATTTTTTGAGTTTCAAGTGTTCGGAGAAAAACCCACGTGGTTTTACATTCGAGATAAAGACGATGATGATAAAACGATTTATGCTAGTTCGAGTAATGACAAGATATAACCATTAACAGCCATACGCCCGAAAAGGATAACAATGGCAATCAAATCCTTAAAGGAATTGCCGCGCGGTAAGAGAGCAACGATTGTTCAAGTCGAGAAAGCAAAAAAGACTAAAGCAATCAAAACGAAACATAGAGTTATAGGGAGAGAACGTGGACGACTTGAAGTATCCTTGGGATCACACGACAAAGCGAATGTTGCGGGAGTGGTTAAAGGATTTCGACAAAAGACTAAAGGCGACATCGGAGCCATTCTTAAAGATAGCGATGGAAACGTTATTGCGCGTACTCATATCGCAAAAGGAACAACGACAATCCCAGAGCAACTTATTGTCAGAGCGCTTGCAAAGTACGGAAAAACATTGGATCAATTGACAGTGGTGTTAACGGTACGAACAGGAGAGAAGAAAAAGAAATGACAGCATTTATACATAAAGTAGATTTAATCTCGTATGATTTACTTGCGCAAGGATTGAATGGCGAATTTTCGATGCACGTTCTATCTACTCTGTTTGCAAAAGATTTTGATTTGATGATAGAGTATATGGAACAAATGCGAGTAAGTAAAAGACTTCCTTTTTATTATCATTTTCCTAGATTTAAAACTGCGCCTGAAATGGAAGTTAAACTTGTAAAGAATGTTACTAAAGAGTATCAGATTATTTTGAATTTTTGGCGCGATAATTCTTAGTGAAATGAGTGAACAGGAATTCGATCAAATACTTTGGGAATTGAAAGATTTGAGAAGTCAATTCGTTGGACATAAAGTTTATTTTCCACCAGCAAAGGATATATTCAAAAATGACAAATGACGAAAAATTGGAAAGAGCAAAAACTTGTTTGCTTGCTATTCAAGTTCTCGAAAAAGAAATGCAAACAATTTTCTATCAATTGTCACAGTTTAACGATACGGTGTTATCTTTGTTGAACCGCAGTACCGAATACATCGCAAACAACATTGAAATTATTGACGCGCATTACATCGCGGCAATGCGGATAGTGAAAGAGGATAAATGAATCGTACTCAAGAATCTCAAAAAGTAAGACAAGTTCTCGATATCTTAGCTGAAGGAATTATAAAACCTGAACAGTTTTTACAAGGTTTGATAATTGATGGATTTGTTGCCCTTGAACAAATGATTGAATGCGAGCAAGAAGTCAAAGATGTTTTTTCAACATTATCCGTTCGAGAATTGGAAAAAGTATCATCGAATATTTTTGTTATAAACTCTTGGATACAGGAAGTAATGAGAAAAGGAAAAAGTAAATGATAATAGAAATCAGTTTACACGATGATACTCATATAAAATTCAGCGAAGATTCACACGGAATACAGATAGAATTTAGACAATGGAATGCTGAAATTATGCATCACGATGAAATGAAAATCCATCTTGATGTTGAAATGGAAGAATTGGAAAGGATGATAACTATATTGAGATTTTTCCAAAATAGTTAGAGATCGAAGAAAGGAAAACACAATGAAAATCAGAAAACTGGGAAACGTTATTTTCTTCGCCGTAACGTTGATTGTCTTTGCCGCTGGCACAATCTTCACTTGCGTTCATAGGTGGGATGTAAATTCATCGCCAATTAGCCGTGCAAATATTCTTGCAATAGCTGCCGCTTGTTTCTTGACAGTCGGAGAACTTGCATTTATATTTGTACACGCTTTACTAGATTCGCGTGATTTGTGGCGACGTATTGGCGCATATGTTTTATCACTCGGCCTAGCGGGAACGATTACATATGCTGCTTGTACAGAAGCGATGTCGTTTATGAATGAAGGGAATCTATCATTCAAAACGAAAGTCGCGTCTGAATTCAATAAGGAACAACAGGCGAATGCCAGATCGAAGAAAGCGCAAGTAGCGGCAATTGTAGCTGGTCAAACAACGTTGAATGAAACTTTGAAAGATTTCGGTAAACCTGATTTCACTCCGTTTGCTGTGAATTTCTTTGTGGGATTATTTGTTTTGTTAACGGGAACATTGATACAACCACGTGAAGCTTGGAAACGGAAAACCGGAAACGTGATGAATGAACGCGTGCGAGCGCAAGCGGAAATGCAATTAGGCGCGCCTTTACCGCAAGGCGCAACGGCGTACGATGATGGTAAGGGTAGCGGTATCAAAGTGCAAAACGGGCGTCAGTATCTTACAAACGTTTCAAAGCGAAAGGTAGGTTTTTGATATGGATATCGGAACAGCAATATTGTTTGTAGGTAGCGCGTTATATTTAATAAGTTATGGTTTGTTATCAATCGCAAGCGCTATAAGATCGAAGAGAGAACATATTCATTATCACTACAACAAGAATGGCGGATTACACGGAGAATACAAAAATGTCAGATGATTATCGTGATTGGGATTATGCTGATATGCAAGATGCGAAAAAAGAACGTAATGATTTGATTGAGCTATGCGCGGGAACGGCAGATGAATACGCGAAATCAGAAAAAGAAGAATCATTACGTTTCGGTAAACTCGCAAAGAAAGAACCGAATAATCCGCAATGGAAAATTGCGCAAGCTACTCACGCAGTAATATCAGTAGTTTGTGAACGAATTGCAAATGATATAAGATTACTAAAGAGGTAATATGGCGAGAATTGACAGAGAATGGATAACCATCGAAGCGTTGAAAGTCGTGAACACAGTATTGAAAAACTCTTTCACGATTGGCAGAAAAAATCCGTTTCGGAATCCGACGAAGAAAGAATTATCGCGGCATCCGAAACTTATCGAGAAGCAGAGACGTTACCTCAAACCTGTGTCATAGCGTCTCTGTGAGTGTAGGGCGCGTGTAGGGAATTGGGGAATTCCCTACACCGTCCCTACACCGTCCCTACACCAAACTTAACAGGGTTAACAGTACAGTACGTATGGAATTCATTAGATACTTAACCGAACGGCTCGATAATTTTTTAGGAATCTGTGTATTCTTCATACTCATAACATTTTGTGTTTCGTGGTTGATTATGATGATTCGTGAAGCTATCATAAAAATAAAAATCATCAATCACGAATGCGAAATTGAAGAATACAAAGAAAGGAAAAAAGATGATTGAGGTATTGAAATGGATGCACGAATCTTTCTGGCATTATGTAAGCGTTTGTTTTATGCTTTTTTGGTGTTTCTTTTGGTGTGCTGTTATTGCATCTCTGTTGTCGAAAATTGGTAGGCCNAGGAAACACGTCAAANATTCTTACAAGGATACACATAACTTATGATNGGAATGAAACANATTGAAAAACTTTCTGAAAACAAAATCGGTTATATACCGATTGAAAATTTTTCAACACCGAAACCGAAATTTTGTGAAGCGCCGCGCCACGAAAATCAGATGTTTCCAGCGTTTGCTGTAGTAGCGATAATATCAGATTTGTATGATTCACCTGTTGTACAAATGGTTTGTTTTGCTTGCTGGAAGCATTTCGATGATAATATGGGACATCCCCAATGGAATATGTTGGAGTGGAAATAGTATGACAGAAGAAGCTACAAAAGATTTTGTTGATAGAGAAAATAAAGCGGTTGAATTTCTGACGCGATATCATCAGTCACGAAGAGATACTGATCCCGTTTTACATCTTGCATACGTTATGCAAGAATTGATACAAATCGTGAAATGGTTACGAATTGAAATTAGCAAAAAACCGGCTAAAGTTATTCCTACTTTAACTCAATACATATGCGAATGCGGTCATAGTCGAAATATTCATTTAGCTAATGACGGTATGTGTTGTAGTAATAGCTATGGTCAGTTTGATTGCTGTTGTTTAGGATTTGAGGAAAAATGAAATACATTGACAAATTTTTTTGGACAATGGCTATTAGTATTGTAGCCTGTCAATACTACGGTTTCTATCAATTCGCGGGATGGCGCGGAGTGATTACGGCGTTAGTGAATATGATTTTGTATGGTGTGATTGCTTTTNTGTTTGAACGCTTAGCAGAAAGAAATGGCGAAAAGGCCGATATTTACAGAGCGCAATTACATAATGCCATTCAAGAACGTGACAATATGGAAAATCAATTGTATAATGCNAANCAGCAATTNTANATTCANGGTTTNGGAAAGAATCCGGTNAANCNATGAAAAAACAATATTACGTNNGATANTATCAAACANACGATAATCATCAAACGTTTGAACAGTTTCTTCAAGCAATCGCATCAGTAGGATTGAGATTACATAACTCATTTCAACGCGAAATTGAACGTCGAGAATATTCATTTTTTGAATATACTACAATTTGGGAAATTGACGCGCAAGCAGATTTTGAATTACTTGAAGATAGAATAGACGCTGCTTTAAATTCGAAACGTTTCAAAAATAGTGGCTGATAATGAAACCGTTAATCCCTATGTACCATCAAAAACCAATTTGAAAAAATCATTGCCGTTGATATCGAAACTTCGTCGAAAGGTGAATTACTCGACATCGGAGTTTATAGCGAACACGGTTATTATGTTGTTGCGAATTGGGAATTATTTTTCAATTCTCTTCTTACTACGCAAGGAAGTTATAGGATCATAGCTCACAATGGATTCGGATTTGATTTCATCGGATTCAACCAATGGTTTTTGGAGCATAGAAAAAATTACAATATTGCCGATGATGACATTACATATTTGTCAAGTGAAGCGTTGATTATTGCGATGATAATCCGTATGGGAGAGACACAATATACTTTCCTCGATACAATGCGTTTCTTCCCAGGTCAATCGTTACAGAAACTTGCGGAGTCATTTCTAAATGAATCAAAAGATGACGTACCAGACGATTACATTTCTAGGATGGAAGATTATAAAAACGAGCATCCCGACGAGTACTATTCTTACTTGCGAAAAGACTGTGAAATCCTNTATCGTATTTACGATGAATTCNGANGGGAAATCAATGAATTTACGGATATCGGCGAATTGGGAATGTCNTCNGGTAGNACGGCTATGCGNTCGTTTCGNCGNTGGATGTCTACGGATTATCCTAAGACAAGGATATTCGCCGCGCCGGACGAATATGTAGGTTTCGGAGATTACGCGTTACGCGGCGGATTAACTCTTTACATCGGTGACGGAGATCACAAGCAACACTTATATGAAAATGTCAATCATTACGATGTTATTTCGATGTATCCAAGTGTTATGCGAAGTGTTCCTGTTCCTACTTCCCCGATGATTTATACAAATGAGGTATTAAAAGATTATGGTTGTTATCGGCCCGGTTGGTATTTGTGTGATTACAAACAAACGAAAGGGCGCATACCAATCCTCTTTCCTGTTAAGTCTGAATTCCCCGCGTGGGAAGGTCAAGCTGTTCTCAATCACTTTGAGTTACAGTTTCTCGATAATTACGGCGAGTATACTATTACCGATGGCGTGGCATATGAGAACTTTACATTCCCATTTGACAAGTATTTTACAAAATTACTTGGATTACGTATGGAAGCGAAACGAGAAAAGAAAGGCGCAAAAGCGCACGCTCTCAAAATCCTAGCGAATTCTCTTTACGGAAAATTCGGACAAAAACACACACGAGAAATTATTTCAATAACTTCGGATAAGGATTGGTATGATAATCATCTTGAAGCGTTATTACGAGACTATGATGACAGCGGTGTTACGGAATATGCTGTTGATAAAGATTATGTCATTTATGGCGTTGATAGTGTTAGCACTGCTTTCAGTAATCGTTTTATCGGAGCTATGGTTACTTCGCTCGCTAGGCTTAAATTGGGCATTATTCTCAACACAGTTCGGAGCATTTATTGCGATACAGATTCTATTTTTACTCAAGATATACTTGATAAAATATTTGTGGGCGAGTTACCGGGCGATTTTGAATGTGATCCGAATGGCAAAGCGCCCCTGGTCTGCCTTGGAAAAAAGTCTTACCAATATGGGGAAGACATCAAATTCAAAGGAATTCCAGCAAAAAGATTGACGAATCAAGATATTCAAGCAATGCGATTTGACTTTGATGTTGAAGTAAAGTATACATCACCTACCGCTTGGCGAACGGCGATGAAAAACAAAGTCGAACGTCCGAACGAATTTTTGCCGAAATCACGACGTGTGAGCAGAGGCAAATCGCTTAGCGAATTGGGAATGTTACATCTCAACGCTAAGTTGTTTTCAGTAAAAGAATCGAAAGAATTTTTAGATTCAATACTGACAATTGTGTAACGACAACGCAAATACGAAAAAAGGAAAATATGAAAAAGAATACAATTACAAAAGAAGAATCGAAACTCGCAATGGAAGCGCAACGCCCGCTTGATGAGAATCAACACGAAACGAAAGCTATTGCTCGCGTTTCGACGTTCAAGCAATTGGCTACGGTTTCCCGTTCGGCGCGTCAGATGTTTGGCGGTAACGCTCAATGGAAGCAGGCTAAATCGCTCTTTGATCCTCGATATCGAGACGGCCTTGAGTCTCCACCCTTCTTCATTACGCGAGTTTTCAAATACAAGTCGAAGGAAATTGCCGGTGATCGAATCGGTATTGAAATGTGTTTTTCCAACGGTCAATTTTGCACGGTCGGACTAGGCTTGAATGAAAACGACAGCAAGCGAAATGAAATCCTTGCGTCATTTCCAGATGGCAAGGGAGAGCCTATCGGCCCGTTCTGTATGACAATGCTTCCGACCGGAAAGGGAAACGATTATTATGATATCGTTCCCTACGTTCAAGCGAACGTCACGAATGCCGAAACGGAAATTCCCTTTGTCGAATTTGATGAGGAAATTCCTTTTTAAATAGTTGACATTCGGCCGCGTTTGCCTGATAATCCTGTTTCGGTTGACGGGACGCAAACGCGGCCAATTTTTTCAACGGTAAGAGAAAGGAAAACACAATGACAAATGATATCTTCACATTGGGAATCGGGCGAGTGATTGCGAGCGGATATGCAATGAGACAGTGCATTCCTTATTTGTCGTGGGCATATCGGAAACCATTACAATGGATCAAATCACACGGAATCGACTTGCGCCACGTTCTTTACATCAATTACGAAACCGTTTCCGATTTTTTCAATATGAATGATAAGCGAACTGAAGATGAAATCCGCGAGCAATTGTGGTACGATGATGATTCAGCGGAAACGGATGAAGAAAAACATTATGCGGATATGAAAGAATTTTTCATCGAAAATTTGAAAAGCTTAGAATTTCGTCCGTATATGCCGTTTTGTTCTTGCTGCGGTAGCGACAAACCGGCTTATATTGGTATGATTCCAAATGCAATCAAATCAATCGTTTCATTCGCGTTTTGTGTTAATTGTCGCGATGAAATGACACTAAAGAAAAACGCTTTGACTTGCGATGTTTAGCACTTTCGAAGAAGCAATGACGGGTTTAGGTCTTTTCGTTGTGGGAATAATCATCGGAGTAATCTCGCAACGAGTAAAATTCATTTGGAAATAACAGAAAGGAAAACGCAATGGCTTTAACACAAAAATCTTTGACTGATATCGTAACCGCTCTGAATACTGGCGAATTGAAAATGGATGATTTGCTCGCTCAGTTGTCAACGGAGAAAATGTACATTCGTCGTGGTTCATCGTTCGCCGAATTGAAACCTGACGGAGTGTCATTCATTAACGGCGCGCCAGCAAAAGTTTTCACAGCGGATTCCAATCGTATTGATCGCGATGGAAAGGAAGTGGAACGTAAACCGCGTAAGAGTAATGGCGCGGAAGGTTAAATCTTGTCTCTTACCAAACTTGAAAAGGGAAGTGATGCGAATCGCTTCCCTTATTTTTTTATGTCTAACGCTAAACACGCCAATAATCCAATAACACCAACAACAATCACGAAAAACGCTAACACGATAATCATCGTTGCACCAAATCAATTATACTGAGATTTTGAACTATATCGTTATTCGCAACGCCCGTACAGGAAACGAGCATAGTTGAAGCATTTGCTGCTAAATCAGCAACCGCTATCGTAATGTTATTTGCCGCTGCAATTCCGTTACCGCCGCTAGCGCCTGCGCCATCGTGTGAAACAAAATTCCAAGTAAACATTGTAGAGCAAAGAACGCTTGTAGATGTTAATCTAACAAATGTAATATCATAACGCCATTGTCCAGAATCCTGATCGAAAGCGGTTGACCCAATTGTAGCAACCGTTTGTCCAGCGAATGTAATCAAGATCAATTTATCGTTATCATTCGTTGCGAATGTTCCACTATAAATTGCTTTGACAAAATCGCCGTTTGCTGCAAGACTGTTAGCAGGAAGTGAAAAAGTATGTAGCGCATCAAGACCGCCACCGACATTTCCTATGACGCTGATATCAACAGTAAGTGTACGTGGTACGCTTAAAATCTGTCCGTTGCTTCTGATTTGTAATAATGTACCGCCTGTAACGCCGATAGACATTACATCCGATTGCATTGAGATCGTACCATCATCATCGCCAATATCGGTATCAACAAAACTAAGTGTGGGATTTGTACCGCTGATAACTAATGGGCTAGCTACCGCGCCACCTGTTAACTCTACCCACCCTGTATTAACATCGTCGGTTGTTTTCTTGAAAACGCTACCGTTATCACTTAGCGCGATTGATCCGGTATTCGCTAGTATTACGCCTTCGGGCGAACCGTTGCACGTAAATATAGCGCATTTGTTATCAACGTAAAAAACTACTTTTGGGCTGATATCCTGATCTATTGTCGGATTTGTGTAGACTGGCATTATCTTTTCACGAACAGAAGTAGCAGAATGATAACAGCGACGGCAATGATAAACGTTGCTGCGCTTTTAGGTAGCGACTCAAACCATGATAACGTTGCTTCTCCGATTCTACCGCCCGTAGGCGTTGTTGTTCCTACGCCCGAAGTATTGCCATCGGATTTTATTTTCTTTGATCCTAGAATCGGTCCACAACCGCCTAATATGTTTCTTCCTTCTGTACAACCGCCGCTTTGATTTGTTGTACTACCGCCCGCTTGCTGTAACATTCTATCTGCTTCATCGCGGATTTGTTGTAATTTTGCTCGTGTATCGCTAGCGCCTTGAAAGAATGTATTTACTTCAAAGCTATCAATCACAGAAGGGAATTGACGTTGAACGTAGGGAAATGGGGAATTCGGATTAAGCAATCCGCTCAATTGATTCATTGAATAATCAATGAATGATGTTGGCGTATTCGCATTAAAAATTGTTCCCGCTCCGAATTCCTGCGCGCCAAGCGGAGAAAACATCGGTAACTCAAATATGCGAAAATCGTAGGACGGAATATACATATTATTTTACGTAACGTTTATAAAGAAAATATCCGATTACGCCGACAACGCCGATAATGATGAATGTTCCAATACTACCGCCGCCGGATTGAGCTAAAGGTGTTTCTGACGCCGTTGGCGAATAACCATAGGCTTGCGATTGCAATGGCGGATTGTATACAGCATTTCCGAATAGTTTCGGTAATATATCCACTAGCAATTCATCAATGTTCTTTTTTACAGGCGTATCAGGAACAACAGGATTCGTCGGATTCGTCGGATTCGTCGGATTAACAGGTGTTACCGGACTGCTTTCTGCTAAAGTAGGTAATCCAACAGTCGCGAGATATCCGCGTAATGCTTCTGTAACAGATGTACTAAAACGTCGCGCAGCGTCAACGCCGTATTGACCGCCGCGACCAATAACATTTCCGCTTATGTAAGATTGATACGCTTCCTTAATATCACTTACACGATTCTTTCCTAAATATTTATCGGAATCACGTAAACCTGATAAGACGGAAATATCAAATTTTTGCAATGGCTCCGATGGCGATAGCGATTGAGTAAAACCGCTACCGCCGCCTGTAATGACAAAACTACCACCACTACCGACATTATCATTTTGCAAATCCATCATATACTATTTCGATTTTGCAGATGTCAATTTAGCCGGGACTTCGTCAACAGTTACATTAGATTTGGGAGTAAGCGCATCAATTTTCTGATATGCTTTTGCAATCAATTCGCAAAGCAAACTGATTTCCGATTCTTCACCGTGGTTAGCTGTGATCTTGCGAACAATTTCTAGTTCGGGATGAGATTCACAAAGTTCTAATAGATTTTCGACATTGATATACATTTAAAATCCTCCAAAAGTAAAACCGGATTTAGGAAACGTAGGCGGTGTACCAAAAACATTTCCGCCGCGTTGCCCGAAAATTGATGATAATGTTTGCGCGATACTACCAACGATTGAGCCGGTATTACGCGAAGAATAATAACGTTCTACAGCGCTGTCTTGAATTCTTTGATCTTGACTCCGCTGCAAAAAATTCAATTGCCCCAAACGTTCTTGCACATTGATTGCGCTTAGATTTACGTTTTCATCGGCGGCAATTCGCAATTTCTCAAGCGTAGAAGTTTCTTCGATTCTAGCGCGTTCGGTATCGCTCTGAATTCTGGCTATACCTAAACCTGTTAGTAACTCAAATGCTTTTGATCTTGCCTCTGCATATGGATCAGCTTGCGGAGTTTGTACAAATTGTGTTTGCGGTAGAAACGCGGTTTTTGTTGTGAGTTTCCGCAACACATAGAGAATTACTACCGCGCCGATTATCCAAGGAAGATATTGTTTAAATGTTTCCATAATTTTAAATCTGCCTGCTTACGCTACGGGTACCCTTTGGAGTTTCGCCCGTAAGTGACAGCCTCCAACGCATAATAACTTTCGTTATCAGGCAGAAATCTACGCGCTCAATCCTCTAGGATACGGTTGCTGATATGGATATGGTTCAGGCGAAACAGATTGCAAATCAAGCGGCAATATTCCGCGATAACCAAAATAATCGCCGTACAAAAATTCGGCGGGCGGAACGGAAACGTTTTGATAACCGTAATAATTCGTCGGCCACAAATACGGTTCAAACGGAAACCATTCATAATTTGCCCCGCCAAGCGGATTGAATCCCGCACGTATCGCATTACCGAAAGGCGACATTTGAGGATTTCCCCAACGCGCGCCAGCGGTTTCAACATTGTAGCCTGTATTGTATTCGCTGTAATTTCCGTTCGGCATTACTTAAATTCTCCCACTTCTGTTACTGCCGTAAAAGATTCACGAAATGTTCCTGTTACAGAAGTTAAAACAGATTTCAACACGTCGGCATTTTTCCATACAAGGTATAGAATAACTAATGCCAATGTTATCAAAACAAATTTACGCATTATCTTCCTTGAAGCGTTTGAACGGTTCGAGTATATCCATCGGACAATGCGCCGATAAACTTCGATGATTCATCGGCCTTACCGACAAAAAAGTACAGAGCCAATGCCGCAAGCGTAAATCCTACGATAGCTTGTAAACCTGACATATCATTTCCTCAATTTAAACAGCATCACAAGTAATGTAATTGCCGCTAATCCGTAACCTGCTTTGGGAAAATATCGAAATAGTAACACGATTGTCACTAGAAACAATATTATCAACCAAACACGTTGCTTTTCTTTATCCATAATCTTTTTCCGTACGCCATAACGCCCAAAGAAATGGCGTACGGAATCATTGAGTGTGTTTAAAGTCTAAACCTTTATTACACGCTCAAAATCAAATCGGCCAATGCGCGAATACCGGGAATCGGTTTTACTCTCAAAGCAACTTGCTTCAAAAACACAATTATCAAAATAACCCACAACGTAACGAAAAGGCCGTTGATAAGGTTTGGTTTGATAATCGCGAACTGTTCACCGTCTGGCGCAAATTTTCTTGCTACCCACGCAACGATTACAAAAACAATAGCAAACGTAAGAAACCATATAGCAGGTTTCTTACCGTTATCATTTCCGTTCATCGGCCCCTGTGTTGACGCCATTTGTGCATTTGTAGAAGTAATCATAGCGTTTCTATAATCCTGATTTAATCCGCCGATTTCGCCAGCGTAATTGTTTCGCATCGAAAAATCCGTAGCGGCTTGCCCTACCATTCCAAACGCTCTACCTACTGGATAAGTATTCGTCATCGGAATGGAGTTATTGACATCGCCCGGAATTCCAATAGTAGCCATAATATTTCCTCTTTAAGTTATTGGAGTGTTGTTTATGCCGTTGTTTGAATTCATTGCGCTTACGTCAACTATCAAACCATTACGCGCGCAGTAACTTAACAGCATAAACAACATATAACTGTTATTGCGATAGCGGATTGATACCGCTAGTAGCGGGCGATACAAAGTTAACAAGAATTCGACGGCCCAAATGGTAGAAGTTATTCCCGCTTCCCAATACAGTACCGGCGGAAACAAAAAGTTTTTGCTGGAAAGTTGTCAAAACTTCCAAGTTTATCAAATCTCTACCATCGCCGCTACCGGGAGATTCCCTAGCGTGCCAGAAATCTTTGTAAAAGATTCCGGTAGGTTTGGGCATTGAGTAATCACGTTCAAATTCTTCCGCATTGAAATTTGCAGTTTCGTCATACATCGTATCGTTGATGTTAGCGACAATTTGCAAACGATCTATACCGTCACTACGCGCGCCGTTAGCTTCAAAGCGCGTTGTGGTATTCATCAATTTACCTTGACGCTCAACCGTGATTGTATTTTCGCCAACTGCAACAACCGGCTGTGTGAATTGAACAGTACGGACGACTTGACCGAGCGGAAGAATAACCGCGCGCGGATCGAGAGAAGAGAAGTAGCATTGATGGACTTCAACGTTAGTCAAAGTAACGCTTGTAAAGTTCGTAACGAAGTTTGCGCCCGCTGCGGCCATACGAACACTTACGTTAAGTTGAACTTCGGGCGCTTGTAAATTTATCAATCCTGTATCATAGTCACTACCAGGATTTGCGGAAATAGGTACAAAGTACCACAAATTCCAAACATTCGCGCCCATTGCTACCGGAGCAGAAAACACCAATGTACTCGGCGTATAATTTCCGCCACCATCCATTGCCCAACCGCGAAACATTTGACGGCCAAGATCGTAGGACATACGCCCGTCGTAATCTACCAAATTCATATTTGATAAATTGAGATCAACGCGAATACGATCAACCAAGCTCCAAGGTCCATTAGTAGCAAACGCGCCCGCTGCCGAAAGTGTAACGGTAGCAGTTACACGAATCGCAAGGTAATTTAGCATCCCTACTTTATCAAGTGTTACGGTTGCTACACCGCCAAGCGCGCTTCCGCCTCCCGCTACCGATTGCGTTGCGCCCGATTGTCGTTTTCTCTGCCTGCTACCTGCGCGAAACGGAATTGGCCCGTTCATTCCCCCGTCTGGCATTGTTTTTACTCCCTTGTAAATTCAAGCGTAGCTTCTTGGGCAAAAGACCACGACTAACGTTAAAGTAATAGAATTCGTAATCGTTGAGATCGTTTTGATCCTCAACAGAAATTCCGGTTATCAATTCGACTCTTTGTTTATCTTGCGGTAACAAAG
>Ga0065707_10000942_pt1 | contig 15090 bp, 14 predicted proteins | sample SwiRhicommuniRL3_FD_59094 | JGI IMG/M metagenome (GOLD analysis project Ga0065707, IMG submission 59094) | Switchgrass rhizosphere bacterial communities from Rose Lake, Michigan, USA - RL3 v2 (version 2) | ecosystem: Host-associated > Plants > Roots > Rhizosphere > Soil | place: East Lansing...
TGTAACTCTATTCTGTAGTGGCTATTTAGGAAGTTTTGTTATAAAATTCAGGAAATGGATGACATTCCTTTCTACAAGAGGCCCTGGGCCTACATAGCGGGGTGGCTGGCAATCTTGCTGGTCGTCTATGGCTGGCAGATTTATCGCATGGGTGGAATTCGAGCAAATCTGGTTGAAATTTTCGTTGATTTGGCCTGTGTTTTCCCCCTGCTTCTCATTTTGTGGATGGCGTTCTTTGCACAGTTCGTTCTGCCGGTCCGCACTTTTCGTGACCGCCAAAGGATCTTTGACCGCCTGATCACCTACCTTTTTGGTGGGCATGGACCGGCGCTTTTCATTGAAAACGGCAAGATTAAGGAACATACCGGTGAGAGGATGAAAAGAGGGCCGGGCGTGCTGTGGCTTGATTCCGCCAGCGGAGCGGTCACACGGACGGCTGTGGCGATCAGGCAGACGATTGGTCCTGGTGTGCATTTTATGAGCACAGGCGAATACGTCGCTGGGACAGTGGATTTGCATATTCAGGTGCAACCCGTTGGGCCAAAAGAATCTGACAAACCTTTTGAAGGTCGGAAAGAAGAACAGGCCCAGGAAGAGTGGGATCAAATCCAGGATCGCCGCAAGCAGGTCAGCGCATTGACGCGGGATGGCATAGAAGTGATCCCAAATATTTCCGTGTTATTCCGTGTAAATACAGGCTTTCCAAAAGAAGGGCAGCCTGGTTCCCGATTTGGATATCGGATGGGAATTACAAAGAAGGACAGGGAAAACGAGGAAAAAGATAAGGAAGCGATCCGTAGAGCGATTTTAGGCGAAGGCATCAATCCCAACGCTGTGCTCGATTCGCCGCGTCGTCGCGTGGCGTGGAATGAACTTCCCGCCGCACTGGCAGTGGATGTCTGGCGCGAGTATGCTGCCAAGTTTACCCTCGATCAATTATTTACACCCTCACAACCAGTTCCGCCCGCGCCGCCACAACTCTATCAGCCCACCGAAGAAGAAATTGATCCACTGAGTCAGCCGATCCAGGTTGGCGCAAACCGGGCTGCAATGCAGGATGGACTGGCGCGCATGGTTCGCGAACTTAATTTGATGATGTCCAGGGCAATTAAATTTTTAGAGAATGAAAAAGATACCAAGCCCAAACGGCAATCCGCGTATCAACCATTTCCATCGCCGTCAAGCGAAAAAAGGGAGCCCGAGAAGAAAACAGCACTTCAAGTGATCAATGAAATGGTGAAAGCACGTTTGACTCAGGAAGAAGTTGATATCTTCGACGATCATGGCGTGCGTGGCCAGGGCGCTGTTCCAAGCCCTGAATATCAGCTACTGAAAGAACGTGGCCTTAAGGTTCTAAGCGTAGGCATTGGCAATCTCCGGTTTGATCCTACCATCGAGCAAACGATCATTAATAAATGGTCGGCCACCTGGTTGAATAATGCCAGGGCAGAGAGTGAACAGATCAAGCGAAAGCAAAATATCGTTGCAACCGCCGGGAATGAAAAAGCCATTCGCCAGTATGCTGATTTCCTCAGCAAGGATCTGATCCAAAAGAAGCCTGTGGGCATCAAAGAAACGCTCAAGACGCTTCTGTTGCGGACGCGCGCACTGATCATGACCAACGATCAATTGCGTCAGCATATGAACAATGAACAGCAGGAACTCGAGGATATTATCCGCTGGATCGAGGTAAGCGGATCATGAACGCGTCTGTTTCCTCTTCCATCGGTGTCACCTCCGAAACGACTCTCCAAAAAGAGCAGCGCTTGTTCAGCGAACTTTTTTCACGGTTGATCGATGCATTTCTCAACCGGATATTCGATCTCCGGCCTGCAAAAGCCGCCCGACGTATGCGCTATTTGCTTATTTTATTTTTTGTAGCCGGATTCCTAATCAGCTTGCAGTACTATCCATTAGCTTTATGGGCAAAATTTGTTCAGGATATCTTTTTATATTCATTAAATCCTGCTTATGCGTCTACCTATGTTGGCAACCCGTTCACAAATTTTCTCGCCTTTACTGTTCAGGTATTTACCGATCCTCGCATCTTTCAATACCTTCCGATTTTCCTGGCCCCATTTTTTATAGCAGTCCAGTGCGCGGCGCTCTACCTGGCGGATGTCTTTGAACTGGAACATATCAGTGTTGCCAGAAGTTTTATCTGGGAGGTCGCGCTTTCGGGCAGCAATGAAACGATCCGGATCACACAGGGCGATATTTCGGAAGCAAACCGCGAATCACCAAACTATTTGATCGGAGGTCCCGGTAAAGTTATCGTTGACCTTGACTCCGTGGCCCTGTTTGAAAAACCAGATGGAACGCCCCATATCATCGGTCCCACAGGGAAGGAACCCGCTGGCAGAGCTACCCTCGATGGATTTGAGCGGTTCCGGCAGGCTATTGATATTCGCGATCAATACGTGGATCTGCGCGATCAGGATTCCCGCTCACAATCTGTAAAAAGCCGAAGCCGGGATGGGATTCCCATTGCCGCAACAGATGTGCGGATGATGTTCAGCGTCCATCGAGGGGAATCTCCAAAAACATCTTCTGAATCTCCCTATCCCTTCAGCAGGGAAGCGATTGAACAGATCATATACAAGTCAGTCTCACGCGTCACCCCCGAACTTGCCAATCCATCCACGTATGAATTTTCCTGGGTGAACAATATGATTGGTCTCATCCGCAGCCAGCTGAGTGGGTTTATGAGTGAGCATAATTTAAGCGAATATCTCGCTACCACAGGGATGCCCGAATTTGAAAAGTTAAAACAAAGGGAGGAAAAGATCGTTGAAGATGTTCAGAAGTTGACTCAATCTGATCAGGATCTGCCTGCTTCGAAGGAGTTTATGCTTCCGCCAGAGTTCCAGTCTCGCTATAAAATCTCCAATTTGTTCAACCAATTCGCAGACGAATTTACAAAGAGGTCTCATAACAGTGGCGTGGAATTACATTGGATTGGCGTGGGCACTTGGAAAACTTCGATAGACCTTGTTCCGGAAAGGCATTTGGATGCCTGGAAGTTGAGCCAGGAAAATGCGAAGAATGAAAGCAAATTTGTCATGGACCTACTTCAGGAAGAAGCGATCATTCATAAGTATCAGACGTTGATCCGGGCTGTGCCGATCAGTGTCTATGACGAGATTTTGAATTCGGCAAAATATACAAAAAAATCATCCAAAAAATCAGAACCGAGGTTTCCAACTGTTCAAGCCTCAGCCAAAGATAAAATCCTTAGTGAAGAGGAAATTGAGGAAAGTGTACAGGAAATCGCTCTGGTGAACTTGGTCAAAGCTATCAGTGATAACGCCGCCTCGGCATCCACTTATGAACTGAGCGATGCAGACAATTTGGCTGCGATGCGAACGATCCTGCAGGAGTATCGCAAACAATTGCTGGAAGCCGTTGAATTCATGAAAGCTAAAAACGAAGCTGTCCCACAAAAAATTGAGGACGCAATTAAGCATATCGATAATCAAACGGTTCACTGGGCCGGGAAAAGATAAAATTTAATACTGATGTCACTGAAAATAGAACTGGTCAATTCAACTGAGGTGATCGAGGCGAAAAACGGATCATCACCCATCGTTGCCCTCGAGTCGACTGTGCTAACCCATGGATTGCCGCGTCCGCAAAATTTGCAATTGGCATACGATATGGAACACGCCATCCGTGAGGAAGGCGCAACGCCCGCCACGGTTGGGTTTTTAGATGGCCGTCTTCATATCGGTTTGAATGAAAGCGAACTGGATCGGCTGGCAAACGAGGAGGCAGTATATAAAGTAGGGCCGCGCGATTTTGCAACAGTCATCAGTCAAAGAGCCTGTGGTGGTACCACCGTTGCCGGGACAATGCTCGCCTGCAAACATTCCAACATTAAAATTTTTGCCACGGGCGGGATCGGCGGCGTGCATCGCGAGTCGAGTTTTGATATTTCGGCAGATTTACAGGCACTCGGGACCATCCCCATGATCGTTGTTTGTGCGGGGGCAAAGGCCATCCTCGATCTTCCCGCGACCCTTGAATATCTCGAGACCCTGAGCGTGCCTGTGGTTGGCTACGGAACGGATGAGTTCCCGGCTTTCTACTCGCGCGAAAGCGGACTGGATGTAAGTATCAAGCTTGATACCCCACAGGAGATTGCGGAGTTTGCAAAAGCGCACTGGAACGCGGGGCTGCAGAGCGCGGTTCTTGTGGCGAATCCTGTCCCCCTGGCAGATGCGATCCCAGCCTCCGAGATGGAGCCGATCATCGAGAAAGCTTCCAAAGAGGCACAGGAGAAAAAAATCCACGGCAAGGAATTGACTCCGTTCCTCCTCCAGCGTATCAATGAACTGACCCAAGGAAATTCAATGGCCTCAAATTTATCCTTGCTGCTGAACAATGCGCGCCTGGCCGCGCAGATCTCTCAGGCTTTGCGCGTCTCTGAAAAACAAAGGCTGGCATAAATGAAAAATGGATTCACGCTCTCAGAGACTATTCATGCAACGCCAGCCGAAATTTATGAGGCCTGGTTGAGCAGCGAAGGTCATGCTGTACTAACAGGCAGTCCTGCTAAGGTGGACGGCAACGTGGGAGGCGAGTTCAGTGCCTGGGATGGATATATCTTCGGCAGGACTCTGGAACTGACGCCGAATCAACGTATCGTGCAAGCCTGGCGGACCTCTGAATTCCCGGATAAGGCACCTGATTCGCACCTTGAACTTTTGCTGGAAGAAGTGGCTGAGGGAACCAAAATTACGCTCATTCACAGTGACATGCCTGAAGATCAGGCTGATTCGTATCGGCAAGGCTGGGAGGATTTTTATTTCAAGCCGATGAAAAAGTACTTTAAATAACAAAAATCAACTCCAAACCTTGACTGTTTAGAACAAGTGTTCTATAATCGACCAAGTTGTCCTTTATTCGACAAAGGAGGTCGTGATGACTGCATACCGTAGAAATACCGGGGATGGACTTTCTTCTCTATTCCGCGATTTGTTTCGCGGACGTCGCTTTAATCGAGGCGCGGCCTGGGGCATGATGATCATCGGTGCATTGCTTGCATTCGAGATCTTCAACTTCAGTACCACACAGTTCGCGCTGAGAGATGTTTTGGGCGACCTGACGTTTGCAGGAATGCGTTGGGCCAGCATCCTGGCAGTCGCTTTTTGTGGCATTGACTTTGCCGGCATCGCTCGCATCTTCACCCCTGAACAAGGTGCCGATGAACCCAAGGAAGTCTACTATCTATTTGGCGCCTGGTTTTTGGCAGCTGCCTTCAATGCCATCCTGACTTGGTGGGGTGTCTCGGTGGCGATCGTTAGTCATGCCAGCGCATCGGGTGGCGCCGTGGTCAGCACAGCGACCATGACAAAAATCGTACCGATCTTTGTTGCCGCAATGATCCTGCTGATCCGTGTCCTGATCATTGGCACCTTCTCCCTGGCAGGCGATCGTCTTTTCACCACGGATGCTCGACGTACCTATAACAGCAGCTATAACAATCCGCGTCCCGCCCAGGAACAGACCTATCGGCCGGTTCAATCCCAACCCATCGTTCGTCCAGCTTCTACCTTTAACCGACCCATACAAGGTCAGAGCGCTCAGGGTGCACAAAACAATACAGCCACATTCCGTCCTGCACCGAAAACGAATAACCCACAGCAGACCTCTTTCGTACGACAGGAACCAACCTATCACAATATCCATGGACAAAACAACACCGAACGAACCAACACAAACGACCGATCCTACGACGCGTAAATTTTTAAGGAACACTTTTTACAGTTTTGCTCGACGAAAAACAAAAACACAATTTAATATCCGAACTCTTTTCGAGCTCGGGTCCCTAATCAAGAATTGAGGAACCCTACTATGCCCCGTGCTCGCTCCCAAACTCAAGACGATTGGCAAACAGCCGCGGCCTCTGAAACTGGTAGCGGCTGTTTGTCTTTTTATGTCCTTCCACCGCTTGCTGCGCTTGTGATTGCAGGTTTGGTGGCATTTGTGGCACTCAGATCACCGCTCACGCCGAAAGCCTTGCCGATGAACGATTCAACTGCGCTACTTCAAACCGCGGCGCCTCCTATCAGCAATATATTGCCAGGTCAAGCTCCGGCGGTGGTTACTCAAAGCCTCGTGTCACCGACACAGGTCCCGGGCCAATTTTCTGAAACTGGCGTGGTCACTCCAATTTGGTCTTTCGCCTCCGATAAGGTGATTTCTTCAAGCGGCCTCTCCCCCATCTTCACCAAGGAAGTGCAGCACTGGGGAAACGATATTATCCGATGGGCAAATGCTTCAGCCTTGGATCCGAACCTGGTTGCCGCGATCATGCAAATCGAATCCTGTGGAGACCCGCGCGCTACTTCCCGCTCCGGAGCCATGGGATTGTTCCAAGTCATGCCGTTCCATTTCCACTTTGGTGAAAATCCCTATGATCCGGAAACGAATGCCCTGCGTGGCTTAAATTATCTTTCGCGCTCCCTTTCGACGGCAAATGGAGATGCGCGTTCGGCAATGGCTGGCTACAATGGCGGGGTGGGTGTGATCGCACGCAGTGAGTGGCTATGGCCTTCAGAAACAAAGCGTTATGTTTATTATGGCGCGCCGATCTATGAAGACGCGCGCAATGGCGCAACGTCAAGCGCCATGCTAACGGAATGGTATCAAAAATATGGAGTCAGTCTTTGCAGACAAGCCGCCCAACGATTAGGGATTCCCTAATCGTCAGCGATTACTTGTTATTTTTAGAGAGCGGCAACCAAATCGCAAACGTTGTCCCTTTGCCCTCTTGTGAGTTGACTTCGATCCTTCCCCCGTGACGTTCAACAATCCAATTCGCGATGGAGAGACCCAGGCCAAAGCCTGTGGTCTCTCTGCGCGTCCGTGACTTCTCGGCGCGATAGAAACGCTCGAAGATGTGAGGCAGGTCTTCGGCAGGAATGCCCGGCCCGGTATCCCGACAAATGATGCGGGCCTGTTCTCCAATCTTCTCGAGGCTTAAAAAGACCTCCCCACCTTGGGGCGTATACTGAATCGCATTCGCAACCAGATTAATAAACACTTGTTTGAGTCGGTCGCGATCTCCGTTAACGTAGGCTTGATCGATTTCATTGAGCCGCACGTGAACCCTGCTTCCGGCAAGGATACTCATTTCCTGAAAGACTTCAGTGACGAGCAAATCCAATTCGACGCGCTTCATGTTGAGCGCCAGCTTGCCCGATTCAGCCTGCGCCAGCAACAACAGACCACCTACCAGACGCGTCAAGCGCCCTGCTTCCTGATCAATACTTGTTAGGGACTCTTCATCGAGACGCTTCATGCGGCGCATCAAATCTGCGTTGCCCTTGATCACAGTGAGCGGTGTGCGCAGTTCATGACTGACATCTGCCAGCAAACGCTGTTGTGATGTAAACAATGCCTCGAGCCTTTCCAGCGTTTGATTAAAAGAGCCAACCAGGTTTCCAATTTCATCGTTCTCGGATCCCAGATAAGGGATGCGGCGCGAAAGGTCGTCGGCGCGGTTGATCTGCTCGACTGTTTCGGTGATGGCCTCCAACGGCTTGAGCGTTTGGCCCAGTGTGAACCAGACCACAATCCCGGAGAAAAGCACCGCAACCACCCAAATGATCGAAAGGACATCCGTCAGGTTCTTACGGGCTGTATCTACCACCTCGAGACTGGAGGCCATTTGAAGAACCGCAATAATATGATTGCGCTGCTGTAGAGGAATAGTTAACACACGGAGATGTCCATCCGGGTTATTCTTATAGATTGGGCCCTCTGTGTGTAAAGCATCTGGATGGAATGGTTTATCTACAAAATTTTCCGGTACTCCAAAACTCCCTTGTAATTCCCCATCCAGTCCCCAGACTTGTACAAAAACATCAGAACTGATGTCAGTGGACTTCAGTTTGATTTCCGCTTTGCCAAGATCGTTGACCGTAAGCTTATTCTTATTGAAAATAACTCTTTGCGCCGCCTCAAGCCGATTGTCAATCGTATTGAACAGCAAAGCTGTGATCACAATAATAACAGCCGCGCTGATGACGAGGAGGATACCGCCCATCAGCGTGGAGTATAGCAGAGTCAGGCGGAGCCGAAGAGACACGGTTATTTAAAATTTACAGGGACAGATTTAAGGATTTTCGCGCAGAACGTAACCTACTCCGCGGACCGTATGGATCAAGCGTGGTTCTTCCTCACCTTCCAGCTTCTGGCGCAAATAGCGGATATAGACTTCAAGCACATTGCTCTCACCGCCAAAATCGTAGCCCCAGACACGGTCGAAGATCACTTCACGGGTCAACACCTGCTTGGGATGACGCAGGAACAGTTCAAGCAACTCGTATTCTTTCGCAGTCAATGAAATCTGGCGATTGCCACGCGAGGCTTGCCGCGAACCGGTATCGAGTGTGAGGTCTGCGAATTTCAAGACAGGCACACGCTCGGGCTGAGTCCGGCGCAACAGCGCGCGCACGCGCGCCAGCAGCTCATCCAGATTAAATGGCTTGATCATGTAATCGTCTGCGCCGGCATCCAAACCCTGGATGCGGTCCTGCACTGTATCCTTGGCAGTCAACATCAGGATCGGGATCGAGCCGCCTGTGCGTAAACGATGACAGACTTCCAAACCATCCATGCCTGGCAGCATCCAATCCAAAATCACCAAATCAGGTGTATGGTCACGTGCCAGGATCAACCCCATGCGGCCATCGGTAGCGGTATCCACTGTGTAGCCTTCATAAGCCAGGCCGCGCTGAAGCAGTTTCAAAATTTGCTGATCGTCTTCGATTATCAAAATACGCTCATTCATATGATTTGCTCCCTCCAAAATATACCACAACTTGCGTATAGTGTTTGAACGTATCTCCAATTAATTTTGAATTGGATGACAAATTGAGTCTTCTACGAAGCCGAGAAATGTTTCCCTTTTCAAAAACGGTCGTGCCCGCAAGAAGATCCCGCTATCTACTTCAAACCCAACTTTGCCTTCAACCAGGATTTTCGGTCACGCGTTGCATCGTCATTGAGTCCATGACCTGCTTCATACCATTTCATTTCTTTTGGATCCCTTGCGGCAGCAAAGAAATCTTCCGCGCGTTCTTTCGGAACGTGGAAATCGTCTGTGGCAAATTGGAAAAACACCTCAGCCGGTGCAAGATTCGGAATATGGACAATTGGGTCGATCTCCGCCATTTGACGGATAAACGCTTCCCGGGGCCCCCCCTCTAATTTTGGTAAATACAGGTACCAGTCCGGAAAGCGAGGCGTGGCGGCCATCAGGACATAATGTGTGGGACGTTGATCCAGACTTCCAGCCAGCACGCCGTACATCCCGCCGAAGTCATGACCAACAAAAGCAAAACGCTTTGAATCCACATTGGGCTGAGATAATAATACATCCATGGCGCGGCGAGTATTCACAACTTCTTCTACAGAATTTTGCGCGTCATCTTCCTGTGTGCGCTTGAGGAAAAAATCTCGATCAGACCATAACGTTTCAATGGAAATACAAACTGCGCCACTCTTCGCCAGTTCCTTGGCTTCCTCTTCAAATTGGGACCGATGTGAACTAAGCGATTCAGGTTCATACCAATGAACATATAAGATGGCAGGATAAGACCCATCTCCTTCAGGTCGGTACAGTTCCGCCACGCGTCGATAGCCAAATGGCGTTTGAATGACTAGTAGCTGACTCACAAGCCCATCCTGTGTTCGACTGACAAGTACTCGCAAGTCTTTTGCTTCGAATTTTTGATAATCATGCATTTGAGGTAACATGGATATTCTCTCCATCCGATTTTGATAAGTGAATTATATAGGAGTTATCCTGCTTGACACGCTCCTGCGGAAGTGTATAATCACGCCCAATAAGACAGCGTGAAGATAAGTAACTGTTCAACCGTTCAGCGAGCCATCGGTCAGTGCGAGATGGTCGGGGAAGCAGCGAAATCCACTTCACCAGGTTGCTCTCGCAGGGATTGATCGTAGTGATGACTTCAGTCATCTTGTAGGCGACTGAAGTCGCTATTACTGTAAATCGTAAGAGAGACGTGAGCGCCCGTTACAGCGCCCTCCAAGGCCGCCATTGGCGGCAAAAGCAGGTGGCACCACGAGACGCCCCCTCGTCCTGCAAATGGACCGGGGGCGTATTCTATTCCGCACTGGAGGTGCAACATGCTAGACCTGAACGTTATCCGTGAAAATCCTGATCTCGTCCGCAAGTCGCTCAAGAACCGTCAGATGGACCCGTCTCCGGTCGATGATATTTTGAGACTGGATGAGAAACGCCGTACTTTGCTCACCCAGGTTGAGGCGCTGAAAGCCGAGCGTAACGTCGTATCCAAAGAAATTGGAAAATTGAAGGATGCTGCTGAACGTGAGCAGAAGATCGCGGCTATGCGCGAAGTAGGCGATAAGATCGCCGCGCTGGATAACGATGTTACTGAGGTTGAGGCCGAGTTGAATGGCTTGATGGCGGCCCTGCCCAATATCCCGGATGAACGGACTCCGATTGGCGCAAGTGAAGATGAAAATGTCGTTCTGCGCACGGTAGGTCAACTCCCTGAATTTGACTTTGAGCCAAAGCCGCATTGGGATCTCGGACCTGCCCTCGGTGTGATTGATTTCGAGCGTGGCACAAAGATCACAGGTTCTCGTTTTTATGTATTGAGCGGACCCGGGGCGCGCCTGCAACGCGCATTAATTGCGTTCATGCTCGATCTTCACATCCGCCAGGGCTATACAGAAAAATATCTTCCTTTCATGGTGAAGTATGAGACTGTCTACGGTGCGGGCCAACTCCCAAAGTTTGCTGATAATCTCTACAAGGATTATGAAGAAGAGTTGTACTTTGTGCCAACCGCGGAAGTTCCGCTCACCGGCCTGCATATGGAAGAGATCGTCGACGAGGCATCCCTGCCTTTTCTATATACTGCCTACACACCCTGTTTCCGCCGTGAAAAGATGAGTGCAGGACGTGATGTGCGTGGCATCAAACGCGGGCATCAATTCGATAAGGTTGAAATGTATATGTATGCTAGGCCCGAAGAGTCAGATGCCCTGCATGAGAAAATGCGTGAAGACGCCGAAGCGACCTGCTCCGCCTTAGGTCTCCCTTACCGGATCAAAAGATTATGCACCGGAGACCTCGGTATTGGTGCAGCCATGACGTATGATGTTGAGGTATGGGCGGCCGGCTGCAATGAATGGCTGGAGGTTTCATCCGTGTCGAACGATCGCGACTTTCAGGCGCGTCGTGCGAATATTAAGTATCGCCCTGCCGATGGAGGCAAGGCTCGCTTCCTGCACACGCTGAATGGATCAGGGCTGGGACTCCCCCGCACATTGATCGCGGTCATGGAAAATAACCAGCAGGAAGATGGCTCAATCGTCGTGCCTGAAGTGCTCCGCCCCTGGATGGGTGGAGTGGATGTGATCAAATAACAAAACCTTGCGAAGCATTAAATCCTTCGCAAGGTTAAACAAGGAGAGCATGACACCAGAGTTTCAACTTTTTTTGCAAGTTGTCCTTGAGACGTTCACGCTTTTTGTATTGCTCGTGGGATTATTGGGTTTGATCGTGCCGGTCTTTCCGGGTCTCACGGTGATGTGGCTGGGAACGTTGGTCTACGCGCTCATTCAAAATGCAGCCGGCCATATGAGCGGTTGGAAGTGGTTCTTGTTCGGCCTCATCACGGTCCTGATGATCATTGGCAATATCGCAGACAATCTGATTATCGCCCGCAAAATGCGCGATAAATATATTCCCTGGAGTTCCATCCTGTGGGCATTTGCAGCAGGGATTGTTGCCAGTCTCTTCTTTACACCGTTGATCGGCTTGGTCGCTGCACCGGCTGGATTATTCCTTGCGGAAAGTAGCCGACTAAAAAACCGCGAGGCCGCCATAGACTCCACAAAGGCTTATATGATCGGATGGGGCTGGGCATTTGGTGTAAGATTTTTGATCGGGTTGATAATGACCGGCTTTTGGATGATCTGGGCGTGGGTGTTATAACGAGGCAAAGGTCAATTGAAAAATCAGGCTTCCGAATTTGGAAGCCTGATTTTTATTTCTTTGCATCCTGGGCAGCTTTAATAATTATCTCTCTAAAATTATCCCCTGCAGCATTATTTTCCAAGCCAATAAAGGCACTAGCACTTTCGTTGCTATCGGTAAATAGTCCACTGACCTCAATTCCAGAATCGGGAACCATCTTTGCAAATGATGTTTGTGCATAATCCTGAACTGTAATATTGATCAACGGCGCGGAAAGCACGGCCGTCTGTGTCTTCGTCTCCTGAACAGCCCATAGGAGCCAGCGTGGTGTCACCGCAGCACCCACCTGCGCTATCTCCGTTCCGCCAAACAAGCCCTTCTTCACCTTTTCAGAATCCGTTTGAATGCATATCAACACATCTGACAGGACCGGCCCGAGATTATGTTGTTCGACATGCTGCTTGATCGCTGAGACCATTTGTGACGGTAAACTTTCAAAAGAGATTTCTTTCGTGACGCGTTTCCAATCAGACATGGATGTTCATCCCACAAAGTTATTTCAATTTTTGAACGACACTCTTTGCCACATCCCTGGGATGTTCGCCATTTAAAACACGCGTCAGCGCTTCCTGCATAAGAGGCCCCAGAACCGCAATCACCGCACTGGAAGGAATCGGGTGTGCCGATTCAAGGATCGCAGTCATCGTCCGATCCCCTTCCGGAATACTCGAGGGACGCATAGGGAGATAACCTGTTTCCCGCGTCCATTCGGTGATGAATTCATCAGCGACCAAGTATTCTGCAAGTTTGACCGCTAATTGCTGGTTTTCCGGATCAGAACCCGCCAGCGCCCAGATCCAACCGGTGGCATAGGAGAAAGGTGTTTCATCCAAACCGGGCAGGGGTGCGATCGCGCCATCTGAAGTTGGATGGTAGTTCAGAATCCAGATCACTCCCTTATTGGCAATTCCGGTCCGGTAAATTTGTAGGGTCTGTGATTCATTGGTCACATTGGCCAGGGAAGCCGGGAAAATCCTTTTTGACCGCCCTTCTTCCACAAGAGTCAACACGCGTGTCAATATTTCCTCATCCAGGGTAGGCAAACCTTGAGGATCCAGAATTCGACCACCGGCTGACGCATAGAGCGACAAACCAACCAATCCATCCGGGTTGCCAGCCGGAAAGACAAACTGTCCCTTGCTGGATAAAACATCCTTCCAGTTTACGATCGTGCCCAGTTCAGGATAATAGATCAATACCATGGCGTCGCCCATGAACGGGAGACCATAGCCTGTATTTTGGATGTGCCCTAATTGTTGAGCATAACCGTACCAGTTCGGATCCTCCAGCGAAGTGGACAGCCCGTCAATAGGATGAAGCAGTCCTTTGAGCGCGGCAGCTTCCAGGTCAGAACGTGAAAGCAGAATCAGATCTGGTAACACGCTCGGCGCGGCCGCGCTGGTAACAGATAGCTCATTTAGGATCTCGCCCTCCGCTTCTTCTTTCTTGAGACGAACTTCTATCTTGAGGCCGGGGTGCTCGGATTCGAATTTTGTCAGCCTTTGAGCAAGCAATTTGGCGGGAGGGTTTTCTGCGGCCGGATCGAATTGGGAAGGCAGCCACACGCGTAAAATGGGTGTATCCTGCTCCACTGGCGGAGTGGTTGTGGCCATTATTATAGGCGTGGAAGTAGATCGTTTGGTGGGAACAGGTGTGGGCGTGGTAAGAGAAGCGAGCAGAGGTCCAAGAGACGCGCACCCCGCACTGAAAAGCAATCCAAAGGAAAGAACAAATCGAAAAATACGCGACATGCTCACAAAGATATTGGCGTCCGCAAAACAGCAGTCAAAAGCTTGACTGAATTTTGCACATCTGAAAAATCCACCATTTCGGATGGTGAATGAACATAACGAACTGGGATGGAAATGCAGCCAGCTGGCACACCGGCCCGCGCAATCTGAATCGCTCGCGCATCCGTGCCCCCGATCAAAAGGACCTCACGCTGATAGGGAATTTTATTTTTCTCAGCCGTTTGAATCATCCACTGCACAACGCGCGGATCCGAAATCATGCCGACATCCTGGATTTTGATACATGGTCCCTTGCCAAGGGCCATTTCCATTTTTAGAGCATTGGGCGTGTCTCCAGTCGGTGTCACGTCCAATGCGATGCCTACATCAGGATCAACACCATAAGCAGAAGTGGCTGCGCCGCGTGTCCCAACTTCCTCCTGGGTCGTGAAGACAAAATACACATCGTGGGGTGTAGATTTGAGGGCGCGCAATGTTTCAATCGCAACCAATACGCCCACGCGGTCATCCATGGATTTTGCGACGAGACGGTTTCCGAACTCGCTATAGGTACGGTCAAACGCGGCAACATCACCAATCTTGACGGGACAATCTTTTTTATTCGCTGCGCCAACATCAATATAGACTTTATCAAGCGTTGGCAAATCGTTGATATTATCCAGGCGGTCAAACCCGATCACGCCCCGGGTTCCATTCAAAAAGCGGACGCGGCCGCCGAGGACATATCTCCTGAATACGCCGCCGATCGGTGCAAAACGGACAAAGCCATTTTCATCTACATGACTGACGATCACACCGATTTCATCCATGTGGGCCGCGATCATAATTTTCTTTGTTTCTTTCGTGACTTTACTCGGATGTTTCCGCGCTACGAGATTGCCAAGCGCATCGACTTTAATTTCATCAGCCAATGATTCCACTTCGCTGCGCACAATTTTGCGAACCTCGTCTTCGTAACCCGATGGCCCGAATGTTTCGGTGAGTGTCTGGAGAAGTTTTTTCACGAATGTCCTTATAAAAACGATTCAAATTAATTCAGTGTCAACGTCTGGCCGTCTGTATAGCCCATCTTGCCATCTCGTTTAAACACCTGCACTTTGCCTTTTCCTTTGACGAGCCATTCGCCATTAAGTTTTCCGATCAGCGCAGTGTTCTCGTCAATGCCAATCATATGTTCATCCTTCTTCAGCTGGCGCTGTAAGCCAAAAACGATTGGCTTCCAAATCCCCGGAATTGCATCGAAGTGCGGGACAATAAAAGTGGCTGGCACGATCCCAAACCCTTCCTGCGTTC
>Ga0065707_10082444_pt1 | contig 15066 bp, 12 predicted proteins | sample SwiRhicommuniRL3_FD_59094 | JGI IMG/M metagenome (GOLD analysis project Ga0065707, IMG submission 59094) | Switchgrass rhizosphere bacterial communities from Rose Lake, Michigan, USA - RL3 v2 (version 2) | ecosystem: Host-associated > Plants > Roots > Rhizosphere > Soil | place: East Lansing...
TGAATAGTTAGTTTTGCAGCTATGCAATGGGCAGCGCGCTGCATAGCTTGTAAGCAGGATTTGTGAAATGAGTGAATCATGAATATCACGAAAAATGATCTCTTCTATGTGTTTATGAGTATTGTCGTTGCTGCGATTGGGGTGATTGCAGTCAGCAATGCAAATACTAAAGTTGGTCTATACGGTTTGTTAGGCCTGCTCGCGATTGCGGTCGTGATGACAATTATTATTAAACCGAGTTTGGGCGCAAATATCCTCGTCTTTGCAATTTTTACGAATATTTCTGATTCGCTCACAACACAGGGATTTCCAAGCGTTATCAAACCATTAGTGGTCATTGTTTCCTTTGCACTTTTGGTCCGTTATCTTTATGTTGGACAATTACCGGTCTGGCATCAGAAAACGGCTCGGATTGAACTTTTTCTGCTTGCCTATTTTATGGTCGTAATAGCATCTTTTCTGGTCGCGTCTGATAAGGATCAAGCTCTGACAGAGATACTCGATTTGGGGAAGGATATGGTAATAATTTATTGTATCCTGTTTGCTTTACGGGATGCCCAATCCTGGAAGCAAACCATCTGGTTAATTATTGTTACAACGGTTGCACTGTGCGGTTTAAGTGTGGTTCAACTTGTTACACATAACTATAATCAAACCTTCTTTGATCTCGCTTCTGTCACTATGGACAAGGTGTTTGGAGATTCCTCCACTCCTCGGATTGGCGGTCCCATTAATGCACCGAATCTGTGGGGTCAAATACTAGTCGCAGTTTCCACGTTACTTATTTTTAGAATTATCCACGAAAAACATTCATTCATAAAGCTTGCTGCTCTATTTATGCTAGGGATTATTTTGTATGTCGTTCTTAATACTTATAGCCGGGGTGCCTATCTAGTATTGGCGATCGATGTCGTTTTAATTTTGTTTGTGTTTGAAAAACGCTTTAATCCGCTAATCGCATTTGCGGGTCTGACTATTTTGATTTTGTTAATACCCTTCCTTCCCGCAAGTTATCGTGATCGTTTTTTCACCTTGTCTGTCTTCACTGCTGAAAATGGTATTTACCAGGATACTTCTTTTCGCGGGCGCACGAGTGAAATGCTGACGGGCTTAACAATGTTTGCGTCTCATCCTATTTTGGGTGTAGGCGCGGGAAATTACCCCACCAATTACCAGCACTATGCCCAATTGATCGGGATTGAATTTAGGGCCCAGGCGCGCGATCCTCACTCTCTTTATGTGCAGTTGCTCGCTGAAACAGGGATTCTAGGCACAATTGCTTTCTTAGGTATGGTGTTTTTCCTCATTCGGGCGCTGAACCGAGCATGTCGGAACATTGAACTTTCTCCACATCTTCATGACTGGTTGCCATGGATAAGCTCCATTCGATTGGCGATCATATCCTATCTGTTGACAAGCATTTTCCTGCATAATGCTTATATTCGTTATTTTTGGATTCTCGTCGCCATGGCGTTGGCTGGCATTCAAATCACCGATAGTCTGCTCAAAAATTCTGAAAGAAGTACATCCATGGAGGCTCGTCATTGATCAATCCTCCTGTCGCGGATGAGTACAACAACCGTCAAATTGCCCAAAAAACGGCCTGGGGCTTTATCTGGAATTTCTCGGCCTATTTTTTGGGAAAGATTGTTGTCTTAATTACCACCTCAATCCTTGCCCGTCTGCTGGCAAAGAGTGATTTCGGTTTAGTCGCTGTTGCTGTCGTCGCGATCAATTATCTTTCGGTCCTGAAGGATCTGGGGCTTGGGGTGGCGCTGATCCAACGCAAGGGAGACGTCAAAGAAGCGGCGAATACAGTATTTACGATCAACATCATCATAGGCCTAGTACTGTCTGCACTTATCATACCGCTTGCTCCTCTTGCTGCAGTCTATTTTAGGGATCCTCACGTTACCTCTGTTTTGCGCTGGATGGGGATTTCTTTCATTGTTAATGCATTGGGATCAGTACATACAAACTGGTTGGTCCGTGATTTGGATTACCGACGCAAATTAATTCCAGACTTGGGAAGTCCATTGATTAAGGGTGTAATTTCGATTGGGATGGCTTACCTTGGCTATGGCGTCTGGTCATTGGTCTTTGGACAACTTGCAGGTGCGATTGCATCCGTGATTCTTGTCTGGATCATTCTCCCCTGGCGGCCTCGCCTCACCCTGGATCGGAAAGTTGCCGGTGGGTTAATGAAGTTTGGTGCCTCCGTCACAGTCATCGACATTATCAATGAAATTACCGACAATATTGATTATGTAATTGTGGGTCGGCTTTTTGGCTTGGTTCCACTGAGTATTTATACCCTAGCTTATCGTTTGCCGGAAATGTTGTTGATCGGTAATCTATGGGTCATGGGTGGGGTCGTTTTCCCGGCTTTCTCCACTATCCAAGATAAACCTAACGAGTTGCGAAAAGGATTTCTGGCATCGGTTCGATTGGTCGAACTGATTGCCGTACCGATCTGTCTGGGTTTATTGATTGCCGCTGATCCAATCGTGCGGGTGGTTTTTGGTGAGCAATGGCTGGAGGCAATACCCGTGTTGCGTGTGCTGGCCGTTTACGCCTGGGTATATTCTCTCGGCTATCATGTGGGTGGCTTTTATAAGGCAATTGGGCGTCCGGATATATTGTTGAAACTTTCCATCCTGACCCTGATTATTATCATTCCTGCGCTGCTGATCGGAGCCAGATTTGGCATCATTGGCGTTGCGATTGGACATTTAGTCGCCATTCTGATTCGTCGTATCATCAGTCTGGGCCTTGCCACCCGGTTTGTGAATGTCACGCTTGCAGATATTTTGGGGCAATTAAGATCTTCTCTCGTCGCTGCATTCGTTATGGCTCCGATCGCCTTTGCTGTTTCCTATCTAGCAGCAGGCTTGAATCCATTTCTGCAGTTGATTTTTATTATTCTATCTGGCACTGCTAGCTATTTGGGCGTCTTATGGTGGATCGAGAAGGAAAATCTACTTCGTCTTCTTCGTATGGTCAGAGTTGCGGAAGTATCAGCATAGTATGGAAAAACGATCAGATCACCGTTTTATTTTTGTTTGTGGGCTGCACCGTAGTGGTACTTCCGTATTATTCCGCTCACTGCGTGATCATCCCGAAGTGAGCGGTTTCCAAGGCACGGACTCCCCGGAGGATGAAGGCATGCATCTTCAAACCGTGTATCCTCCATCGGGTCGTTATGGGGGAGCGGGTGCCTTTGGATTTCACCCTGAAGCTCATCTTACTGAGTCATCTCCACAGATATCCGAAGAAAACCGCCAGCAACTGTTTTCCGAATGGAGTCAGTATTGGGATCTGAAAAAGGTGTATTTGCTTGAAAAATCACCTCCAAACATCATCCGCACCCGATTTCTGCAGGAAATGTTCCCGAATTCTTATTTTATTGTGATGCTGCGCCATCCTCTAGCAGTCTCTTATGCTACCCAAAGGTGGTATCGCAAATATAAGATCAACTGGAGAGGATTTCCACGTATTCTCGAGCATTGGCTGGTCTGTCATGAGATCTTCCGAGAAGACCAAAAGCATTTAAAGAACTCATTTGTTGTAAAGTATGAGGAATTTGTGGCGGAACCTCATATATGGGTCAATAATATGTATGGTTTTCTTGGATTGAGTGATTTCTTGGCTAGCCAAAAGATCTTATCGGATGTGAATAAAAAGTATTTCAAAATCTGGAATAAGAAGCTTTCTGGTCTTTTCTCAGGACCGATGAGTCGAACACTGATCAAGCGCTATGAAGAACGCGTGAGATGTTTTGGATATAGCTTAACTGACCTGGACTGGCTCGGTCCCATTCTTTGAGTAGACAATGCAACTTGATCAACAACGTATGCGCCGACTGCAGCCTCGAGTGTTCAAGTACAGCCTTGATTGGCGATTTTTATTGCCGATCTCAGACCCCGACAAAACGTTTGTTTTTTTCGAGGACGATTTTGATTTTAGCCAAACCCTTGAGCAGGTCGGAATTCCTTTTTCGAATCAACTTTCCTTACTGGACATTGAGCAAAAAGAGAAGCGCAGCGCGGCTTCCTTTGTGTTTCCGTTTGGATTACCTGTGCGCTGGGTGGGAAAGGAGCAGGCAGATCAAATTGAGTTTTTTCGATCGATGCGGAAATTAATGGGCGATACGGGAAATTTGCTGGTGGGATTTAACAACCCTTGGAATTATCGCTCCAGATCCCTGACCAAATATCATTTTTCCACGTCCCGTCGCATGAACTCTCAATTGCAGGAAGCTGGCTTCAATGTGATCAAGGTTTTTGGTGTGTTTCCAACCCTGAGCATTCCTGAATACATCTTTGATTTGAATGCCCAGCCTGTTTACTTTACCTTGCAACATCGATTCAAGCGAAAACCCTTCCTATTAAATTTACTACAATTGCTATCACATACAATAGGGGTTGCGCTCATTTCTGATTTTCTGCCCTGCTATTTTGTCGTTGCTTTTGTTTGAAATATGATCACATCATTCCTGGATGATCTTTCGAGCTTCGTGCTCATGCTTAGCGATGGAAAGAAAGAACTTTTCTCCTCGCCTTTGCACTGGACGATCCTCTCAAATGGAGATGCAGATTTTCATGATAATGTCATCTTCTTTGGCTTCGATAAGAAAAAAGCCGCGCCTGTGCTGGTTGCAAAAGTTCCTCGTCTTGTCGAAAACGGTTGGATGCTAAAAGTGGAATATGAGCATTTGGTCGAGTTATGGAATTGTATTGGCGAAGACGCGGCCTCTTACGTTCCAAAACCCTATGCCATGACGACTTTACAGGAGAGACCGGTTTTAGTACTCTCTTTTGCTTCCGGTGAGAGTCTCACACGGCTCTCCCCCAAATCATTTTGGAGGAACAGCAGACAAGTTTCGGCTCTGACAAGAGAAGCAGCGCGCTCGTTGCGGAATCTCAACCGACTGACAGAGAGTCCCATTGAACAAGATGAGACCAGAGATACTCGCTTTCTGGAAAAGGCTGAGAAGTTTAAGCATTTGTTCCAAATTACCGGTGAAGAAGAACGTGCTCTGACAGCTTTGGCTGAAACAGTGGCTATTCGGGCTGCATCAGCAAGTCACAAGGTTATGATTCAAGGCGACTTTTGGCATGGAAATATGATCCGTGATAAAAAACGCAGAAACCTGATGTTTGTTGATTGGCAGTTTGCACGCTGGTCTGTCGACGTCAGCATGGATGTCTATTTCTTTTTATTGGCGGGGGCGCTCTCTGCAACGGAAAATGAGGTAGTCAAACAACACGCAAAGGATGCCTTTGGCCTATTAAGTGAATGGCGAAAGGATATTATCCCTGAATACCTGTTCGCGTATGGAGTGCCTGAGAATTATGTGTTGCTTCCACAAAAATATGGCATGATGATGTGCTGCGTGGAGAAGGCAGTTCGATCCATGCTTGAATTTGGTTATAGTCACCCCGATGACCTGGTCTGGCGATATCTTTTTGCGGAGTTGATGAGTTGGCAGCATGAAAATTGATGCTGGCATAAAGGGATAACTTGAACAACGCGCCAAAACTGGGACGCAAATATAAGATTGCATATGTAATCGATGGCTTGAGCATGGGAGGGGCTGAACGACTCATGGTACCAATCTTGAAGCACCTTAGCCGCATAGATTTTGATGCCCATGTCTGCGCGCTTCAATCGAAAGATGGCAACGCCATGGCAGAGGAAATTCGGGCGCTAGGCATCCCAGTCGAATGTTTAGATATAAAACATTTGCGTGATTTGAACGCATTACCGCATTTGATTAAGTATCTTAAAGACATTGGCGCTGATCTTGTGCACACACAGCTCGAATTTGCCAATATTTTAGGGAACGTTTCAGCAAAGTACCTGCATCTTGCTAGTGTGTGTACCATTCACGTGATGCCCTCCCTGGACGTTAAGACCAAATCAAAATTGCACCAAAGATTGGAATGGTTTGTCCTCAAGTATTTCTGCAATCATGTGATCTCAGTATCAGAGGAAGCAAAACAATACCACCTTGAGATCAGTGGAGCCTCTCCAGACCGAGTTTCGACCATTTATAACGGGATTGATCTATCAGGTTTCCTAAGTCTGGACTGCCGCTTCGAGCGAGTCAATGTTCGTGCCGAATTAGGCATCCCATCTGATGCAAATCTTTTGACGACTGTGGCTGTGTTACGTCCCCAAAAGGGCATCCAGTACATGATCCGGGCCCTGCCTGTGGTATTAGCTTCAACCCCGAATACTTATTACCTCGTCGTTGGAGATGGGTCTCATCGAGATACTTTGGTTGAAGAAGCAAACAAAGCCGATGTAAGCAGTAGAGTGATTTTTGCTGGAATGCGCAAGGATGTTGCCCGTTTATTAGTCGCCAGTGACGTATTCGTTTTGCCGACCCTGACAGAGGCGTTGCCCACTGTCCTGGCAGAGGCAATGGCAGCGAAATTACCGATCGTCGCCAGCAGAGTTGGGGGGATTCCGGAAATGTTGACGGACGGACAAAATGGTTGTCTTGTAGAGGCAGAAAATTTAGATGGGCTCACAACTGCGTGTATTCATCTACTAAATGATCCGGAGAAACGTCTGACAATGGGTATGGAAGGCTGGAATATCGTCAATCAAATGTTTAACATCGAACGACAAGTTGACAAGCTGGAAGAACTTTACATCGAGCAATTACGCGCCTATGGAAAATCGTAGACTTCGCCTCGTCCTGGTGGAACCCAATGGAAGCGGCGGCTTGATTCATTATAGCTATCAACTGTGCACCGCGCTTGCGGAGGAAGGCGTCGATGTTACGTTGATTACCGGGAAAGAATATGAACTGGCCCACCTGCCACACAACTTTCAAGTCAATAACATGCTTGATCTATGGAGCCTGTTTGATCCACAGGTGGGTCAAAATATCAACGCGGGTGCCTGGCAACGCAGGTGGCATAAGGTCCGGTGGACTGCGCGGCGCGGGCAAAGAGCAGTTCGGCTCATCTCGGCCTGGATCAATCTGACTCGTCACTTATCAGAGCTCAAGCCTGACATCGTTCAATTCTCCAAAATCAATTTTCCGTTTGAAGCGGTTTTCCTGGCACAAATGCGTCGTAATGGTTTAACCCTTACACAGATCTGTCACGAGTTCGAGCTGCGCGAGCAACATAGCGGACCGTTTGCCTCTCTGACTTCGCGTGCCTATGCCGATATTTACAGAAACTTTTCTGCTATGTTTTTTCATGCGAAAGAAAATTGTGGGAAGTTTTTATCTTTGTTCCCTTTTGTCGAGAGCAAGAAAACACATATCATCCCTCATGGGAATTCAAGCTGGCTAATAAAACATTTTCCTCAAGCCAATGGTCGGGATGGGATCCGCCAGCGCTACGGCTTGAAACCCGGTCAACCTGTTGTTTTATTTTTCGGATTACTGTCTCCGAGCAAAGGCATTGACGATTTGGTCGAAGCCTTTGCGCAAGTTCGACAATCCTGCGATGCAAAGCTGTTGATCGCTGGTTATCCGACGAAGCACTTCAACATGGATGAGCTAAAAGGAAAGATCGCAGAATTGAACTTGACTCAGCATGTGATCCTTGATCCACGATATATTCCCTTGGAAGAGGTAGGTGCTTTAATGGGATTGGCGACCGTAGCAGTCTATCCATACCGCACCAGCACACAAAGCGGTGCGCTGCAAGTCGCTTATACGTTCGGCCGTCCTATCATCGCTACGGCGGTAGGTGGCTTACCGGAGGCTGTCGAGGAGGGGAGAAGCGGTTTTTTAGTTCCTGCTCAATCCCCGCGCGCGCTGGCAGAGAAAATCATTGCGCTGGTCGGTAAACCGGGATTGGCAAAAATTATGGGGGAATATGCTCATCACTTATCCGAGACGCGCTTTAGCTGGAGGGCGGTCGCACGGCAAATCCTTAAAGTGTATGATCAGCTTTTGGAAAAAGAATCAGTTTGATCGGTAGCGATTGATCGGACTTAGCAGGGCAGCATATTCCGCCAGTGAATGTTGATGAGAAATAAAAATGCGGCGGATGGCATAGGGATTCCGTTTCACTTCGCCCTGCGAGCTGGGGCCGTTTAATAAAGTGAACGCGGCCCTGATACCTGACTCCGCAACAGTCTTCTCGATACTGTCGTTCAAATCAGAGGATTGACCATTAGGATAGGCGAAGGTGAGGATTGGTTCTCCAAGCTCCCTTTCGATCCTGGCTTTCGATCCCTCAATCTCTGCACGAACCTCATCGAGTGAAATACGCGTCAAGATTGGATGGTGCATGGTATGCGCACCAAACTCGATTCCGCCTTTTCGCATATCCCTGACTTGATCCCAATTCATCATCAATTTTTGAAAATGTCCTTGTGGGACAGAAATACCTAATGTTTCAGGCAATTGTTGCACATACACTAATTTTTCTGCTTGAGGGTAGGTCTTCATCAGCTCAATCCATTTTTTGCTGACTTGATCACGCTCCTCGTGATCTGACCAATGGTCCCTTCTCCCATCCGGAAAGGTAAGTTGATTCTCTTTTGTATGATAAAAACAATAAGCCGCCATATCCCAATAGAAGGGAGCATCTGTGCCGATGTGTTCGGTCGTCAAAAATATTAGTGCAGGAAAATTATGCTGGCGCAGAATGGGATAGGCAGATAAGTAGTTATCCAGATAGCCATCATCGAAAGTGATCAATGCGGCATAGGGTGGAAGTTCCTTTTGACCATCCAGCCATTCCAAGACATCTTGCATGGAAATTACATTGAACCACGTTGCCAAATAATCCATCTGACGATTGAAATCATCTGGTGTAGCACTGACATTGGGTTGAAATGAGTCGAAATCTTTTCGATAAGGATCATCGATGCGATGATAATTCAATACCGTGAGCGATTTTGCCCATAAACTGCGTCCCGCGCGGATTAAGCCAGTCTCGTGAACCAGATTGATCAACTTCCTCTTTAGAGATGAGCGTGGCTTGATATCCGATTGACTGGAATACATCTATTTCTCCCGCGACCCATGTTTGTCCAGGGCTTTTTGGTAAGCTTGCCAGGTGGCATGGACTTGAGATTCGAGATCGAATTTTTCCTGGATTCGTTGCTGCGCATTTTGTCCAAGGAACCGGGCATAAGCTCGATCCAAAGCTAATTTCAGAAGTCCTTGTGCGAGTGCAGTTGGATCGCCAGGTGGCACAAGGAAAGCCTGTTCCTCATGCCGTACCAATTCTGGGATGCCTCCTGTGGCAGATGCCAGAATAGGACGCGCCAGTGCGGCAGCTTCAAGGAGTGCAATCGGTGTGCCCTCGTATCGAGAAGGCATGACAAAGATGTCGCTGGACTTTAGTATGGACATTGCATCCTGGCGGTCATAATACCCAACCAGGTGAATTCTGTTTTCCAGGCCAATACCTTGAATTTGCTGGCACAACTCCTCTTTCGATTCCCCTTCACCAACAATCAGGCACTGCAATTGAGGAACCTGTGACGCAATTTTCTGAACCGCAGTAATTAATACATCATATCCTTTGACAGGTACGAGCCGCCCGACTGCTGTACAAATCACTGAGTCGAACGGCAGATCAAACTTCTTTTTTAGCCCTTCTGAATCTCCGGGAATGGCAGACAGACTTGCATCCACTGCGTTATAGATCAACTCGACTTTGTCTTCTGGCAAACCAGCCTTAAGCAAGGATTGACGATCTTTTTCTGAGACTGTGATATATAAATCGAGGCTTTGGTTCGTTAATAACTCCAACGATGTGTATATTTTGCCTTTCACGGATGCCTTGCTGTGCTCATTGGCATACCAACTGTTGAGAGTAGAGACCAGGGAAGCTCCAGTCATGATCGCTGCGAGATTTGCCCAGAACTTGGATTGGATATTTTGGCTATCCAACAAGTTGTAGCCGCCCTGCCGGATGACTCGAACGAGACGGAATAACAGCCGAGGATCGGCTTTATGAGAGGCCACCACGTAAGCGGGTAAACCAAGTTGGATGGCTTGCCTGGTAATCGCTCCAGAGGTTAAGCCTGCCAGCGCAACCCTTCCAGGTTCGGCACGTGCCATCAACGAGAGAACACGGGAACTGGAGCCGCCGTAGTGATTGGAAAGATCTACGATGAGGACTTTTGGAGCAGGGTTTGTCGTTTGAGGCATTCTTAATTTGGCGGTAACCGTTTTCAGCGTCGCTGGATGCGTTCCCACATATGAGACTGACTTCCCCGGAGAAATCTAAAAAATCCCATCAAAGCCGCATAATTGCTATTGGTCAGAAACGTTGGTATGTAAAATAAGCGTGTCAGTTTGCTTTGCTCGCCGCGATTTCCAGTTTTTCTGCCAATCCAGGCAAGCGCATAAAACAAAATTTGCAATCCTAAAAAGATAAGGCTATAGGGTTGGCTGAGAATCCAGAGTCCTTTCGCAGAGGGTGGAAAAAGAACTGCCAGAAGATTGAACAGTGCAGCGCCAATCATGAAAAAAGGTATGAGAGGGCGAAGGAATTTGTGCGAGAGAATTTGCCAGACAAGGAGCGGGCGATTGAAAGGAAGAATCTGATTTGCCATCATAATGGCCTGAAAGCGGCCAGCGTTGATGCGTGTGCGCCGGGTGATCTCATCCTGGGCGCTGGGCGATACCCGTTCAATGGATTTTGCCTCCGGAGCATAAACAAGGCGATAGCCATTCCGAACGATTTGCATTGCAATATAGAAATCGTCATTGATCACATTATCCGGCGGTGGTGAATACAAGTTCTTTCGAATAGCTAATACTTCACCCGCCGCGCTTGTGCAACTGCCGGCCCAGCTTTCCTGTCTCTTGATGAATGATTCGTATTTCCAGTACAGCCCCTCCGATGCTGCCAGGCTGCCATCCCCTTGTCCAATGACCTTTGCGCCGGTGACCGCTCCAACATCCGGATTTCCAAACGGCTGGACCAACTTGAGGATTGTATCAGATTGATAGTAGTTGTTTGCGTCGGAAAATACGACGATTTCCCCACTGGCGTTGGGCAGGGCACGGTTAATGGCTGCCATTTTGCCGCGCCGCTCTGGTTCATGAAGGATTTCAATTCCGTAAGGAGTGTATCTTTTTGCAATTTCGGTCGTCTTGTCTGCTGATCCGTCGGTAACAACAAGGATCTGAAGCAAATTCCTTGGGTAGTCAATGCTGAGTGAGTTTTTAAGCTTTTCTTCAATGACTATTTCTTCGTTATAGGCTGCAATCAGGAGCGTAACAGAAGGCTTATGGGTTTGATATGCTTCTGGCTTGTGGATAATTTTGGCGAGTAGAAAAATAAGAACTGGATAACCAAAGTACGTGTAGAAAATTCCCCCCAGCGATCCCCAAAACAATAAAGCGATAAGTATTGAGCCTGTTGATACGTCGTTCATAAGTTGACCCTTTAACGATAGCCAAAACATTCATAATAACCGATGGTATACTGAAATTTGCGTTCAAAATTGTAACATGAAGTAATAGTTCATTAAATTCGATGGAGACTTTGCTATGGAGATGAGATTTTATATGAGGATCATCAGGAAGGGGTGGTGGCTGATCCTGATTGCTGTCCTCGTGGCAGTTAACTTTTCTCTCGTATATTCCTATTATCTTACGAGACCTACCTATGAAGCCGTTGCACGGTTTATTGTGAGTCCAAATATTCAGAATATCGAAAGCCGCGACCTCGTGAATAGTTTGGAGGCTTTGGATAAGCGGTCGATCATTTCTACTTATGCAGAGGTTCTTAATAGTCGTGAGATTATCACTAAAACCTTGAATATGCTGGGGATGGACCAGGTCCAATATAATGCCTATACTGCCTACGTTACCGTCCTTCCGGACGCCAACATCATACGATTTAGCGTACAGGGTCCGGATCCTCAAGCCGCTGCCATATTGGCAAACGGGATTGGGCAGAATGCAATTGATTTTATTAGGAATCTGTATGTCATCTATAACATAGAATTTCTTGATCAAGCTCTTGTCCCCTCGACCCCGATTGCACCCCAGCCACTTCAAAATGCTGGCCTGGCTTTATTGGTTGGACTTGTTTTCGGAGTTGGTCTGGCGATTTTCCGCGATCAGCTGTCTTCCACGTTTGATCGCCTGGGTCAGCGAAATATGATCGATTATGAGTCATTGGCGTATTCTCGTCCTTATTTTGAGAGAAGGGTCAGGCAGGAGCTGAGCAGCCAGCCTGACAATGTCCTTACGTTTGGGATCATTCATCTGAATGGGATTCAGGATTTCTACGATTCTTTGCCGCAGGCTTACATCAATAAGACCATGCGGCATGTATCTGAAACACTAAAGTATCAACTGCGTGGCAACGATATTGTTGGCAGATGGTCCAACCTGGAGTTTGGAATTCTTTTGCCGTCCACTGACGGGGCATCCGCAGAGGGCAGGATGATGCGGATTCGCGAGGTATTAGATCGTCCGTTTTCCTTAGAGGCTGACAGCGAAATGGAAATTTTGCTTGACCTGAGAATTGGACTAGCCGATCGCCAGGGTGGTGAATCACTGGCTTTGTTAATTGAACAATCAGAGAAGGCTCTGGATGTTGCCATGCAATCTGATGGGAAAGTGTATTTATATAAAGTAAGGCCATTTGGTTAGGCCTGTAGCCCTGAATCGCTTTGAATCTTTTATCGAATGAAAGCGCCTCAAAAAGGAAGTATTGGAATGAATAAGAAGATTATTGCCATAATGATTTTGCTTGGCTTAATGTTGGGCAATCCACTGAACGTTTTTGCACAGGTAGCAGGGAAAGAAGCCAATAACGACCATGCGGGCTTGATTGAGGTGGGCGCGAATGAAGCGACGGTTACCTTCGCGGAACTTGGATTTCGAGAAACGAGCCTGGTAAGCCCCTTTGACTCTACCAGAGTGCTTTTTAGTATCCCGGCGAATTGGCGGTTGGCGGCAGGTGGCGAGCTTCAACTGGATTACGACATTACATTAAGTGGCGCCGATGCCGGGCTGATTAATGGTCAAAACCCGTATGGAGGGACATTATTGGTGACCTTTAATGGTCAAGTTGTAACGACCATTTCGCTGAAGGATCTTGGTAGCCAGACCATGCAGTTCACTTTGCCTGCCAAAGGATTGACATCGGTACGTCAGGACGGCCGTCATGAATTGACCATCTCGTTGGATGCTCAATTCAGCTGCCTTTATAACATCCGTGCCATTGTTACGATCAAACCGACCTCCACCTTTAAATTACCTTTTGAAGTTTCGGCTCCCGAGTTGAATCTCTCCCGTTTGCCAGCGCCTTTTCATTTGCGAAATGCCCTCGTCCCAGATAGCACCTTACTCGTTGTGCCGAACGACCCGGATATTAAGGAATTGCAGGCTGCATTAAATGTCATGTCTGGATTTGGATCTCTGGTAGGTGAACCATTTAACTTTGGGCTGATCACTGCCAATGAATTGACAGACGATCTTCGTGCTGCCAGCAATTTGATCTTTGTTGGCCGACCGGAGCAGCTTGACTTTCTTAGCGACGTCAAGTTCCCTCTTAGTGTTGAGAACAAGAAATTTGTCAGTTTGCCTGCCGACTCAGAAACCGATGGCGTCATTGAGATGGCAATTTCCCCATGGAATGACAGTAAAGTTGTGCTACTGATTAGTGGTAACTCTTTAGATGCAGTGGTCAAATCTGCGCAGGCAATAAGTTCTGGAAATGTCTTAATTTATGAGGATCCCGCTCTCGCTTACGTCGCTGATGTACAACCGCTTTCCGATTCCCTTCCTGCGATCGAAGACTTTACTCTGCAAAGTCTGGGCTATAAGAATGAGACATTGAGTGGAATTGGACTCAACAGCGTACAGTATCTGTTTAATGCATCGAAAGAGCAAGTCACTTCGAAAGATGCCTATATCGATCTCATCTATTACCACTCCGGGCTGCTGGATTACGGTTTTTCTTCGTTCTCTGTCGAGTTGAATAATGAAGTCATCTCCAGCACGGCTTTTTCCAAGGAAACAGAACAACTGAGTACACTGCAAGTAAAATTCCCACCAGGTCTGTTACGATTTGGTGAGAATCGTTTGACGGTCAGCGCGAGAATGTTGACTACGACCTCCTGCGATGCGACCGGTTTCTCCGATCCCTGGCTCACTATCTCGGATCAATCGAACATCCATTTACCTGCAACAACAGCAGCTAATTCGAGTACACCTTCTTTATTAGATTTGAAATTCTTCCCGAAGCTTTTTATGACTCACAGCGATCTAGGCGACGTGGCTTTTGTCTTACCTAAGTCTGCTGCCTCCACCTGGAAGATTGCAGGTCAGATAGCTTACGAATTGGGCAGAAACTCCAATCCTTTGATCTCCAACCTCGAAGCTGTCTATGCAGATAATGTTCCCCAACAGGTTCTTGATGAGAATTCCCTGATCGTGATTGGCAAATCCAGCACTGTTCCCTTGGTTTCACAAATAAACGATCAACTGCCTGCCCCATTCGATATTGCGAGTGATACAGCAAATGAGAGCAACATGCAGGTAGTTTATCGTATCCCCAAAGGGATGAATGTTGGATATTTGGAGTTGTTGGATTCGCCCTTCAATATAGAAAAGCCAATCCTTGTCCTCTCGGGTAATAGTGATGATGGGCTCGTCATGGCTGGTAATGCGCTGCTCCTTAATGAATTGCGCAGTCAATTGACGGGTGTGTTTGCGGTGACGAATGGGACCCAGATCGCGACTGGAAGCGCAGCGTCTACGTTTTCCGCAGTCGGAACACTTGTTCCACCGCAATCATCGATTATCACTACGCCGATTCCAGCTATTTCTGGAGCTTCGTCCACGCTGGCACCGCCCAGTTGGTTATTACCTCTTTTAGTGGTTTCAGGAATTGCAATTTTATTAATTATCGGTTGGGTGATCGTAAACGCTTTTTCAGGAAACCGTGAGATGAAAGAGCGTACATTCAACCCGGTCAAACCGAATGGTAATTCTCAACCTAACCTGGAAGACAACGAAGATCGCGATCATTAATCACGTTCCGTGAATCAAAGGGAGCATCCACTGGATGCTCCCTTTTGTTTTTGATAAGAATTCGATCTACAAAT